>ERZ795054.2460-NODE-2460-length-15560-cov-6.152467_pt1 | contig 15560 bp, 12 predicted proteins | sample MGYA00375138_ERZ795054 | MGnify/ENA primary metagenome ERZ795054 (study PRJEB30183, sample SAMN05720215) | anaerobic digester metagenome | isolation source: active sludge of municipal wastewater-treating anaerobic digesters | place: USA | collected 2014-12-23 ...
AGCGCGGTCCTTTCGCGTTATGGCGCACAGATGTTATACCGTATTTTCCTCAATTTAAGGCATTTTGTCAAATATTATTCGAGTTTTTTTCGTTCCTTTTTCCAGCGCGCCTTATCGATCTTGGTCCAGCTCTCGACGACATGTTTCGATAGACGTTCGTGTCTGTCTGCATATGAATCGCTTGTCTTTGTGCTCCTGGACCTGGTATGTTTCAGTTTTGCGTTGCGCTGATCGATTTCTGTTTTCGTAAGCCCGGCCTCGGCTGTGATAAATTCATCGGCAAGATTCACGGCAACTGCACCTCGGGAGAGCGATTCGGCGAGCGAAAAAATCAGTTTTCGGTTTACAAGACCGTTTGTAAGGGACGGTGGGTATGGATTTTCATCGAAAAGGGCCGCGGATATGATTCCGGCAATGCTGGTAAGTGTGGATGACGAGCCGCCAAGGCGGGCGCAGAAATGAAGAAGCCCGTCCGGTTGGCATTGCCCTGAACCGACGATCAACTGGACGAACGGATATATGGTGAAGGGGTGGTCGACTGTCGCCCTCGTGACCGGAGTTTTCAGGCTTTCGTTTACTTTGTCACAGATTATTTTTTCTCCACGGTCCAGATCGGTGCAGCCTGAAAGGGATTCCAGAATACGGCCAAGCCTCAGCAATTGATCAGTCAGGCTCGCGGGGTTCATTCCCATTTTGAATATTTCAGGCGCGATCCCGTCCATTTCCGAGCAGACAATGCTGTTGTTTTGGACCGCCGCCGACATCACCTCGCCGTCGGCAGGGCGTTCGCCGCAGAGCAGGCCGTGGAGAAAGCACGATAATGAAAGGGCCGCCGCGGTCAAAGAGTGGTCGGCTTGCACGATCGACGCGAATGATATCACGTCAAGCATCAATTTTTTTCTCGATCTGGCATATAACGCAACAGGAAACAGCACCGGCAGGAATCCGGCCGAATTAATCCTGTTGCCGGTTTTGATCTGTTCCTGATCGGACAGCCGTTTAAGAAAGGATCTGACAAAAAATGGCGGATTTCTGAATATTCCATATTCGCCGGGACCTTTTTCAATCCCCATCAGGGATAGGCCGAAAAAAACGTCGGGATCAAAAAAGGCCTTCAAGCTTGAAAATGCAGTGATGAACATCAGCTGCGCCTGGGATGAATAGAGTCCGGGCATGGTCCATCGCTCCATTTTCCCCTTGAGTAACGGATGGGGGTCAATGAAATCATCGGATAGGTTTCCGTGCTCTTTCAAATGGCCCTTTGTAAGCCCTTCACATGGTCTTCCGAGAGCGTCTCCGATGACGGCTGAAATTAATACCTTTTTAAGCGCTTCTTCCATGGCAATCTGAAGAATTTAAGCACGAAGTTTCTTTTGTCGATATAAAAAAGTGAAAAAATGCTTTATTTTATTATATATTTGCCTTTAATTACATGATATAGTGTATATTCTATTGATACGTATCTACTTTCATATAATGGATGATCTATAAATGTGGTTTCTTCCACTCGACGGAATAGATACATCATCTTTTTTACGATGAAGGGGAGGGGATGCTAATGAAACGGACTGGCGTGTTTTTTTTAACGATGCTTACCGCTATCGCATTTGCGTGTTCCAGACAGGATGTCGAGGAATATGCAATGGTGACCTTTATGATCGGTGATGTCACAAAAAACAATGTATCGATACAGATTGGCGAGCTGATCGGCAATAATGATATACTCCAGACAGCCGGTGATTCTTTCTGTGATGTAAAGATTGGAGAGTCAATCATACGGATCAAGGAGAAGTCAAAAGTGATCATATCGAATCTCGTTCATAAGAATGAAATTGAAAGCACACAACTCGGGCTGGATGTCGGTAAAATGCTCTGCAAGCCCAAGAAACTTCTGAAATCCGAAAAGTTTATTATAAAGACGCCGACTGCGGTTGCCGGCGTGCGAGGCACGCAATTCATCGTCGAAGCCGACAAGGCCAAAACGACCAGGATCAAGGTTTACGACGGGAAGATACAGGTCGCCAAAAGAATCATGAAGTTCGATAACAATGTTGATCAGGTGCTGGAAGTGGCTCCTGTTCTTGAAGAAAAAGAAAAAGTAATAATCACCAGCGATGAAGTGAAAAAGGCTGAAAAGGCGGTTGAAAAAATCCTCGATATCGAGGCCAAAAAGGGAGGCGTGGTCGAGATATCGGCCATAATCGAACAGAGCAAGAACGCAATCGTCGTATCAGAAAAAAGCATTGAGGCTTTTGCGGCAGGCGATTTTGCCCAGGAAAACAAGGAGTTGATCGAGGTTGCTGAAAAGCCCAAAGAAGTAATAGTAAAGATTGCGAAAGCCATCAAGGAAGAGAAGCAGGAGCCCAAGCCCGACGGCAGGCTGCTTATAACCCGCTATGAGATTTATTTCATCAAGAATGGAACCGTCCTGTGGGAAGGCAAGGTTGTCGACAGTCCGATCCGCAAGGATGAAAGGGTGTATATCGCTTCAGGAAAATATGTTTTCTGCGCCACGAATGAGGGCCCGGTCCTCTGGAGAATGAGCATAGACAACGACGGAAAATTCCAGCTGCGCGACGACAAATTGATTGTTGTTTCACAGGGACAGGAGATCGTTCTGGATCCTGAAACAGGCCAGAAGCTGTAAAGATTGTTTGCAGGCAATGCATGGAAAGCGGAGGGGGACGCCTTCCGCTTTTTTATTGTCTGAGCACGGAAATATCTGCGGCCTGAATTGACGGACCGCTCGATCATGCGATGTCAGACATTATACAGAATGCCGCTGATGACCGGCTTGTCGTTTCCGCTGCAGAAAAGATCAAACCTGTTTTTGCAGTTTGCAACCGCATTTTTCAGGGTAAGCGTGCTGTCGTAATATACCGGTCCTTTGAGATAAAAATCGAGTCTTACCGGCCGGGTCCATTCTATATCAGGAATGGATGATACGCATCTTGTAACGATGCGTATCGGCTGCGCGAAATCCCTTTCAAATCCCATCATGCGCGCATAGTAATACCAGTAGTGGATTCCATTGGTGTCTCCCGATATGCGTGCAAAACGGAACCTGTCTTTTGCCTGAAGATGCCATTGATCGATCGCCGCCCCGTCTTTTAATGGTTCGATTTTATGCGTGCAGGAAGATTCTCCTGAAGGTCCGAATTTACCAGGATAAAAATATGTCGTCGTGTTTTCCCAGACTTTTTCGTCCCGGCTCTGTACAAATGAATGCACATCGATCTCGATGCCCTTTGCTGTGATCCGGGGCTGCGAGTTGCGGCAGTCAATTTCAAGACGCTCGTCGGGCATTATCGGGCGGTGCATTATGATGCTGTTGCGTGTGTTCAAAGTCTTGAACATTGAAACAGGAATCTCCTCGTTGCACAGCACACGCATGATGTATGGATAGACCAGGGTGAACGGATAGAGCATATGCAGTTGCGCGAGTCGGACCACACCACAAATGGAATGAAAATCATTCAGGTGTTTCATGTCAATTGGAAACTCTCTTCGCGAAGCATGGATGATCAGGTATTCTTTTGACGGAACATATCTGCTGTTTCTGGATATGAATGCTTTCCACAGCGTATAAATTGCCGACGGCTCTTGATCGAAGCATATATTAATGGTATTCACAGGCACCGCCTTTATTATGATATCAGACAGCCTTGACGGCTCTCCATGCCGACTCGGCCAGTTCAGAAGCAGCCGTCTCCTGCTTCGCAAATGTTTTACCTTCGAGCAGCATTCTCGTGAATTCCTGACAGGGCCCCATGAGCACCGGCGGATACATGTCCGGAGACATTTTTCTGATTTCTCCCGCCTGGATTCCCTTTCTGAACCAGGTGCCGACCGTATCGAAGAATTTTTTGTTGAGCTGCGCGAACTCTTCCTCCACGGCCCACATGAAATCCTCATGACGCATCCGGAAGAGAAATCGCGCCCAATCCCGGTTGGAGTATACCCAGTTGATATGATAGCGGACAATCGCGAAGATGCCGTCCCTTGGCCTGTTGTGTTTCAACAGCTCTTCGATGTAGCCTGATTGGTAGTTTTTTATGCCTTCGATATAGACCCGGGCGGCGAGTTGATCCTTGCTTTTGAAATGATGGTAGACGCTTCCTACGCTCGTACCGCCCCGGGCGCATATATCGTTCATTCCGGTACCGTTGAAGCCTAATTCGTTGAAACATTCAAGGGCGGCCATGATTATCACTTCAATTTTTGCCGGGGTCTTTTTATGTGTTGAATTGAGCTTTTTCATAATCTAAAACCATATTTTAGAATATAATTCTAAAATATGGTTTCGTCAAGACATGCAGGATAAATATTGATTAATTTTATTGACAGGTGATTTGGGTATCTTTTATTTATTAACACCTCTATTCAACAAAGGATGCCTGTATGAAATATAAAATTTTCTCTCTCATTTGTGCAGTAGCTTTTTTTTGTGCCGTTTCGCCGCAATTGACGGCTGTTGACATGAACATTCCCATTCAGAAGAGCGTGGCAAAAGGCCAGTATATACCTGACATAGACGTGACCATTAAAGATCTGAGAAGCCTTCCTGTCCCGCTGGCAAATGAGAATTACGCCATATTGCAATCCATTGACACGGTGACCAATATCATTATAGGCAATTTCGCTTCGGGCGAGCGCGAGATAATCCTGATCAAAGACAAGAACGGTGACGGTGAGGTCGATCTCGTCGCCCACTGGTTTGTCGACGGCGAGAAGTTCAAGTTTGACGCGAGCCCCTCGACCTCATATTCTTCCGCGGCTTTCGCCAAGATGAAAGAGGATATCATCAGCGGGACCAGGGGAACGGTTTTCCCGAATCCTGACGGCGTAGAAGTCATCCGGATGCTTTACCAGAACTCCGATAATGTGCAAAAATGGAGGACCGGCTACCTGGTGACCAGGCATGATCCCGACAATCCAGCTCGCGAGATAAGCCGGTATTCCTATTCCCTGAGCGCCGACGGCGCCGACCTGGCCTTTGAAATATTCTATTATCCCAGAGGCACCAACAGGGTAAGCCCGGTAATCAACCAGAGCGTCTATTGCAAAAAGAGCAAGGACAAGGTGGCGTTGGAAACCGTGAAGAAGCTGATTGAAGAGACCAACAGGATCAGCCCTTTCTGAGCCTGATCATCTGAGGCCTTTATATACGGTATCGATTATCGCAAGTACCAGCTCGCCGCCCCTGACGAGATCCTGGATTGAAATATACTCGCTGGTGGTATGAACATTCTGCATGCCGCATGAAAGATTCACGGCCCGGACGCCCGATTTGTTGAAAACGTTCGTGTCGCTTCCGCCTCCGGATATGCAGTATTCGGGCTTCACGCCGATTTTTCTCATGGAGCTGCTCAGTATCAGCGTTATCGGCTCTGTTTCCCTGATTGTGAATCCCGAATAATCCAGCGCGGAAACAATGGAGACCTTCGCCTTGTTTGTCCTGGCCGTGTTTTTCGCCGTGTCCCGCACGATTTTCTCGTACTGTTTCAGCTTTTTGTTTGAAATCGAGCGGATTTCAAGAACGCATTTCGATTCTTCTGCGACGATGTTCGTCGCCCGTCCGCCGCTTATCATGCCGATATTGAGCGTCGTCTCCTCGTCTATCCTTCCTGACGGGATTTTTGTTATGATTTCGGACAGGACATTGATTGCGTTGACCCCCTTCTCGGGTTCGATGCCCGCATGGGCCGCCTTCCCCCTGACGGTCAGGGTCATGTTCAGGTGATAGGGTGCCTTCACGATGATTTTCCCGATCGGACCCGAGCAGTCGAAAACGAAGGCGAGCTTCGAGCTGATATGCTTCATGTCGAACTGCTTGATTCCGTTCAGGCCGATTTCTTCAGCGCAGGAAAGAAGCACCTCCACCGGGCCGTGAGGAAGGCGGTCCTCATGGATGACGTGCAGGGCTTCGAGGAACATCGCGATCGCCGATTTGTCGTCGCTTCCGAGAATGGTCGTGCCGTCGGAGGTGATCCTGTTGCCCACACGGACAGGTTTCACGTTCATGCATGGGGTCACCGTATCGGTATGCCCCGAAAAAAGAACCGGGTCGATTCCCGCTTCGCCCTTCAGCGATAACAGGAGATTGTACGATTTTCCGCAGGGGATTTTTTTTGAGCGGACGCCGATGTTCCCGGCGTATGCGACGATGAAATCTATCACCTTTCCCTCTTCCCAGGAGGGAGATGATATCCTTGCAAGTTCCATAAAAGTCGATATAAGCCTTTCCCGGTTGATGCTGCTCATGGCGTTCCTTTCTCAGATAAGCCCGCTCGTCTGCTTTTTGATTTTCATCGAATATTCCTCGAGGATCCTGTCCCTGGCGTCGGCCGTTTTCCCTTCAGCGAAAAGATGTATCGTGGGATTGATCGCGTCGGGCAGTATCAGTATCCACGCATTTTCTTCGATGATCCTGATTCCGTCAATCAATTCAATTTTTTTCTGCTGGAGCGTCGATGTGAGATTGCGCATGATTGCCGCCTTTTCTTCGGTGCTGCAGTGCAGAGCGGTGCTGATCATGTTGTTTTTCGGTATGGTGTCCTTTATTTCTGACAGGGGCCTGTTTTCCAGTGAAAGAAATTCGAGTATCCTGATGAACGTGATCATCGGATCGAAGACCATCTCAAGGTAAGGGTACTTGTCCCCATGGCTGCCGTCGAAAAGATCATGTATGTTTTCTATTGAACGCAGCTTCGAGCTTCTTCTTACGGCCCTTCCTCCGTTTTTCATGATGAGCTCTTCGAGGGTCATCGAACTGGTGACCGGGATGTTTATGGTCTTCGCTTTCCCGTATTTGAGATAAAAAAGCGACAGGATTACGAGGATGTCGTTCTCGGTCAGTATATTGCCCGTCTCGTCGACAATGGTGATGACCGATGCATGAGGGCCGATTATGACGCCGATCTCCTTGTTGGTCTTCGCCATCTGAACGATGTTGTTCAGCGATTTTCTCGCTTCGGATTTCAGGTCCTCGTCGCTCGAGAATTCCTTGATCTGACCGCGGAGAACGGTCGTCTCGCAGCCGTAGTTGTTGAGGATTTCGGGGAAGACGTGGGATGCCGCGCCGTTGAAGCAGTCCACTATCACCTTCCATTGTTTTTCCCTTATCGTCCGCGGCTCAATGTAGTTTTCGATGTTGACGATATACGATTCAATGTGATGGGCCGGGTATACGAGGGCGCCTGTTTCATAAGCTTCCTTGCGCGGATAGTCGCCCCTGAAAAAGATGTTCTCGATCTTTTTTTCTTCCTCGATGGATATCTGGAAGCCCTGACGATTGAACATTCGAATAAGAATGAACTGCAGCCCCGTAAGCGGCGATATCTGGATGTAGAATCCCATGTCCGCCTTGGTGTAGCTTATTGAATAGCGGTTGACGGGGATGGATTCTATCTCCATGTCGTAGACGTCGACTCCCATGGACATGAGCCCGGCGGTGAACGCACGCTTGATCAGGCGGGAAGCGGCGGTCGTGTCACGGCTCACGGTGACTTTCGCGTCCTTTCCGAGAAAGGCCCCGATCGCCGACCCGAGCTTGGAGGCGAATTCAGGCGTGACCGTGATGTTGAACGATCCGATGACTCCGTCCATGCTGAAAAGGGTCTTCTTCTCGGTTTTACCCCAGATCAGGTCTGCTGTGAGCCGGGTGCCCTGCTCGATCGTCTTCTCGGGCCATACCCTGATCCCTCCGGGTATGCTCACATCCATGCCTATCACGCAGTCATCGCTCACCACCGCCCCTTCGTACATCGAAACGTTTTCCTGGAAAACGCAGCGTTTGCCGATGATCGCTCCCCTGATCTCGCAGTTGGGGCCGATAATGGTGTTGTGCAGGATGACGCTTTTTTTTATCGAGGCCTTTTCCTCGACGATGCAGTTGTCGCCGATGGATGAAAATTCCGATATCGAGGCCCCTTTTTTGATTTTCACGAAATTCCCGATGATCACCGGTCCCTTTATTTCCGCCTCGGGGTGGATATCCACGTCCCTGCCGACCCATATATCCTTATCGATTTTTTTGCCCGGGATGTCAATGGTCACCACGCCGTTGAGTATGTCACGGTGGACGTCGCTGTATGTCGAAAGGTTTCCCACATCGCACCAGTATCCGTCCGCGATGTAGCCGTACAGTGATATGTTTTTTTCCTGCAACAGAGGGAAAAGGTCTATCGAGAAATCGAACTTGGCGTCGTCAGGAATGTGTTTCTTGATTATTTTCGGTTCGATGACGTACATCCCGGTATTCGCGGTGTCGCTGAACACCTCGCTCCATGACGGCTTCTCGAGAAATTTCTCGATCTTTCCATCTTTTCTGGTAATTACGATGCCGTATTCGGTCGGCTTGTTGACCCTTGCCAGAACGATGGTAAAAGGGGATTTCTTGTTTTTATGAAAGTCGAGAATGGCTGAAATGTTGAAGTCAATGATCCCGTCGCCGCTCATGACGATGAAGGTGCTGTCGAAATCGCCGATGGCTTTTTTTACCCCGCCGGCCGTGCCCAGAGGAGTCTCTTCGACCGAATAGCTGATGTTGACATCCCAGTCCGAGCCGTCGCCGAAATAGTTCTGGACGTTCTCCGGCAGGTAAAAAAGGCTGATGATTATATCGCGTATCCCGTGCCTTTTGAGCAGCTGTATGGAGTGCTCGATGACAGGCCTGTTGACCACCGGGATCATGGGCTTGGCCCGGTTGCAGGTCAGGGGCCGCAGTCTTGTCCCTTCGCCGCCGGCCATAATAACCGCTTTTATCATCATCCCTCCCCTGTTGATCACATTTTATAGATCATCACGCCGATAACGGCCTCGTCGTCTACCGGGCCGAAGTTGCGGCTGTCGAAGGAATTGTCCAGGTTGTCATTAAGCAGAAAAAACTGGCGGCGTTCCAGTTTTACGGCGGGCATGGTGTCCCTGCCGGTGAAATGCATCGGAAAGACCCTGGTGTCGGAGGAATTCGTTTTCCACTTGAAACGGTACACGCTGTCGTTGACGTAGATGATTTTGTTCCTGACTTCCACGGTGTCCCCTTCGGCGGCCATTATCCTTTTCAGGAGCGCCCTGTCAGGTTCCACGGGGCTTTTCACCAGCACGATGTCTCCGGGCGACGGGTCCTTGAACCTGCAGATGATCGCCCTGTCTCCGGGGGATATGTTGGGTTTCATGGAATCGTCTGACGCGTTATACGGCAGCACGAAGATCCTCGCGGCGATCATTCCTGCGATGATTCCGGCCGACAGAAAGATCACGGCCTTCAATATTCTCAGTTTCGGATCGGGTTTTTCTTCATAAGTATACATTGCTGATCCCCGCTTGTCATGGAGCGTTTTAAATTGATTGAATTATTCGTTTAACCGTGTCCGACTTGTTCAGTGTGTAAAAATGAAAACCCGGAACTCCCCAGGATTTCAGTTCGGCGCACTGGCGGATCGAATAATCGGTTCCCGCTCTGCATATGGACTCCTCTGATTCGCATCCGTGTAAATCGTCCATGAGCTTTTCCGGAATCTTCGCGCCGCACATCCCGGTTATCCTGGTGATCTGGGAGAGGCTCGTTACCGGCATGATTCCCGGGATCACCGGCACTGATATGCCCCTGCGCGCCGTCAAATTCATGAAGTTATAGTAATCGGCGTTGTCATAGAAAAGCTGCGTAATGATAAAGTCCGCCCCGGCGTCGATTTTTTTCCTGAGATTGTCGATATCGGCCTCGAGGCTTTCGGCCTCGATGTGCCCTTCTGGATACCCGGCGACAGCTATGCAGAAATCCCCGGTTTTTCTGACGAAGCCAACAAGCTCGTTCGCATGGGAAAAGCCCCCGGACGGCGGGGTGAACGACTTTTGCCCCTGCGGAGGGTCTCCCCTGAGGGCCAGTATGTTCTCAAGATTTTTTTCTTTGACGATTTTAAGATAGGCGGCTATCTCTTCCCTGTCGGCTCCGACGCATGTGAAATGAACAAGTGGTTCGATTTCGTGGCTGTCCCTGACCTTCAATGCAATATCGAGCGTCTTTTCCCTGGTTGAGCCGCCGGCGCCGTAGGTCACGGAAATATAGCCTGGTTTTAGAGCGGACAATTCTACGAGCTCCTTCCAGAGGTTTATTTCTCCCTGGGGTGTTTTCGGGGGGAATATCTCGAACGATATGGTAAAACCCTTCTTGTACCGGTCGATTAGTCTCATGGCTGATGCGTAATCCTTGTAAAACGGTTGAAAATTCGTATTATTTGCTATTTATTTGATGGAATGATCAGGGTACCAATATCGAGTGATAAAATGCAATAGATTTTTCTTTTATGAGGTTTCAAAATCGTCCCCCCATTCGCCTGACTTTCATTAATTGTTTTGTAGCTTTTTTTGAATATGAAAATAGACTATTAATTTCTTGACAATTAACCAAATAAATATAATACTTAATAACAATACTAATTTATTCTAAATTGTGTTGATAACTTTCCGATACATATAAAGTAAAGAAGAATCTTCCTAGATTTCATGGATGAAATATAGCATTTGAATAAATAGTGAAGAGGAGAACTATGAAAATGAGATTCAAATTTTCTGTATTGTCGATATGGATTGGATTATTAATATTCTTCGTCGGCAATGGAAGCATAGATCTTAACGCCCAGCAGCAGGGCGGGGACATGGAAAAGGCCGCGCAGACGGCCGAAACCCCGAAGAAAAAAGTCGATGGACTGGTCATTGACTGGTTGAACGACTTCGAATCGTGCGAGGATTGGAGGGCTGATTCGACCTGCCCCTTGGGAGAAACAAAAATTAGAAAAATACCCGGGAAACCCCGTCCCGTCAACGACAGGGGTCAGTTCGTCAATGAAAACGGGGAACCCGGCGAGTTTGCAAACGAGCTTACCGATGAAAACGGTATTTCACATAAAAACGAATATGTCATAGGCGTAAAATCCTACTTCCTCGAAAGGGGATACGACAGAGTCGAAGTTTTCCCTCCGAACGAATATATCGTGAGGGGAAAGGCAAGGGAAATAAAAGTATGGGTGCTCGGCAGAAAATTCCGCCACACCCTGTATGTGAAACTCAGGGATTTTCGCGGACATCTTCACAAGTTAAAAATCGGGCCTCTGGACTTCTGGGGCTGGAAAGAGTTATCCGTTATCATCCCCGGCTGGCTTCCTCAGTCGGCTAGTTATGCGGTTCTTGATAAGAACCTTCACTTTGTATCCTTTTTCGTTGAAAGCGACAGATATGAGGTTCCCGGTACTTTCTATTTCTATCTGGATCAGTTCAGGGTCATCACCGATCTCAGTGAATTTACCGGCGACGAGTCCATCAAGGATACCTGGTAAAATTGGTTAACGCACGGAAGGGAGGCTAAAATAATTATGGTCCATAAAAAAGCATTATCGTTCATATTTATACTGGTTGCGGCTTTCATACTGGGAATTGTCAATCCGTATCAGGCGGATTCGAAGATCATCACCAATGTCCCGGCCGATATCAGCGATGAAGAGCTGAAGGCTCTTGTCATCGACGATTTTGAAAGTGCGCAGGTCGGCGAACAGGGCTGGACGATCAAATCAGAACCCCGCAAGTTTGAGAGCCAGGAAACCGAGAAGAAGCTTAAAATGAAGGATCCGGTTCCCGTTCTCGATATGAAAATAATCGACGGCTATCCCAATGACATGGCTGTCGAAGAATGGTCGCTCACCGGCCAGGGTAAAAAGAAAGAAAAATGCCTCGGCGTGTTCTTTCAGTTCAGATATCCGGGGACGAATTCGGTCCATATTCTGGCGCCTCCCGAACTCGAGTGGAAAGACAGGACGCCGGTTCTGACCTATAATCCGAGCACCAGGAAGGACGAGCAGGAAAGAGGAATTCAGCTGCCCGGCAGGGCCAAGGCCATTTCGGTCTGGGTGCATGGGCGGGGAAATCCATATTATCTGGAAGCCTGGCTGAAGGATTACCTGGGGAATACCCACATCCTCAAATTCGGCTCGGTAAACTTTGTCGGCTGGAAGCCGTTGAAAGCAGATATTCCCATTGCAGTACCGCAATCTTATGAATCATATCCTCAGACAAGGGTGACTAAAATTACCCGCTTCGTTCTCCGCGCTGAAGAAAGCGCCAGTCATCAGGAAATGACCGCCGAGACGTTCTTTTCCTTAGACCAGCTTAAGGTTCTGACTGACGTGTTCGAAGTGAATTTCGACGGGCGAGATCTCCACAAGGCTTTCAAGGGAGAGCAAAAGAAAGAAGCGGGCGGCGAAAACGCAAAGTAACCCTGTTTCGTATCAAATTCTGAGCTAACCGCTCTTATATTTTGAGGAAAATACCCATCAGAGCACAAAGATGGGTATTTTTCTATTTTAAAAATCACATTTTTCGGGATGGTGTTATGTCAAAAGAAAAGGCGCTTGAAAGGCTGAACTCGCTATTTAAAGAAGAAGTATGGGGGAGGATCGAGCCAAAGGATATCGGCATCTCAAAATTTAAAATCCTTGATGATCTTTTTAACACCATCGTCTCCGAAGGGCTGATCAGCGACGCGGTCTCTGCGTGTAAAAAACACCTGGAGGAACATACCAGTTCCATCACCGCAATCTATCTTGTCGGCCTGTGCGGATATCAGACCGAAAGTATCGAGGACCAGGTCCAGTTCAGGAGGCTTATCGACATATTCACGCAGAGCCATAAGTGGGCCGTGCTTGAAAAGATTTCTGAAAAAATACTCGAGTATGGGGAAACCAGCAACGCCCTGCGCTCACTGGCTTTGAGCCTCGAAAGACAAGGGAGGAGCAGGGAGGCGATTCCAGTACTTGAAAACATTCTGAAAATTGACAGGTTCGACGCCGACCTGGCCAAAAAACTGGCGTTCGCGATCATCGAAGACGACGAGGAAAAGAGCATACAGTACATGAAGCTCTCGATCGAAGGCTTCATCAAAAACGGCAAGTATGACGAGGTTACGAGCCTCTGGAACAAGCTGATAAGCGTGTCCTGGGAGGACATCGCTTTTTTTGAGAGAATCGAGCGTCTGCTCGTGGAGGCCAAGGAATTCGAGCTTGCGGCGAATCTCTTGAAACAGCTCCTTGCAAAATACAAGGACAAGGAGAATCCCGACCAGAGCATCGAGCTTTTAAAGAAGATTCTCGAGTACCGGTCCGACGACACCCACGCCCGGAAGGAGCTTATCGATTTTTACCGGGTCAAGTACGGTACGCATTCACAGTTCGAGCAGTTCATGAAGCTTTCCCGGCTCAACAGCTTCAAGAACCCGGTCAAGTACGCCATACAGGACTTTGAAAAAAACATCTACTTCGACAAGGGGAACTACGCTTTCCACAATTCGTGGGGGCTCGGCAAAATAGCGGATATCGACAGCGAAAGCATAGTGATAAATTTTACGGACAAGCCCGAGCACAAGATGTCCATCAAGATGGCGCTTCAGTCCCTGACCCCGATCAGCAAGGACCACCTTTATGCCATGCAATTCGAAGATCCCGAGACCCTGAAGGCCATGTTCGAGGACGATTTTATCGAATTTTTCAAAATCCTGATCAAGTCGTACAACGGCGAAATCATGCTCGAAGACATCAAGAGGGAGCTCATTCCGAAATATATTGACGCGAAATCCTGGAGCAAGTGGTGGACCAGGGCGAGGACTGCGATCAAAAAGGACCCGCTCTTCGGAGTATCGGACAAGAAGAAAGATCTCATATTCCTCAGGGACAAGCCCGTCACGTTCGCAGAGGAGCTGCTCAACAGTTTCACCAAAAATGCGTCATTCAGCCAGAAACTGGACGCTGCCATGGAATTCATCAACAACATCGAGGTTGAAGAAGGTGCGTCTGTCGCCCCATATCTCATTGACTATTTCATGGATGAGGTGCGGGGCGCCTCGGCGACCAGACAGATCCTCTCGTTTTTCATTTTAAACGACCTCGCCAGGTATACCGATTCATCCAAACTGAAACTTGAACCCATCAAGGAGAGGATCATCGAATACATAAAGCAGAGCCACGACCTGCCCCTGATTTCGATGAAGATAAGCTCTTATGACTATAAAAAGGATTTCGTGAATCTTATCGAGGAGTCGAGGGAAGACTGGCCGCAGGTTTTTCATGAGCTTCTGTATGAGACCCCGGTCAGGATTCACAAATATATTCTCAACAATCTTATCAGGGCGCATTCGTATACGGTCATCAATATGTTTATCGACCGGGTGATAACCGGCGCGAAGCAGTACCCCGAGATTTTCATCTGGGTCTCGAAGAACCTGTTTACAAAAGCATGGGATTACCAGTGGCTTGACTTCTCATGGGAGGCCCTCACGGTGGCCTATTTTCGTCTTATGAATGAGTTGAAGAAAATCGAGATCGAGGGCAACAGGCTCAAGAACATCATGGTGGAAACCCTGTTCGAAAACGAAGCAACGGTCATCAAGGACATTATCGAAAGATCGTCCAAGCCTTTTCTTGCGAAACTCTACGATCTTTTCAGAAATATTTCCTATATTGAAGAAAGCAGGGGAAGCAAGTTCTATTCGATCATAAAAGATCTCAACCCTGATTTTCAGGCGGCCGAAACCCCGGGCGGCGATTGGGAATACGATACGGAGCGCCTTATCGTATCGCAGGAGGGTTACAACAAAATGAAAGGCGAGCTGGAAAGACTCGTCAATGTCGAAATGCCGGCCCTGTCCCGGGAACTCGCCGAAGTTTCGGAGGCGACCGGGGACATGCGGGAGAATGTCGAGTATAACGCGCTTATGGAAAAGCAGGCCACCCTGGAGTTGGCCATTAAAAAGCTCGACGAGGAAATGAAAATCGCATCGGTTCTCCAGAACGACTCGATCAGCATCGATGCGGTGAACATCGGTACCAGGATTACCCTGGAGGACGTCGAGAGCGGTGAAGCGACCGAATATACCGTGCTCGGCCCCTGGGACGCGGATTTCGAGAAGAAGGTGCTGTCTTACCGTTCTCCGATTGCAAAGGCTGTTCTTGGAAAGAAGGTCGACGATATGGTGGTTTTGAATCTTGGCGATGAAGGAAACAAGTTCAGGATAAAAGAAATCAACAAATATAAAAATTAGCCGGCGTACGGACAGGCCTGTTTATCCGGCTGCAGCGTGTCCGGTGCGGGTCAGAAAATGTATTTGACAAAAAATCACGCTGATATTGATAGTACATTGGAAATTATGAATGCCGCGATGGCGGAATTGGTAGACGCGCTAGGTTCAGGGTCTAGTAGGCGGACGCCTGTGAGGGTTCAAATCCCTCTCGCGGCACATATTTCTCCTGCTTGTTATCGGTAGAATTCGGTCTCTCTTCCTGAATACAGCAAAATCGGCGCTCAAGCCCGTGTCGCGGCGGGGGATTTCATGTCCCAGGATAAATTGAAACTGAAACAGCATTTCGACAGGCTCTCCGTGGATATCGGCACGGGCATGTTCTCCCTTCAGATGGCCCTGTCGGATTTCGTCTTCGAACTGCTTGGCCTGCATGAGGACCGCCAATTGCCGCTCGATCTCTCCGTACCGCACCTGGAAGGCGACTCATACGCGATTATAC
>ERZ795054.2461-NODE-2461-length-15556-cov-6.729372_pt1 | contig 15556 bp, 11 predicted proteins | sample MGYA00375138_ERZ795054 | MGnify/ENA primary metagenome ERZ795054 (study PRJEB30183, sample SAMN05720215) | anaerobic digester metagenome | isolation source: active sludge of municipal wastewater-treating anaerobic digesters | place: USA | collected 2014-12-23 ...
GGAAGCTGCTGGCGGTATGGGTGGCGGCATGGGCGGCATGGGGGGCATGGGCGGCATGGGCGGTATGGGCGACATGATGTAAACGTCCCCGGCGTTTCAAAGCCTGAGATTGCAAGACCCCGCTTCGGCGGGGTTTTTTTATGGTCGCCTGGATTTGGAGCCTCGCATATGCCAGAGGGGAACCACGGGTATGCTACGATTAAAGTCCCGCTATGGGGGTTCGGGCGAGGAGCCGGTTTTGCAGTTACGCCGCTTTTTGATTTTTCTCATCGCTGGTTGGTCCGGCTTTTTCGTGATGGCCATCGAAATGTTGAGCGGGAGGATTCTCGCGCCGAATTTCGGCAACAGCATTCATGTCTGGGGCGCGGTCATCACGATTTTCATGCTGGCGCTGTCGATCGGCTATTTGCTGGGCGGCCGGCTATCGGTCAATCAGCCTAGCTTGCGCCGTTTGGCAATCATCCTGATGGTCGGCGCTGTGACCACGCTGCCTGTGATCGTACTGGGCGATGCGGCGCTCGACTGGATTTTCGAGAGGGTTCACGATCCCCGTTATGGTTCCCTGCTGTCAGCGACCCTGCTGTTTTTCATCCCCACTGCGGTGTCGGGCATGGTGTCTCCCTATGCCGTGCGTTTGCTGGTCGCTGAATCCCGCCTGAGCGGTCATTTCGCCGGACAGCTCTATTTTGTTTCCACCTTTGGCAGCGCCGCAGGAACCCTGCTGACGTCGTTCTATCTGGTTCTTTATTTCGAAATCCATCAGATTATTGCCGGATTGATAGGTGTTTCGCTGACTTTAGGACCGCTCGCCTTGTTCCTTGGACCTTCTACTGATGACTCAGCGTACAAAAATTAAAATATTGACTCTCCTTGCTTCTATCATGACTCCATCCTTAACAGTCGCTCAGGTCATTCACCACGAAAAATCGCTTTATCGCAATATCCTCGTCTATGAAGAGGATGGACAACGCTGTCTGAGCTTTTCCCGCAAGAACGAAACCGCTCGGCAAACCTGCCAATTGTTGAGTAATCCAAATGAGTTTGTATTCAGCTATACCCGGATGATGATGGGCGCGCTGTATCTGAATCCCAATCCCCGAAAAATCCTGATTATTGGCCTGGGAGGCGGTATTCTGCCGACGGCGCTAGCTAAACTGTTTCCTGAAACGGTGATCGATGTCGTTGAAATCGACCCGGCGGTGGTGAAAGTTGCCCAGCAATTCTTTGGCTTTCATCCTGGCCAGAATATCCATATTTTCGAGGAAGATGGGCGGGTTTTTATCAAACGCGCCGGCCAAACAGATCAACGCTATGATCTGATCATGCTGGACGCCTTTGATCATGAATATATTCCTGAACATTTGTTGACCCGGGAATTTCTGCTGGAAGTTAAAAAGCTGTTGACGACGGATGGCGTATTAGCGGCGAATACCTTCTCCAGCAGTCGCCTTTATGACCATGAATCGGTCACTTATGTTGCGGTATTTGGCGACTTTTACAATCTGCGGGTCAAGCTTAAAAATCGCGTCATCTTGAAAAAGATGGATGGACTTCTGACGATGGACGCGATTCAGCGCCATGCCGATCAGCTTGAAGAAAAACTGACACCCTTCGGTTTTGGCCGCGAATGGCTCCTTCCGCTCTTTTCAACCGAGCGCGACTGGGATCCGGATGCACGAATTCTGACTGATCAGTATTCGCCGTCGAATTTATTGAATTCGCTGTTTTAGCCGGGCACCGGATGAAGAGCGCTTGTTGCTCGCCGCTCCTGACCCATCAGGAGCAGTCCATTGATCAGAAAGCCCGCGAGAAACCCTCATGTAAATTTTCCCGTGATCGCGAGGGTAGCAACGCAGGGCTGATCGTCTACTTCATTCAGGTCCTTCATCAAGGTCTGAATCACGGATTCAGTAGCTTACAGAATAATACGGAACAATCCGTGCCATCCGATCATCTATGCTAATCCGTGATTCAGACTAGGTAGTGTTGCGCGCGCCCCCTGATTTTAGTCACAGGAAAATCCACAGGAGACGTTTTTTCGGGCTACATATTGGGATAATTCGGCCCACCGCCGCCCTGGGGCGTGACCCAGTTAATGTTCTGGGTCGGATCCTTGATATCGCAGGTTTTGCAATGGACGCAGTTCTGGGCGTTGATTTGCAGGCGCGGGTTATTGCCGTCGTTATCCCGGACGATCTCATAGACCCCCGCCGGGCAATAACGCTGCTCTGGCGCATCGTACAGTGCCAGATTGACCCGGATCGGCACGGTCGGGTCTTTCAGCGTCAGATGACAGGGCTGATCCTCTTCATGGTTGGTGTTGGAAATGAACACCGAGGACAGCCGGTCAAAACTGATTTTGCCATCCGGCTTGGGATACTCGATCTTCGGACACTCGCTGGCCTTTTTCAGCTTGGCGTGATCCGGATGATGATGGAGCGTCCACGGCGCTTTGCCCCGGAATAAATAAGTATCGACGGCGGAGTAAGCAATCGCCGCCCACAGCCCCCAGCGGAACGACGGCTTGATATTGCGCACCGCATGGAGTTCCTCCCACAGCCAGCTTTGCCGCAACTGTTCGGGATATGCCGTGATCTCGTCGGCGCTGCGCCCGGCGGTGACTGCGGCGAATACGGCGTCGGCGGCCACCATGCCGGATTTCATCGCCGTGTGCGTACCCTTGATCTTGGGCGCGTTGAGGAAGCCCGCCGTATCGCCGATCAGCAGGCCGCCGGGGAAGGTCAGCTTGGGAATCGACTGGATGCCGCCCGCTGAAATGGCGCGAGCGCCGTAGGCAATGCGCCGGCCCCCCTCAAAGGTCGGGCGAATGTCGGGATGCGTCTTGAACCGCTGGAATTCCTCGAACGGCGACAGATGCGGGTTTTCATAGCCCAGACCAACCACGAAACCGACGGATACCTGATTGTTTTCCAGGTGATAGAGGAAGGAGCCGCCATAGGTGCTGGCGTCCAGCGGCCAGCCGACGGTGTGAACGATCTTGCCCAGTTGATGCTGAGCTGGATCGACCTCCCACAACTCCTTGATGCCGATGCCGTAGGTCTGCGGGTCGACGCCCTCGCGCAGCTTGAAGCGGTCAAACAGGGTCTTGGTGAGCGAGCCTCGACAGCCTTCGGCGAACAGCGTATAGCGGGCGCGCAGTTCCATGCCCGGCGCAAACTGCTCAGTCGGTTCGCCGTCGCGACCTACGCCCATGTCGCCGGTAGCGACGCCGACCACTGCGCCATCGTCGTTGTACAGCACTTCGGCGGCGGCGAAACCGGGGTAAATCTCCACGCCCAGTTCTTCAGCCTGCGTCGCCAGCCAACGGCACAGATTACCCAGACTGATGATGTAATTGCCGTGATTGTGCATCTGCGGCGGGGTAGGCAGTTTGTAGGAAGTTTCGCGGGTCAGCAATAGAAAACGATCTTCCTGAGCCGACGTGTTCAGCGGTGCGCCGCGCTCCTTCCAGTCGGGAATCAATTCATTGAGGGCGCGGGTTTCCACCACCGCCCCGGACAGGATATGCGCACCGACTTCAGAGCCTTTTTCAATGACGCAGACGCTAACTTCCTGATCCTTCTTCGCCGCTTCCTGTTTCAGGTGAATGGCCGCCGACAGGCCGGATGGGCCAGCGCCGACGATCACGACATCATATTCCATACTTTCGCGTTCCACTGGTCACTCCTTCATCTTGGTTTTTTACGGGTTGGAGTCGGCGGGAAATTCTCAGTCTGCGCATGGAATTCCCGCGGTTTTGCGGATTGTAGCAAGCTGCCACCCTGAATGATTGCTCTTTAGCGCCGGGGTCCGTGGCGTTTCATCAGGGAATCTGTGGCTTCTGCGTCAAAGCCACTTCAAACCGATAATGGCGATCCCCCCACAGGGGGTACCCGATAGTGGGAGCCGCATTAGCGACCCCGTTTAACCGCTTTGAGCGGCTCATGAACGAACCTCCCGGCTTTGCCAGGGGATGGTTACTAAAATGTGGCGTCACCTATTGAGTCAATTAAGCAGTATTGGACTCGACTGGAATCGACTTTATTTTCCGATACAGAATATTAAATTCAACATTAAATTATTTTTAATCAATTAGTTATAAATTTTTATTTTTTTATGGACTCATATTTGGACTTAAAAACCGCAGGTGACCTCCCGATATGAAATTTTTATACCACCATCATCATAATGATAGTTTTTGACTAACATGATAAAATATCTCCAAATTAGTCGCTGGAGAATAGAGGATATGGCCCGCAAAGCTGCTGCTGCAAAAACTGAATTTACAGATTCTCAACAGTCTTCTGATACCAAACCTTGGCAATTCAAACCCGGACAGTCTGGCAATCCGGCAGGTCGGCCCACCGGGGCGCGTAACAAATTATCGGAGTCGTTCATTGTGGGTTTGGCTGATCACTTTGCAGAACACGGCCAAGAGGCGCTGAACCGCTGTCTCGAAGAAAACCCAACCGGGTATCTGACTATCATCTCGCGGATCGTGCCGCGCCAGGTTGAGGCTGCCGTCGAAGTCACGGATCGGATCACTGTTCATGAGTTGTCCGCCGATCAGCGGGAACGGATCGCGCAAAGCTGGTTGCTCAGTCATCAGCAGAACGACTTACCTGCAATTGAACCATAAAGCAGAAGACTAACAACTCCACAGACGAAGAATGTTTGTTAGCCACATGGACAGGAAGACTGCTGAATGATCTGTTTGTCTGGCTGGACGACTAAGTGGACGCACCATCGCATCAACAGAGGAGGAGCAAACAGCGACCCCCGGCACCCCCAAGTTCCGCGACTTTGGTAGGTACCCTCTTTGTCCTCGCTCCAGTTTCTGAGCCAATCCGGCCTATAGTGCTTCTGCGGTAATCCCATCAGTACACTTGACCAACTCACGGTTTTTGGCAGCCGCTCAACCAATTTTGCTTTCCAAGACTTCTGCATTATCGTAGCAACATTGCTATCTTTGGGATCACTCCACTGGAGGTTGTCATGTTGCGTCAAGAATGGAAATTCGACTATACCGCCAGTAAGTTGGCGGAAGCCGCTCACACCAAGCGGCAATTTCATCAAGAGCGGTTTGATTGGTGGAAAGACAAGAAAGATCAGGTGATTGCGCAGATTCGGGCCGAGGGATTGGAGATTGATGAAAAGATCGCCTTGGAATACGTTTCGCCCAAAAGCCGAGACTGGGAACGCGGCTCGCAAGTCACCGTGCGGGATGATTTGAGGAAAAATCTGGACGAGTGCCTGAAAAAACTGGCCTACCATACGGGGCTGATCAGTGACTATCACGGTTGGCATCAGGTGTTGAGCGCCAATCCCGAAGTCCGATTGAGTCTGGATCATGAAGATTGGTTGTTTTTCTTTGGGCAAGCGCAATAAGCGTTTACCGCATAAAAAACGGTCGCCTGCGCGCTACAATCCAAGAGGGCTTCGGCTCCGCGTGCATCAGCGACCTTTTTTTGATTTCTGAGAATCTCCCCCGGCGAACAAGGCGCGTGACCTTTCAGCTCGCTATTCCCCTACTCCTCGGGTTATCCAGGCTATCCATAGGCGGTCCTCCGCACGGGGGCACTTCTACGCAGATTTACGCTGCTGCTCTGCATTGTTCCTGAATGAGTTGAAATGCGCGGATTTTCAAATCCATGCCATTCCCCAACAGCGCATAAGCCAAGCGGGAACCGTCGCTGATGTCTTGATGGTGGTCGCAGTATTCGGTAATGGCATTTAACGCCCCCCAAGAGGCAGAAGGTGCTGCCAGCGACTGATCGCCCATTTTCATATTTTTACTGGAATTGCGAAAAATATGTTATTGTTATAATTAACTTTTATAAGAATTTTTTGCATATCTCTCCATTTTGCAAGCAAGTTATGAAGTTTTTTGCGCACGTATCCACGGTTCCCATGCGGGGCCTGGCAAATAGCGAGCGCCGCGCCGCTCGCCTTCGCGGGTTAGCACATTCTGCCGCCACAGTTCTGCAAGCTGTTGGGTGGCGTCCGTGCGATTGACGTTGAAGATTTCGCGGTAATCCGCGTTCTGGATATAGCCTTGCTGGGTCATACGCATTTTCAGCACTTGGTGCGGCGTCAGTTTAGGGGTCAATGGCGATAGCACTTGATAACGAGCGCCCCGACCTTTATTACCAGGTCCTGACACTAAGCCCATGTCCACCATTTCCTTGAGTTCGCGGTACGCAAGGTCGCGGTTGACTTCGTTCACGGTTTGATAGTCGGCGCTGGTAAACGCTAGACCTTGGGGATAGGCAGCAAGCACCCGGCGTTGTCGTTGACTGATCGGCAGAGACTGGACATAACGCACCCATTCGGTATCTGGGGTCTCGAAAATCGGTTGATTACGCAGGATCAAGGTAAAGCTGTGGGTGTCGGTGCGGAATTCGGGCAGACGCAGCCAGGATTGTTCCATTTCCTCGAAAATCCGGGGTATGCCTTCGCCCTGTTCGCGCATCAGGGCCAGTTCCGCCAACACGCGAGTCAGGCGGGGATTACGACTGTAGTGCAGTGTTTCGCGTTGCTTGAGCCGTTCCAAATCCACTTCGGGCGGCAAGCCGCCTGGATTGATCATTTCCAGGCGGTCAGCATAAAGCCAGACTTCGACACTCCGTCCCGCTGGGCGGTAATCACGATGCGCTACGGCGTTAACTAACCCTTCCTGCCAAGCAAAGGTCGGGTACTCCGGCATTTCGCGGAAAAACAGGTTATGAAGTCGGGATGAGCGTTGAATCAAGCCGCTGAGGGTCTGGTAGGCTTGTTCGATGACTTTGGGGAGTGCGCCCTCAATGCGTGGGAGTATCTCCTGGACGTTGTGCCGGGGGCCGGTCTGCCGTTCGGTGCCGTCCACGCGAAAAATACGCACGCCGACGTTGGGATGGTCAATATCTCGGGCGTGTTGTGCGAAGAGCAGGAGTGCGCCTTTGCGCAAAACCAGCTCGTGACCCCGGTAATCCGCCAAACGGCGTTCACGGAGATACTCCGTCGGTTCGAGAGACGCTAATCCAGCGCCGGCCTGGGCGCGGCGAATGAGGTCAGTATCCAAAGTTGTGATAGAAATGCCGGGCGCAGTTTCCATCTCGATGCTTTCTACCCGACTACGGGCTTTGATGGCGTTGATGACTTCTTCGGATTCCATGACGGTTGAGTCATGAACGCGGCGGGGAAAGCCGTCACCATGCACCATAACGGCCCGTTCCGCTGACGACACCTCGAAGATCAGCAGTTCGTGGTTGTTCCAGGTTATCCGCTCGCCGGGGGATTGTGGGGGCGTGAGGCGCGTTACCGGGGTTTGCAGCATGGTTTCAATGGCATCGCTGGGATAGCCATGCCCGCTGATGATTCCATCGTCTTCAATCCCGCAGACCAGCGTACCGCCATCGGCATTGGCGAATGCGGCAACATATTCAGCAATCTGGTCGCGCACATCCCTTTTGTTGCGGGGTCTGCATTGATCCCGTGGCCCTTCCCACAGGGATTTGCGCTCGAAGTATTGGCCCTCGGGCTGATTCAGCAAGCTGGCAAGATCGCGCATGGACTCAACTCCCTCTCAATCCCGCCCCTCAATAATCTGCACGACCTCCAGTTTTTGCAGATCAGCGAGCATTCCAAGCAGCTTGTCTTTGTCCAAGAATACAATCTTGCAGGGAACGCGATCTGTTGATTTCCTGACCGGCAGCGGCATGTAGTGTTAAATCCGGCGCACAATTTCGGCAACCGTTTGAACAAATTTCTTTTTAATCTGCTCCATGCAAACATTACTTAAATTTCCCGCCAATGAAAAAGCTTTTCTTTAACTTTTCCAACACTTCGTCTAAACGGATAGCTTCTTTAGCAAGCTTTTCATCTTGATTAGCTACTATCTGAAATAAAAATTCAACTTTAGCAAGTCTTTCTTCTTGGTTGGCGAGTTCTATTCGGGCTTGATTGAGTAATGGCTTTAATGGCAATAATTCTGTGAGCCTGGAGTTCAGGACCGAAATTTCAGCCGCTTGTGCTTGAGAAACGCGACTGTAACCATCAATTTGCTGCGTAAGATTATGAATCAAGGCATTTTGTCTATTTAAGAATTGAGTGAGCTGATGGTCGATAGCTTGCTGATGTTTTGAAAGATCAGATTTCATTTCTTGTTTAAAAGAATCTATCCGTTGTTCGATTTTACTTTCGATTTCCTTAAAATTAAGATCAATTTGTTTCTCAGCATCAAACAGTTTTGTACGAATTTCAATTTGCAGTTGATCTTGAATAGTATCGAGGATTTTATTCAGCGCTTCAGTTTTTTCAACTACAACGCCTTTTGCATCCATTGCTATTTTGGCGTTTTCCCGTGTACTCCCATCTAACTGCTTGAGTAAATCCGCTTGCTCCATAAGTAGTTCTTTGTTTTTTTCCTTCAAGTTTTTTTCAGATTCTAGCAATTTTTCTTCAATAAGTTTAATAGTTTTGTTAAGTTCAGAATGAAGAGAGTCTCGGGTATCCGAAGACTTAGCCAAAGAATCTTCCACCTCTTGCTTTAAAGTTTGCCAGTTTTGTTGCGATTTTTTAAATTCAGATTCGGCATATTCAATTTTTTTGAGTAATAATTCGCTCTTAGTAGATACGCCTTGGATATCGGCAAGAATTTTTTCAGCATCAACTTTAATGTTGCGAAGAGTTTTCGCGGCACTAATAGCGCCATCCATACGTTCGTCAAATTCGCGCAGCTTTGCCCGGATAGTTTCAACACTGGTAATTTCAGGCATAGAATGCACTCTCCAATTTGCGGGCTTTGCCCTTCAAGGACTCATTTACGTCGGATAAATCTTCTTGTTGGATGAATAGCATGAAGTCTAAACAATCACCCATTGCGACAACTTTGCTATTCCGGCGATTTTCTGGTTTTGTAGCCTGCTCCAAAAGAAACTTCCATCCTTCTGGTGAGTCACAAGCGGTGCCAGCTTCATTCAATATAAGAAGCTGCTCTGATTTAAAAGCTTTAGATGACCTGTATAGCTCTTGAACTTCCTGTAAAGAAAGAGGCTTTCGATTCGCAACTTCAAGTAAAGCTTTAGAATTTCCTTCATATTCTTCTAATGGCGAAAACTCGCGTGCAACAAATAAGGCTGGCAAATTATTAACATTTCCTTCAAGAATGGCTTGGGCCTGCCAATACTTTACATCTGGATAATCTCTAAATTCTTCAATCAATTGATTCATGTTTTTAAACTGAAAATCACCTTTATATAGGATAGTGGCTAATTGTTCCTCTTTTTCACGGACGCTAACATCTATTGCAGGCGGTGGTTTACGTGTATTTAAAATGAAATCCAATTCTGGAACACAAACATCACATAATCCACAACGATAACCTTGGTACTCAGCATTACGTCTAGTATTAAGCTCGGTAAGAATGGGCCTTCTGCGGCATTTCCCGGTTTTATGACTGTTTACTACTGCAAATAAGTTCCACAGCATACGGTAACGCATTTTTACAACATCTTCATAAGTGTGGTTCAGTAATAATAGAAGATGCTGATATACTACTTGAAAAATATTTTCATAGCGTTCAAATGTCTTAAATTCTCTTGTCTTTGCAGTAAATTTTTCCAACGGTTGATAATCTTTATTTTTTAATTCAAGACTATCCTCAAAATTTTGTTCAAGATTTTTTTGTTCCTTATCGTTGTTAAAGTGCGATAAATATTTGATTAACTGATCTTTCATTTTTTTCTGCAATTTTATAACAACATTGGATTCACTGGAAAAGTTAGGCAGAAAAAAATCCACATCGAAATACGGTCTTTGCTTATAAGGATAAGTGACCATATAGTCGTTCACCAAACCTAATACGGTTAACCGGTAAATCGCAAGTTCCGTGTAAGATAAATAAGTTCTTGATGTATGTAATACAACAGAATTATTACTCATTTCTTCACAGGCAGCGATCAGTTTGTCAAGAACTCGCAAGGCGCTTATTGCATCGGATTCAGCTCCCGGATAACTGCGAATGATAAACATATGCTGCTTGCCATAATCACACAGCGCCTGCTTGCCATGTGGACAGCCACCTTGATAACTGCTGCAAAGCGGACGTTTGATTGTCAGCTTTTCAAGCTCATTTAAACAAAGCTCATTCGGTGGATCAACAAGTAGAACAATATGCGCACGTTCGTTATCACGCCCAGCGCGCCCAATTTCCTGATACCAGGACTCCAAACCGGATGAAAGCGACGTATGGATAATGAAACGGACACTACTCTTGTCAATACCCATACCGAAGCCTTTTGTAGCAACAAGAATATCGAATCGATCATCTTTGAAATCATTTTGGTTGTCTTTAATAAGGGTTTCCCATTGGGGTGGTTTCATAACATCAGTTGCTTTAAATTCAAAATTACAATAAGAGCAACTCTTGATACCAGCATTTTGCCCTATTAGCTTTTCCTCATCATCGTCTTCCACCTCCTCATCGTCAGCATTCTGAATCCCAGCCGACTTGCTGGTAAAAGCGTAGGAAAAACAATTCGGACAAAGAGTCGGCGGCTTGCTGGCGAAAGCACGGACTTTACCTGTTGAATATGCTTGCAACTGCCATTTTTTATTCGGAAGTGGCCCAGATTGCCAACGTGCTTCTGGCTCAAGTAGGGCCATTGTTTCGTAGAGATAGTGAGCAGTCCCATCCCAAATTGAATTTTTACCGTGTGGGTCCGCATAAATGCAGAAAACGATGCCCAGCGATTTCTCTCCGCTTGGGTTCTTTTGCTCCAGCAATTTCGTCAGTGACTTCTGCCGTAGCGCCTTTGGTAAATCCCTGGTCAGAATTTGCCGATAGGTCTGCGCTTTTGTTGCCCCTTCTTGCACTGCTACGATCTGGTAACTGAATCTTTCCCGATCCGCTGATGGTTCACGGATGACATGCCCATCACGCAGTTTGAGAATACCCAGCATATCCTTCTCAACTTGTTGACCCGCTGTTGCGGTGAGCGCGATCAGTTGAAGTTGTTCATTGTGAGTGGAAAGCGTCTCCCGAAGCAACGGAAGTTTGAGATAAGAAGGTCGGAAATCATGCCCCCACTCTGAAATACAGTGGGCTTCATCAACCGCCAGAAAGTTGATCGGAACAAATTTTTTGAGTTCTGCCAAATCCGTGAGAAATCTTTTAATCCGAAGTCGCTCCGGCGAAATATAAAGTAATCGGATATAGCCAAGTTTTACTTCCTCTAAAATAAGATGCTGTTTCGCTCGATCCACATCGGAATTAATGAATTCTACTGAGGAAATACCATAATTAAAGAGCGTAAGCCGCTGATCGCGCATTAGTGAACGGAGAGGGCAAATAACGATTGTGAGGCCGGGTTTGAGTAGCGCAGGAAGCCAGAAACAGAATGACTTACCGCTACCTGTGGTGGAGATGCCAAGGACGTGTTCACCATCAAAGACCCGCTGAATCACGCGATCTTGAAAATTGTTGGTGCCGAACGAGTAGCCAAAAACTTCGCTAGTGAAGTATTTAAATCCCTGATGAATCTCTTGGAGCGTCAATCCTTTTCGGAAGCGAACAGTTCCTGCGCCGAGGGGCGGTGCTGGCAGCGATGCAGGTGTAAATTGTACAACCTCTGTACTGAGAAATATTACCCTGTCATCATACGTGTTGGAAATGGAGACAAGAGGATGAAGGTTTTTCGTCCATTTTTCTAAATAGTCAAAATTTGCAATAATTTCCACAATTGGTAAACGAAAATCTATATCTACTACTGACTGCACGGCTTCCAAAAACTTGTAAAGCTCACTGATAGAAAGAGCGACAAACGGGACATTAAAGCCAAAATTGTCCTGCAATAAAATCGGTTCTATACTCTGTTCATTTGATAAAGCCATCTCCACGAAACAATCTTGAACGTGGTAGAAGTCATTGACAGTATCTATCATCTGTGGGTCACAAAAATCAGTAAAAATACTTTGCTGATTTATTTTGTTCTTCTGAATTGCAAGGAAGCTACGTAACTGCGGATCATTAATAAAAAGTGAATAAAGCAGTTTTAGCGTTGCTTCAGTATCCTTCATTATTTGACTATATGTGAAACGAATGACCCGCCAACCTTGACTTGCAATATAGTTTTGGCGCTGAATGAAACCATTTAAATCCGACCGTTCCCTAAATTTGCCAAACCCATCTACCTCAATCGCAAATTTGCTCGCACCCTCGATAGCAAAGTCTACTTGATATTGACCAACGTTTCTCTGTGGCTTAACGCGCAGCAAACCTTGATTATTTAGTAGTGGGGCTAACACTTTCTCAACGAATTTAATCTCCAAGTAGTTATCACTTTGCTCTATTTTATCCTGAGATATAAGTGCATTCTGGAAGTATGCATGTTGTCGAAAAAAGTCAATTTTTCGATTTTTGATGCCTGTTGAATCAAGTAATTGATCCGGCAACGCTCGCTGGCATTTTATCGTTTCAAAGTCATTATTTAATGACATTTGATCTCGAAAGGTATCTACAAGACTCCGAGGAATGAATTTAAGTTTCGCCCGGACAAATCGCTCGAAAGTTTGAGTATCTTTAATCTTCCAGAATTCATCATCTGTACGGTAAACACCCCGCACAATAGATGGAACAAAATGTCGAACAAGGGGATTCATTCTGGATAGACTTTTTTAAGTGAGGACTGAGCTGTAAATGAGAATTAGGCTAGAAAAGAGATTTACCTTTTTCAAGAACTGCTAATGATTCTTTAAAGATATTTTTAATCTGCCACTCTGGTACATGTTTGCGGCGAAGTTCTGTTCGCAATGACTCAAGAAAATCGTTATTCATAAAAGATTGGTAGGATATATCTTTGTAAACTTTCCTGATCTTTGGTTGTTGAAGAATTTGCGATGAATCCAAAGCTTGAAGAATATCAAATTCTAAAAATTGCTGAATATCAGCATCAGTAATTTGTTTCGAGAATTCAAGATAGCTTTCTGGAGGGCTTGCTTTGACTTTCGGGAAAAGTTGTTTGGATATTTCTTTAGCAATATCCGACAGCCTACTTTTCAACTGTTCTTGTAAAGCAATAAAATAAGAATCAAGCAAAAGTCCAAGCTTATCTAATTCCTGTTCAAATTCACTCTGTTGGCTTTTAAAAATAACTTTTCCCATATTTGGTATTGTATAAAGAAACTTTTTGTCAATTTCTTTTCGACGATCTTCAATATATTCTGGGTTTACTGCAATTGTATCTGGCTCTTCACCCAACATTACTGTTACTGATTCCTTATCCAAGACTTGAACAGTATTTTTCCACTTCAAATCCTGAGTATCCAACCCCATTAAATAAGTTGGAATGATTGCTTGCTTTCTGGATATTTTGTAATTATTGACTTCAAATTCAACATACTGCAACTTGGAACTAAACACATTAGCCTGCCGCGCCAAATCGAACGGTTTAGGCGGATTACGCTTCACATCCTCCTCAACCACCTGAATCTCTTTAGGCGTTAGCGCCTGTTTGCCAATTTCCGAAGAGAGCGGCGTCGAAGCCTGATCCGCCCCTGCTGCTACCGCGATATTTTTCACATCAGCACCCGTTAGCATGATCGCGTTCGGTTTTTCAACCGATGTGGAACCGGCTTCAACCAGCAGCGGCGTCGGCGAGTAAATCAGTGTCTTATCATCAGCGATCAGTACACCAATCCGCACCCCTGGCTGGCAGCGCAGAGCAAAGCAGCTTTGATCGGAGTACCCTTTTAGGAGGGTCAAGCCTTCCAGGGAACCCAAGCCCAGCCGACACACTTCAGGATCAGCGTCCAGGATGACGGTAATCGATAATGCGTCTTCTTCGTTTAACCGCACACCCAGCGCCTTGGCGACGGCTTCACTGATACCTGGAGCGATAAACACGATCCGCTGGCGGGCCTGTTGTATCAGATTGGCAAGGGCTTCATCGGTTGCGACCGTAAAAGTGCGTTCTTCGGGCATTTTTGTTTTTTCTTTCATGGATATTCGATACATTGACTGGATGATGGGCGATGTGATTCAAGTGACCCGATTGTATCCCGAGCAAATAACCCACTGGGCACAGTATAGGTGTTCAGATTCAGAACACCGAGATTTCCCCTGCTTTTTTCCATCAAGCTCACTGGACAACTAAGAGCAATGGAGACTCCTGTTGGCGTTCATCGGTTCATGAAGGCTGCCTGGAGCGTTTGGGCATAAAAAAGGTCGGCTGAACCGACCTTTTGCCCTGATCAATCACCACCTTCCCTGGTGGCTGGCCCTCATCCATTAAGGATTCAAGTCAGCATCACCCTCCCCTGTGCTATTGCAGCGATCTTTGTAAAAGGTCAACTGCGTCAGATAGTCGCGGCGCGCATCGAACAACCAGCCGGATTCATCGGGCGGATCGGGTTGGGCAGTGGGCCGGTCGGGCAGCGTGACCTCCAAGTCATCCAGTGCCCGTTGCACATCATCGCGCAACTCGGTTAGATCATCCTCAATCCCGGCTTCCCGATACGCCTCGGTCAAACGGTTGGCGAGGGCCTCCAATTCGGCCTTGAAGCTTTCCAGGATGGATTCGGTACGTTCTCGAATGTTCTCCAATCGATCCTCAAAGGTCTCCTCATCCTCCTCCTGCCGTTCCTGCCATGCCTGATTCAGCGTCTTCCGGGCTTCCCGACCGGCTTCATCCATTCGCTTCGGAAGCGTTTGATCCCGATAGGGCGTTATCGCCGTTTCCACCAGTCGCGCCAGTTCACCGGGATGCAGCGCCTCCAGCGCGTCCAATTCGGTCGCACCGTCAACCCCATACCGTTCCTTGAAGCCGTTTTGCCGCTTGTCGCCTTCTTTAATCGGGATCGGCGGCAATTCATAATGCTTGACCTGCTCGGCGGTCAGCGCCAGCGGTTGCAGCTTGATGTCCGCATCGGGGGCAATGTCCCGCAGCCAAAACTCAATCTGCCGGGCGATGCTGGGCGGCATGAAATCACCCGCCGGATCAAAATCGCTGATGTAGAAAATACGCACCGGTTTTGCGTTGCCATGCAACCGGTACAGCATCCGAATGGTGCCAGTAATCGACTGAAACCCGATGGCCGGCACGTAGTTGGCGGCATGACGGCGACAAATCGGGAGCAATATGTCTTCCATCGTGCTCTTTTCAATCCAGACCTCCAGCAGATAAGGCTGATCGGCCTGGTTAAACTCGTAACCCTCGACGGTCAGGCGCGGCAAACTCCAGTCCAAATCATCGGCCAGTTCCACCTGAATGGTGGGGAGTGACCATGTCCACCAGTAATCAACTTTCCATTGCGGTGTCGGAAGACTCGCCGGTTCCATAAACAAATACGGGTCGGGGTTGCGCCGGTCGTCAAAGATTTCCACGTTGACCAGCTTTAAATACCGGGCCTGCTTGCTGGCGATGCCCAGCGCCCCCCAACAGCCCAGGTTATTTTCATACGCCTTGCCATTCCAAAGCGGCGGCGGTGGTTTCTGGGACACCAGCTTGTAATGCACTCGTCGCAGATGAACATCCTGGACGAGCAAATCCAGCCGGGTCAACTGATCGGCAAACCAGCG
>ERZ795054.2463-NODE-2463-length-15543-cov-6.314372_pt1 | contig 15543 bp, 16 predicted proteins | sample MGYA00375138_ERZ795054 | MGnify/ENA primary metagenome ERZ795054 (study PRJEB30183, sample SAMN05720215) | anaerobic digester metagenome | isolation source: active sludge of municipal wastewater-treating anaerobic digesters | place: USA | collected 2014-12-23 ...
GGAGACTTCTTGCGAAGCATCCGCGCTTTTTTTATTTCCCATACATTTGATACAGTATCCAAGTCACGAATCGGGATGGCAGGATACGGTTCAGGAACAGAAACAACCGATAGGAGAAGCCCACCGCGGTGAAAACGGGAACCGTTTTTTTTCGCAGAAGCTTGGCGACGGTTCGGGCGACCGTCTGCGGGTCTTTTCCTTGTTGTTCATCGCGTTCCATCCGTTCGACGGAGCGCCGGATCCGGTCCCCATATGGACCTTCGGTTCCCAAATCGGTCTTCTGCCGATGAGCGGTGAATCCGGTCTTGGTGTCTCCCGGCAGAATGGCACCGACCTGAATACCAAACGGACGGAGTTCCATCCGTAATCCTTGGGTGTAAGCATTGATTGCCGATTTAGTGGCCGAATAATACGTTTGAAACGGAATCGGAAGGCACCCCGCGACCGAACCGATCTGCAGGATTTTTGAGCCGGGATGCTTTCGAAGATGAGGAATCAGTTCTTGAGTCAGACGGAAAGTCCCGAACAGATTGACATCGAACATTTGACGGATTTGCGCGGGATCGGTGTTTTCCACCGCACCGCTGATGCCCATGCCCGCACAATTGATCAGAGCGTCGATGGAATCGGAGGCTTCGACGATTTGTTTGAGGGAGGAACGGACTTGCGATTCGTCGGTGATGTCACAAAGGAGATGGGTGAACCCGTACTTTTCCTTCGGATAAGAACGCGATAATCCATAAACCCGATAACCGGAATCTTGGAGAAACCGGGCAATCGCAAATCCGATCCCGCCGGAAGCTCCGGAAACAATGACGGTCTTAGGCATGGCGTCCGTGCAGGAAGGCCAGCAACTCTTCGTCGTTTTCGGGCAAGGACCCGAGGACTTCGGCGATTTGACCGACGGCTTCGTCCATCAAGGCCTTCGTGTGAGTGGCGGTATAGCTGGTGCGAATCAAGCATTCCCCTTCGGGGGCCGCCGGGGGGAGAACCGGATTGACGTAAACTCCTTTTTCGTAAAGAATCTTACAGGCCACCAGCGTCCGAAGCGCAGTATAGGTATAAATCGGGATGATCGGGGCCACGGAATTGTCAAGGATCTTGATGCCGCGGGCTTTCAGTTGACTACGGGTATAAGCCGCGATTTCCAGCAGATGCGCGGGTCGTTCGGGTTCCTGTTCCAAAATCCGGAGCGCCTCGAGGGCGCAGGCGGCGTTGGCGGGAGTGATGGCGGCGCAGAAAATGAAGGGCCGGGATTTATGTTTAACGAATTCGACCACTTTTCGGGATGCGACCAAGTAACCGCCAAGGCTGGCGAGGGATTTGGAGAAGGTCCCCATGATCATATCGACTTCGTCTTCCAACCCGAAATATTCGGCGGTACCGCGTCCGGTGGGGCCGAGAACCCCGAAACCGTGGGCGTCGTCAATCATCACGCGGGCCCCGTATCGCTTGGCCAAAGTGACGATTTCCGGAAGTTTGCAAATGTCGCCGGACATGCTGAAAACGCCGTCGGTGATGATCAGTTTGCCTTTGCTTTCATCGGCATCCTTCAGCTTCTGCTCCAAATCTTCCATGTCACTGTGGCGGAAACGAACCATCGTCGCATAACTAAGTTTGATTCCGTCATAAATGCTGGCATGATTTTCCCGATCGCAGAAGACGAGATCGTCTTTTCCGGCAATCGCCGAAATGATCCCGAGATTGCTCTGAAAACCCGTGGAGAAGGTCACGCAGGCTTCTTTATTCAAGAAACGAGCCAATTCGCTTTCCAACCGGACATGGGTGGTGAGGGTGCCGTTCAAAAAGCGGGATCCCGAAACTCCGGAACCGAATTCGTCGAGGGCTTTGATGCCGGCATCGATAACCCGGCGATCGCCGGTGAGTCCGAGATAGTTGTTGGATCCGATCATGATCCGACGTTTGCCTTCCATCTGTACTTCGATGTCCTGTTTGGTTTCCAAGGAGTGGAAATAGGGATAAATTCCAAGGGCTTTATAATCGTCGACCAGTTTGAAATCTTCACACTTTTTAAATAGATCCATAGGGTTCTCCGAAATGTGTCGTATAATCCAAATTCAAAAATCTATTCTTCGTCGGAAACAATGTTTCCGTGAAAAACCGAGACGTTTTCGCCCTCGAAAATGACTTTTTCGAGGTTTTGGGCCAGAAAATCCTTGAGTTGTTCGGAATCGGACATCAGACTGTACAGTGATTCGTTCAACACGATCGGATCGAGATCGGCGCTATTGGCGATCGAAGCCAGTTCCATGGCGGTATTGGAAAAATCGGTGGCGTAGGCGAATTCCAAAGCCGAAAGCGCGGATTCTTCGTGACACCCGCAATCGTGTCCATCTTCACCGCAGTGACATTCCGCCCCCTCTTCGCATTCGCATTCCCCTTCTTCGCCCAAATCATTGGCCGGGAAGGTGGCGAGGCCGATACCTGCCTCCATCCGGGGCATTCCGTTCTCCCCCAAGGTGCGGTTATACAGTTCGAGGATGGTGTTGACCTGAACGGCACTGTCGAAGACGTATCCTGCCGATTCTCCGTCCGGGGTATAGGCGGTGGCTTTCACGTAATCATCGCCGGATTCGACGCGAATGATGTCATGATTCTTTTTCAGAAGCACTATCGATTCGAGAAGGAAAGAATCGACCAAATCGAGGGCTTTGGGATTGGCGCCTTCGGCGAAGTAATCGTTGATGTTGCGGATGAGTACGTACAAGTCGGTATAAAGTTCCCCGAACTCCCCTTCCATTTGGGCGTCGATCGCATCCGGATTCCAGGGATGATCGGGCTGTTCGCCGATGGGGGATTCGAGAATGGTTTGGATTTTTTTGAGGATTTCTTTCATGGGATTCTCCTTGCCTGCCCTTATCGGCAGTGTCAATATTGTATCACGGCAAAACGGGTTTGTGAAGTCTTTTCCGCCGGAGGGACGCTGGGATCGTTCCCGATTACCGCCAAAAAAAGGCCAATTCACCATTGGCCTCGGTTTTGGTTCACTTTGCCGCATCGCGGAAGATTTGCAGACCGCGAGCGGTCAGGGGATGTTCGATCATCTGCAGGAAAACTTTGTAGGGGATGGTGGCGATGTCGGCCCCTGCCAAGGCGGATTGTTCGACGTGTTTGGGATGCCGGATCGAAGCGGCGATGATTTCCGTGGGAATCTCGTAATTGTCATAAGCGACACGGATGTCTTCCAACAACCGGTATCCCGCTTCGGGATCTTTGGTGTCGTCGTCGAGCCGTCCGAGGAACGGCGAAACATAAGTGGCTCCGGCATTGGCGGCCATCATCGCTTGGGCAACGGAAAAGCAGAGCGTAACGTTGGTGGGGATGCCGTGACGGGACAGGACGCTGACGGCTTTGATGCCTTCGATCGTCATCGGAATCTTGATGACGATGTTGGGATGGAGTTTGGCCAATCCGAAGGCTTCTTCGACCATGGCTTCCGCCGGTCCTTCCTGGACTTCGGCGCTGATGGGACCATCGATCATTCGGACGATTTCCCGAATGACGTCGATCAGTTTCTTTCCTTCTTTGGCAATGAGCGAAGGGTTGGTCGTGACACCCGTCACGATTCCCCAAGTGCTGGCGGTTTTGATTTCATCCAAATTGGCAGTGTCAATGAAAAATTGCATCGGTATTTCTCCTTTTCGATATCCAATTTAACCCGCTTCCATCATATCACAAAACCGCAAAAGAATCCAGAAAAAAACGGGGAATGCCCTCCCCGTTTCATCCCCGCAGACGGGCGTGTACCGTTGACAGGATCCGATCCTTGGCAGTGCGCCCCGTTTCCAGAAACTCTTCGCACTTTTTCCGGAACCCTTCCGCCCGTTCGGCATCATCGATGGACGAAAGATTCGTTTCCACATTAAGCAACGCCCCTTCCAGCCCGGCGTAGAGCATCAAAGCCCCGACGGCGAGATCTGAAAGACAGTTGCGGTTTCCGTGTTCCAAAACGATGTCCAGATGAACCAAAACATCCAAGGCCAACGAGGCCGTTTCCAAAGGCACGCGAATGGCTCCGATCGTCGCTTTGCGGACGGCTTCGGTCCGCACCGCGATTTCCTCTTCGGTCGTTTTGGGAAGAGCATAAGCTTCCATGATCCGATTGAATGCCAAGGTATCCTCGTCCACCAGATCCAAAAGGCAGGCTTGGATGCCATCCATCTTTTCCGTTACGGTGCGGAATGCATCCTGAACATCGGGGCCCAAAGCCAAAAACTTCTTTTTCCCGACCGTCAGGTGGCCCATCATCCGAACCAATCCCGCTCCCATCGCGGCCGCCGCCGCGGCGACACTCCCGCCGCCGGGGGCTGGAGATGGGGAGGCGACCTCCCTGAGGAAGTCACTCAAACGATGTTCGATCAATTTCATGATGAAATTCCTCCGATCCGGTGTCCGTTGGCGACTACTTGAACGCCGTTTTTAAAAACGGCGTCGGTATGGCTGACACCATAGTGATATAAAACATATTCCCAATTCGGGGCATCCAATAAAACGAAGTCCGCCTGCTTGCCCAAACCGATGGAACCGATCCGCTCCGAAAGGCCGAGTTGGAACGCCGGGTTCAACGTCGCCGCCGTCAGTACTTCTTCCGGTTTCATCCGCAGCTTTCCCGCGGCCAATTGCAGAATCAGTTGGAAATTTTCCGAGGGCGAAGAGCCCGGATTGTAATCGCTGGCGACTCCAACCGCAACCCCTTGGTCGATGAGAGCACGGGCATCCGCGTAGGCATGGTTCAGGAAAAACGATGTCCCGGGAAGGAGATTGGCAATCACTGACGATTCCGCCAACCGGGGAATGTCTTCCTTGCGGATCGCCATCAGGTGGTCGGCGGAAGCCGCCTCGACCGTGACGGCAATTCCCGCGCCGCCGAGCGGGACGATTTCATCGGCGTGGATTTTGGGAATCAACCCGATTTCCCGGGCGGCTTCGAGTAATCCGACGGTTTCTTCGGGGGTGAATACTCCTTCTTCACAGAAGACATCGGCGAACACCGCCAGATTTCTCGCTTTGACGATTTTCATCGCTTCCATCAGTTTTGCCATGTAACCACCGCGATCGGAATGGTATTCCTTGGGAATCGCGTGCGCTCCCATGAATGTCGGAACGATTTCGACGGGGTGAAGGCCTTGAAGTTCGGCCATCACCTCCAAGGTTTTGACTTCGGTCTCGATATCCAGTCCGTAGCCGCTTTTGGCTTCCAAGGTGGTGACGCCGAATTCCACGAAACGATCCAAGGATCGCAGTGCGGCGGCCGTCAGTTCGACTTTCCCGGCTTTTCGGGTGGCTTCGACCGTGGCGTGGATTCCGCCTCCGCTTTGGAGAATCTCCAGGTAAGGAACCCCGGCTACTTTCTGGGAAAATTCACGTTCCCGTGATCCGGCAAACACTAAGTGGGTATGTCCATCCACGAAGCCGGGCACCATGATTTTTCCTTGGGCATCGTACCAAAGGGTTTCCGGTCCGCGATATCGGGAAGGATCACCGGAACCGAAATCGATGATTTTTCCGTTTTTTACGGCCACGAACGCCTTTTGGATGCGGACGATGTCCGCCATCGATGCCCCTTTCACGGGGGGTTGGAGATAAGGAGTCAACAGTTCGCCGATTCCGACGACGATCAGATCGGCAATCATCGGATTTCCTCCGGTTTCAAATGACTTTCGATGATTTTGGCGGCGTCAAAGTCGCGAAGATGCAGATAGCGGATTCCTTCGCTGACGGCCGTTTCGATCGGCATCGCAGCCGGAAACGGCCGACCCGCCACGGCGAAATAGTACTTAAGGGAATCCAACAAGGCCTCTTTGGGCATCAAACCGACGATTTCACAAGAAGGAACTTCCACATGGAATCGTTTGGCTTCCATCTGAACCGTTTCCCAGATCCGATACACGGGATTTTTGCGATAGTCGAGGATGTTCATCGTCACTTGAACATGACCGCGGGCGGCCAGAAACGCCGGACCGGCTTGGATATGTTGGAATCCTCCGCTGGACTGACGGATGACCCGGGACAATTTTTCGGCGATTTTCTCGTCGGTGGTTCCCAAATCGATGTTGTAGGCAACCAAAGGGATGCGACATCCGATCGCCACCGTCCCGAAGGTGGGATGGATTTCCGGACGACCGAAATCCGGAACCCATTCGGGTTCGCGAATTTTGTCTTTCATCCCTTCAAACTCGCCTTTTCGAATATTCGGAAGAGCCACGCGATCGGGTTTCTTTGCGGCTAACGCATATAGGAAGACGGGAATGTCGAATGTTTGGGAAACGAGCGCCCCCAAACGTTCCGCGAGAGCCACGCATTCTTCGACCGTGGCTTCGGCGATGGGAATAAAGGGGATGACGTCCACCGCTCCCATACGCGGGTGTTGTCCCGAATGATGGTTGAGATCGATCGCGATTCGGGCGCGGTCGACGAATTCCAGCAACGGTTGGATCATCGCTTCCCCGTCGCCCAACAGCGTAACGACCGTGCGGTTGTAATCTTGATCGGGTTCATAGGAAACGAGGCGGAAGCCCGCCCGGTTTTTGAGCGGTTCGACAATCCGCTCGATGAGGGCAGAATCTCTCCCCTCGCTGAAATTAGGTACGCATTCGATGATTTTGCCCATCGGTCAATAACCGCCTTTCCGGTATTTTTCCGCAACCAAGCGATGGATCAGATCCTCATCGGCAACTTGCGGCAAGGTAATCGTGGTGTTCAAATGTTCGTCATTGAAGGTTTTGGCGGTTTCCACGGCGTGTTCGTTGCGGGCCCAGGCGCGGCGGGAAACACCGGCCATCACGTCGAATGTCATCGCTGATTCCAAAATGGCGTCCACGTGTTCACTGCCGTCCAATACCATCCCGAAACCGCCGTTGATCGCTTTTCCGATTCCGACGCCGCCTCCGTTATGCAAAGCGACCAAGGTCATACCCCGGGATGCATTGCCCAAAGCGACCTGAGTGGCCATGTCGGCCATCACGTTGGATCCGTCGCGAATGTTGGCGGTTTCCCGGAACGGGGAGTCGGTTCCTCCGCAATCATGATGGTCCCTTCCGAGCATGATCGGTCCGACTTCGCCCGCTCGAACCATCGCATTAAAGCGTTTGGCGATGCGCAGCCGGCCCAAGGCATCCTGGTAAAGAATTCGGGCTTTCGTGCCGACGGTCAGTCGGTTTTTCTTGGCGTCGCGGATCCAATTATAATTATCCCGATCTTGGAAGCGGCGCGATGGATCGATGCAGGCCATGGCGGCCGCATCGGTCTTTTCCAGATCGGTATCTTTCCCGGACAGACAAACCCAACGGAACGGGCCGTAGCCGTAGTCGAACAAAAACGGACCCATGATGTCTTCGACATAACTGGGCCACACGAACCCGTCCAGATCGTCATGCCCGTTTTTGCAGATTTCGGTGATGCCGGAATCGAACAAGGCTTTGAGGAAACTGTTTCCGTAATCGAAAAAATAGGTGCCCCGGCCAACCAACTCGCGGATGGCTTCATAATGACGTTTCAGGCTGCGATCGACCCAAGTCCGGAATCCATCGGGATCGTCCTTCAGCATCGCCGTGCGTTGGTCGAACGTCAGATCGACGGGACAATACCCGCCTTCATAAACCGCATGACAACTGGTTTGGTCACTGAGGAGATCGATCGGGATTCGATGGCAACAAGCATATTCCAGCAAGGTGACGATGTTTCCATGGAAGGCGATCGCGCGCGCTTCTTTGCCTCCGATCGCCGTCGACGCGGCCATAAAGGCCGCACCGGGGTCGGTAACGACTTCGTCCACCCACCCTTGATCCTTGCGGGTCCGAATTCGGGATTCGTCGACTTCGGCGATCACGGCGACTCCGCCCGCGATGACGCAGGCTTTTCCTTGGGCGCCGCTCATTCCTCCAAGTCCCGAAGAAACGAACATTTTCCCGCCGAGGTCCCCCTCGAGCGGGAGATGGAGTTTGGATCGGCCGGCGTTCAACAACGTCGAATAGGTGCCATGGACGATCCCTTGGGGTCCGATGTACATCCAACCTCCGGCGGTCATCTGTCCGTAACTGGCAACTCCGAGCTGGGCGGCGCGGTTCCATTGATCCAAACGATCGTACATCCCCACCATCAGCCCGTTGGTGATCAATACCCGGGGAGAACCCGGAAGCGAATCAAACAAGCCCAGCGGATGACCGGACATCATCACCAAGGTCTGGCGATCATTCATTTCCTGCAAATAGTATTTGACAAAGTGGTATTGCATCCAGTTTTGCAGGACCGATCCGGTTTCCCCGTAGGTGACCAGTTCGTAGGGATATAAGGCCACTTCAAAGTCGAGGTTATTGTCGATCATCACCTGGCAGGCGCGGCCTTCCAGCGTGTTCCCGGGATATTGATCCACGGGTTTTCCATAAAGCCGCCCGGAAGGACGGAACCGATATCCGTAGATTCTTCCTCGAGTCAGCAGTTCCTCGAGAAATTCCTCTGCCAACAGCTTCTGCCATTCGGGAGGAATGTAGCGCATGGCGTTATTCAAAGCCAGTTCGGTTTCCGAAGGAGTAAGCGTGAATTGGCGTTTGGGTGCACGTCGGATGCCTTCGACGAAGGCCGGTCGATCGGGAAGGACAGGAAAGACGTCCTTCAAGGAAAACGGATGTTTTTTTGTCATCGTTCCATCTCCTCCTTCTGCCAGACGGCATCGAGGACTCCCGTTCTGATCAAGGTCTCCGCCGTTTCGATGTGGGGATACATCACGACGTCACCGGAGAGGTAAGGTACGTGTTTTCGAAACAAGTCGTGGGCGAATCGAGTGGTTTTTCCCAACGGTTGGTTTCCGCCCCGCAAATCGATGGCTTGACAAGCGGAGAACCACTCCATCGCCACAACTTTACGGACATTTCCGAGAATGGAGCGGGCTTTTCGGGCCGCGATCGTCCCCATCGACACATGATCTTCCTGATTGGCGGAAGAGGGGATGGAATCAACGCTGGCGGGATGCGCCAGCACTTTGTTTTCGCTGACCAACGCAGCAGCGCTGTACTGAACGATCATAAAACCGGAGTTGATCCCCCCGTTTTTCACTAAAAACGCGGGGAGTCCGTTGGATAAAGCGGGGTTGACCAAGCGTTCGATTCGCCGTTCGGCGATATCGGCCAATTCCGCCAAAGCGATGCCGAGAAAATCCATCGCCAAAGCGACGGGCTGTCCATGGAAGTTACCGGCGCTGATGGCCTGACGATCGTCGGGAAATACGATCGGATTGTCGGTGACCGCATTCATTTCCGTTTCGACGATTCGCTCGACATAGCGAATGGCATCGAGGCTGGCACCGTGGACTTGGGGAGCGCAGCGGAGTGAATACGCATCCTGGACCCGAAGTTCGCCTTGACGGGTGACCCGGCCGCTTCCCTCCAGATGACGCAAGAGCCGCTGAGCGACTTCGCATTGACCGGTTTGCCCTCTTAAGGCATGAACACGCGGATCCAAGGAGTCGGTGATCCCCAACAGGGCTTCCCAGGACAGGGCCAAGCCCAACGTGGCGATTTTTTCCAAGCGCAGGGCATCGTAAACGGTAAGGGCGCCGATGGCGGTCATCGCCTGCGTCCCGTTGATCAAACAGAGCCCCTCTTTGGCCTTTAAATCCACCAGAGGAGTGATTCCGGCCAATCGCAAGCCTTCCGCGGCCGGGTAACGTTGCCCTTGGAAGACGACTTCTCCCAACCCGATCAACGGCAACGACATCTGGGATAGCGGGGCCAAATCGCCGCTGGCTCCGAGACTGCCTTTTTCATAGACGACGGGAACGACGTCCTTGTTGATGAATTCCACCAGTTTTTCTATCGTTTCGAGACGGATCCCGCTGAAACCTTTGATGAGGGCGTTCACCCGCAGAATCATCATTCCGCGAACGATTTCCGCTTCCAAGGGATCGCCGACGCCACAGGCGTGGCTCATCAGCAAGTTCTGTTGGAGACGGCCGACATCGCAGGGATTGATCCGGACATCGGACAATTTGCCAAAGCCGGTATTGATTCCGTAAACGGGAACGTCGCCTTCGGCCACTTGGGCAATGAATCGCTCCGCAGAGCGGATGAGTTCTCGGTTGGCTTCCGCGACCGCGATCGGTTCGCGGTGGCGGGCCGCCTGAACAAACCCATCCAGAGTCAAGGTTTTTCCATCAAGCATCAACATCATATCACCTCGTCGAATACTATCATTATACCTTACGGGCGCGTAAAAAGAAAGCGTTTTCGGTCAGGGTCGGGGCCAAGAAAGGGCAAAAAAAAGAGAATGGAATTCATTCTCTTGGGGGATCGACTTTTTTCAAGAAAGCGTAGAATTCTGCTTCTTTCTCGCCATCGGCGGGGGACACCGTCCCTACGGGTGCCGCCAGGAGGGTGAATTCCTCCTCGCCATCCAAACCGAACAAGGCATCGCAAAGGGATGGGTCCAAGGCACCGATGGCGCAGGTCCCCAATCGGGCGGCTTCGCAAGCGATGTACAGGTTTTGACAAACATGACCGATGTCCACCAAAATGATGCGATGGGCAAACCGGGAATAACGCCACTCGGAACGATAGGGAATCACGCTCCAAAAAAAGACGACATTGGCGGCAGAAGCCCATCGTTGCCCATCTAGGGCTTCGGTCAATCGGCCTTCCAAATTCATCACCGCTCCGAGCGGTTCCAAACGGTGGTCCAACGGAAGGTAATGATAAAGACCGGGTGCCAATCCCTCGACTTTACGGACGGCCAAATAAGTTTCAAACGGGTGTCTGGCTCCCCCGGAAGGCACGGTCCGCAAGGTGGCGTATCGTTCTCCTCGGATTCTTTTGACCCCTTGCGTGCTCCAAAGCAAAAAAGACAGGTCTGTGAGGGTCATCTTCTCTTCGGTGTAAACGCGATGGCTTTCCCGGAGTTGAAAGATGGACAAGATGTCGGTCTCTCGGATCGAAGGGCGGAAGTCCCGCCGTAATTCGATCGTTTGATCCGATCGCGGAGCTTTGACCAGCGGCGGTTGCGGCACTTTATTCTGTTGATCGGAGCGTTCTCCTTCCTCACGATCGTGGTCATAGCGCAAAAAAGCCCGGTGGGTCCGAATCCGATCCTCGATTTGGGATGGTGTCAAGATGATCCCCTTCTTTCGTATCTCCATCGTATCATAAAGCCGCCCTTCGGACAAGAGCGAAAAAGAAAGCAGGCATCGGTGAGATGCCTGCAAAACGATCGATGGTGCGCCATCAGGGACTCGAACCCGGGACCCAATGATTAAGAGTCATTTGCTCTACCAACTGAGCTAATGGCGCATGCATACTATATGATATGCCAAAACCTTCGGTTTGTAAACTATTTTTTTCCGTCTTTCGCAAAAAAATCGGACAGGGAAGGAAAACGGATGATCCGCATTCCGTTGACGTCCGTCGTCGGTCGGACGAGTTCCACTTCGCTCTCGTTGAGGTAACGGGAAATGTTCGCGCAATCGGGATAAATCAAACCGATTTTCACCACTCGCTTGGCACTTTCGGGAGAATATTCCCGAAATGATTTGACCCCCGGAATCAAGACGGGTGCGCTGGAGCGCGACCAAGTCCGGGGATTGGAATTGATACACCAGAAATCGGGGTTGGTGATGATCAATTCGTTTTCGGGTCCCATCAAGACGATTTTGACCAAGATCAAACGTTCGGGGGTTTCCACCCGAAAATCGCAAGGTTCGCCATGCGCGGAGCGGATATCGGCTTGCGGAAAAATCTCCCGAAACGCGGCGAGAATGGTCTGTTCGCGCCGCAGGCGGTGTTTACGAACTGAATAGGCGATCAGAAATCCTGCCGCGACCACTATGGCAACTACGATGAAAATAATCCGTTCGGGTCCCATCGAAATCCCTCCGTTTCCGTAACGACATTATACCAAAGTCGCGGCGGGAAAGCAAAGAAACAAAGAAAAAAGTTGTTCCGAAGAACAACTTTTGACGGATATAGAGGAGATTAATTGCCCCAGGCTGCGTACAATTGATCGATCAACTGGAGATAGGTATTGGTCTTGATGGTGACGCCGGCGAGGCCGTCCACCAACGTCGTTCCGTTGAGCGAAACGCCACGGTCGGCGATCGATTGCAGGTTGGCGTTGTTGCCGTTGGCCATGACCCAGTTGGTGATCAGGTCGGCTTGTTCATGCCATTCGAGCGAGGTTTTGGCGGTTTCGGAGGCGGTCCAGGCTCCCGATGCGTAGACATATGCGGCACCGACGCCTTTCATACCGTAGTTGTCTCCGAGTTCCTGTTTCGAGAATCCGTTCCAAACAAAGGTTCCCGCGACGGCGTCTTTGGTGGCCTGCAGGGTGTCCAGTTTGAGGTTGGTGACTTGGCCGAGGTTATTGATGATCATCGATGCGAAATAGAAGTCAGTTCCGGAGCAGACGAACGTCTGGAATTTTCCCATCCGGGCGAGATCGACGGCTTCTTGAGCCAATTTGGTATATTCGGAGTTCGAGACCGTCACGCCGGCGACGTTCGAGAATTTTCCGGCTTTGGTGGTCATGGCCGAATCAACACCGTTTTCCAACAGGTAGGCTTCGATGAGTTCGGCTTGTTGGAACCATTCCTTGTAAACGGTCTGGCCTTCCATCCAAGCTTGATAGCCTTCCAAAGTGGCGGTTTGCGGATCCGCAAGCGTCGGAACGTATTGCGAATTGTAGAACATCTTGTAGCCGTAGCCGAGTTGCTTCTTCGTTTGGGCGTTCCAAGCGAAAACGTAGTTCGGGGCTTCGGTCGTGCCGTTGTTCGTGCGGGTTCCTTGACGGCAATCGATGAAGATGTCGGTGATTTCTCCGCCTTCGATGGTGACCGTCACCATCGTGACCTGCGGTTTGTTGCTGGATACGGTGACGGAATATGCGGTGAATTCTCCGTCAACCGGGAATTCCACGGCGACCGGAGCCGCCGTCGTGGACGTGGTCGTCGTCGTGTCGCAAGCGACGAGCAACACCGCCACAAAAACGAGCGATAAAGCAAGCAAGAATTTTTTCATTGTGTTTCCCCCTAATCTGTTATTTTTAATTCATGCATACAATATTATACTTGATAAGGTCGCAAATATCAACATGATAAAGATGGAGCCGTGATGAAAATGTTTCCGCGCTTTTTCTTGGGTTTATTTTGCCGAGGAGGCGGGTTGCGCGGAGGCTTTCAACATTTCGTCGAGATACTTGTTTAAGGCATCCCGATCCGAAGGTTTGATCGGTTTGCAGGCGGTGGCGTTGATCTTTCCCTCCAGCATGGCCCGAGCGAGATCGCGGCACCCCGCGAATCCGCAAGCGCCGCAATTGGCGCGGGGAAGCATCTTCTCGATGTCGTCCAAACGGGTATCTTCCTGAACGGCGAAATACTTGGCGACGAGGTAGATGAGGATTCCGAGAATTAAGCCCAGAAGGCCGAGAACCAAAGGCGGAATCAAAATGGCACGAATGGTGTCGCCCATACTAGATGATCCCTCCAAACCGCGCGAAGATCATCGCAAGGATGGCGGCGACGACCATGGCGATCGGCACCCCTTGGAACGCTTTCGGAATCGGATTGTATTCCAATTTCTCGCGGATGATCGCATAGATGTACATCACGAAGAGATACCCGAAACCGATTGCGGCGGAGTAGACCAGCATCTCGACAAACGAATACGATTGATCGATGTTGGTCAACGCCACGCCGAGGACGGCGCAGTTGGTCGTGATCAAGGGAAGGTAGATGCCCAGCGCTTTATACAGACTGGGAGAAAACTTTTTGATCAGGGTCTCCATCATTTGAACCAACGCCGCGATGACGAGGATGAAAACAATCGTGCGCATGTATTCGATTTGAAGCGGAATCATGACGAAATTGTAGATGGTCCAGGTGACGATGGCAGCGAGAACGATGACGACGATGACCGCCAGTCCCATTCCCAGCGAAGAACTCCGTTTCTTGCCGACGCCGATGAACGAACAGATGCCGAGAAATTGGGTGAGGAGGACGTTTTCGATAAAGAAGGCGGTAAACGCTAAGGCAATGAGTTCCATTATTTCGTTCCCCCTTTCACCGCCGCGGCGGCGAGTTTGGCTTTCTTCGCGTTTTCAATGGCGGCGATGACCGCGAGGATGAATCCGAACGTGAAGAAGGCCCCGACGGGTTTCAAGAACATATCGATCGGCTGGATTCCCAGAAAATCATAGAGGAAATGCAAATCGAGGGCGGCCTCGCCCCAGACCGTGATCGTTCCGGCCCCGAGGATTTCTCGGACCAGACTCATGATGGCGATTGCCAGCGTGAAGCCCAACGCCATGCCCGCTCCGTCGATCACGGATTCCAACGGCTTGTGATCGCTGGCGAAGGCTTCTGCCCGTCCGAAGATGATGCAGTTGACGACGATGAGAGGGATGAATACGCCCAAGGTTTCAAACAGAACGGGGACGAAAGCTTTCATGACCATTTCAACGATGACGACGAGGGAGGCGATGAGAACGATGAACACGGGAATTCGGACCGGCATCACCAGTTCGCGGATTTTCGGATTGACGGTCACGAGAGAAACTAAGAGGTTGGAAAACACCAGAACGAACAATAGAGCCATTCCCATTCCGATCGCATTTTCCAAAGATTTGGTGATGGCCAAGGCCGGGCAGGTGCCAAGCACTTGAACGAACAAGGGATTCTCTTTGATGAATCCTTTGAAGAAATTTTCTTTAGCGGTCATTATTGTCCACCTCCAAAGTCGATGGCAGCTCGGGTCCCGGCCACAATGAAGCAATTCCGGACTCCGGTATTCGTTATGGGAGCGGTCGGAGAGGAAGTCGCATCGAACTGGGAGAGATCGGGAAGGATGGCACCGACCATGTTGTAATCATGGGATTCCAAGACATCTGCCCCGATTCCCGCGGTTTCATTATGGGCAAGAACCGAGTAGCCCAACACTTCCATGTTTTCATCGACGACGATCATCATTTTCAGACCCGAGGAATAACCCGATCCAATCACGGTATAGACTGCAATCTTCAAATCCCCGTTTTGGCTGAGATAGATGGCTTTGTCGATGTTGGATGAAATTTTCTTTTGCAAATCTTGATCATATTCGTCGAGATTGATCCCGAATTCAGCCAAGGTGGCTTTGCTCTCGGCAATCTCGCGCTCTTCGATGATTCTGGCGGTGAAGAAATTGACCACGGCGAGAACCGTGCCGCAAACGATACCCAGGATCAATAATACCAATCCGGAAGTAAGTGCTTTTTTCATGTTAATTACCTCCGTTCAAATCTTCGAGGAAAGCATCCAAAAGCGTGAGCATGGCTCGAAGCGCGGGGCCGGTTCCTTGGGACGCCCCGGCGACCGCATCGACGGCGGAGATGACTCCGGCGGTTTGATATCGATTCAGGAAGTAGTTCTCGGCCGCCGGAACGGGGCCGCTGGATTGTGCGATCTGGCCGACACGGTCGACCGGGACCGCCTGATTGAAGCTGCCGAAGGAGGCGGTCGATTCGGCGGCCCAGGCTGCGTCGTCACCGGTGCGGAATTCCCATTTGCCG
>ERZ795054.2467-NODE-2467-length-15529-cov-5.030955_pt1 | contig 15529 bp, 5 predicted proteins | sample MGYA00375138_ERZ795054 | MGnify/ENA primary metagenome ERZ795054 (study PRJEB30183, sample SAMN05720215) | anaerobic digester metagenome | isolation source: active sludge of municipal wastewater-treating anaerobic digesters | place: USA | collected 2014-12-23 ...
GAAATCCTTCAAATGTTAAGGTTTAAAAACCTCCAAATCCCCCCTGGAATCGGGGGGAAAAATTGATTTTCAGGTTCACAGTAAATATACATTTACGATTATAGAGAGTTATTTGTTGTTGTTTATGAATTACTTAGAATAGAAATTGAAAACTTATGGCCTCAATCAGAGTTAGAATTTTTTTATTAACTATACCACTTCTTACATCACCTCTTTTATGCCAGGAGATATCCAGTTACAAAATCTTCCTGACCTATATTCCAGGCAATGTAACCTGAGGGAAAGAAACCGTATTTTGAGTTAGCACCGAATTTTGATGAACCATCTATACGACCGGTAAGTGTCAGCAAATATTTGCCTTTATAACTATAGCAAAAATATACATTTATCAGGTATCTGCCTGATATTCAATATATTTCCTTGTAGTATAAAAACATCGTTTTGCTGATGTTTTTGTACATTGTTTAAATCTTTACATTTTTCCTGATGCCGTTATAAATTATTTCTGATACTTTTATACATTATTTGAAAATTGTTTTATATTTTCACCTAACTATAAATTTCTATTTTTCCCCTTAAAATTAACTACGTATGAAAAAAACTCGCAATTGCTTTTGGCCCAGAAGGCCAGATGTGAATTTTCACAAGTTACTTCGAACTGTGAAAATTGTGACTATTCTTCTGTTTTGTGGATTGGTGCTTCCCACCTTTTCACTTAGTGCAGAGAACTCTTCCGGTAATGATCTTTCCGGATCAGTTGTTGATCAGCAGCAAATCAAAGTATCCGGAACTGTCACAAATGCTTCTACTGGTGAAACTTTACCAGGTGTAAACGTTGTTGTTACCGGAACAACTGTGGGAACGATTACCGATGGTGCCGGGAAATACAGCATTGAAGTTCCTCAGGGATCAAAAAGTCTGACATTCTCATTTATCGGGATGGAACCACAAGAAATCACTATTGGTACATTAACCCAAATCGACGTAACTATGGCTGAGTCGGCATTTGGTCTTAATGAGGTTATAGTTGTTGGTTATGGTACAATGAAAAAAAGTGACCTTACCGGTTCCATATCGAGTGTAACACCTGAAAAACTGGTTGACAGGCCAGTTACAAACGTTGGACAAGCACTACAGGCCAAAGTCGCAGGTGTTCAGGTAATCAGGCAAGCTGCCGGTGATCCGGGCGGCAGGCCTCAAATTCGAATCAGGGGTACAAACTCCATTAATACCAGTGCTGATCCTCTGTTTGTAGTGGATGGAATTGTTGGTGTGCTCAATGCCCTGGAAAACCTCGATCCAGCAGATATTGCATCTATCGACATTTTAAAAGATGCATCATCAACAGCTATTTATGGTGCACGTGGAGCAAACGGGGTCATCATGATAACTACCAAGCGTGGGGTCGCAGGCGAAGTAAGAGTCGACTACGATGGTTCAGTCTCAGTTGGTATCAAGACAAGAAGAAACGACGCAGTAAATGCCGACCAGTTTATGTACCTTTATGAACAGGCATTTAACAATACACCTAAGTATGGAAACCTGGTATCAACAAAGGATTTTCGTGGCCCAAATGCAGCAGGATTATCATGGAATGATATGCCATATTTGTTTGAAGAGGTAGCAAAAGACTCGTATTTACCTGGTCTTAATTTTATAGGTAACGATGGAAAATATTATAAACCAAGATTTAACACGTTGTTGGAAGATGAAGTTTTCAGAAACGCTATATCAAATAAACAACATATTCAATTGAGCGGCGGAACGGAAAAAGGAAAATACTCTTTAACTGTAGGTAGTGACAACACGCAATCGCTTTTGAAAGAATCGTACAACGACCGGTTGAATGCCAGAGTGACCATGGACAATGAAATTACTAAATGGCTCAAAATGAGTGCCAACATAGCATATGCAAAAAGTAAAAGAGACCGAATGAGTAGTGATTTGATGAGAAATACCTCGGAATATTTTGCTATTTTGCCGGCATATCGGTATCCTAATGATCCTGCAATATATGGAACTCGTGCAGGAACATGGCCTACTGCCAGGGACTTTAATGTTGGTGAGAACCGGCCAGGTTCAACTTTTATGCTGAATCAAGACGAAGGCTATTACCAACAAGACGAATTTACCGGAGCATTTGAACTAACTGCACAAATTACACCGGACCTGACTTTTAGAACAAACCTCTCTGTTGATAACAGGAATCAAACGAGTAGATGGTTTAGTGGAGATTACCAGGGCAGACGTAATTCAAATGCAGATGGTTATCATTGGTTATGGCAATATTGGCAATCCGAAAACTACTTCAACTATTCGAAAACAATAGGTGACCATCAAATAACCGGTTTGGTTGGGCTTTCATGGTCTGAAAATAAATATGACTATTTAAGGTCATCAGCATCCAAATTCCCTTCAACTTTTTACCAATGGAACAATTTAGGTGCGGGTAGCAATCCACCTGTAGTAGGCTCCAGCAATACCAGGGGTGCGTTAAACTCTTATTTTGCCCGTGCTACTTATAGCTACATGGGCAAATATATGTTAACAGCAACCGGGCGTATTGACGGTTCATCAAAATTCGGGTCCAACTCTAAATATGGTTTCTTTCCATCGGTTGGTGTTGCATGGAGAATCTCTCAAGAGGGTTTTCTGGCCGACAGCGAAACAATATCTAACCTTAAACTGCGTTTAAGTTTCGGACAAACCGGTAACCAGGAAGTTGGTAATTTTATAACACAAACGTATATTAGTAACGCCAATGTTTTATTGGCAAATGGCTACAATGCAGGCCTTTATCCAGGCTCTACAGGTAACGATAACCTGAAATGGGAAACAACAACACAGTACGATATTGGTCTCGATCTTGGCCTGATAAAAGACAGGATCAACTTAACTGTGGATGTGTATGATAAACTGACGACGGACATGTTGTTTAATCTTCCATTACCTCAATCAACTACAACAGGTAGTGCTTACGTAAACTATGGTTCGGTTAAAAACACCGGTATCGAGTTCTCATTGAACACGGTCAATTTCCAAAAGAAAAACTTTTCATGGGAAACTCTCTTTACAATAGCAGCCAATAAAAATGAGATTATGGAACTCGGCCCTACTGGTGCCGACATTTACACGGATACCGGAGCAGGTAACGGAACCAGCGTTTATAGAGTTGGAGAACCAATCGGAACATTCTTTGGATTGAACCGCATGGGAACCTGGGGCACTATGGAAGCAGTGGAAGCAGCGCGTTATGGCAGAGTACCGGGAGATTTGAAATTTGAAGATGTGAACAATGATGGAAAAATTGAGCTGCTGACTGACGGCGATGTTATTGGTCGCGCATATCCGAAATTCTATGGTGGCTTAAACAACACATTTACTTATAGAAACTTTGATGCAAGTATTAACATTATGTTTGTAGGCGGAGTTGACAAAGCTATTGTGCATGAGTCTGCAGAAGACCGCCAGTTTGTAAATGGTATGATGAATACAGTTTTGGATGGATGGCGTCCTGATCATCAGGAAACAATGATTGCTCAGGTTCGTGCCGGTAATGCCGGTGCACGCTACGACTCATACCCTGACACCCATATGATTTGGAACGCTGCATACATCAGGGGGCAGACGGCTTCACTAGGTTATACTATCCATGGAAACCTTGGTGGTATTGACAGATTGAGAGTTTATGCCACTGCAGATAATTTCTTTTTGTTGACCGCAGTTGAACTTCCAGGTTATGATCCTGAAGGTAGTGCTATACAGAAAATTAATGAAAGGGTACCAAATATTGATAAATATCAGCATCCGGTTCCTACAACCTTCAGCTTGGGCGTTAATGTCAGTTTCTAATTTTAAAATTTTTATATTATGAAATACATATTAAAAAACAACATAGCATTAAGATTCACTATGCTTTTGGTGATATTCCTGATGGCGCTTAGTGGTTGCGAGGACTTTCTGAAAGAAGTTCCTACAGATCAACTTACTACTGCAGCAGATCTAACCAGTTTAGAATATAAAGAAGCTTTTACAATTGGACCTTACCGACGTTTGCAGGACTGGACCAGTGGAGCAGGAGACTGGGGAAATAATATTCCATCTACAATTGAGTACCCAACTGGCGGTGCATACACAGATGAGCCGCACGTTCTGTTCAATAAATTTGCGACCAATCAGGTAACAGGCAGTTTACTCGACGATTACAATAATCCCTGGTATTATTGGTATTCAGGTGTACAAGACTGTAACCTCTCTATCCAACAACTTCCTTTGATTAAGATGAGTGAGACAGACCTTAATAAAGCTTTGGGAGAAGTACGTACCTTAAGGGCATTCTATTATTTTTGTATTGTTCGCTACTGGGGTGATGCTGTTCTAGTAACAGAACCAATAACAGATGTGTGGGCAACAGAGTTGCCTCGTACCAGTCTGAAAACAATTTATGATGAAGTAATTATTCCGGACCTTGAATTCGCAGTTGCCAATCTTCCGGCAGGCAGATCCACGATTGGTCGCGTAACACAGGATGTAGCCCGGGCAATACTGGCAGATGTATATATGACCGTTGCCGGTTATCCTTATCAGGAAGTAGCCAGCAGTCCGGATAAAGACTGGTGCGGTACAGCAGCCTGGGCAGCGCAGACCTATCCGGTTGCAAGTGGTCTTGAGTTCTTAAAGAAGGCACAAACACAACTTAACGCGTTGTATAATAGTGTATATACATTGGGGACCTATGATAATTTGCACGATCCGGCTATGAACAATAAGGGGGAAGCAATATTTCAGGTGCAATATAATTCGACACTCAGGGGTAATGGTGTTTTACAACCATCTCTTCCTTTGCTAAGTGCGATTTCCCCAAAAGAAGAAAACGGTACATTTACTCCATGGGTAGGATATTACAATTCATATTCTGATAATGACTTGCGGAAAAAGGAACGTCAGTTTTTCTTCACATGGGATACTAAATATTCCAATGTAAAAGATACTGTTCGTTTTGATGTTCCATTTCTCTATAAGCAATACGTTACTGCGGCTGTTAAAAGTCCAGATGGTTCCGGTCTGAACTGGACACATTACCGTTATGGAGAAATACTGTTGAATCTTACTGAAGTAAACTGGGCGTTAAAACAATTAGGCCAGCCGGTATCTGACAACGACATCGTAAAAGGAATTAACGAAATCAGGCAAAGGGCATTACTTCCTACTTACACAGCAAGTCAAGTTGGTCTGAAAGAAATCTTAGCTGAAAGAGCATATGAGCTGATATTCGAAAATAAAATGCTCTGGGATCAACGTCGCACAAGAAAATGCGTTGTATATGGCAATGGCGAAATTTCATCTATTCAGAATTTCATTGGTCATCAGCCTGCAATTTTCAACTTTGCTTTTGCTCCAATGCATTTATTATCACCTATTCCTAGTAATGAAATTGCCAGAAACGGGTTAGCGACACAGAATAGTGGGTATTTGCCTATACAAACTAAACAAAATTAAGTGTTGCATTTTTAAATTATTTAATTAAAAAAAATATGAAAGCAAAAATTATTATAACACTTTCATTCATCGCCGCAATAGCGATAATGACAGGTTGTACGGAACAACCTTATTACGACATCCCTTATGATGCGAACGGTAATGTTTATATTACCAAAATATCGAAAATAACTTCTACTGGAGTTACAACTGCTGATGCTTCATTTACAATTGACTGCTATTTTCCAAATGCAAAATCCGGAGATGTTATGAAGGCTACTGTCCTACAACAGCAGGTACCCAGTTGGAATCCAACTGGTGCCAAACAACTTCTGCCGGTAGCCGGTAGCGAAAAAAGTATTACGGTTGGGGATGATCTTAAAACATCAGTAACTTATACCAAAACGGAAGCACATTTGTTAAATGTTGGTGATGCTATAACCGTTGTATTTTCCGGAGCAACAGATTCAGGTATAATATCAATTGTGCTTAAAGCAGCACCATAATGTACTTTCTTTTTCACAAATAGTTTTTAAAGAGGCTGTCTTCAGGGGCAGTCTCTTTAAACTTAAAATCGATTTTTTAGTAATACTTGTTGTGAAAAGATAAAATGAATATTCGCTATTATATCTAATATAAGGTTTCTTTTTTTATCTTTGATTTCTTAAAAACAACAACAATGAATCTACTGAACTTCAATGAAATATATAAGTTCACGGTCTCCGGTAGATAAATGACCTCCTGCATCACTTCTCAGTAAGAATTACCCCACTTCCCCTCAAAAGGACATAGCCGTCAACCTAAGTCCCAATACAAATATTTTTGCACACAGGTGTTATGACAACATTTCAACTATCAAATAATGTGTAATTTACAAAATGTTGTTATTAAACGGGCTGTTGGGAGTAAAAGTTTCCCCTCTTTTTTTTAAGGATACTTTAATACATTATTTGAAAATTATTTCATTACTTGCATTTTACCTGAAATAATCAGACCTAACAGAATGGAAAGATGTACCAAAGCTCGCAAAGTTATTGAAGTATTGAATGTTATACATTGTGACCTGGTGAATTTAAAGACTGGTGACCAGCTGACTGTTCAGGAGCATAAGACTAATTTACCCTATAATTAACCTAAATTCTACCTAAAAATAGTTTTTCACTTAACTATAAATTTCTTTTTATTTCCTTAAAATTAACTACGTATGAAAAAAACTCGCAATTGCTTTTGGCCCAGAAGGCCAGATGTGAATTTTCACAAGTTACTTCGAACTGTGAAAATTGTGACTATTCTTCTGTTTTGTGGATTGGTGCTTCCCACCTTTTCACTTAGTGCAGAGAACTCTTCCGGTAATGATCTTTCCGGATCAGTTGTTGATCAGCAGCAAATCAAAGTATCCGGAACTGTCACAAATGCTTCTACTGGTGAAACTTTACCAGGTGTAAACGTTGTTGTTACCGGAACAACTGTGGGAACGATTACCGATGGTGCCGGGAAATACAGCATTGAAGTTCCTCAGGGATCAAAAAGTCTGACATTCTCATTTATCGGGATGGAACCACAAGAAATCACTATTGGTACATTAACCCAAATCGACGTAACTATGGCTGAGTCGGCATTTGGTCTTAATGAGGTTATAGTTGTTGGTTATGGTACAATGAAAAAAAGTGACCTTACCGGTTCCATATCGAGTGTAACACCTGAAAAACTGGTTGACAGGCCAGTTACAAACGTTGGACAAGCACTACAGGCCAAAGTCGCAGGTGTTCAGGTAATCAGGCAAGCTGCCGGTGATCCGGGCGGCAGGCCTCAAATTCGAATCAGGGGTACAAACTCCATTAATACCAGTGCTGATCCTCTGTTTGTAGTGGATGGAATTGTTGGTGTGCTCAATGCCCTGGAAAACCTCGATCCAGCAGATATTGCATCTATCGACATTTTAAAAGATGCATCATCAACAGCTATTTATGGTGCACGTGGAGCAAACGGGGTCATCATGATAACTACCAAGCGTGGGGTCGCAGGCGAAGTAAGAGTCGACTACGATGGTTCAGTCTCAGTTGGTATCAAGACAAGAAGAAACGACGCAGTAAATGCCGACCAGTTTATGTACCTTTATGAACAGGCATTTAACAATACACCTAAGTATGGAAACCTGGTATCAACAAAGGATTTTCGTGGCCCAAATGCAGCAGGATTATCATGGAATGATATGCCATATTTGTTTGAAGAGGTAGCAAAAGACTCGTATTTACCTGGTCTTAATTTTATAGGTAACGATGGAAAATATTATAAACCAAGATTTAACACGTTGTTGGAAGATGAAGTTTTCAGAAACGCTATATCAAATAAACAACATATTCAATTGAGCGGCGGAACGGAAAAAGGAAAATACTCTTTAACTGTAGGTAGTGACAACACGCAATCGCTTTTGAAAGAATCGTACAACGACCGGTTGAATGCCAGAGTGACCATGGACAATGAAATTACTAAATGGCTCAAAATGAGTGCCAACATAGCATATGCAAAAAGTAAAAGAGACCGAATGAGTAGTGATTTGATGAGAAATACCTCGGAATATTTTGCTATTTTGCCGGCATATCGGTATCCTAATGATCCTGCAATATATGGAACTCGTGCAGGAACATGGCCTACTGCCAGGGACTTTAATGTTGGTGAGAACCGGCCAGGTTCAACTTTTATGCTGAATCAAGACGAAGGCTATTACCAACAAGACGAATTTACCGGAGCATTTGAACTAACTGCACAAATTACACCGGACCTGACTTTTAGAACAAACCTCTCTGTTGATAACAGGAATCAAACGAGTAGATGGTTTAGTGGAGATTACCAGGGCAGACGTAATTCAAATGCAGATGGTTATCATTGGTTATGGCAATATTGGCAATCCGAAAACTACTTCAACTATTCGAAAACAATAGGTGACCATCAAATAACCGGTTTGGTTGGGCTTTCATGGTCTGAAAATAAATATGACTATTTAAGGTCATCAGCATCCAAATTCCCTTCAACTTTTTACCAATGGAACAATTTAGGTGCGGGTAGCAATCCACCTGTAGTAGGCTCCAGCAATACCAGGGGTGCGTTAAACTCTTATTTTGCCCGTGCTACTTATAGCTACATGGGCAAATATATGTTAACAGCAACCGGGCGTATTGACGGTTCATCAAAATTCGGGTCCAACTCTAAATATGGTTTCTTTCCATCGGTTGGTGTTGCATGGAGAATCTCTCAAGAGGGTTTTCTGGCCGACAGCGAAACAATATCTAACCTTAAACTGCGTTTAAGTTTCGGACAAACCGGTAACCAGGAAGTTGGTAATTTTATAACACAAACGTATATTAGTAACGCCAATGTTTTATTGGCAAATGGCTACAATGCAGGCCTTTATCCAGGCTCTACAGGTAACGATAACCTGAAATGGGAAACAACAACACAGTACGATATTGGTCTCGATCTTGGCCTGATAAAAGACAGGATCAACTTAACTGTGGATGTGTATGATAAACTGACGACGGACATGTTGTTTAATCTTCCATTACCTCAATCAACTACAACAGGTAGTGCTTACGTAAACTATGGTTCGGTTAAAAACACCGGTATCGAGTTCTCATTGAACACGGTCAATTTCCAAAAGAAAAACTTTTCATGGGAAACTCTCTTTACAATAGCAGCCAATAAAAATGAGATTATGGAACTCGGCCCTACTGGTGCCGACATTTACACGGATACCGGAGCAGGTAACGGAACCAGCGTTTATAGAGTTGGAGAACCAATCGGAACATTCTTTGGATTGAACCGCATGGGAACCTGGGGCACTATGGAAGCAGTGGAAGCAGCGCGTTATGGCAGAGTACCGGGAGATTTGAAATTTGAAGATGTGAACAATGATGGAAAAATTGAGCTGCTGACTGACGGCGATGTTATTGGTCGCGCATATCCGAAATTCTATGGTGGCTTAAACAACACATTTACTTATAGAAACTTTGATGCAAGTATTAACATTATGTTTGTAGGCGGAGTTGACAAAGCTATTGTGCATGAGTCTGCAGAAGACCGCCAGTTTGTAAATGGTATGATGAATACAGTTTTGGATGGATGGCGTCCTGATCATCAGGAAACAATGATTGCTCAGGTTCGTGCCGGTAATGCCGGTGCACGCTACGACTCATACCCTGACACCCATATGATTTGGAACGCTGCATACATCAGGGGGCAGACGGCTTCACTAGGTTATACTATCCATGGAAACCTTGGTGGTATTGACAGATTGAGAGTTTATGCCACTGCAGATAATTTCTTTTTGTTGACCGCAGTTGAACTTCCAGGTTATGATCCTGAAGGTAGTGCTATACAGAAAATTAATGAAAGGGTACCAAATATTGATAAATATCAGCATCCGGTTCCTACAACCTTCAGCTTGGGCGTTAATGTCAGTTTCTAATTTTAAAATTTTTATATTATGAAATACATATTAAAAAACAACATAGCATTAAGATTCACTATGCTTTTGGTGATATTCCTGATGGCGCTTAGTGGTTGCGAGGACTTTCTGAAAGAAGTTCCTACAGATCAACTTACTACTGCAGCAGATCTAACCAGTTTAGAATATAAAGAAGCTTTTACAATTGGACCTTACCGACGTTTGCAGGACTGGACCAGTGGAGCAGGAGACTGGGGAAATAATATTCCATCTACAATTGAGTACCCAACTGGCGGTGCATACACAGATGAGCCGCACGTTCTGTTCAATAAATTTGCGACCAATCAGGTAACAGGCAGTTTACTCGACGATTACAATAATCCCTGGTATTATTGGTATTCAGGTGTACAAGACTGTAACCTCTCTATCCAACAACTTCCTTTGATTAAGATGAGTGAGACAGACCTTAATAAAGCTTTGGGAGAAGTACGTACCTTAAGGGCATTCTATTATTTTTGTATTGTTCGCTACTGGGGTGATGCTGTTCTAGTAACAGAACCAATAACAGATGTGTGGGCAACAGAGTTGCCTCGTACCAGTCTGAAAACAATTTATGATGAAGTAATTATTCCGGACCTTGAATTCGCAGTTGCCAATCTTCCGGCAGGCAGATCCACGATTGGTCGCGTAACACAGGATGTAGCCCGGGCAATACTGGCAGATGTATATATGACCGTTGCCGGTTATCCTTATCAGGAAGTAGCCAGCAGTCCGGATAAAGACTGGTGCGGTACAGCAGCCTGGGCAGCGCAGACCTATCCGGTTGCAAGTGGTCTTGAGTTCTTAAAGAAGGCACAAACACAACTTAACGCGTTGTATAATAGTGTATATACATTGGGGACCTATGATAATTTGCACGATCCGGCTATGAACAATAAGGGGGAAGCAATATTTCAGGTGCAATATAATTCGACACTCAGGGGTAATGGTGTTTTACAACCATCTCTTCCTTTGCTAAGTGCGATTTCCCCAAAAGAAGAAAACGGTACATTTACTCCATGGGTAGGATATTACAATTCATATTCTGATAATGACTTGCGGAAAAAGGAACGTCAGTTTTTCTTCACATGGGATACTAAATATTCCAATGTAAAAGATACTGTTCGTTTTGATGTTCCATTTCTCTATAAGCAATACGTTACTGCGGCTGTTAAAAGTCCAGATGGTTCCGGTCTGAACTGGACACATTACCGTTATGGAGAAATACTGTTGAATCTTACTGAAGTAAACTGGGCGTTAAAACAATTAGGCCAGCCGGTATCTGACAACGACATCGTAAAAGGAATTAACGAAATCAGGCAAAGGGCATTACTTCCTACTTACACAGCAAGTCAAGTTGGTCTGAAAGAAATCTTAGCTGAAAGAGCATATGAGCTGATATTCGAAAATAAAATGCTCTGGGATCAACGTCGCACAAGAAAATGCGTTGTATATGGCAATGGCGAAATTTCATCTATTCAGAATTTCATTGGTCATCAGCCTGCAATTTTCAACTTTGCTTTTGCTCCAATGCATTTATTATCACCTATTCCTAGTAATGAAATTGCCAGAAACGGGTTAGCGACACAGAATAGTGGGTATTTGCCTATACAAACTAAACAAAATTAAGTGTTGCATTTTTAAATTATTTAATTAAAAAAAATATGAAAGCAAAAATTATTATAACACTTTCATTCATCGCCGCAATAGCGATAATGACAGGTTGTACGGAACAACCTTATTACGACATCCCTTATGATGCGAACGGTAATGTTTATATTACCAAAATATCGAAAATAACTTCTACTGGAGTTACAACTGCTGATGCTTCATTTACAATTGACTGCTATTTTCCAAATGCAAAATCCGGAGATGTTATGAAGGCTACTGTCCTACAACAGCAGGTACCCAGTTGGAATCCAACTGGTGCCAAACAACTTCTGCCGGTAGCCGGTAGCGAAAAAAGTATTACGGTTGGGGATGATCTTAAAACATCAGTAACTTATACCAAAACGGAAGCACATTTGTTAAATGTTGGTGATGCTATAACCGTTGTATTTTCCGGAGCAACAGATTCAGGTATAATATCAATTGTGCTTAAAGCAGCACCATAATGTACTTTCTTTTTCACAAATAGTTTTTAAAGAGGCTGTCTTCAGGGGCAGTCTCTTTAAACTTAAAATCGATTTTTTAGTAATACTTGTTGTGAAAAGATAAAATGAATATTCGCTATTATATCTAATATAAGGTTTCTTTTTTTATCTTTGATTTCTTAAAAACAACAACAATGAATCTACTGAACTTCAATGAAATATATAAGTTCACGGTCTCCGGTAGATAAATGACCTCCTGCATCACTTCTCAGTAAGAATTACCCCACTTCCCCTCAAAAGGACATAGCCGTCAACCTAAGTCCCAATACAAATATTTTTGCACACAGGTGTTATGACAACATTTCAACTATCAAATAATGTGTAATTTACAAAATGTTGTCATTAGACGGGCTGTTGGGAGTAAAAGTTTCCCCTCCTTTTTTTAAGGAGGGGGAACTTTTGTCCCAAAAACTCCCTAGGGTGACGGCTTAGGGGTTGGGGGATAAAACAGTACGGTGAGGAAGTGATTGGTTTTATTAAAACAAAGTCTTTATAGTCAATACATTATGATAAAAAAGATTCTAATTACATATTTGTTATTCCTGCAAAGTATTGCAGCTTTCCCTCAGAAAACCCATTTATCCTGGCCGGAGATCACCCGGGAAAACAAACCCTGGTCTCGCTGGTGGTGGCCCGGAAGCATTGTAAATAAGGCCGATATTACAACTAACCTTGAGACATACAAGGCAGCCGGACTGGGTGGAATGGAGGTTACATGTATTTATGGCGTGAAAGGTCAGGAAGACAAGTTCATAGATTATCTCTCTCCCAAATGGATGGAGATGTTCACACATGTACTGAAAGAAGCTGAACGTCTTGATATGGGAACGGACCTTGCCAATGCTTCAGGCTGGCCGTTCGGGGGTCCATGGGTCAGCCCGGAAGATGCATGCAGAAATATAAATTATAAAACTTATACAATCAGAGGAGGAGAAAAGCTTACAGAGAAGATTGAATTCCGGCAAATGCCCATCGTAAGGCCTGTAGGACAGAAACCGGATATTTCTTCACTTAATTATCCGATAAGTAAGAACAGGAACCTCCAACTGTATGCTATTGATCAGATAAAATTTGATAAAAAGTTACCGTTATATTCAGTTATGGCTTATTCAGATTCAGGTAAGATAGTGAATCTGACCGGCATGGTGAATGAAGAGAGAGACCTGGACTGGACTGCTCCTCCCGGAAACTGGACAATCTATGCATTGTTCCAGGGATGGCATGGTAAGCTGGCCGAACGTGCAGGCCCGGGAGGCGAGGGTGATGTGATCGACCATTTCTCAGGCCGGGCTATCGATAATTTCCTTAAACATTTCGACACGGTTTTCAAAGACTATGACCTCAGATCTCTCCGCGGATATTTCAACGATTCATATGAGGTCGATGATGCTTCCGGACAGGCTGACTGGACGACCGACCTGTTCAATGAGTTCTGGCTCAGAAGAGGTTATAACCTGGCGGATCATCTGCCGGCTCTTTTCCAGAAGGATGATCCGGGAAAAAATGCAAGAGTCCTTTCTGATTACCGTCAGACAATTTCGGATCTTATTCTCGATAAATTCACCAGGCACTGGACTCACTGGGCAAATAAGCAGGCTAAACTTACCCGTAACCAGTCCCACGGATCTCCCGGTAACATTCTCGACCTTTATGCTGCCAGCGATATCCCCGAAACCGAGGGCAGTGAGCTGACCAAACTTAAATTCGCGTCTTCAGCAGCAAATGTAACCGGGAAAACATTAATATCCTGCGAAGCTGCAACATGGCTTAATGAACATTTCATCTCAACACTTTCCGATATTAAGAAAGCGGCCGACATCTTCTTCCTCGGAGGGATCAACCATCTTTTTTATCATGGTACCTGCTACTCTCCTCCGGATGAACCATGGCCGGGATTCCTTTTCTATGCCGCCGTCGAGCTTACCCCGGCAAATCCTCTGTGGAACGATTTCAAAGCACTTAATAAATATGTAGCACGGGTCCAGTCGTTCATGCAACAGGGAAGGTCCGACAATGATGTCCTGCTGTATTTCCCAATCTTCGACCGTTATGCAGACCCCGGCAGAGGGATGCTTGAACATTTCGATGCAGTAAGTCCTGCATTCAGGGATACTCCCTTCAAAACTGCCGCCGATATGATGATTGCCAGAGGCTATGCCTGGGATTATATTTCCGACCTGCAGATAATGAACACAGATGTTAATGAAGGGCTGTTGCAGACTGAAGGAAATGTTTATAAGACACTGGTATTGCCCGGATGTAAATACATTCCCCTGGAAACTTTCGGCAGGATCCTGAAACTGGTAAATGATGGCGCTTCTGTGATATTTTATGGACATATACCGGAAAATATATCAGGATGGGCAGATCATGAGGAGAAAAACTATGTCTTCGAACAAATGAAAGCAAAGCTCGATTTCAGGGAAACAGAATCCGGTGATATAAAAAGGGCTGATGTTGGAAAAGGAAGGATCATTACAGGAAAGGATCTGGAGAAACTACTGGAATATATAGCTGTCCCCCGTGAAGTTATGACCGACAACGGGATTATGTTCACAAGACGCGAGACAGAAACTGCTGTCAATTATTTTGTACTTAACAAAGGGGATAAAGCTTTCGACGGCTGGCTTCCGCTCGCAGCAAACACTCCTTATATGGCAATTTTTAATCCTGTTACAGACCAGTCCGGAATAGCAAAATCCAGGCTTAAGGATAACGGAACCACAGAAATCTATACAAGGTTTTACCCGGGTGAATCATTGATCATTTCTGCATACAAAAATCCTGTAAAAGGAAAACCATATTTATATTATGATCCTCTTTCAATACCCCGGGGGATAACCGGCACATGGGATCTGGATTTTTTGCATGGTGGTCCCGTTATTCCTGAATCAAAAAAGATAAGCAGACTTGCATCCTGGACAGAATCAGGAGGTGAGGATATTAAAAACTTCTCCGGTACCGCGGCTTATAAGATAACCTTTGCCAGACCGTCAGGGAAGGCAGATGCATGGCAGCTCAACCTTGGGAGAGTTGCAGAAAGTGCAACGGTCATTCTGAACGGTAAAGAGATTGCATCACTGATCGGACCCGATTTTATTGTGACAATCCCGAAGAAAATGATCAGAAAGAACAATACCCTGGAGATCAGGGTCTCCAACCTTATGGCAAACCGGATCGCATATATGGACAGGAATAATATCGAATGGAAGAAATTTTACAATATTAATATGGCTGCAAGACTAAGGCAGAACACTAAGAATGGAATATTTGATGCATCGGCGTGGCCTCCGATGGAATCCGGACTGCTGGGGCCGGTTACGATTGTCCCGGTGAGGGCGGTCAAGTGAGGCGTGAGGCGTGAGGTGTGAGGTGTGAGGCGTGAGGCGTGAGGTGTGAGGTGTGAGGTGTGAGG
>ERZ795054.2471-NODE-2471-length-15517-cov-4.872979_pt1 | contig 15517 bp, 5 predicted proteins | sample MGYA00375138_ERZ795054 | MGnify/ENA primary metagenome ERZ795054 (study PRJEB30183, sample SAMN05720215) | anaerobic digester metagenome | isolation source: active sludge of municipal wastewater-treating anaerobic digesters | place: USA | collected 2014-12-23 ...
CAATCCCGTCACGCCGATGCACAACGCCGCGAGGAGGCAACACGATCGAAGCCGCCACCACCGAAGCCGACTTCGTGCGATGCGACCACCTGGCAACGGACGGCCGCGAGCGATCATGGACATGCTCACCTGTAACGCGCCGCATCAACAGCGGCAACAATTTCCTTCCACCGTGCCCCCCCCCATCTCCCATCCCCGGCCACCCGACAGTCAGTCTGCGGTCTGCCGGGCGTGAAAGCGCGGCCGTGCATCTGGAGGTTGTCGGTGGGAATCGAGTATGCGCCGCGTGGGGGCACGCGGCCTACACCGGGAGTCTCGATCCGGTGAAGGCCCGGTGCCCTCACCGGGCGACAGAACACCGACAACAACCAGATGCACCGAGAGCGCTCAAATTCCTGGCAAAGCGCTTGCCGAGGCAGGCCGGGGCACCGTACCATTGCGGCATAGCCACAACTGCGAACCACTGCAACACACAAGCCCTATGAACATGAAACGACGTGAATTCCTGCAGACAACGGCAACGTTCAGCCTGGCCGCGGCGAGCGGCGTCCTGAGTCGCCAGGCGTTCGCCGCCCAACCGCTCGATATGCGGATCGGGGCGAGCGATCTGCGCGTGCAACCGGTGCTCATGTACGGCCTGACTCAACGGGTGCCGGGACGGAGCTGGCGCCCGTGGGGCGACGTCCAGACCGAGGAAGGCGTGACCGAGGAGCTGGGACGCATCGACCGTGAATTGTGGCAACTCAAGAACGGGGCCGATTTCGGAGTCACGTTCATTCCCACGGCGAGGGTCAGCGCGAAGCCCCAGGTCGAGGCGCTCAAGAGCGCCCAGGCCGACGCATTGCTGGTCTACGCATCCGGCGGCGGCACAGACCTTTTCGAGGCCCTGGCGGGTGTTGGAAAACCGATGGTGATCTTCGTCCGCGACAGGTCCGGTCCCTACTACCTATGGCACGAGATCGTCGACTCGCGTTTCCTGCGCAGCCACACCGACTCGGTCAAGCAGACGGTTGCCGGCCTCGAAGACATCGTGGTGGACGATCAGGGGGAGATTCTCTGGCGGCTGCGGGGGCTCTATGGATTGAAGAACACGACCGGACGCCGAATCGTGTGCGTCGGCGGCCCCAGCGGCTGGTCGTGTCCCCAGGCGCCCGAGCGCGCCCGGCAGCGGTTTCAGATCGACATGATCACCGCGCCAATCCCCGAGGTGCATGCCCGCATCGAGACCGCCCGGAAGGACCCAGCCGCCGTCGATCGCAGCCGGTCCGAGGCCCGTGCCTACCTCGATGCCCGAGGTGTCAAATCCCAGATCCCCGAGGAATCCGTGGCCGAAGCGTTTCTGCTCAAGGGGGTGTTCCACCAACTGATGCGCGAGCACGACGCCTGCGCGGTGACCACGAACGGTTGCATGGCCAGCTACGCCGGCATCATGCCCTGCATGACACTGACTCTCATCAACGACGACGGCTACATGGCCTACTGCGAATCGGATTTCGTGAATATCCCGGCTGGGATCCTGCTCCATTTCACCGCCGGCCGCCCCACCTACTTCTGCAATCCCACCATCCCCCACCGCGGGCGCATGCTCTTCGCCCATTGCACCGCGCCCCGGCGCATGGATGGCCAGAAGCTCGAGCCGGTGACGCTCGTCACGCACTACGAATCGGACCACGGCGCGGCCACTCATGTGCACTTCCGCCGTGGACAGAAGGTCACGATCGTCAAGCCGGACTTCGAGGCCAAGCATTGGCTCGCCCTGACCGGCACAACCGTCGACACCCCCTTCCTGGCAACCTGCCGCGGCCAGATCGAAGTCGCGCTCGATGCCGCCACCCAGGATGTCATCCGCAATATGCGCGGTTTCCATTGCCAGATCGCCTACGGCGACTGGACGCGGGAGATCGTCTACGCAGCAAAGAAAGTCGGCATCCAAGTCCAGCAATTGCCAACGGTGGCCTGACAGGCGCGCCTGGCCTTTGATCCTGGCCCGGTTACGGTTACTCCCGGAGCGTATGGAATAACCGGGCCAGGAGAACCCGCCTTGTCGCTTCGGATGGAGAGGAATGCAGGCTCAGGGGTAAACCCCGAGCTCGCGGATGGCGTGGCCCCATTGCGTGCCACGCGCGGCACAGACAATCCGCACATGGCGGGCTTGAGTCGGCGCGAACGCGATCTCCGTCGTGCCGCCCCTGGCGTCTTGTGTCCTGTAGACTTCCGTCCAGGACGTGCCATCCGCGGAGACCTCGATCGAGAAGGCCCTGGCAAAGGCGGTTTCCCAGAGGATCGTCACGCGGCCAATCCGCCTGGCCACGCCCAGGTCCGCGGCCAGCCAGGCGTCATCCTGGAATGCCGATGACCAGTAACTGTTTTCGTCTCCGTCCACGGCGTTTTCGGGCCGATAAACCGGTTGATGGACCGACGAGGCGGTCACGGCGCACGCCTCCGCGAACGAGACAGGCTGGTCCTTGATCGCCAACTCACGCGCGCTGCGAACGGGCTGGCCATCGGCCCCGCGCAGCTCAGCTTCGAGCAGGGCAGGGCCTTCCCGATCGGGCCAGGCGATATTGAAGCTGAGCGTGCCGGTCGCCCACGCGGCAAGGGCCGTTTCCTGCCGCTCCTCGTGCGCCACGCGGCCGCCGCACTTCACCCGGAGCGTCACCGGGCCGCGCCACGGCGTTGGCAGATCGTTGATCACGATGACGGACACAGGGGTGGTCGAACCCGGCGGCACCCTGTCCTTGCCGAAGTTGACCATCAATCCCACGGGCGCAAACGCGTCGCGCACGTATTTGTGAAACTCCGGCTCCCACTCGAGCGTGGCAACCCCCCCCGGCCTCCAGTGGTCCGAAGTCTGGCCGTCGGGGCGCGAATAGCCCAGCGTGACAAAATGCATGACCGCCGCGCACTGGCGGTGGGCGCGCCAAAACTCGGTCGCGGCTGCCAGCCAGGTGGCTTGCATATGAAACCGCTGTTGCGGTGTGGCTTTGTCCCCCAGAACGGCCTCGTAGATCCCCCGTGTCAGCGTCGTCGCCGTGCCATCACGGTTGACCCAATGCCACCCGTATTCGTTGTTGATGATGGCATGCCGACCGTCGCCGCCCCCGTTCTTGTAGGACTCCGGATCGGGATTCGCCGTGGCAAGGCGGGCCGGACGGAAGCCGGGAGTGCTGAATTGATACGGATGCTGCTCACTGGTGTCCCCGGGACGCCGCGGCCAGGAGTAGCCGTCGTCCCAGGGACGATCGGACAGATCGAGCCCGCGGACGCGCATCAAGGCATCGCCGGTCTTCTTGCTTCGCGTCTCGTTGCAGGCGTCCCAGATCACGACGCACGGATGGTTCCATTGGTCGCGCAGCCACTCGCCGTATTCCCGAGCCAGCTCGTCCACGGTCATCTCTTGCGGCACATCCCCGCCGTACCAGATCGGGAATTCATTCTGAATCAGAACGCCTTCCTCGTCGGCGATGTCGTACCAGCGGTCGGGCGCCAGGCCGATACAGTAGCGCAGGCAGTTCCAATGCATCCCCTTGACGCGCTGATGCAGCGTGCGCACCCAGGCGTCGTCCCACGGCAGCGCCCCGCGCTCCGCATCCTCGAAGAAGCGGTAGAGGGTGAAGTTGCTCCCGCGCATGGAATACGGCGCGCCATTCAGCACCGCCCGGCGGGTCGCGGGGTCGAAACGGAACTCGCGCATCCCGAAACGGGTCTCGAGTTGGTCGCCGCTGGTGCGCACCGCAACGCTGTAGAGGAACGGGTCCTCCGGCGACCAGAGGCGGCTGCCCTGCATCGGGATGACCACATCCAGCTCCTTCACGCCCGCGCCCGCGTTCGCGTGGGCTGTGGCAACAAGCCTGCCGCTCTTCGCCTCACGAATCCTGACCTCGACGCCGCTCTCCGTCCTGCCGTCCAGATACACCCGCACCTTCGCCTGCTGCGCGGCAATGTCCGGCGCAACCTGCACATTCTCGATGCGCGGCGTGCCGGAGAAGATCATCGCGACCGAGTCGAAGATGCCGGGAATGTAGCGGGCCTTCTCGAAGTCAAACCCGTCGGGATACGCCCGGCCAATGGCGTCCCGATCCGCGCCGACGCGGATGAGCACTTCGTTCTCGCCGGCCCTCAGGGCGGGTTTGGCGTCGAAGAAACAGGGCGTCCAGCAGGGCGTGTGGTCGCCCAGCAACTGCCCGTTGAGAAAAACCCGCGTGCCGAACATGGCTTTCGCCACCTTCAACGTCGCCACCTCCGGCATCGGCCCTTCAACCGTGAAGGTCCGCCGATACCAATAGGCGTCCCGACGCGGATCTTTCTGCGGAATCGCTTGCCGATCGGCCACCTTCGGCCCGGGCTCGACAAACGCCGGCGTGGCCATGTCGACCAACCCCGGCACGGAGACGGTGCGCGAGTAGTCCGTGGGGACGACGTCCATGCTCCCCTCCGCGATCTGCCACACGCCATCGAGCGGAAGAACCCGGCGGAGAGACTCGGACGCCGCGCGTGCAATCATGACGGCGGCGCAGAGAGCCGCTGTCACCGTGACGAGAATCGAGGTCCTGGCTTTCATTGTGTGAGCGCGCGGCCGTCTGCATACCCCGGACTGCGATTCCTGTCATCGCCAATTCCAGCATCCGCTGGCCAGAAAGGCCTCGTGAGTCCGAGGGAGAGCAGGGATCCGGATTGGGCGGACCCCCTGCCTCAATCCGGAACGAGTTCGATCAGAGACCCGCCGCCACGATCCCCTGCGAGAGTTCCATCAGGGAATCGAAGTCCACCGTCTTGACGGTATTCAAGCGGGCCTTGTAGTCAGCAACCACCACCTCGCTGAACTTATCCCATTGCTGGCTTGTGAGTGCATAGAGAGCGTCCCCGACATGGATATGGGCAAAGGGGACGATTCCCGGCCAAGGTGGCCGGGGTTTGAACCTTGGGGGGAGACCCCTCGTCGCCCAGAGACTGGGATAGTCGACGGGCTTGAGTTTGTTGGCTCGAACGAATTCCTGCAGGAATTCGACCCGCTCGAGCCAGATCGGAGCCGGCCTCCCCACCAGCCACCAGCGGAACATCATCTTATCGCTAGCCATAGAAAACAGGGTTGAGGTTAAAGACGAAGAACAAACGCCGTTGATTGCATCGGCGTCCTCGAGGCGGGCTGCGGCAATGGAGCATGGCGTCAGGCAGCCAAGACCGATGGCCGCAGATTCGCCTGCGGGGCACCATTGACGTGATGCACGAACACAGGGCCCAAGTCCTGTCCCAAAGTCACAAAGACGTCAAACGTCGTCTGAATCACCGCCCGCTCCGACGCGCAAAGAAAAGGCGCCACCCGACCATACGACCCGGTGAGAAAGTAATTCGAGCAGGCGCACCAGTGCATGCAGTAATCCCGAAAACCGCAGTCGCCACACATCGTGGAGGAGGGCGGTTCGGCGGGGCGCCGGCACGCCAGTGAAGCGAGATCGATCCCGCGGTCCACGTGGCCGATGCAATGGGCCTTGCCATCCGCCGCGCCGATCAATCGGTCGCAGGGATACAGGAATCCATTCGGGGTGAACGCCAGTTCCCGCCGCCCCATGCTGCAACGTTCCAACGGCTGGTATCCACCCCGCAGGAGCACCACCAGCTTGGAATCGATCAGGGAAATGAAATGGGGATCCTTGGTCCGGTAGTACGCCATGTACAGTTCGGCCACGGCGCGGTAGACCTCCGGCAATGCCTCGGTGTCCGCCCGGCTCCAAGGCGCCGAATAGTCGGGGCTCAAATAGATCTCCCGCAATCCCAAGCCGCTCAAGTACTCGACGGTTGCGGGCAGTGACCGGAGCGTTTCCGGGCGATACACGGCGTTGACAAGCACCGTCTCCCGCAAGGAGGCCTGGGCCTGTCGAATCGTCCTCTCGACGCGAGCCGAGGTGCCTTTGCCCCGCGCCGTCCGACGGAACCGGTCCTGGACATCGGAGGGGCCGTCACAACTCAAGCAGAGTTTGATGTTGTGAGCGTTCAGGAAATCAGCGATCTCCCCGTTCCAGACCGTCCCGTTGGTGACCACCGCCAGTTCGACCCGGCGCCCTGCCGCCGCCGGATGCTGCTCGATCAGCCTGGTGATCTCTGCCAGCAGGCCGAACTCGAGCAGAGGCTCGCCGCCAAAGAAGCCGATGTGGATCTTCTGCTCCGCACCCGCGTGATGGAATAGGAAGTCAACCGCCTTGCGGGCCATCTCCAGCGACATCACCTCGGGCCTCTTCGCGATATAGCAGTACTCGCAGGCCAGGTTGCAGCGTTGCGTAATGCTGAGCGTGTACTTCATTTCCCCCTCCATCCCGCCAGCCCGCGGCGTTCGTCAAAGCAATGAGACACGAAGCCTTGCGTGTGCGTGGGGAATTGACTGGCGGCATTGATGGCATGGTCTCCGATGCGGGTCAAGCGCAAAACCCGACACCCTGAGACGGCCAGACGGCCAGACGATGAAGACTGGCAGGGAGTGTGGGTCTGAGGTCTCTCTCTGTCGCGGCAGCGCTTTGGAGGATGCGCCGACGCCGGTCAACCGTGGCGGCGCGTCGGACGCAAGCTGAATTGCGGCCGCGGCGCCACTCGATCAGGCGCGTCGCAAGAGACACGCTGTCATCCCGCTCATCCCGGAGCTATCCGTGACCCGGACGCGAAAGAAGAGCGGCGAGGCACCCGAAAGAGCCGGACCGGCAACCACGCGGGCGATCTCCAACTCCGGCCCCAACGGGGTCGGCGATTGTTCGCTGGTCCAGACCAGCGCGGTGTCATCGCCGTTGAAATGCCAGGTCCGAAGGTCTGTCGAGATCTCAACGCGGTAGTCGAGTTGGGCATCGAGGCGACGAGTGAATCGGAGGGCGGCGCCCTCGATGGTGAGGCGGGGGACATCGGAGTCGCGTCGCGGATGCGTGGCCAGGGCGTATTCGAGCAGATTGGGAGCGTCATCGCCGTCGGCGTCGTCGGTCGGCCCCGATTGAGGCGTGGCGATGGAGAAGAAACGCATCCGCCAATCGGCGTAGGTCGGGCTGCCGACGTCGAGCGCGAGATCCCACGGTTCGCTGTTGGCCGCGGGGATCGAGAGGTTCTCGAATTCCGTGCCGTCCAGGTTGCAGCGCGCAATGCGGCGTGCGCTCGTGTTGAAAGGCCCGCTGCCCCGCCCGCCCGTGTCCGCCCAGTAAAGCTTGCCCGCCTCAACGTCGAGCGCGAGCCCGTGCGGCGCGTTCAGGTTGTTGAGGACGATTTCATGCGCGCCGCCGGCCAGGGCGCGTTTGAAGAGTGCGCCGGACTGACGATCGCACCAGTACACAGTGCGCGTGCCAGGCTCGACGGCCAGGTCGCGCGTGCGCGTCGCGGTGGTGAGGAGAAAGTCCGGATCAAGAGCGCCGGCCAGAGTGGCGCGTCGGAAGCTGCTGGGACCGTTGCCACTGCTCGTGACGCCCCAGTAAATGAAACCATCCCGCGGGTCCAGAAAGAGGAAATACGGCGCCGCGGCGACTCCGGGCGGCGTCGTCACGATCGGTTCCACATCGGAGCCATCCAGGTTGGCGCGGAGAATGAAGCCGTTCCCGCTGGCGCCGGGATTGGCATCAGCCCAGTAGAGCTTGGCGGATACCTCGTCGATCTCCAGGTCCGCGTTGAGGATGCTCGCCCCCAGGCTGACGACCGCCTGCAGTCCGGTCCCGTCCGCGCGGATCGAGAAGATCTGCTTCGCCGGGCCGTTATCGAGCACAAACACTCGGCCGGATGCGCGGTGCCAGGCGATCCCGCGCAGATCGGGCGTTCCGCGGACGGTGGCGATCAACTGCTGGGCTGAACCGTCTGGCGCGAGGGAGAAGACCGAACCGGCCGCGCCGGCGGGTTGGTCCGTGAAGTACACGCCCGCCGATCGAGCAAAGGACGTCGCCAGCACCAAGCCGGCGAACGCAAGAAGAGCGAGTTCAGATTTCATGGCGATCTACGCCCGGCAGGTTCGACCTGGGTGGGAGGACGGTCAAGGATTCCTGTCGGATGCACTGGATGATGTGGAGAACCTCAAATCGTCCGAGCCGCGGCCCGCAAGAGCTCGAATCCCCGACTGGAGTTGACTTTGGGCCGCCCGGGTCGCCGTTCTCCTGGAGCAGCGGCGTCTCGGTGGTGCCATAGGCCTCGGTGGACGCGGGCAATTGGTAATGTCCGCCGCCGCCCCGAAAACGCTCTTGCAGCGCCCCGCATTCGTCCTGCGCCGAAATTCACCAGGTCATCATTGCGCTGCTCTTCGATCTTTCTTCGCTTTTGCCGCGGAATCCAGGTTCGGCACCGGGTCCGCGACACGACATTGAGATGCGCGTTGGCTTGCGACTTGTCGCGGCCGGGCGGTATGTTAGCGCTGCACACGATGAACAGCAACACTCCAGCCATCTGCGTGGCGGATGGACTCTCGATCCCGTGAACTGCCTCTCGATCCTCGGTTGTCTGGCCATGGGCGCGGGTCTCGCGCTGGGCGCCAACCCGCCTTCCCCCGACTCGCAGGCGTCCTACATCGTCAATGAGTTCGTTCCGACGGACATCGGATCCCCCGCGCTGGCCGGCACCACCGTCTCCGTCCCCGGCGGCGCTGACGTCACCGGCGCCGGCAGGACCATCGGCGGCACGTCGGACCAGTTCCAGTTCGGCTGGCACGAGCGGACGGGCAACTTCGACTTCCAGACGCGGATCGAGGCCGTGACGGTCAGCGACCCATTCCTGCACGCCGGCTTGATGGCGCGCGAGACCCTCGACGCCAACGCGCGTTTCGCCGGCATTTTCGCCGGTTCACACCAACTGGGCTGTTTCTTCGAATCCCGAACGACCATCGGAGGCAACAGCACGACCGCTTCCCCCCGGGACGGCTTCCCGGTCAATCACCCCTCCACCTGGCTCCGCCTGCAGCGCACCGGAACCGTCCTCGAGGGCTACGCCAGCCTCGACGGGCGCACCTGGACCCCGCTCGGGTCCGTGACGCTGAGCGGCCTGGCCCCGAAGGTCTATCTCGGATTCGCCGTCACCAGCGACAGTGAAAAGACGCTGGCGACCGCTCGTTTCCGCGACGCCGGCCCCACCGACAGCACCGCCACCGGCGCCCCAACCTTGAGTAAGGAACCCATCGGCCCATCGAGCCGGGCGACGGGCATGGTCATCAGCGAGATCATGTACCATCCCCCACCGCGGGACGACGGACGCAACCTCGAGTTCGTCGAACTCTACAATGCCCGGTCCGTCTTCGAAGACCTCACCGGCTGGCGTCTGTCGGGCGAGGTCAGCTACCGCTTCCCACCCGGATTCCGTCTCCAGGCGGGCGAGACTGTGGTGATCGCCGCGGCGCCGGACGACATCCGGGCCGTGTACGGCATCACCAACGTGCTGGGCCCCTACACCGGCGCGCTCGCCAATGACGGCGGACAGATCCGGCTGCGCAACAACGCCGACGCCATCCGGCTCGAGGTCGTCTACTCGAATGCGTCACCCTGGCCCGCGGCGGCGGACGGCGCGGGTCATTCGCTCGCCCTGACCCGGCCCAGCTACGGCGAGGGCGACCCGCGCGCCTGGGCGGCCAGCGAATTCCGCGCCGGATCGCCCGGCGGACCCGATCCGACGGTGCCCGCCCCCGAGACCAGCGTTGTCATCAACGAGTTCCTTGCCCACACCGACGAGCCCATGCTGGATTTCATCGAACTCCACAATCGCTCGAACGATCGCGTCGACCTCTCGCACATGGTGCTGACCGACCGGCCCCATGCACTTCGCTTCCGCATCCCCGAAGGCACCTGGATCGAACCCCGCGGCTTTCTGGCCTGGGACCAGAACCAGCTCGGCTTTGCCCTGAACTCGAGCGGCGAGACGGTCTACCTCATCAATGCCGCCGGCACCCGCGTGCTCGATGCGATCCGCCTCGACGCACAGGAAAACGGAGTCTCGAGCGGACGCGCCCCCGACGGCGCCCCGACGATCCGGCGCCTGGCACAGCCAACCCCCGGTGCCGCCAACGCGCCCTGGCGCCTCGAAGACGTCGTCATCAACGAGTTGATGTACAAGCCGATCTCCGGCGACAACGACGACGAGTTCATCGAGATCTGCAATCGGCTCACGACACCGCTCGACCTGGCCGGCTGGCGATTCGTCCAAGGCGTGGATTACACGTTCCCCGCCGGCGCCACCCTTCCAGCAAACGGCTACCTCGTCGTCGCCCGCAACGCCGCGCGGCTCCGGACGAATTACCCGCACCTGGACAACGGCAACTGTGTCGGCGACTTCGAGGGCTCGCTCAGCAACCGCGGCGAACGCCTCGCCCTCGCCAAGCCCGACCTGGTCGTGACCACCAATGCCACCGGCGGCGTCGAGACCAACGTGGTGCATATCGTCGTGTCCGAGGTCACGTACGCCGACGGCGGGCGTTGGGGTCAATGGGCCGACGGCGGCGGCTCGAGTCTCGAACTGATCGAGCCGCGCGCGGATCTCCTGCGCCCCTCGAACTGGGCCGACAGCGACGAAACCTCGAAGGCGCCCTGGGCAACCGTCGAGGCCACCGGCCGCATCGACAACAGCAGCGGCACCGCCAACCGGCTGCGCGTCGGGTTGCTGGGCGCCGGCGAATGCCTCGTCGACGACATCGAGGTCTTCCGCGCCGGCAGCACCAATGTCGTCAACAACGGCGACTTCGAGAGCGGCCAGACCGGCTGGCTATTCAGCGGCAATCACAGCACCTCGACCGCGGAGGCCACAGGCGCCGCCGGCGGCACACGCTGCCTGCGCGTTCGCGGGCAAGGAGACGGCGACACCGGCCCCAACACGCTGCGCAACACCTTGCGAACGCCTCTTCCCAACAACAGCACCGTCACCATCCGCGCCAAGGTTCGGTGGCTGGCCGGTTGGCCGCAAATCCTCTTCCGACTCCACGGCAATGGCCTCGAACTGGCGGCCAATATGGCCGTCCCGCCGAACCTCGGCACCCCGGGATTGCCCAACAGCCGCCTCGTCGCCAACGCCGGCCCCGCCATCCACGACGTCGCCCACGCCCCGCCTCTGCCCGCCGCCAACGAACCCGTCCGGGTCACATGCCGCGTCTCCGACCCCGACCGCCTGGCCCAGGTGCAACTGCGCTACCGCATCGACCCTGCCTCGACGCTGACCACTGTTATCATGCGCGACGACGGCACCCTGGGCGACGAACGGGCGGGTGACGGTCTCTTCTCGGCCATCTTGCCCGCCCAGCCCGCCGGCACGCTCGCCGCCTTCCGCATCATCGCCACCGACGCCGGCGCGCCAGCCGCCTCCGCCACGTTCCCCGCCCGCGCCCCGGCCGAGGAATGCCTGGTGCGGTGGGGCGACGCCATTCCCTTCGGCACCTTCGCCCACTATCACCTCTGGTTCACCCGAGCCACCGCCAACGCCCGACAGAATGCCCTCGACAACACCTATCGCGATTCCACCCTGGTCTGCAACCATCACCGGGTCATCTACAACACCGGCTTCCGCGACAAGGGCAGCCCCTATCACGGCGGCGCGGGCGACATCGCCGCCACCACACCTCGCGACGAGCCGTTGCTGGGCGCCTTCGACCGCGTGTTCGCTTCGACCGGCAACGGCGGCTCCGAAGCCACGGGCATCCGCAGCCAACTGGCTGCCTGGTACGCCCAACAACTGGGCATCCCTTACCTCCATGCTCACTACATGCGGCTCTACTTCAATGGATCCCTGTTCCGACCCGACATCATGGAGGACCTCGAACAACCCAATCACGATTACGCCGAACGCTGGTTCCCCACCGGTGACGAAGGCGACTTGTACAAGATCGCCGTCTGGTTCGAATTCAGCGACGACAACCGCAACTTCCAGGCCACCGGCGCTACCGCCCAGCGCTTCACCACCCTCAACAACGAATACAAACTCGCCCGCTACCGCTGGAACTTCCAGCGCCGCTCGAACGACGGCGACGCCTCCAACTACGGGCAGTTCCTCGACCTGGTCACCGCGCTCAACGACACCTCGCCAAGCTACGTCAGCCACGTGTCGAGCCAGGCCGACATGGAACAATGGATGCGGGCGTTCTGCTTCGACTACGCCATGGGGAACTGGGACGCGTGGACCTACAACGTCGGCCAGAACATGTACCTCTACCGCCCGCTCGCCCAGCGCTGGGTCCTCATCCCCTGGGACATCGACTTCGTCTTCGGGCTCGGCGATGGCACCAGTGGTCCCCTGCGCGGCGGCGGCCAGGACCCCACGATGAGCCGCGCCTACTCGAATGCGGAGTTCCTCCGCATGAACTGGCGCGCTTACCAGGACACCATCAACGGCCCGTTCCTCCCCGCCAACTTTCAGCCCCAGATCGACGCCCGCCGCGCCGTCCTCCTCAAGAACAACGTCACCGGCATCACCGCGCCGGGCTCCCTCACCACCTGGATCAACAGCCGCCGCACCTACATCGGCAATCAGCTCAACGCCGCCGACCCCAAAACCTTCGAGATCACCACCAACGGCGGCGCCGATTTCCAGTCGACGACTCCCACCGCGACCCTCGCCGGCATCGCGCCGATCGCCGTCGCCACCATCGAGATCAACGGCGTTCCTTACCCCGTCGCCTGGAGCAATGTCCGCTCCTTCAGCGTCACCGTGCCATTGACCCAGCAGACCAACTCGCTCACGCTCGTCGGCAAAGACCTCCGCGGCAACCCTGTCCCCGCCGCCACCGACACGATCGAGGTCCGTTACACCGGCGCCATCGAGCGGATGGAAGACTTCGTCGTCATCAATGAAGTCCATTACGATGCCGCGCCCAGCGAACCGGCCTCGACCTTCATCGAGCTCTTCAACCGCTCATCGACGACGCCCTTCGACCTCTCCGGGTGCGTGCTTCAAGGCGTCGGCTACACCTTCCCGAACGGCACCCTCATCGCGCCCCGCTCATTCCTCGTCCTGGCGCGCAATCGCCCGGGCTTCGAGGCGGTCTATGGCCGCAGCGTGCCGGTGTTCGATCTGTTCCCAGGCTCGCTCGACAACGATGGAGAACGACTGGCACTCATCCAGCCCGGCGGCGCCGGGACACCCGACTTGATCGTCAGCGATCTGCGCTACTGGGACCGCCTCCCCTGGCCGACCAACGCCGCCGGCCTCGGGCCGTCCTTGCAGCTCGTCGACGCGAACCACGGCTCCTGGCGCGTGGGCAACTGGGCCGCAACGCCCACCAACCACCTCGACCGTGCCACCCCAGCCCGCGCCAACGCCCCCGCCCAAACACTCGCGCCCTTCCCACCGGTCTGGCTCAACGAAGTCCAGCCCAACAATGTCGCCGGCCCGCGCGACAGCGCCGGCGACCGCGACCCCTGGATCGAGCTGTACAACGCCGGCGCCCAGACGGTCGACCTTTCACTCCTCGATTTGACAGACGCCTACACCGACCTCACCCGCTGGCGTTTCCCCGCCGGCACCACCCTCGGCCCAGGCCAGTTCCTCGTCGTGTGGGCCGACGGCGAACCGGGCGAGTCGCGTCCCGGCGAGCCCCACGCCAACTTCCGTCTGGCCCCCGACACCGGAACGGTCGCGCTCTGCCGCTTGCAGGGATCGCCCGCCGCGCCGGCGGTCATCGACTACATCGAGTACAACCAGTTGTCCGCCGGACGCAGCCTCGGGTCTCTTCCGGACGGGGAACCGCGCGCACGACGCCCGTTCGTCGAGGTGACCCCAGGCGCTCCGAACAACCCGGCCTTGCCCGCCGTGCCCGTCCGCATCAACGAACTCATGGCCTCGAACACCCGTACCATCGCCGACCCGTCGGACAACGACTTCGACGACTGGTTCGAGCTCTACAACGCCGGGTCCACCCCAGCCGACCTTACCGGCTACACCCTCACGGACACTTTGGACAACCCCGCCAAGTACACCATCCCATCAGGCACCGTCATCCCCCCAGGCGGATACCTGCTGGTCTGGGCAGACGAAGAAAGCGCGCAGAATACCCCCGGCGGCGACCTCCACGTCAACTTCAGGCTCGCCCTCGCCGGCGAGCAAATCGGACTGTTCGACATCAACGGTCTCATGGTCGACGCCGTCACGTTCGGCGAGCAAACCGATGACGTCAGCCTCGGACGGTATCCCGACGGCGGCGAACCCCCGCTCTACGACATGACCGTGCCGACGCCCCGCCAACCCAACTACCTCGAAGGCGGCAACCGCCCGCCCCTCTTCACCCCGATCCCCGACCAGGCCGTCGATGAGGGCCAACCCCTGCAATTCACCGCCGTCGCCACCGACCCGGATGCCGGACAAACCGTGCGCTATGCCCTCAGCCCGGACGCCCCGCCCGCCGCAACAATCGACACCGTCAACGGCGAGTTCTTCTGGATACCCGCTGAAGCCGACGGCCCGGCCCGCTTCACCTTCTCGGTCTTCGCCACCGACGACGGCAATCCCGCGCGGACCGGCATCGTTCGCGTGACCGTCGGCGTCGCCGAAGTCAATCTGCCGCCGGTCCTCGAGCCGATCCCGGATCAGGTCGCCGACGAGAACACGCTCTTCACTCTGCAACTCGTCGCCACCGACCCCGACCTTCCGCCCAATCAGTTCCGTTTCCTCCTCGAACCGGGTGGACCCGAGGACGCGACCCTCACCGAAGACGGCGGTTTTGCCTGGACCCCGCCCGCCGCGCTCGGCGGCAGCACGGTTTCCTTCACCGTGCGCGTCACGGACCAAGGCGAGCCCCCGCTCAACGATGCCGCCACCTTCCGCGTCACCGTTCGCGATGTCCCCAGCCCGCCCGACGTCCCCTTCATCGACCCGCAATTCATCGACGAAGGCGCGCTGTTCCAATTCACCGTCCCGGCTTCGGACCCCGACAGACCGCCCGCGCCATTGCATTTCGCGTTCGATCAGGCGCCCGCGAACGCAACGATCGATCAATCGAGCGGTCTGATCGCCTGGCCCACCACCGAGGAAACAGGCCCTACCAACGCCATCTTCGTCGTCCGTGTCGTCAAACTCGTCGAACCCTTCCTGAGCACGGTCCGCACGTTCAGTGTCACCGTGCGCGAGCTCAATCAGCCGCCCGTCCTGCTGCCGATCGCCAGCCGCATCGCCCGCGAAGGCGAATGGATCGTCATTCAAGCGCGCGCGTCGGACGCCGATCTGCCTCCTCAGCGCCTCACCTTCAGCCTGGCCCCCGGCGCCCCTGCGGACGCTCGCATCGCCGCCGATGCCGGCCTGTTCACGTGGTCGGTGCCAGCCGATTACGGCCCGAGGACCAATGCCATCACCGTCCGGGTTGCCGACGATGCCGAAGACGCCAAGTCCGCCGCCCAGAGCTTCACGGTGACGGTGGTCGCCGAACCGCGCATCGTCATCAACGAGATCATGTATCGCCCCTTGACCCCAGGCGCCGCTTACGTCGAACTCCACAACTGGTCCACCAACGCGACCTGGGATCTGTCAGGTTGGCGGCTCGCCGGCGCCAGCTTCCCGTTCCCGGACGGAACGACACTCGGTCCGGGCGCCTACCTGGCCGTCGCCCAAA
>ERZ795054.2472-NODE-2472-length-15515-cov-21.270763_pt1 | contig 15515 bp, 13 predicted proteins | sample MGYA00375138_ERZ795054 | MGnify/ENA primary metagenome ERZ795054 (study PRJEB30183, sample SAMN05720215) | anaerobic digester metagenome | isolation source: active sludge of municipal wastewater-treating anaerobic digesters | place: USA | collected 2014-12-23 ...
CCGGTTCGCCCACTCGCACGTCGGCCAGTCGCGCCGCGATGCGGCGCACGTACTGCCGCGCACCGCCGCGCACCGTGTACCACTGCGGCCGGTTCTCGACCTGCAGCAGACCGTGGTTGTGGCAGAAGCGGATGAAGGTCGCCGCCGGGTAGCGCAGCATCGTGGCGATCGGGCAGGACCAGATCGCGGCAGCCATGGGCAGCAGGTACCACTCGCGGAAGGCGCGCCCGTAGCCGCGCGCGTCCAGCCAGTCGCCCAGGCTGCGCTGCTCGCCGGCGCCGAGCGCGGCGTCGGCCGCGAGCGCCGTGGCGTCGCGGTTGAAGCGCAGGATGTCCCGCACCATGCCGAGGAACGCGGGCGAAGCGAGGTTGCGCCGCTGCGCGAACACGCTGTCGAGGTTGCTGCCCGACCACTCGAGCCGCCGGCCGGCGCGCTCGACGCTCACGCCGAAGGACATGTCGCTTTTCGCGGTGGGCACGCCCAGTTCCGCGAACAGCGCGATCAGGCGCGGGTAGGTGCGCTCGTTGTAGACGATGAAGCCGGTGTCGACCGCGGCGGTCACTCCGTCGAGCGTCACGTCGATGGTGTTGGTGTGTCCGCCCAGACGCGGTGCTGCTTCGTAGAGCGTGACCTGATGTTCGCGGCCGAGCGCGTGCGCGCAGCCCAGCCCCGATATGCCCGCTCCAATGACGGCGATTCGCATGTCTTGCCTCGATCCATGGCCGCGCAGCGCGCGGCCGAATCTCCCTCGGGTCGCGGAACCGCCCCGTTTATGGTGCCGCGAGCGTGCGCGGCGGGGTCGGTTCCTGACGCGGCGGCTCCTCAGCCTTGCGCCGCGCAGCCGGGCCTCAGCCCGGCTGACGCTTGTCGTGCTCGATCAGCGCATAGGCCGAATGGTTGTGGATCGATTCGAAGTTCTCGGCCTCGATGCGGTAGGCCAGCACGCGCGCGTCGGCGTTGAGCGCCACGGCCATGTCGCGCACCAGATCCTCGACGAACTTGGGGTTGTCGTAGGCGCGCTCGGTGACGTACTTCTCGTCCGAGCGCTTGAGCAGGGCCCACAGCTCGCACGAGGCGGCGGTCTCGGCGACGCGGATCTGCTCGTCCAGGCTCATCTCGCCGTCGAGCTCGAGCGCCAGAGTCAGCAGCGAGCGCTGGTTGTGCGCGCCGTAGTCGGAGATCTTCTTGCTGCACGGACAGAGGCTGGTGACCGGCACCGCCACTTCCTGGATCACGCGGGTGCCGCGCGCATCCTGCGTGGCCATCAGGCGCACGCGGTAGTCCATCAGACTCTCCACTCCCGACACGGGGGCGGTCTTGCGCACGAAATAGGGCAGATGCAGTTCGATCTGGCCGGCGCGTGCCTCGAGCCGCTCGAGCATGCGCCCGAGCAGGGCACGCAACGTGGCGGCCGACAGGGGCTCGCGCAGCTCGTCGATCAGCGCCACGAAGCGCGACATGTGCGTGCCCTTCTGCTCCGCCGGCAGGGCCACGCTCATGCTCACCTGGGCGACCGAGGCCTGCGGGCCATGCGGGCCGGCGACCATCACCGGGTGGGTGATGGACTTCACGCCCACGCGGGTGATGGCGATGTTGCGGCGGTCCGCGCTGGACTGGACGTCGGGTAGGAACATGTGCTCGGGGGCGTTCATGCAGTCATCCAATTGTGACCCGGCGCGGCGCCCGAGCGCGCACCGAGGTGGCGTTCAGGAACCGAGCAGGCGCTCGATGCGAGAGGTGATCTGGGAGTCCGTGGGCTCGACCCGGCTCGGGAAGCTCGCCACCACCCGACCATCGCGGTCGATCAGGTACTTGTGGAAGTTCCACTTGGGCGGCTGCCCCGAGGCCTGCGCCAGCGACGCGAACAGCGGGTTCGCGGATTTTCCCGTCACCGCGGACTTGGCGAACATAGGGAACTTCACCCCGTAGGTGTTGTAGCAGAACTCGGCGATTTCCTTGTTGCCCTTGGGCTCCTGGCCCCCGAAGTCGTTGGAAGGAAAGCCCAGCACCGTCAGGCCACGCGCCGCGTACTTCGCATAGAGCTTCTCCAGGCCCTCGTACTGCGCGGTGTAGCCGCAGTAGCTGGCGGTATTCACGACCAGGACGACCTTGCCGGCGAACTGGCACAGGTTCTGGGGCGAATCGTCCTGCAACCGGGGGAAGCGGTGATCGAGCACGGTTGGACAGTTCGCCACCGTGGGCGCCACTTGTGCCCGCGCCGTCCAGGGCATCGTGGCGCACAGGAGGGCGGCCAGGAACAGGGCGGCGCGCGCCACCGGCAAGCGCGCAACTCGGCCCTTCGCCCGGGGCGAAACGCTGGATTCGCAGGGTTTGACAGGTGTGCGAGCGCTAACCATGGCGAGCAGGGAAGAGGGCCAGTGGATGAGTATCACGCCCGCATCCTAAGGCCCGTGAGGGCTTGCGTCAACAGTTTGTCTAGGACAAAATGAGCTTCCTCACCTAGACCTTCCAAGCACAGACTGTATCGCCCTATGGGTTCCCATCCCGATTCCGCCGCCCTGATCTCGATTGCCGCAGTCGAGCGCGACACCGGCCTGTCGAAGGACACGCTGCGTGTCTGGGAGCGGCGCTATGGGTTTCCGCAGCCCCTGCGCGACGCCTTCGGCGAGCGGGTGTATCCGCTCGACCAGGTGGATCAGCTGCGCCTGGTCAAGCGCCTGATGGATCAGGGCTACCGGCCCGGCAAGATCGTGGGCTACTCGGCCGGAGAACTGCAGGCGCTCGCCGAGGCGGCCGGCGCGCCGCGCGCGATGGCTGCTGCCGACGGCGCGCCGGAACTGACGCAACTGCTCGGGCTCGTGCGCTCGCACGACGTGGAGGAACTGCGCAGGCAGCTGACGCAGATGCAGGTGCGTATCGGGCTCGCGCGCTTTGCGATCGAGGTGGTGGGGCCGCTCACCGAACTGGTCGGCGAAGCCTGGACCCGGGGCGAGCTGGAGGTCTTCGAGGAGCACCTGTACACCGAAGTCATCCAGGGTGTGCTGCGCCAGGCCGTGGGCAGCCTTCCGCAGCCGGGCGTGCGCCCGCGCGTGCTCCTCACCACGGTGCCCGGCGAACCGCACGGCCTGGGCGTGCTGATGGCCGAGGCCATGTTCGCCCTGGAAGGCGCGCGCTGCATCTCGCTGGGCGTGCAGACGCCGCTGTGGGACATCGTGCTGGCCGCGCGAGCGCAGGCGGTCGACGTGGTCGCCTTGTCCTATTCATCGCTGCCCGGACCGACCATGGTGCTCGACAGCCTGCGCGAGTTGCGCGGCAAGCTGCCGGCCAGCACCGAGCTGTGGGCCGGCGGCAGCAGCGCGGCCCTGCGGCGCCGCGCGCCGCCCGGCGTTCAGGTGCTGCGCGGACTCGAGGACGTGGCGAGCGAACTCGCTCGCTGGCGCAGACAGCGCGACTCCTGAACGCGCGGCGCGCACTATGCTCCAAGGCCTGGCAGCCGAGGGGCGCACTCGCATGAAACTCACGGAACGCGTGGCCATCATCACCGGCGCAGCGCAGGGCATAGGCGCAGCCTGTGCGCGGCGCTTTGCCGAAGAGGGTGCGAAGGTGGTGATCGCCGACACCAACGAGCTGGGCGGCACGGCGCTTGCGCGCGACATCGCGGCGGCGGGCGGCTACGCGCTCTTCCACGCCGCCGATGTGGCCCAGCGTGCCTCGGTCGAGGCCTTGGTGCGCTTCGCGGTTGAGAGCTTCGGGCGGGTCGACATCCTGGTGAACAACGCCGGCATCGTGCACGCCGCCGATTTTCTCGACCTCGCGGAGGAGGACTTCGACCGCGTGCTGAGGGTCAACCTCAAGGGTGCCTTCCTGTGCGGACAGGCCGTCGCGCGGCAGATGATGGCGCAGCCGGCCCAGGCCAGCGGAGCGCGCGGCGCGATCATCAACATGTCGAGCGTCAATGCCGTGCTCGCCATCGCCAATCAGGTGCCCTACACGGTGAGCAAGGGCGGACTCAACCAGCTCACCAAGGTGATGGCGCTCTCGCTGGCGCCGCGGGGCATCCGGGTGATGGGCATCGGGCCGGGGTCGATCGCGACCGAGCTGCTCGCGCGAGCGGTGCTCAGCGACGAGGCGGCGCGCGCGCGCATCCTGTCACGCACGCCGCTGGGCCGTCTGGGCGAGCCCGACGAGATCGCGCGCGTGGCCGTCTTTCTCGCAAGCGACGACGCGAGCTACCTCACCGGCACCACCGTCTACCCCGACGGCGGGCGCCTGGGACTCAACTACACGATGTGAGGCCGCTGCCAGCGCGGCCCTGGCCAAGCCCGAGGCTGGCTTCGGGTCACGCTACGCAGACAAATCGTCACGAGTAGTTACAGAGGTCGCGGCAGTGGCGTCGAGAAAATTTACGCATGTACCTGCGTAAATTTGTTGGTCAGAACTCAAACTACTGATTTGTAAGCAATTACGGAGTCTGGCACGGGGTTTGCAAAGGTAAAAGCGAAGCCAACGCCCCTTTCGGAGTCCCTATGCGCCCGTTCACCCGTTCCGCCCTTTTCCTTGCCGCCGCGGCAGTCCCGGCACTGTCCGCCGCGGCCACCCTCAACGGCACCGTCCGGGATTTCTGCGCGCCCGCCATCGCAGGGGCCTGCGCCTACAACCCGGACTTCGAGGGCACCATCGGCGGCTTGCAGACCGGCCAGCTGGCCTCCACCCTCGGGGCGGACGGGCTGCCCGTGTTCACCGGTGCGGCCAAGCCCGGCTTCACCAGCGCCGCGAACTTCAATCAGTGGTATCGCGACACTGCCGGCGTCAACCAGTCGGCGGCCTTCGGACTGCCGCTCTCCGAGACCGCGCCGGGCTCGGGCGTGTTCACCTATTCGAGCAACAGCTTCTTCCCGATCGACGGCGCGCTGTTCGGTAATCAAGACCGCTCGCACAACTATCACTTCACCCTGCACCTCGAGGGCAAGACCAGTTTCAAGGCGGGCGACACGTTCAGCTTCACCGGCGACGATGACCTCTGGGTCTTCATCGACGGCAAGCTCTTCATGGACCTCGGTGGTGTGCACCCGGCCGTCAGCGCGAGCTTCACCGCGGCCGACCTGATCGCCGCCGGGCTCACGGCGGGCTCGCTCTACGACATCGACATCTTCTTCGCCGAGCGCCACACCACGCAGTCGAACTTCACGATCACCACCACCCTGCGCTTCGACGATCGCACGGTGCCCGAGCCCGCCAGCCTCGCGCTGCTGGGTGCAAGCTTGCTGGGCCTCGCCGCCGTGCGTCGCCGCCGTCCGCGCTAGATCAGCTTCGCGCATGCAAAGGCCCCGCGATGCGGGGCCTTTTAGTTGGCGGACGAGGTGATCAGCGGGGCGGGCTGCCCCGCGCCTGGCGGCCTCAGTTGCGCGTGCTGCGCGCTGCGGATTTGCGTGCGGTCTTGGCGCGCTTGCGCCCGGCGCTCTTGGCGCGTGCTCGGGGTGCCGCCTTTGTGTCCGCGCCGCTTTGCTCGGCGGCCTCCGGAGCAGGCTCGGCCGCCGTGGCGGCGATGCGTGCGAACTGGTCCTGGACCGCGTTCCACCAGGTCACCGGATTCAGGGTGGAGGGCACCGGCACCTGCACGCGCGGGGCGGCTGCCTTCTTGCGCGAGCGGCGGCGGCCTGACGCGGCGGCTTTGGGCTCGGGTTCGGGCTCAGGCGACTCGTCCGGCTCGGGCTCGGGCGCAGGCTCGGGATGCGTCTGCGCCGGGGCTTGCGCGCCACCCTGCAGCGCCGCCGCCGGCATCGCCTGCATGGCTTGCAGCAGGGCCATCTGCTGGGCGAAGGCCGCCATCGGATCGGGCAGCGCGGGCTGCTCGCTCGACGGCTCCTCGCCCGGCCGGTTCCTGAGCACCGGCGAGAGCATCGCCCCACCGATGCCCTTGAGCGTGGCGATCGTCGAGCGCTGCACTTCCAGGCTCTGCACGGTGGCGCGCAGCATGCTGAGGTTGAGCTGCAGCCAGTGTTCGACCGCGCGCATTTCGGCGATGCGCTTGTCGAGCTCGCCGATGTCGAGCGTCGGCGCAACCATGTTCGGCAATTGGGTAGGCAGCCGCACCGCCATCTGCGCCAGGTTGCCGGGCGACGGGATGCTGGGCAGCCCGGTCATGCCCCAGACCTTGCGCATCAGGTCCACGCTGTCGCCCACGGCCGAGCTGAAGGGGATGCCGGGTATCGCGCGCTTGCCAGCCATCGTGCTTGTCTCCCTGGGGGTGTCTTCTGCGCCGGTACTGTGGTCGCAAAGCTGCCGGCTGGCAAGAGTCGCTGGATCCAGTGCTGCCGCGACCTACGCGAGCGGGGCGACGCGTTGCTCGATGGCCCCGAAGATCGAGGCGCCGCGCTCGTCGAGCATCTCGATGCGCACCGTGTCACCGTAGCGCATGAACTCCGTGCGTGGCGCGCCGTGCTCGATGGTCTCGAGGCTGCGCTGCTCGGCGATGCAGGCGTAGCCGCGGCTGCGCTCGAGGTTCGACACCGTGCCCGAGCCCACGATGCTGCCCGCGCGCACATTGCGCGTCTTGCAGATGTGCGCGACGAGCTGGCCGAAGTCGAAGGTCATGTCGGCGCCGGCGTCGGGCTCGCCCACCTTGCGCCCGTTCCAGTGCACCATCAGCGGCCGATGCAGCTTGGCACCGCGCCAGGACTCGCCGAGTTCGTCGGGAGTGACCGCCACCGGCGAGAAGGCCGTGGCCGGCTTGCTCTGGAAGAAGCCGAAGCCCTTGGCGAGCTCCGCGGGGATCAGATTGCGCAGGCTCACGTCGTTGACCAGCATCAGCAGACGGATTCCCGCGGCTGCCTGCGCCGGGCTGGCGCCCATGGCCACGTCGCCCGTGATCACCGCGACTTCGCCCTCGAAGTCGATGCCATGGTCCTCCGAGGGACACACGATGTCGTCGCAGGGACCGAGCAGGTCGTCGCTGCCTCCCTGGTACATCAGCGGGTCGGTCCAGAAGCTCGCGGGCATCTCGGCGCCGCGTGCCTTGCGCACCAGTTCCACGTGGTTCACGTAGGCCGATCCGTCGGCCCACTGGTAGGCGCGCGGCAGCGGCGCCATGCAGCGGCGCGCGTCGAAGGCGAAAGCGTGGCGTGCGCGGCCCTCGTTGAGCGTGGAGTAAAGATCCTCGAGCTGTGGGGCGAGGAAGCTCCAGTCGTCGAGCACCGCCTGCAGCCGCCCGGCGATGCCGGTGGCCAGATGCGCGGTCGTGAGGTCGCGCGAGACGACGATCAGTTGCCCGTCGCGCGAGCCGTCCTTGAGAGTGGCGAGTTTCATGGGGTGCGGGAGTGCGCTTCGCAGCGGCGATCGACGGCCTGGTGGCGGCGGGGCGGCCGCCGGCCAGGGCCGTCGGGCCGGCCCGAAGCAAGGGGAGCGTGACGGGACGGTATCTTAGCGATCATCAGTCTCCGCCCGTGCCCCGCTCCGCCCATGTCGAACGCGCTTGCCATGTCGCCCCTGCCTGCCGCCCCGGCGGCGCGCCGGCTGCTGCGCCGTGCGCTCGTGATCGCGGGGGCCGTGGGCCTGATGCACGCCTGCACCCTGCTCTGGGTGAGCACGGACCTCGGCCCCGTGCTGGTCGACGACAGCACGCCCTCGAGCTTCGAGGTGGCGCTGGTGCCACCCCCCCGCGTGGCACCGCCGCCCGAGCCGGCCGCGCCACGTGCGGCTGCCCCGCGTGCCCGTCCTGCCGCCGCGCCCGCAGCCGAGGCCCCGCCTGAGCCCGCCCCTGAGCCCGCTCCCACGGAGAGCGCGGCCGAGGCACCCCAAGAGAACGCGACCGATGCCCCGGGCGCCGAGGGGGCAGGCGAGTCGCTGCGCAGCGAGGCCGGCCCCGCCAGCCTGCCGCTGCCGCCCTCGGGCCGGCTGGTCTACTTACTCGCGCACAGCGCCTACCCCGGCGCGACGGCGCGAACCGTGGTCGAGTGGAATTTCGATGCCGACCGCGCGAGCTACGAGATCCGCATGCTCGCGTCCGTGGGCGGGTTCGTCCTGGCGGGCTCGCGCTCGATCGGGCAGATCGCCGACACGGGGCTCGTTCCCCTGCGCTACACGCAACGCACCGCCACGCGCGCCGAGACAGCGGTGAATTTCGACTGGGCGGGGCTGCGCGTCACCTACTCCGCGAGTCGCGCGGAGCACCCCATCCCGCCCGGTGTGCAGGATCCGATCTCGGTGCAGTTTCAGGTGCCGGTGCTGGCGATACGCCATCCAGAGCGCCTCCAGCCCGGCGCCCGCCTGCCGGTGCAGGTGGCGCGCCCGAACCGCATCGATCAGGCCGAGTTCACCGTGATCGGCCGCGAATCGGTGCGCAGCGCGGCCGGCCAGCCGATCGAGACCGTGAAGCTCGAGGCGCGCAAGGGCGAGGGCTCGGAACAGGGCTGGGAGTTCTGGCTCGCACCCGAGCACTACTGGATGCCGGTGCGCATCCGCCTGGTCGACCGGCGGGGCCACGTGTGGGACAACGTGCTCGCTTCCCTGCCAGGCACGCCCGAGCCCGGAACGGTGAACGACGCCACGAACCCGCCACCTGGCGGGGGCGGTTGAGTGCCGCGCTCGCGGCGTGGCTGCCCCCGTCCGCTGTCCCCGACCGTCGCATCGCCGACCCGCGGGCTGCGGGGCCGGGCGCACCGGGTGCGCCGGGCCTGAGACTCAGGCCGGCAGGCCTAGTGCTTCGTCGACCCCAAGGTGCACGTTCATGCTTTGCACGGCGGCGCCGCTCGCCCCCTTGCCCAGGTTGTCGAGCCGGGCGATGAGCACCGCCTGCTCCTCGTTGGCGAACACGAACAGATCGGCCCGGTTGCTGTCGTTGGCGCCTTGCACGTCGAAGAATCCGGCCTCGAGCGTGGCGGGGTCGGCCAGCGGCATGACGCGCACATAGCGCTCGCCTGCGTAGCGTTCGGCGAGCGCCGCGTGCAGGCGCGCGCCGGTGCTGCCTTGGGCCAGCTGATCCAGCCGCAACGGAACCATCACCGCCAGGCCCTTGTAGAAGTCCGCCACGACCGGCATGAACACCGGGGCGCGTGTCAGGCCGGTGTGCGCCACCATCTCGGGCAGGTGCTTGTGCGCGAGCGTGAGCGCGTAGGGGCGCGGCGATTCGAGCCGCGCGTCGCCGCCCGCCTCGTACTGCGCAATCATCTTCTTGCCGCCGCCCGAGTAGCCGGTGATCGAGGTGGCGGTCAGCGCCGCGGCCGGGGGCACGAGCCCGGCATCGACCAGTGGGCGCAGCAAGAGGATGAAGGCGCTGGCGTGGCAGCCGGGATTGGCGATGCGCTTGGCGGCGCGCAGCCGGGCGCGCTGGTCCGGCGCGAGCTCGGGCAGTCCGAAGGCCCAGCCCGGCTCGGTGCGATGCGCGGTGCTCGCGTCGATCACGCAGGTCGCGGGGTTGGTGACCAGGGCCACCGACTCGCGCGCGGCGGCGTCGGGCAGGCACAGGAACACCACGTCGGCGGCGTTGATCAGTCGCGCGCGCGCCGCCGGGTCCTTGCGTTGCGCGGGGTCGATTTGCAGCAGCTCGATGTCGCTGCGTGCGGCAAGCACTTCGTGGATGCGCAGGCCGGTGGTGCCTTCCTGGCCGTCGACGAAAACGCGGGAGCTCATGCGGGCCTCGATGCTGCGAGTGCAAGGAGGGCCAAGGATACGGCAGCCCGCGCCGCTCGCGGCACCGGCTCGGGTGCAGCGGCGAAGCGCGCTGCGCGCGGCGCAAGAATCGGGTGGCCCGGGCGCAGGCGCTGTTCACAATGGCGTCATGAAGACTCGCGATCTGACCGACCTGGCGCTGCTGGGCGCGCTCTGGGGCGCGTCCTTCCTGTTCATGCGCGTGGCCACTCCGGCCTTCGGGCCGGTAGCGCTGATCGCCCTGCGCGTTGGCCTTGCTGCGGTGCTGCTCATGCCCCTGGCGCTGGCGGCCGGCCACGGGCCCGAACTTCGGCGCCGTGCAGGAGCCATCGCGTGGATGGGCGTGGCCAACTCGGCCGTGCCCTTCGTGCTGTTCGCCTACGCGACCCTGAGCCTGACCGCCGGCTTCGCGGCGCTGCTCAACGCCACTGCGCCGATGTGGACGGCGCTGCTGGCCTGGCTGTGGCTTGGCGAGCGCATCGCCCGCGGCCGCGTGCTCGGACTGCTGCTGGGTCTGGTGGGCGTGGGCGTGCTGGTGGGCGACCGCGTGGGGCTGCGCGGCGACACGCACGCCGCGCTCCTGGCGGCGGGTGCGGGTCTGCTCGCCACCCTGTGCTATGGCTACGCGGCCAACTACACGCGGCACCACCTGGGCGGCGTGCCGCCTCTGGCGGCCGCCGCCGGCAGTCAGGTCGGCTCGGCCGTCCTGCTCGCGCCACTGGCGCTGTGGACCTGGCCCGCCGCGACGCCCGGCCTGCGCGATTGGCTCGCCGTGCTCGCGCTGGGCGTGTTTTGCACGGCACTGGCCTACGTCCTGTACTTCCGGCTGATCCAGCGCGTCGGTCCCACCGGGGCGGTGAGCGTGACCTTCCTCATCCCGCTCTTTGCGCTGGTGTGGGGAGCGATCTTTCTGGGCGAGGGACTGAGCCCCGGCATGGCGTTGGGCGGGGCGATCGTGCTGCTGGGCACGGCGCTCGCCACCGGCGTGCTCGGCCGGCGCCGCGCAGCAAGTTCCGGGGGACGGTGAAGCGCAGGGTCGGCCGGCCGGCTCAGGCTGCGTTGCGCGCCGCGTAGGGCGCCATCACGGCGGTGAGCACGCGCAGCCTTTGCGCACCCAGCACGCCCTCGACCTGCATGTCGCTGAGGCCCGCGCTGACCGCGAGGCCGCGCGCGCGCGCCTGTTCCAGCACTTTCGCGAGCGCCGCCTGCGCGCTGCCTTGAGCGGCCTCGTCGTCGGCATCGACCGCCAGCTCGAGCGCAAGCTCGAAGTCCTGCGCGAGCTCGCGTGCGGGCAGATCGTCGGACTCGAGTGCAAAGCGCACCAGCCTGGCCTCCTGGGCCAGGCGCACCAGGAACGCTGCCTGCACCTGTGCCTGCTCCGCCTCGCTTGAGCACGTCATGGCCCACCTCCCCCGAGTCAAGAACCGTGGCGACGCTAGAGCACTGGCGCGGCGCGCGCCATCAAAACCGCAAGTCGCGTGCGGGCACCGCGGCTGGCGCGCCGCAGTGACCCGGCGCGAGTGCGCCGGGCCTTGCCTGGGGTGGAGGATTGTGGTGTCGGGCTCAGGCCGCGCGCGAGCCGATCGCGATCACCTGCGCCGCGCCCGCGCCGCGCCAGCGCGCGAGCAGGCCCTGCCACTGCGCGCGGGCCGCTTCGAGGCTGGCGTGCTTGATGTGGCCGTAGCCGCGGATGTGCTCGGGCACCGCGGCAATCTCGAGCGCCAGCGCGTGGTTGTCGGCGGCGAGCTTGCCCAGCAGCTCGTCGATCATGACCTCGTACTGGCCGATCAGCGCGCGCTCGGTGCGGCGTTCCTCGGTGCGGCCGAAGGGATCGAGCGCGGAACCGCGCAGGAACTTGAGCCTGGCCAGCCAAGCCAGCGCCGTGCCCATCCACGGCCCGAAGCTGCGCTTGCGCAGGTGCCCGGTCACCGGGTCGCGCGGCGCGATCAGGGGCGGGGCCATGTGGTAGTTGAGCACGAAGGGCTTGCCGTCGAGTCCTTCGAACTGCTCGGCCAGGCGCGCGTGGAAGGCCGGATCGCTGTGCAGGCGCGCGACCTCGTACTCGTCCTTGTAGGCCATGAGCTTGAAGAGGTAGCGCGCGACGGTCTCGGCCAGCCGCGTGGACTGCAGCCGGTCGGACTCGACCTGGCGCACGCGCTCCACGAGCTTGGCGTAGCGCTGCGCGTAGGCGGCGTCCTGGTAGGCGGTGAGGAACTCCACGCGGCGCGCGATGAGCTCGGCCAGCGTCGAGGCCGGGCGCTTGAGCTCGATCACCGTCTGGCCGGGGAAGGCCGCGCGACGCACGGCTTCCAGGTCGTGCGCCGCGGCGCGGCCCCACTCGAAGGCGCGCTGGTTGGCCTCGATGGCCACGCCGTTGAGTTCGATGGCCCGGGCGAGCGACTCGTGGCGCAGCGGAATCCAGCCACGTTGCCAGGCGTAGCCCAGCACGAAGGGATTGGTGTAGATCGCGTCGCCCATCAGCGCCGTGGCGAGGCCCGAGGCGTCGAGCAAGGCGCACTCGGCCTCGTTGCCCACGGCCTCGCGCACCTGCTGGATCTGCGCACTGGCGCCGAACTGCCAGTCCGGGTTCTTGACGAAGTCCGACGTGGGGCTTTCGGCGGTGTTGATCACCGCGCGCGTGCGACCGGGCTGGATCTTCGAGAGCGCTTCGCTGCTGGTGGTGGTGATGAGGTCGCAGCCCAGGACGAGATCGGCCTCGCCCATGGCGATGCGGGTGGCGTAGAGGTCCTCGGCGCGCGGCGCGATCTGCACGTGGCTGAACACCGCGCCGCCCTTCTGCGCCAGGCCCGCCATGTCGAGCACCGACAGGCCGCGGCCCTCGAGGTGCGCCGCCATGCCCAGCAGCTGTCCGATGGTCACCACGCCGGTGCCGCCCACGCCGGTGATCACCGTGCCCCAGTTACGGCCCGTGGGCAGCGCGGGCAGTTCGGGCTCGGGCAGGCGCGGCAGTTCGCCGCCCGCGGCCTTGCCCTTGCGCGGGCGCGCGCCCTCGAGCGTGACGAAGCTCGGGCAGTGGCCCTTGAGGCACGAGAAGTCCTTGTTGCAGCTCGACTGATTGATGCGCCGCTTGCGGCCGAACTCGGTCTCGAGCGGCTCGATCGACAGGCAGTTGCTTTGCTCGCCGCAGTCGCCGCAGCCCTCGCACACCGCCTCGTTGATCACGGTGCGGCGCGGCGGATCGGGGAAGACGATCTTGTCGGGCTTGTTCTGCTTGCGGCGGCGGCGCTTCTCGCTGGCGCAGGTCTGGTCGTAGATCAGCACCGACACGCCGGGGTACTCGCGCAGCTCGCGCTGCACGCGGTCGAGATCATCGCGGTGATACACCGGCACCCCGGGCGCCAGTTCCCAGGCGCGGCCGGTCGCACCCTTGGCGTTGACCGCGCTGTGGTCGAGCTCGCTGCGCGCGTCGTACTTCTCCGGCTCGTCGGTGACGATGACGATTTTCTGCACGCCCTCGGCCGCCATCTGCTGCGTGATCTGCGGCACGGTGAGCTGGCCGTCGACCGTCTGGCCGCCGGTCATGGCCACGGCGTCGTTGAACAGGATCTTGTAGGTGATGGGCACCTTGGCCGCCACGGCGGCGCGCACGGCGAGGTAGCCCGAGTGGAAATACGTGCCGTCGCCCAGGTTGGCGAAGATGTGCTTTTCGTTGGTGAAGGGCGCCTGGCCGATCCAGGGCACCCCCTCGCCGCCCATCTGCGTGAAGGTTTCGGTACGCCGGTCCTGCCACACCACCATGTAGTGGCAGCCGATCCCCGCCACGGCGCGCGATCCTTCGGGCACCACGGTGCTGGTGTTGTGCGGGCAGCCCGAGCAGTAGAAAGGCTTGCGCTCCACGACCAGGCGCGGCCTGGCGAGCGCCTTCTCCTTGGCCTCGATCACTGCCAGGCGCGCGGCCATGCGGGCGCGCACCTCGCTGGGCAGTTCGAGCCTGCCGATGCGGGTGGCGATGGCCTTGGCGATCAGCGCGGGGCTGAACTCGTAGTGCGCGGGCAGGATCCAGTTGCCCTGGGGCACGGCCCACTCGCCGCCGTCCTTCTCGTCGAACTTGCCGATCACCCGCGGCACCTTCTTGCCGCGGCCCACCCAGTTGAAGAGTTCCTCCTTCAACTGATACTCGACGATCTGGCGCTTCTCCTCGACCACCAGCACTTCCTCGAGTCCTTCGCAGAACTCCGAGATGCCCTGCGCCTCGAGCGGCCACACCATGCCGACCTTGAACAGCTTGATGCCGAGCCGGCGGCAGGCGGCCTCGTCCAGGCCCAGGTCGGCGAGCGCCTGGCGGGTGTCGAGGTAGGCCTTGCCGCTGGCCACGATGCCGAAGCGCGCGTTGGGCGCGTCGATCGCCGTGTAGTTGAGCTTGTTGGCACGCGCATAGGCGAGCGCGGCGTAGAGCTTGTAGTCGAGCAGGCGCGCCTCCTGCGCCAACGGCGTGTCGGGCCAGCGGATATTGAGTCCGTCGGGCGGCAGCACGAAGTCCTGGGGAATTGTGATCTGCACCCGCCCGGGATCGACGATCACGCTGGCCGAGGCCTCGACCACCTCGGTCACCGTCTTCATGCCCACCCACACGCCGGCCCAGCGGCTCATGGCGTAGCCGTGCAGGCCGAGGTCCAGGTACTCCTGCACCGTGGCCGGATACAGCAGCGGAATCAGGCAGGCCTTGAGGATGTGGTCGCTCTGGTGCGGCAGGGTCGAGCTCTTGGCGGCGTGATCGTCACCCGCCACCACGAGCACGCCGCCGTGGCGGCTCGTGCCCGCGGCGTTGGCGTGCTTGAACACGTCGCCGCAGCGGTCCACGCCGGGACCCTTGCCGTACCACATGGCAAACACGCCGTCGTACTTCGCACCGGCGTACATGTTGACCTGCTGTGTGCCCCACACGCTGGTGGCGGCGAGATCTTCATTCACGCCGGGCGTGAAGGTGATGTGGCTCGAGGCCAGGTGCTTGCGCGCGCGCTGGGCGGTCTGGTCCACCGAGCCCAGCGGGCTGCCGCGGTAGCCGGTAAGGAAGCCGGCGGTGTTGAGGCCCGCCGCCAGGTCGCGCTCGCGCTGGAGCATCATCAGCCGGATCAGGGCCTGCGTGCCGCTCATGTAGGCGCGGCCGCGCTCCAGCGTCCACTTGTCTTCGAGGGTGACTTCCGTCAGCGCACGGCGGACGGATTCAGGCAGGGGCGCGTTCATGGCGGGCCTTCAGGAAAGATCGTGTCTTCGTGGGGCGGAGCCGGCGGATGGTGGGGCGGCTCCGGCGTCGGCGCGGCACCTTGTGGGCGCGGGCCGGCTGCAGGATGGCGAGCGGACGCGAGGCTAGCATGCACCCCGGCGCACCTCAATCTGCGCCGCAAGGCATCGGACGCGGGCCAATCCCGATAGTGCGGCGAGCGCCGCTCCTGAGAAGATCGTGCCCGCGGGCCGTCTTCGGCCACAAGGGAAATCCTGATGCGCGTCTTCGTCATGAACTCCGCCCTGCCTCGCAGTCCCCTGGCGCGCTTTGCCGCAGGCCTGGCGGTGCTGCTGGTGCTCGCCGGCCTGGTGCTGGTCGTGCTACCGCTGGCGGGCCTGGCCCTGCTGCTGGCGCTGGCCGGAGCGATGCTGATCGCGCTTGCACGCTGGCTGTGGCGCCTGGGTGTGAAGCCGCCGGGGCAGGACCACGTCCGCCCGTCGGGCGGTGCCGCGCGTCGCCCCGCTGCGCGTCACGCGCAGGACGTGAGCGACATCGAATTCATCGCGCCACCGCGCCCACGGGACTGAGCGCCTCAATCGACTCCGGCGGCTGAGCGCCGCGGCCGGCCGCCGCCGGGCCCGCGCTCAGAGCAGCGGCGACACCAGGTAGCACGCCCCTTCCTTGAGCCGTTCGCGCAGGGGGCGCTGGCGCCAGCGGTCGCGCT
>ERZ795054.2473-NODE-2473-length-15502-cov-5.137891_pt1 | contig 15502 bp, 15 predicted proteins | sample MGYA00375138_ERZ795054 | MGnify/ENA primary metagenome ERZ795054 (study PRJEB30183, sample SAMN05720215) | anaerobic digester metagenome | isolation source: active sludge of municipal wastewater-treating anaerobic digesters | place: USA | collected 2014-12-23 ...
CGACGAAAAATACGATGAGGCCGTGGCGTTGGTGACCGATCTCGGACAGGCCTCCATTTCCCTCGTCCAGCGCTACATGAAAATCGGCTATAACCGGGCGGCCCGCATCATCGAGCAGATGGAAGCCGAAGGCGTTGTGGGACCCTCCGACGGAGTCAAACCCCGCAAGGTCCTGGCCCGGAAAATCCCCAAGTGATGCAAAAGACCATTCACATTATCAGTCTCGGGTGCCCCAAGAACCTGGTCGACTCGGAGGTGATGGCCGCCGCACTGGAGGACGCGGGCTTTATCATTACCTCACGCGAGGCGGAGGCGGAAATTCTGCTGCTCAATACCTGCGCCTTCATCCTCCCCGCCAGGGAAGAGTCAATCGAGGAGATCCTGCGCCTTGCCCAGTGGAAAACGGCAGGGAAATGCGCTTACCTGGTTGTAGCGGGCTGCCTCCCCCAGCGCTACGGTGATGAAATCGCCCGGGAACTGCCTGAGGTGGACCTGTTTCTGGGAACGGATGAAGTCGGCCGGACCGCCGACCATATTCGCAAACTGGTCGCCTCGAAGCAACCGGTACAACAATGTGTCGTACATGAATCGTCATTTCTGATGACCGCCGCCAACAGGCGACAAATATCCACCCCTTTTTACAGCGCCTATCTCAAGATCGCCGACGGCTGCTCAAACCGCTGCGCCTACTGCGTCATCCCGACCATCCGGGGCCGGGCCCGCAGCCGATCCATCGAGGACATCTGCCGGGAAGTCGAAGGGCTGGTCAAAAGCGGCGTCCGTGAACTGATCCTCACCGCCCAGGACACAACCGCCTACGGACGCGACCTGCCCGGGAAACCGGCTCTACCGGATTTAATGACCGAACTTTGCGCAATAACCGATGTCCGTTGGATTCGCCTGCTCTATACCTATCCGGCGGAATTGACGGACGACGTTTTCTACACCGTCGCCCGGGAAGAAAAAATCTGTCCTTACATCGACATCCCCATCCAGCATATCGACGACGAAATCCTCCACCTGATGCACCGTCGGGGAAACAGTGAATTAATCAGGGGAGTTATCAGACGAGCCAGGGAGATCATTCCGGACCTAGCCTTGAGAACGTCTTTAATCGTAGGGTTTCCGGGTGAAACCCCCGGCCGTTTTCGGAAACTTCTTCATTTTGTCGATGAGGCCCGCTTCGATCACCTCGGGGTGTTCACCTATTCTCCGGAAGATGATACGGAAGCGCTGACCTTGCCCGGTCAGGTTTCGGAAAAGACGAAGGAAAAAAGAAAGCAGCACATCATGGAGGCCCAGGCCCTCGTTTCTGAAGAGATCAACCACGCCCTCATTGCATCGATTCAGGAGGTCCTGGTGGAGGGAAAAAGCGACATCGCCGACTACCCTTACATCGGACGGTGCCGTCGCCAGGCGCCGGATATCGACGGCGTAACCTATATCAAGGGCGAAAATCTGTCGGCAGGCGACTTTGTGACCTGCCGGATCACGGCGGCCGACGAGTACGACCTGTTCGGCGTCACAGTCAAAGATTAAAGAACGCGGCCTTCAGGCACTGATCCGCAGTCCCGCAATGCCGGCGACAATCAGGCCGATGCTGACGAGACGGACGACACTCTTTGAATCGCCGAACAGGACGATCCCCAGGACCGCGGCCCCGACGGCCCCGATTCCCGTCCAGACTGCGTAAGCCGTCCCCACCGGGAGGGTCTTTAAGGACTGACCCAGAAAAAACAGACTGAGCACCATGGCAACGACGGTCCAGACCGTCGGCCCAAGACGGCTGAAGCCTTCTGTGTACTTCAAACCGATCGCCCAACCGACCTCCATCAATCCCGCAATAAAAAGATAAATCCACGCCATCACTTTAAGCCTCCCTGTAAATTGACCCGCATCATAGCAGGAGGCCGGCGCCGCCGCCACATGAATTGTTTGACATTTACGGGGCCTTCACCTATAGTCCCGGCCATATTGGAGCGGCAAGGGGATCCCGTTTATGCAGATGCAGGATGTGTTTCGGCTCTTCGGTGAAGACTTAAAACAGGTGGAAATGCACATGGAAGCATATCTCCGCTCCGAAGTCCGCCTGATTCCCGAAATCATCCGACACATTATCGACAGCGGGGGCAAAAGGTTTCGACCGCTTCTGCTGCTGGCCGCCTCCGATCTGTGCGGTTACAACGGGGACCGGCGCTATCCTCTGGCGGCCGTCATTGAGTTTATCCATACGGCCACCCTGCTCCACGATGACGTCATCGACGAAGCCGACGTGCGCCGGGGAAAAGCCTCGGCCAATCGCGTCTGGGGCAACGCCGCAAGCGTCCTGGTCGGCGATTTCCTCTACTCCAAATCCTTCCGCCTCCTGACCGAATACGGCAATCTCGACATCATCAAGCTCCTGTCCACGACGACCAACACCATGTCGGAAGGGGAAGTGCTCCAGCTCATCAAGCGCGGAGACGTGTCCATCACGGAGGCGGACTATCTTTCCATCATCGATAAAAAAACCGCCGTCCTGATCTCCGCGGCCTGTGCCCTGGGCGGTCACCTGGGGGCAGTCGAACCAAAACGCATTGATGCGCTGGCTCAATATGGCCTCCGGGTGGGCGCAGCCTTCCAGATGACCGACGATACCCTGGATTATATCGCCCAGGAAAATGAGTTCGGCAAGGCCATCGGCAAGGACCTGGAAGAGGGGAAGTTGACCCTGCCTCTGATCCGCACCATGACACAGGCTTCAGAAGAAGAAAAAGTCCGCATGCAAACCCTTCTGGGCAAAAAGGAAAGAACACCCGAAGATATCGGGGCAATCATAACCCTCATGAATCGTTACGATGGGATTGACTATACGCTTGCGAAAGCCGGCAGGCTGATCGCTGAGGCAAAAGCATTCCTCGCTCCCTTCCCAGATTGTCGTGCCAAAGCCTCCATGATCACCACTGCCGATTATATTATCGAACGTAAAATTTAATTTCAGCTTCGGGCTAAACGAAAAGCTCAACAACATCGGGATCTTCAAACAACACGCGCTGACCGAAATGAAAAAAGGAGGCCATATGTTTAAAGAGGAAACCCTGCAGTGGATCAAAGAGATGCAAAGTGAAGGGAAACTGGCACAACTCAATGCGGCGGATCTGAATCAATTGGCGGAAGAGTATGCCGCCAAACTGGAAGCATACTTCTACGAAGCGGTCAGGAAACAGCTCGCACCGTTCGGCAAGGTGGCGGATTTTGAAAAGATGCTGATTTACGACACCCAGTACACGACCAAGTTTCTCAACCAGACCATCCCCGGCTACATGGGATTTAAAATCGATGTATTCCGGCAGGCGAAAAAGGAAATTACCGGGCAATAAGGCATTCCTGAATACACCCCCGGATCCAATTCCCGGGAATACAAAATCTAACGTATATTCAGCCTGTTAAACCTTCAAGAAGTAAATCTGTCTCCGTTTTCCCCTTGATAAAACTTATCATGGATGTCGCCCGAACTCCCCCAAAGGCAGACAAACCTCATCTCCGGGCGATGATAAACAGGCGGCACAGGCGGTGCGCCTACTTGACTATTTCTTTAACCACCTTAATTCCAATGTATGTTCCCCGGTAGCCAAGGAGGTCGTTTTCCAGTTTGGCCTCTTCATTGACTTCGATCAGCATCAGGGCAAACTGCCCCGGATACGCCGTTTTGGGAACCGTGAACAGATACGAACGGTCGCCGTTGGGGCCGTTGAGGGGGATGTTGTCCACCCGGTTTCCGCCGCTTCCGAAGAGTAAAAGTGCCAGGGGGCCGAGGGCCTCGCCGCTGTATGTCCATTTAACGGTATAGGATTTGCCGAGTTCCCAGGTGCTGTTCTCCGCAGGCTGGATTATTTTGAAAACCGGCTGGGGTATAATTTTAAAAGGTTGGCTGGTGCCGGATTTTCCGTTCGATTTACTCATCACCACGATCCGGTAATCGCCCGGAGGCGTGGTTTTCGGGATGTCCCACTGAATCCCACCGCTACCGGAAGGACAGTTGTCTTTAATCACCAGTTGAGCCTGATAACCGTTAGCGGTTTGCACCTGATCCTTCCGGATGAGCAGGACTTTAACCAGGGGGCCGACTTTGACGGGATCGGCCGTCCAGAGAATCGGCTTTTTCGTCCCCACCCGCCATTTGGCTCCGGCTCCCGGAGACGTGATGTTAATATGAACAATCAGATCGGATGCCTTGATGCCCAGATCGTGCTGTTGATAAGGTTTCGGCGCCTGGCTCGCAGGGGAGGCCGCAAAAACAGCCGGGACAAAGAAGACAAAAAGTAAAACTACCCAGAATAATAAATGAATTCGCTTGAACATGATTCACCCCCAGATCGTTTGTACAATGAAATGCTGCACTCGGCTTTTTATCTATACCTGCTCGCCGCCTTTTTTGTATCTATCCGGAAATCCTGAAATTTACCGGGACTGTAGCTTGACGGGCTGAGCGTGTCAAGGAGAGAATAATGCTAACCGACGTGCACTGCTGATAGCAGCACCCTCGGTTAAAATCCCTAAACAGACTATTTCTGACTTTTACTGTGCAGAATGAATGTCCTAATCTCAACAGCAGAACCGGCCGTTATCGTAAATAACCAGTTTCTTTCCGTTTTTAAGCGTCGCCGTAACGGTTTTCCGTTCGGTGTTGACCAGATCCCAGTGCAGGGCCGAATCGTTGAACCCCAGCTTTTTCTTTAAGGCCTTGTTCATCTGGGAGATGTCGCCGGAGAAGGTATCCGTATAGGACGCGCCCAAGGCGATGTGGGTGTTGCCGTGGTCTCCTCCGTAGTTCTCATCGAACAGGGTATCGGCCATGAAGCGGTCGATCCGCGAAAAGCGGCGATCCGTCAGGGAAAATTCGCCGACGCGTTTCGCCCCCGGGTCCATCGCGAGCTGCTTTTTCGTGAATTCATCACCCTTTTCCGCCCGTACATCCACCACATTTCCCTTCTCAAACATCAGCCTGACCCCCTCGACGTAATTGCCGCTCCGATAGGAAGCCTGGTTCGCGTAGAAGGTCCCTTCCGTTCCCCGCCAATCCGGCGACATGAACAGTTCAAAACTGGGAATGTTGTGCCCCGAAATACCGATCCATCTGCGAGACTCGCCGGGGGTGATCCGGAGATCAATATGCTTCGCTTCGACATGGAAGTTTTTCACGGGCAGCGCGTTGAGCCATTTTTTAATTTTCCCCACTTCCTTATAAATACGCTTCCATTCACCGACGGGATCAATTTTGTCGAGGTAACAGGCCCGGATGACCTGATGGGTATATTCTTCCAGGCTGAGCTTTGCCTGACCGGCCAGTTCCGCGGTGGGGAAAAGACAAAGGGTCCAGCCGTGGAGCCCCTGGTGCTCTCTTTCTTCCATCAACTCCCGCAGGGGTTTGCGCGCCACCATGGCCCGGGCGATCTTGCGGGGATCGACACCGCCCAGATGGGTCAGGGATTCGGGCGCCCGGAGAAAAATCCGGCCGTCCAGCTTTTCGTAAGTCGGCTTGTCCCCGGGGGACAGGAAGGAAAGCTGCCGGTCGTCGGCTTTCTCATAAAAACTCTTCTCCATGGTTGTCGTCATGCCGAGCCGTTGAATCGGATTGAGGCCCAGGTCAAGGAGCCGCCCGAAGAGGATTTCGACCAACTTCAGGGCGGGCAGGTCATATTGCAGCAGGACCATATCCCCCTTTTTCAGGGGTTTCACACGGGCCGTTTTCAGCCCCCACAAAAGCACGTCGGCGTATTTTTCAAGTTGTTCTTGCGTCATCATCGATTGAATCTCCTTGCTGTTTCGTGGCCGTGAAACCGGCCCGGCATTTCATCTTAAAGGGATAACTGTTTGATGCCCTTAATGAACATCTCAACGGCAATGGTCGTTAAAAGCATGCCCATGAGGCGCTCGATGGCGATCAGCACCCGGGCTCCCAGAACCCGGCTGATCTGGTTGGAAAGAAGCAGGATGCAGGCTGCCAGAAACCACGCGACGATCAGGGCCGCAAGCCACTCCGGCCAGCGGGAAGGTTCCCGCGCCATCAGCAGGAGCACCGTCGCCAGGGCGGAGGGACCGGCGATAAAGGGGATCGCCAGGGGAACAATCAGGGGCTCCCCTTCGGGGGATTTGCCGAATATTTCCTCCGAATCGGAAAAGATCATCTTCAGCGCGATCAGAAAGAGGATGATCCCCCCCGCCATGCTCAGGGCGGGGGCGGAAATATCCAGCAGGAGCAGCACATAGCGGCCGGCAAAGAGAAAAAAGACCAGGACCGCCAGGGCGATGACCATTTCCCGCAGGATAATCCGCCGCTGGCGCCGGTAATCGATGTGCTTCAGGACGGACAGAAAAAAGGGGATGTTCCCGAAGGGATCAATCACCAGGAAAAGCAGCAGCGCCGCCGAGAAAATGGACATTTAAACCTTCCTTGATCGACTGAGATTTTTTAACCCAGCAATACCGAATGAACCGATTAGGCGATCGCCTTGTTTCGGTTTTCTGCACCCCCGACTTTTTCTATATTACCTCGGGTCCTTCATAGATATCCCGCAGCGCCGCGTCCGGCCCCTCCCGGTCGGTTTTCAGAGCCAGGGGCAAATAGTCGAGAATGTCCTGCGCGGTCATGCCGTCCTCACCCAGGTCACCTGCCGCCAGGTCGCCCGCCAAACCGTGGAGAAAGACCCCCTTGCGGACCGCTTCTTCCGTACCCAATCCCAGCCCGCACATGGCGGCGATCGTCCCGGTGAGCACATCACCGCACCCTGCGGTGGCCATACCGGAGTTGCCGCTGAGGTTCACGTAAACCCGGCCTTCGGGACTGCCGATCAGCGAATGGGCCCCTTTCAGAACGATAAACGCCCCGAGGTGTTTCGCCGTTTCCTGCAGGATATCGATCCGGTTCCGTCGAATTGCGGCAACGTCTTTTCCCGTGATCCGGGACATTTCTCCCAGATGCGGCGTCAGAATCGTCTCGCCCTTCCGCTTGCGAATCAGGTCCGGGTGACCGGCCACGGCGGTAATGCCATCGCCGTCAATCAACACAGGCTTCTCGATCTTTGAAACCAGGTCCCGAACCAGTTGCTGCGTTTCATTATTTAAGGACAGGCCGGGTCCGATCACGATGCAATCCATCTTCGCCGCCAGATCGAGCAGGAACCGACGGTTATCCAGGGCGATGCTGCCGTCGGCCGTTTCTTTTTGCGGAACCAGAACGATCTCGCTGCCCTTCTGGGCGATGAACGGAGCCATCGCGGCGGGCAAGGCCAGGCGGGCATAGCCGCCTCCCGCTTTCAAAAAGGACAGGGCGGAGAAATAGGGCGCTCCGAAATAGGACGCGGCGCCGGCGATGACGAGGGCCTCTCCCATGGAACCCTTGTGGCCGTCGGGATTTCTGGTCGGCAGGGGGACAAAATCGTTGACCTGAATCGGCAGGGCTTCCCGGTCGTACAGCTCGGGAGGGAAAGAAATGTGGCAGACGAAAAGCCTGCCGCCTATTTCATAGCCGGGATAGAGCAGATTGCCGATTTTCGGCACACCAAAAGTCACGGTAAGATCGGCATTGACGGCGATACCCATGATTTCGCCGGTGTTGCCGTTGATCCCCGATGGAATATCGAGGCTGAGAACCGGCTTGTCGCTTTCGTTGACGAAATCGATCACATCCGCGTAAAGCCCTTCCACCTCCCTGTCCAGACCGGTGCCGAAGAGCCCGTCGATAATACCGTCACAGTGCAGGATGTCTCTTGTCAAGTCATCAACGGCGCCGACCGTTTCCATCTCAACCGGCAGACCGGAGATGATCGTATAATTCGTCCTGGCCGCCCCCTTGTACTTCCCCGGATCACCCAGGACAAAGACCTTGGCCGCGCCACCGTCGGCCAGAATCTTCCTGGCCACGACGAATCCGTCCCCTCCGTTGTTCCCTCCGCCGCACAGGACTACGAATTTCTTTCCCCGGATGCCGATTTCCCTGTTCAGGACATAGGCCGCGGCCAGCCCGGCATTTTCCATCAGAATCTCTTCCGGAATCTTGAGTTTTTCGATGGCAAACCGGTCCATGGACCGCATCTGTTCGACTCTGGCAATCTTCATTTTGATCTCCTTGAGGCCGCTGTATTAATTCAATCCCCGGACCGACAGCAGCGTGGAAATATTCATTTTCAGGATGCCCATAATCATCATACCGATGATGAACCCCAGGAACAGAACCAGGAAAGCCGTGGCCAGAATTTTCAGCGCGCGACCTTCCGTGGCAACCGCGCCGACAGGCCTGCCGAATCCGGCTCCGGAAACGGTCCGGCACAGAAGATAAGCCCTTTCGACAAGTTCTCGATCCAGCAGCGCGGCGTCCTTAACACACAGCGTAATTCCCTGATCATTTATCACAAAGCCGGCCCGGGGTAAACCGGGAAGGCTGGCCTCATCGATTCTTTGCAGGAGGTCCGTCAGGGACTTCAGATGGGCGCCGACATCACCGCTGCGCAGGAGCATCATGGTCTTGTCCTTTTCACGGGACCAGGTTTTCATGCCTGCGACACCCGCATCAACTTTTTCCGAATAAATATCTCGATATGCGTCGCTGATTTCGGCCGTCGTGAACGATTCGAGATGGAAAGTGGAGAACAGGGAGAAAGGCAGGGGGTGCAAGAAACGGAAAGCCAAAGCCGCGCCGATTTTCCCCCCTTCATGATCAACGAGAGTGAAAACCGCCGCCGTCAGATCGCGATACATCCCTGCATAAACGGTTCCGATACGCAAGGATGACCTGACTCCATTCCATCCAGAAAAATCCCCTTTACATTTAAGGGTCATTCCCAGCCTTTCGGCCGTTGCGGCAATTTCACGGGGAAGTTTCCGCCCACCCCGGATGCCGGCGAAAACAATGACTGCCAGAAAAAAAAGAAAAGCAAGGAATACCCAGATCACCAAAGCGCCTCCGATCAATATTACGTGCCATCATACACGTAAACGAGCCGGTTCTCAATGAAGTCCCTTCGCCAGCGGAACAGATTGTCCACATCATTACCTGCCGGTTAAGTTCGTCCATATCCCAACATCGGGTAATTTGCATAAAAATCATGGCTATATTTGGGCTTTGCAGGACGCGGCCAGGAAAATTAGGATGGGCAAAGACACCTTTTTATGGTAGGTGAAGTCTAATACAGGTTTTGTTCACATCACATGACATCCACCAATAAACTGACCAATCAAAAGGAGGAGCCACGATGAGTATGATCCAGGAGTTCAAAACCTTTGCCATGCGGGGAAATGTTGTCGATATGGCCGTCGGTATCATTATCGGCGCTGCTTTCGGAAAAATCGTTTCATCTTTCGTTGCCGACGTAATCATGCCGCCCATTGGACTTCTTATCGGCGGCGTCGATTTTTCCAACCTGGCGATTACACTCAAACAGGCGGTCGGAGATGCTCCGGCGGTTACGCTCAGCTACGGGAAATTCATCCAGTCCATTGTCGATTTCGTGATCATCGCCTTTGCCATCTTTATGGTCATCAAAGCCATGAATACATTACAGAAAAAGCAGGAGGACGCACCGGCGCCTCCTCCCGCCCCGACGCCGGAAGAAAGCCTGCTTACTGAAATCAGAGATATTCTAAAGAAAAAGTGATTGCGTATAGTTAGATATTTTCCATTCATCATTGCCTGTGGTGGAAATGAAGCGCCCCCAGGGGCATCATAGTCATCAGGGGTAACTTTTTCTTCATTGAAAGGGCAGAAAAATGAAAAAAACGATTCGTTTCAATCGGTATTCCCCTATCCTGAAGAACGGTATCGGAAAAATTCAGATAATTGCCGGGCTGCTGGCCATCCTGTTTCTTATGCTGTGGGCGCCGCTGGCCTGCAACTCGGGCAATCAACCCGCAGTACAGAGTCAACCTCAAACCGCCGTTGTTACGCAAGAAAATCAGTTATTGGATGGTGCAGCGCTTCTGGCTGAACGTTGTTCGGCATGCCATGGCACAAACAGAGTCAAGCAGACGCGCAAAACAAGCGAAGCTTGGGAGAAAACCGTTTCTCGTATGATGAGTAAAGGCGCCCGTTTGACAGAAGGTGAAAAGACCGTCTTACTGGACTATCTGTCAAAACATTACGCTCCATAGAAATGCAGTTGCATGAAATAATGGCCGGACTGGAAAAATCAAACCACTTTCCAACCACCTTGGCTTGAGTTTTATCGGGTAATAAATATCTTCGCGAGGAAAGGGAAAAGGCATGGGCATATACGAAGATCGCGATATCTCCGATCAGGAGGAAAAAGCCGACGACAAAGTTGTTGTAGAACCGAGAATCAAACCCGAAACGGACATCGCTCGGGGCGAGCTTTTACTCGATGGATACGGTAAAGTGCTTTCCATCGGAACCGCAGTTTTCACGGTAAAGCCTGGAGACGAGGTTTTTTTCGATAAAACAGCCGGTGAAGATATTCTGCTTTTCGGGAAAATACTCAAAATACTCAAGGAAAGCGAAGTGACACTGACCGCCGTGATGGATAACTGAGCAGAAAGCAGATCCTTTAATTTTTCAAAAGAACAAGATATCGGATTGGATATTCTTAACTCACATATGATCCGTCAAAAGAAAAAAACGATACCCCCTCCCCAAACCAAACATCTTTGCTAACCGTGATTCTGGAGAAGTTTTTCCTTCCCAGTGTTGTAATGGGGAATATGTGCTTGACAAGATTCATGAACTTTTGCATGGTTTTCTCGCATTTATCGGCACAAAAAATCCTCCATGCAGAAAAGATGCGAAATGCCCGGGGATAAACGCAGGGCGGATTTCTTTTAACGGAAGCCTCTTTGCTGGGTACGGGCAAAACAGACCGTGGACAGCCGTTGGGTGGCTTGACCATGACATAACGAAGGGAAATAAGGATGAGAAGTCAATTTAGATCGCCGTTATGGGCGCTTGTTTTCTTGATCCCGCTATATTTAACGGCGTGGACCGTCTCCGCTCACGCCCTGACCGATCAGCAGGCCAGGGTGGCGGGCTATGTCGGGTTTGAAACCCATCCCGACAAGTTCGATTTTGACGGCATGCCCCGCACCCTGCCGAACGGCGAACTGGAACAGCTGTCCCGCGGGAAAATCAAGGTGGGCATGGTCATTACCAAAAAAAATGTGGACGGCATCAAAAAGGAACTCATTGCGCTGACGAGTCCCGGCGTCTACAACATGATTAAAAAAGGTATGGAGATCGTTGTTGCCGATTATAAACCCTGGCCTGTTCCCAAGCTTTACGGTGCGGCCACCAAAACCAATCGTGGAAAAGCGGTGATTGCGCTTGACCGAAATCTCAAAACCACAAGCGGGGGTTGGTGGACCGGAGGCGAACCTTTCTTCGATCTGACGGAAGCCGATCCCGACGCCGGGATCAAGGCTTGGTACAATCAGGTCCATGTTTATGATGGTGATGACTTTACCCATGACTGGGTGGACATGTTCTTTGTCGGGAGTACGGGGAAACGGGAAAGAGTCGTGGAGATGTCCTGGGACCGGATCTTTCTGACCAGCCGAGAAATTCTTTCTCCCAAACCCGCTTACGATGTAAAGATGAGCAATATCTTTTTCAAGGAACTGGTTTACGTACAAACGCCCCCCGACTTGCAGGGTTACGGAAATCTGACCTACCGCTATAACGATCAGAATAAATTGGATGATTCGTTTACTTACATTCCCATGATGCGCCGCATCCGTCGCGTCACCAGCGGCCAGCGCTTCGATGCTTTTGTCGGTTCCGATTCATCCATCGGTGACTTCAGGACACTCGATGTTCCCGTGGCACGCTGGAACTGGAAGCTGATCGATACTCAGCCCAAACTGACCACGCTTTTTTCCACGGACTTCATCACTGAAAACAAGGCGGCTGAGCGGCGTCATCCCACGACGGTCGGCGATAAATTCCCCCGGATGAACTGGCGATTGTGGCCCAACGTTTTCGTCATTGAAGCGACACCCAAGACCCCCGCCGACTGCGGCGTTTACAGCAAGAAGATCCTGTGGGTTTTAGATGGGTGCTGGAAGAGCGGCCTGGCCGATGCCTATGACCTGGAGGGTAAGCTCTGGAAAACAACCCAGAACTATTTCTACGGATACGGTGACGGCAGACTGCTCGATCTCTTCTCCCACTATGAAACGGACTTCTACACCTACGATCATCAAAGGGATCATGCCTCACCTTGGCATATTGATCTCCCCTATCGCAAGTTCAACGTAGGTTTTTCCGCCGAACGGTTCTCCACCAAGTATCTGCAGCGGTACGGTCATTAGGACCTCCGGCCTTGCCCCTTGCATGGGGAGGATGCAAAAATTGCCCTCGCGACAACGCAACCGTCCGATGCATTTATTTTATCGACGGGTTCACCTCCGTTTGTTTTTCATCTGTAACAAACTGAAAAGATTTTACTTTGTCCCCAATATCGCCTAGGTCTTCAAAAGCCCCTTGTGTTGATGAAATCGTCCGGAGCACCTCTCCCCGGAAATATTCATCGGCGTAGAGGATCAGCCGGCGGCCGTTCGGTACCCGCACTTTATTGATGCGACCGTACTTGCTCGATTCGTCCCTCCACCAGGGCACGGTGGGCCAATTCCCATTGGGGAAAAACATCTTGCCGTCTTTTTCATATTCGAAAGCCGCTTCCCAGCTATCGATGAACAGGACCGACTGAACCGGCATGGCTTCAATCCGGGTATTATCAATAAAGCCGCTATAACTTCTGAATCCCGGCGCCGCAAACAGACCCACCCCCTGCATACTCTTGCCGCGAGGCACCGTGATGCCTGCGGCAACCCCTGTGTACTCCAGCTTTTTATCCCATCGGAAATATTTTGCCCGGATATCGGCAGCCAGATTTTCATATTGTGAATGAACACCGATCGCAACCGATCCGCCATCTTTTAGTTTGGCCGTCAGGACCGGTCTTGCATAACGGGGATCCATCCAGGGATCACCGCCCTTCCAAGGATTGACAACAGGCTTGCCGCTTTTACAGCCGGCTTCGATACGGCTCAGGATCCAGTTAATATTCCGGTAAGTAAGCATGTCGGATACGGCGGTCCCATCCCGTCGCGTATCAATTTCCTGCAGGAGGGGGATAAATCTTTTCATCGCCCTCCCCTGACCGGTGTCATTGGCTTGAGATGACAACAACTTGGAAGCCGACTCGGACATTTGAAGGGCCGGCCGGTCGACAAAGCCGCCGATTTTATCCGAACCGAGCAGGAATCGATCCGGATAGTCGACAATAAGATCGGCCCAGGCTTTTAGATCCTTTTCAATGCCGTTCTCCCAGACAATCCAGGAAAGATCGAAGTAGAGATTCGGATGAGCGACCAGAAGCCGCCTGAGTAAAGTCAGGTGATCCCGGATATAAAGATTCCGACTGATCCCGGCATGGGCCCAGATCACGGTTGTGTCTGGATGACGAGTCAGCAGGTCGGTTATTTCTTTCAGGTAGACCGGGTCCCGAAGATCATCGGGGCCTTTTGATGTTTCATCGGCAAGGTTCTGATGAATCAGAACGGGCATCCGATTGGCGGCGGCAAAATCAAGGATCGGGTCCAGGGCCGCACTGTCGCCTTCCGGACTCAACGGCGTCAGACGATTGAAAACGCCCTGACGCATCATGAGTTCCCCGATGCCGCAAAGCTCGGGATGGTTGTTAAACATTTCCATCACATAATAAATCTCGTTGCGGTCCATGACGTTTATGCCCTGCAGAAAAGGGTAGATCTTGGCTTTCTGGTTGGGAGAAAGCTTGCCGTAATCCATCAGCAAGCGGTAATCTCCCCTTTTCGTAAAATAAACAGGCGGGGTATCATTCAATCCCGTCTGCGGATCCAGATAATACTTCTTCCGCTCAACTCTGATCTCCGGCCAGGAAATGACGTACCCCAAACCGAATACGACGGCACGCTCAATCTTATTTCGGTCCATTTCCGGCAAGAGATTCTCAAAACCCTGGGACTGAACCAGATAATTGACATAATGCAGATGAGCGTCCGTAAATTTGTAATCCCGTCCATCACTGGGACAAGGAAGAAAAATGAACAAAAAGCCCCAAAAGAGCAAACCACTTAGCCCTTTTAAAACGCTCATTATCCCTCGTTTATCCATCTTTCCAATCCTCCGGTTATTCATGCAAGGCGCCTGATAAATATCCGATCAGGCAGGAACGGCTCATCGTAAAGAGCAAATACATGTCATGAACAAAGGGTCGATGCCGAACCATATGTTGTACAATATAAAAAACCGAATGGAATAACACAACGATTTTATGCTGTTCTTGAAGGAAATCGTTATGTTGTCCGATGTCATGCTTAGCTTCACGTCAAACCGCAACAGCAAAAAAAGATCGATCAGGCAAGATTATGATTAGGTGGATTAAAAAGTCGACGGATGACATCTGTTCTGATAAAAACGATAGGCGGTTTTATCGATATGACTCAATATCACTGAGTCCACAAAACATATTAAATCAGGCGATGAGGAAAACCGGTGCGTTTTGATAAAATTCCGGACATTTTTGCAATCCCCAAAAACCTTTGGCAATTTATGACCGTCGATTGGGTTCGGGAATAATCAACGCCGGCTCTCAATGAGCGGCTAACAAGGGAATGTTATGTGGAAGCGAGCACTTTTCCCGGCGCTATGCGGGTTCGCCCTCCTTTGGAATTTCTTTGCCAATATCGACTGGGTCCTCATTCACACCTTCAACCCGCAGATGACGCCGTCGATCGGACAGGTGATGGAGAAATACAAGAAAAAAACCGGAGAATGGGGTATCGGCGTTTCCAGTTACTATATCAAGGTGCAGGGGATAAAAAGCCCCTATTGCGGAGGGGAGGCTGTCGTTGACATTCATGTCTACGAAAAAGTAGAGGTAAAAGACCAGCTTCCCATTCTGGTGCGGGAAGATGTGTGTTATGTCCCGGCAGATCTCCGCTGGAGCCGGAATTTCCTCTCTTATTTCTGGTATTACCTGCTGTCCGGGGCCGCCGGCATTTTTCTGATCGGCTACGCCGTCTGGAGGGGAAAAGGTGGGAAACATCAGCCGATCCCAAAACAGGAACCGGAAGCTTAAACGAAAAGGATGTCCATCTTTTTAACTGCTTTTCGTATCTATCATCATGTCGCTTATGATAATTTCCCAATCAGCGGTTCCTGCTGACTGATGCAGTGCAGGGTACCCAATCCCCAGATCAGATCGTAACAGTCGATACCTGTGACCAGGCGCCCGGGAAACAGATCCTCTAAAATGGCCAGCGCAACCTGATCATGAGGATCCCGAAACGTCGGGACCAGCACGACGCCATTGGCGATAAGAAAATTGGCATAACTGGCGGGTACCCGCTGGCCGTCGAATTCGAAGGGCCGGGGCATGGGCAGCTCCACGATCCGGAAGGGATCCCCCGACCGGTCCGTCATATTTTTCAATTGAATAAGATTGTTTCGCAGGGGCAGATAGTTCTCGTCTTT
>ERZ795054.2476-NODE-2476-length-15480-cov-5.048039_pt1 | contig 15480 bp, 13 predicted proteins | sample MGYA00375138_ERZ795054 | MGnify/ENA primary metagenome ERZ795054 (study PRJEB30183, sample SAMN05720215) | anaerobic digester metagenome | isolation source: active sludge of municipal wastewater-treating anaerobic digesters | place: USA | collected 2014-12-23 ...
ACGCTGCTCAACATCCTGGGCCTGCTCGACCCACCCAGCGGGGGGGTATATACCTTTCTGGGCAATGAGGTGTCAGGATTCAGCGAGAAATCCAGGGCCCGGCTGCGAAAGCGCAATCTTGGCTTCGTGTTCCAGAACTTCAACCTGATCGAGGAGTTGAACATCGCCGAGAACGTGGAGCTGCCACTCATTTACCTGGGGATGAGCGTGACGGAAAGGCGCAAGCGGGTGGAGGAAGTGCTCGACCAGATGCAGCTGACCCACCGCAGGCGCAACTTTCCCAACCAGCTGAGCGGGGGCATGCAGCAGCGGGTGGCCGTGGCCCGCGCCATCGTGGCCCGGCCCAAACTCATCCTGGCCGACGAGCCGACCGGGAACCTCGACTCGGCAAACGGGGATGAGGTGATGGGCATTTTGGAGGAATTGAACCGTTCCGGAACAACCATTATTATCGTGACCCATTCCCACCGCGATGCGGGATATGCCCACCGCATCGTACGCCTGTTCGACGGGCAGATCATCAATGAGGACATCCGGCAGTCGATCCTATGAACCCCATCGGACCCGGAACCTTGAAGAACTTCCTCCGCACCTCGTGGAGGTATCTTACACGGCACAAGGTGTTTACCCTGATCAATGTCGCCTGCCTGACGATCGGGCTGGCCTGCAGTTTCCTGGTACTGATCTGGGTGGACTATGAGCTGAGCTACGACCGTTTTCATAAGGACGCCGACCGCATCTACCGCATTATCAGCGATGTGCCATTTGGCGAAGAGCTGCTGAAGGCCGCCATCACCCCTTCCTTGCTTGGGGAGGCCGTGGACCACGACCTGAAGGAGGTGGAGCTCAGCGTCAGGCTCAGAAAGCTGACCAAGCCGGTGCTGAGGTACCGCAGCGATGCGTTTGCCGAGGCTGAAGTGTACCTGAGCGACCCCGGCTTCTTTGAGATCTTCACCTTCGGGCTTGTCCAGGGCGACCCCCATACCTGCCTGCTGCATTCCAACTCCATCGTCATCTCTCAGGAATTGGCGGAACGTCACTTCAACGGAGCGGACCCCATGGGCCGGATGATCGAAGTAAATAACCGCTACCACTGCCAGGTGACCGGGGTTTTTCGCACCCCTGACCAGCCCAGCCATCTCAGCCCCGATGCCCTCCTGCCCATGGCCCTGCTCTACAAACCGGAACAGGACAAGATGAATCCCTGGAGGCGTTATAGCCTGTATACCTATGTGAAGCTGAGGGAGGGGGTGGACCCCGACCAGGTAGAGCAGGGGATTACCCGGGTGTTCCGCGCCCATGACCCGGAATATGTGCCAGGCACGGATGACCGCATGCAGTTCGAGTTGCAACCGCTCAAGCGCATCCACCTCGAACCCGGCCTGCACGCGGATTCCTGGGGGCAGGGCGACCGCAGCCAGATCATCATCTTCCTGGTGGTGGCCATAGTGATCCTGCTGATCGCCATGATCAACTTCGTCAACCATACCACGGCCAGGGCGCGGCTAAGGTATAAGGAGATTGCCGTGCGCAAGGCCTTCGGGGCCTCCCGCGGCAGCCTGATATTGCAGTTCCTGGGCGAATCCGTCATCCTCTCCCTGGTTTCCCTGCTGCTGGCCATCTCGCTCATGGAGTTCATGGTCACCATGTTCAACCGTTTCATGATGGAGGGGCTGAGCTTTTATCTTGAGCGGGATGTACGCTTCCTCGGCATCTTTTTCCTGATCAGCCTGGTGGCGGGGGTGCTGGCAGGCATCTACCCTGCCCTCAGCCTCAGCGCCATCGAACCCATCCGCATACTGAGGGTTGAGCCTGCTGTACTGAAACGCCGCACCCTGGTGCGCCGCAGCCTCATCATCCTGCAGTTTGCCGTATCCATCGCCATTCTGGCCTGTACCCTCATTGTCAGCCGCCAGGTAAGCTATATCCGTGACAAGTCACCAGGCTTCAACCCCTACGACCTGCTGGTCTTCAACATGAACGAGGAAATCCTGAAGGCCCTGCCCGAATTCCGTGACGAGCTGCTGCAGGTGCCCGGGGTAAGGCATACCGGAGCCACCTCCATCCTGCCCATGCTGGGAACGGCCTATTCTTCCGATGTGCGTTGGGACGAACAACCGGAAGGGGAAGAGTTCAGGGTGCATTTCAGGTACGTGGATGAAGGGTTCCTTTCCACGCTGGGTATTCCGGTGGTTCGGGGCAAGGACTTTGCCCCGCGCCCGGGTCCCGCGGACACCCTGACCATGATCGTGAACGAGTCCTTTGCCGCCAGCGTTAAGGGAAGGGAGGTCCTCGGCCTGCCCCTCACCTTTGCCCAATACAGGCACGGAAGGGTCATTGGGGTAGTCAAGGATTTCCACATCAGTTCGCTGCACGAACCCATAGGCCCGATAATGCTGATGTTGGGAAGGGAGGAACTGCAGTACCTTCTGGTGCGTGTGGATCCGGCCCAGGTCAGCTCTATATATCCGGAACTGGAGAGGTTATGGAAGACCTATGCCCCGCATTATCCCTTTGAATACACCTATCTGAGTGACCGTTATCAGGGTTTGTATGAAGAGGAGGCCCGCACCTATTCCCTCCTGCTGTATTTCACGGTGCTGGCCCTGCTCATCTCCTTCCTTGGCTTGTTCGGGCTCGCTTCCTTCAGGGCAGAACAAAGAAGGAAGGAGATTGGTGTCAGGAAGGTGTATGGCGCTTCCCCGGCCTCCATTACCCTGGGGTACCTCAAGGAGGTGGGGGCCTGGATACTGTTTGCCGGGGTGCTGGCCCTGCCCGTGGCCTGGATGGTCATGGACCGCTGGCTGGATCGCTTTGCCTATGCCACCATCATCTCCCCCTTTGTGCTGGCCGTTTCCCTGCTCATCGCCCTGCTGATGGCCCTCCTGGCTTCCTCCTGGCAAGCCGTGCTCTCGGCCCGCCTAAATCCGGCGGAGGCCCTTCGTTATGAATGAGATGTGATCAAACCCAGTTCGAGGGTAAGCCTGTTGAGCTTCCATACTCAGGGGCGATGTTGACGGGCCTGCCCGACAGGGCAGGTGCTGGTTCTTGGAGATTCATGGGTTTCTGAACTAACTTGCGGTACTAATCCATCAAAACCTGATTGCCATGAAAAAGACCATGCTGATTCTCTGCATCGCCGTCTTGCCTGTACTGGGGCTCAACGCACAGCACATGCTCATCGGCGGAAGCCTGACCTTTGATCACTCCAAAACGGAAACCACTGTGGAGGCGAACACCACCACGACCGTGGATGGGCCCGTGAACAGTTCGTTCGGGTTCGCCCCTTTTGCCGGGGTCTTCATCAACGACAACTTCGTAGTCGGCCTGGGTCTGGGGTACGAATCGACCAAAAGCACGCAGAAAGACGTGATGAATGTGGATGAATACACCGTATCGTCCAACCTGCTCAGTTTCTATCCCTTTGCCCGCTATTACTACATGCCCACCGAACGGGCGGGGCTCTTCCTGGAAGGCAGCATTGAAGTTGGTTTTGGGAAGGAGAAGGAGGAAATGAAAGATGGCAGCACGACGGAAACCGAAGAGGCCGATGTTTCAGGAATGGCCTTCGCGATCACCCCGGGAGTGGTTATCCAGATCACCGACTATCTGGCACTGGATGCTACCTTCGGAGGGCTGCAGTATGCCAGCTTTGGCACCAAGACCGAGGACGACGATGTAACTACCAAGTTCAAGGGTTCAGGATTTTCCTTTGCGTTCAATCCTTCCTGGTTCAATTTCGGGGTGACCCTCGAACTGGGCAAATAGTCCGGGGAGACCGGAAGGTCTGGACAGGCTGTGTTCCCGGGCGTGGAGTTGCGGGATCACAGCCTGTATTTTTCTATCTTATTGTAGAGGGTTTTGCGCGAAATGCCCAGGGCCTGGGCCGCGGCGCTGAGGTTACCCCGGTGCTGGCGGATGGCCTTACGGATGATGCGGCATTCGTTCTCTTCCAGGTTAAGGCTCCCGGAGGCCGGATCGTCAGGACCTTCTCCCTGTCCCAGAAAGGGCTCTTCCAGCGCCAGGCGCTCCCCTTCACAAAGGATCACCGCCTTTTCGATATAGTGCTGCAGTTCCCTTACATTGCCGGGCCAGTGGTATTGCTGGAGGCGCTGTATTTCCCGTTCCGTGATCTCGAGCTTCGGATGGCCGTATTTCCGGCCATAACGGTCCAGGAAGAAACGGATCAGCGCGGGGATGTCCTCGCGGCGTTCGCGCAGCGGAGGGACCTCTATCTGGATGGTATTGATGCGGTATAGCAGGTCTTCCCTGAAGTGCCCTTCCTCGACTATGCGGTGCAGTGGCCGGTTCGAGGCACTGATGAGGCGGATATCGACGGCCACAGGGGTATTCGAGCCCAGGCGCACCACCTCCCTGCGCTGCAGGACCGTAAGCAACTTCGATTGCAGATCAAGGGGTAGGTTTCCGATCTCATCCAGGAACAGCGTTCCATTGGAGGCCAGCTCGAAGCGTCCGGCCCGGTCATCACTTGCACCGGTAAACGAGCCCCTGAGATGGCCAAAGAGTTCACTTTCGAACAGGGTGCCGCTGAGTGCCCCCATGTCCACTGGAACGAAGATCTCCTGGCTCCGCTGTGACAGCCGGTGGATCTCCCGTGCAACGATTTCCTTCCCCGTCCCATTTTCCCCCAGGATCAGCACATTGGCATCGGTTACAGCCACCTTGGCCACCATGTTCATTAACGTACGCATGGCTTGTCCGGGTCCCAGCACCAGGTCGTATGTACGGGCCAGGTCCCTGCTCAGGTGTTGCTTCTGTTGCGTGAGCCGGTCGATCTCTGCATCGGAGGCACGGATTCGGTAGGCGTTGCGCAGGGTGGTAAGCAGTTTCTCCTTTTCCCAGGGCTTCTGTATGAAATCCGTGGCCCCTTCCTTCAACGCCTTCACGGCCAGCTCCACATCACCGTATGCAGTGATGAAGACTACCACGGCCGAGGGATCCACCTGCAGGATCTTCTTCATCCAGAAAATCCCTTCGTTGCCGCTGCTCACCCCGGCCGAGAAATTCATGTCCAGCAGGTAGAGGTCGTAGCGTTCCCGGGCCAGGATTCCCTGGATGATGTTGGGGTTTCGTTCGGTGCGTATATGCTCGAAGTGCTTGCTGAGCAATAGTTTAAGCGAGAACAGAATGTCCTCGTTGTCGTCAACGATCAGGATGCTTCCTCGGGCGGGCATGGGTGCTGGGGTTAGGACAAGGGTTCACAGACCCAAATATCCGGAATCCCTGTACCGGATACACACAGAAGTGTAAATATTTTACACACGCATAAAGATGCAGGTTTATATTAAGTAACACAAAAACAACAATATAAGCTATTGGCACGGGGCTTGGCCTGTAAAGGGCGGAACCGTAATGAACACCAAAAATCCTTGAGCTATGAAAAGGTTAGTCATTCTTTCGCTGATTGTGGCCGGTGTAAGTCTTTCACTCAATGCCCAGGTCGGGGGAAGGGTTTCCATTCCTTCCTGTCTGGCCTGCCTTTGTGAAGAAAGTCCTCCCGTGCTTGCGGAGCAGGTGGGGCCCCTGTGCAACCCCCTGTTCATCCCCATTCCGTTGTTCGTTCGTGCCTGGATAGATCCGCTGGTATATAACCAGAAGGATTTCATGAACCCCATCAGGCAGGACTACAGGCCCTACAAGCCCGGGCAGAAGCTGAGGGATATCTCGGCCCCCATGCCCAGGGTGAGGGAACAGTAAGCGGATACGCTCCGTTGCCGGAGCTTTTTGTCTTTGATTTTTTCATTCAATGAACGGAAACACATGAAAAGATATTTACCGTTCGCTGCCATGGCGGCGATCACACTAAGCTTGCATGCCCAGGCCGACCGCAGGCCCGGCATCCCTGAACGATTTCATAAGCTGGGCGTTGAGCGCTCGCTCGACGGCAGAATACAGACCCTGCCCCAGGGGCCGCGCAAGGTACTGCCCCTTATGGCCTCTGGCCTGGCCGTGACCGAAAGCCAAATCGGGGAGACCCGTTACGACCAGCAGACCAATAATTCCCTTTCGCACCGTATTTATTACTACCAGGATGGCACCACCGGGGCCGTTTGGATGCGGGGCATCACGGATGCCGGCGGGTTCGCCGACCGGGGTACCGGCTACAATTACAACGATGGGGCCGGCTGGGCGCCCATGCCCTCCGCACGGGTGGAAACGCTGAAGACCGGATGGCCGGGCTATGCCCCGCTGGGCGAGAGCGGTGAGATCATCGTGACCCATTCCGCCACCAATGCAGGCCTGGTGATTTCGCGCCGAAGCACCAAGGGCACAGGCAACTGGACGCAGAGCTTCCTTACCGGGCCTACCGGCTGGGAAAAGCTGGAATGGCCCAGGGTAGTGACCTCAGGTGCCGACCATAATACCGTACACATCTTGTGCATGACCCCGCCTGAAGCCAACCAGGGCCCGCTCTATCAGGGCCAGGACGGGGCTATACTCTATTACCGTTCCTCCGATGGGGGCGCCACCTGGGACATCCAGGGGCATTATTTTCAGGAACTGGATACCACTAAATATGTATACTGGGGCGCGGATACCTATACCTGGGCCTGGCCCAAGGGCGATACCCTGGCCTTTGTGGCAGCCAACAAATGGAACGACGTGGTTCTGATGAAATCTTTGGACCGTGGATTGAACTGGACCAGCACGGTAGTGTCCGTGCACCCCTATCCCCATTTCGACCTCAACACCACCTACATCCTTGATACCCCCTATGTGGCGGACGGGGCTACGGCCGTCGCCCTCGACCCCCAGGGCAACGCCCATGTCTTCTTCGGGCTGATGCGGGTGAACAACGACGACATCTCCGATGATCTTTACACTTTCTTCCCTTACACCGATGGACTGGCTCATTGGAAGGAGGGGATGCCTGCCTTCACTACCCTGGATTTCGACACTCTTTACGACCAGGGCCATCTGGTGGGATTTGTCCAGGACTACAATGGCAACGACACCCTCGATTACATCTGGGGCCTGGAGGGCCTGGGGGAATATGTTGTGTCCCTGTCGGGCATGCCGACGGCCACGATAGATGAGGAAGGAAACATTTTCGTGCTGTTTACCAGTTTGATGGAGAACCATGACAACGGGGTGCAGAACTACCGTCATCTGCTGGGGCGGGCTTCCCTGGACGGCGGGCTGAACTGGGAGGATACCCTCATCGACCTCACCGGTTCGCTGCTCCATAATTACGATGAATGCATCTACCCGTCCCTCTCTCCAACCTCCGACAATGCCATACATTATATATTCATGGCGGATGAAGAGCCGGGCCTGGCCATCGATGGGGACGAGGATCCCTATACCGACAACAAGATTATTTACGGAAGGGCCTTCAAGGCAGACTTCGGTCTTTCCGCCGGTCCGGAGCTTGTGTTACCCGACTGGACCGTGACCCCCTTCCCCAATCCCTTTTCCAACAGCCTGAACATTGAGCTGGACGTCATGCGCCCCGGTGCCCTTGGGCTCTCGGTGCGCAACCTCCTGGGCCAGGAAGTCTGGACCAGTCAAACGGGTAACCTGGCCCCCGGGCGGCATACCGTTCGCATGGAACGGGCCGGCATGAGCCCAGGGATATACATACTGAACGTAAGCGCGGGGAATTCCGTGGTGAGCCGCAAGATCATCGCAGAATGAGCCGCTGACATTTTGATACTGTGCCCTGGGACGATGGGCCGGGTTAGACAAATAGCAGGTTCATAATCGTTTCCGTTCACATTCAGTTCTTGGCCAAGTCATCCCGGGCAGGGGGTCTGCACAAAATCCCGACGGACCATCTGCCTCAACCAAGGGCACATAAAAGGGCCGGCCTAAGCGCCGGCCCTTTTTTCCTGAAAAAAACTAATTATTTAGTGGATAAACTAAAATATTAGTTGTATAATTGCGTTGAATATTTTCTATTAATATGTTGATCATCTGAAATAATTACTAATGTATTAGTTATGGGCCGAACAGCGGAGCTTACCAGGGCGGAGGAGCAGGTGATGCAGATCCTCTGGAGTATAGGCAAGGGCTTTGTGCACGATATTCTTGACCGCTTTCCCGAGCCCCGTCCTGCATACAATACCGTTTCCACCATTCTCCGTATCCTGGAAAAGAAAGGGTATGTGGACCATGATTCCCTTGGGAAAAGCCATATGTACTTCCCGAGGGTGGAGCGCTCGATCTATATGCGCTCCTACCTGCGAAATTTTGTGCACCGCTATTTCAGCGACAGTTACCAGAGCCTCACCTCCTTCTTCCTGAGGGAGGATGAGCTCAGCCTGGAGGAGCTGGAACTGATGCGCCGTCATATTGATGACCATATCGGAAAGAAGCAGCGCCCATGAATACGTTCCTGCTCATCCAGCTCCATGCCGGCTTGCTGATCGCCCTGGCCTGGATACTCTACCGGACATTGCTCCGCGACCGGGGCTATTTCTCCCTGGGCCGCGCTTTCCTGTTACTGTCCATCCCCTTGGCCTATGGGCTGCCCTTGTGGGCGGGGCGTGTGCAATCCCCGGCCCCGGCCCTGCTGCATTATGAATTGCCGATGGCTGTGCTCGGGGAAGAGGGGGCAGGGGCAATGGCCAGGATGCTTCCTGAGCCCGTGATGATGATCTATCTGCTGGGTGCCGGAGCCTGGCTCACGTTCCACCTCTGGAACCTGTTCAGGATACTGAGCCTGATGCAGCGCAGCAGGCCGAGCACTGCCTGGCCTGGGTTGGCGCTCGACCACCCGCACATCCGGGGCACCTATGCCTTTCTGCACCGGGTGATCTGGAATGAGCGTCAACTGAGCCTGGAGGAGCAGGAAGTCATACTGCGGCATGAAAGGGTGCATATCCGACAGGCTCATACGGCGGATATCCTTTTCCTGGAATGGATCACGGTGCTGCAGTGGTTCAATCCGTTCATCTACCTGCTCCGCAGGGACCTGTTGGAAGTGCATGAATTTCTTGCCGACCGGGGAAGCCTGGGCAGCGAGGGAAATGTATCGACTTACCTCAGGGTCATGCTCGACAGGGCCCTCGGCAAAGAAGCTGGAACACTAAGTAATGCTTTCGGAAATGTTTCACTAAAAAGAAGGATCATGATGATGAACAAGTCTGTACGCAGGGAGAACCTGACAAGGTATGTCCTTGCCTTTGTGTTGTTTGCCTCGGCAGCCCTCATGGCCGCCCGGCCTGAGCCCGGTCGTTCACAGGCCTCGGCCGTATCCGGTATCATCCTCGATACTGAAGCGGAACTTCTGTCGCGTAACCCCCAGGACAAGCCGTTCAAGGAGGTGAAGTCGATGCCGGAATACGTCGGAGGCACCGAGGCCATGATGAAGTTCCTGCAGGCCAATATCAGGTACCCTGAAGAAGCCCGCAAGCAGGGAAAGACTGGTACAGTGTACGTCATGTTCAAGGTGAACGAGAAGGGCCGGATGGAGGACCTGAAGGTAGAGAAGGGAATAGGCGGGGGCTGCGATGAGGAAGCCCTCAGGGTGGTAAAGATGATGACTGACTGGAAGCCGGCCCTGGACAAGGAAGGCAAGCCTGTGACCGCCATGCTCACCCTGCCGGTCAAATTCCAGCTTTCCGACAAGAAGAAGGAATAATTCGCCGACCTTTACCGGCGCATGAAGTCCCTGCCTTTCCTGCTGCTGGCCCTAACGCTGATCTTCGTCTGTTCCTGCCGGGAACAGAAGATCAACCGCTATGATACCAGCCGCCGCAAGCAGGGACTTTGGCATGAGCACAGTCAGCTGGGCACCCTGATGGCCTATGGCAGTTACAAGGACGGCCTTGAGAAGGGGCGATGGGTGCACCTTGACCCTGAGGGGAGGACCTGGGTTACATACCATTACGGCAAGCAGCGCATCAAGGTAAAGTATTATCGGTCCAACGGGAACCTTGAGCGCAAGGGATGGGCCCGGATGGATTATGAACCCCTGGGGCCCCATTTTTACTGGCACGGGCGCTGGACCTTTTACGATGACAACGGACGCAGGGACAGCACCGTACGTTATGCATTTGGGGCTCCCCTGCCCTGAGCATGACATGATCGGCGGCCATCTCCCCGTGCAGGCTTTTCCTTATCTTTGAGCCTGCGGAGTGCTATCCTATGCCCAAATCCTTTTTGCGTTCAGTTGTGGTCCTTGTGATGGTCCTGGCCGGCCTTTTCCCTGGGCAAGCCAGCGTATCCGATAGCCTGAAACGGGTATTGGTTCAGGCCAGGGATACGCACAAAGTAATGGTACTGAGTGATCTGTGTTGGGAATATCGACTAAAGGACCAGGATACTGCCCTCTTCTATGGCCGCGAGGCCCTGAACCTGGCGACCCGCCTGAACTTCCGCAAGGGCGAAGCCCAGGCGCTCAACGATCTGGGCATCATATACATTGATCGCAACGAATTTGCCCAGGCGCTGGAACAGTTCAACCGGGCCATGCAAATACGTCAGCAACTGGGCGACAGTGCCGGTGTGGCCGCCCTGTACAACAAACAAGGCATAGTGCACCAGAAGCAGGGGCGCCTGGATGCCGCCCTCGACCGCCAGCTGAGGGCCCTGCGCATTTATGAACAACGGGGAGAGGAGCGCTGGATCAGCTATACCCTCAATAACATCGCCATCATTCATTTCAACCTGGGAAATCTTTCAAAATCCCTGGAATACCATCGGAAAGCGCTGGATATCAGGATTAAGCTTCAGGATGGATATGGAATTGGGGCTTCCTATGGCAATATGGCCAACGTATTCCTCGAATCCGGGGATACAGTGAGGGCCAAGAAGCACATCCGTCTGGCGCTCGGCTACCTTAGGGAGGCCGGTTCCTCAGAGGCCCTGGGCGTGCAGCTTAACAATATAGGCGCCATTCTCGCGGCGGAAGGGCAGGTGGACAGCGCTGAGGTATACCTTCTTCAGGCATTGCAGATCAGGGAAGGCCTGGGGGACCTCAAGGCCATAGCTTCTACCCTGGGAAGCCTGGGGGAGGTCTATTACCGCAAAGGGTCATGGGGAAGCGCTGAAAGCTTCCTGGTGCGTTCGTTGGAGATCGCCCGCCAGGCTCAGGTGAGGGAAGAGCAGATCAACGCCTTGTCGCGGCTGAGCCTGGTATATGAGGCCACGGGAAAAGACCGGCAGGCGCTGTCGGCCCTGAGGGAGTATAACCGGATCAGGGAGGAAGTTTACAACGATCAGGTAAATGCCCGCATCCTGGAGATGCAGGAGCGCTTTGAGGCGGAGAAGAAGGAGCAGCGGATAGCCCTCCTCACCAGCGAAAAGGAACTGGATAAGTTGAAGATCAAGCAGCAGCGATTCCAGATCACCCTGTTGCTGGGCTTTGTGGTGATGATGCTTGGAACGGCCTTCTTCGAATACTACCGCTATCGCCAGCGCCAGCGCAGCGTGCTGCAGAACGAGATGATCCGGCAGCAGGAGCTGCGCATGAATGCCGTGATCGAGGCCCAGGAGACGGAGCGTAAGCGGATCGCGGAGGACCTACACGATGGGGTGGGACAGACCCTCTCGGGCCTCAAGCTGGTGTGCGAGGGAATTTCTGAGAACCTGAGGCTGGAAGGGGATGCCCGCGATCAGGTGAAGAAGCTCAGCCATGCCCTGGACGAGGCCTGTTCCGAAGTTAGGACCCTCTCGCATGAAATGCGCCCCAAAGCCCTCAACGAGCTGGGCCTCATCCCCTCCATCGAAGAAATGCTGGGGCGCAGCCTGCGGCCTTCGGGCATAAGGTACAGTTTCGATCACGTCGGTATGGACGAGCGGTATCCGGAGAAGATCGAGGTAAGCCTCTATCGTATCCTTCAGGAACTGGTGAACAACATTATCAGGCACAGTCAGGCCAGCGAGGTCGGACTTCAGCTTTTTCTCAACAAACAGCATATTGTGATGGTGGTAGAAGACAATGGAAGGGGCTTCGACCATGCCCGGGAGCAGGGAAAGGGCATCGGACTGCTGAACATGCTTAGCCGGGTGAATGCCGTAGGGGGAGAGATCCATTATGAGACCTCTCCGGGAAATGGTACCGTGGTCACGCTCAGGATACCCGTATGAACGAAATCATCAGGATCATCATTGCCGACGATCATCAGCTCGTGATCGACGGCATCAAGTCCCTCCTCCTGCACGATGAAGGCCTAAGCATCGTGGGCGAGGCCAACGACGGAATTGAGCTCATGAACCGCCTCCAGGTGGTGAGTGCCGATATCCTGCTGCTGGATATCAACATGCCCCGGATGAACGGCCTGGAAGTGATGGCGGCGATACGGAAGAAGCACCCTTCTACCCGCGTCATCATCCTTTCCATGCACAATGAGCGCGCCATAGTGCAGCGGCTCATCGATCTCGGCGCCTCCGGTTATGTGCTGAAGAACGCCGACCGCAAGGAGCTGGTGGAGGCCATACGTCAGGTAGCCGCCGGACTGCGGTATTTTAGCGGGGAGGTCACCCTGGGCCTCATACAGGCCCGCGAAGCCGCCGGCGCCAGCCCCGGGGGGCCCGATACCCTTCCCGAGCTGACTTCCCGAGAGACAGAGATCCTGCGACTGGTGGCCGAAGGGCTTTCCAACAAGGAGATCAGCGACCGCCTCTTCATAAGCCACCGCACCGTGGATACCCACCGTACCAATATCATGCGAAAGATCGGCGTCTCCAATGTGGCGGGACTTATCCGCTTCGCCATCCGCCACGGCTTCCTCTCCTGAGCCTATTTCAGTATCTGATTACGGGAATTCCCGTAGGTAATTACGGTAGGCCCCGGATGTTTTATCTCTTCGCATCGGGGCATCTTTGCCCTATCCCTTGCATCTACCTCAAAGCAGCCAAGGAATTCAGCAAACAGGGTCCTCATACGGCGTCTCCATTCTTGCTTTGAGGTCAGGGATGATTCCGTTATGAGGCCCTGCTTCTTTAAGAATAAACGATGAGAAGGAACCTACCCTTAATCCTGTTCTTTTTCCTGCTGGTTATTCCGGTGTGGGCATCATTGGCGCAGTCCAGAGTGCTGAAGGACCCAGAAGAGATCCGGGCAGAAGCGAATGCATGGCTGCAGGGTCTCCTGACCGAAGAGGCCACCGTGGAGCTGCTCGGGGCTTACACTGGGACCCGGGGCTCCATGACCTTCGACCTTACCCTCTCTGCCGAAGGTACGGCCGGGAAAAAGCCCGGCTACGGCAAAGGGCGCATACAGACAGTCTTTCTCGCCGAGACCGACATTACGGACCATAATTTCACCGGAAAGTTCAAGGACCTGCTGAAAGAGAAGGTATTCGACTGGAAGATGCAGAAAGGCACCCAGGTGAAGATCAGGTTTACATACGAGATATGACATTCTTTCAATAACAACCAAACTCAAAGCAAGATGAAAACCAAACAACTCCTGCTCGGCCTCGCCCTCGGCGCAATGGCCATTATGCCGGCCTTTGCCGGCAAGGACCCTGTATTCAAGACGGTATGGGAGGGCTCTCTCGACAACAAGGGAAGCCTTTACGCCAATGCCTCCCCGGATGGGGAGCGGTTGGTCGGCTCAACCCGTACCGAGTTCTGCCTGATGGACGGCAAGACAGGCAAGCTGGTATACAGCAAGAGATTCAAGGATATCAGCGATGGGGAGCTCAGCAACACCAATTACCAGATCATCATGTGGGAAGCCAATGCCATGCTGGTATTCGACAACAAGCTGGGCAAGGACCGTATTGCCGCCGTCGACCTGAAGGACGGCAAGATGCTGTGGATCAAGGACCGTTTCAGTTTCCCCAAGCCCAAGGAGGACGCTTCGGGTAACGCCGCCCAGCTGGAGGACATGATCGTGTACATAGAGGAAACCCGCACCTTCGCCTTTGCCCAGAAGGAGGCCCTTATTATGATCGACCTGCTGACGGGCAAGGAGATTTGGGAGACCACCCGGTTCCGCGGCTCTGTAGGCCATTACATCTACCTCCCGGAATCCAACGAGCTGGTCATGGTGAACTTCCAGCCCAAGGGACTGCTCGCCCTGTTCTCCGGTTTCAAGAACCAGCTCATGCGAATCAAGGCCAGCAACGGGGAAGTGGTTTGGGAAGCCACCTACCGTGGCATGGTAGAAAAGACCGTACTCACCCGCGATCCCCTGGTCAAGCTGTCCATCAGCGGAAAAAAACTCTTCCTTCAGTTGGGGGGGCTCCAGGTGTATGATCTCGCTTCGGGCAAGGAGATTTGGGGTGCCTATTACCAGCCCGACCTGGAAGGCTTCAAGCGCTCCGGCACCGGCAAAAACCTGAGGGCCGGCATTTATGGCGCCATCGCCGATCCCCTGATTACCGACAATGCCGTGTACATCGTACTGGGCGATGACAAGCTGAAGAACAAGTTCGTGCAGAAGTTCGACCTGGAGACCGGCAAGGAGCTGTGGACCACCGAAAAGATCAAGGATGCCACCGCCATCCCCCACCTGCAGATCAGCGGCAACACCCTGGTGATGCAGCTGGGAGGCTTTGTGAACCAGCAGCGCATCACCCGTGAAGGCAATCCCCAGGACGGCTACACCATTTATTACGTGAATGAATACATCTGGCTGCCCAAATTCGGGATTGCGGGCATCGACATCAATACTGGTCAGTATATCTGGCGGTCGGAGAAGTTCAAGAAGCGCATCACCGACATTGTGGTGGACAACGGGAAGGTATATGCCGCCTCGGCAGAGTATTTCTACTGCTACGATGCCCCTACCGGACGTGAACTTTACGCCACCGACCTGAACAAGGCCAAGGTGGGCCCGGGCCTCTTTGCCTTTGATATGGGCGACAAGGTGGCCATTGTGGGCGACAAGGGCATGGCCGCCTTCGCCAAGGGCGATGGAAAAATGGCCTATTCCACCGAGAAGTTCAAGGGAGTGATGAGCTATGTGCGTAAGGGGAACAACGTATTCCTGCAGAACGACAAGTACGACATTGCCGGCATCGACCTGAGCAACGGGGAGATCAAGGGCATCGTGAACATCAAGCCCAGCCGGCACACCGAGAACGAGGCCTTTGCCAACGACTCCGAGTTCAGCGGGGGGGTGGACATGACCTTCGACGGGGAGTATATCTATGCTTTCCGTAAGGAAGAGGTCACCAAACTGAAAGTCAACTGATCCCTTTTTTCCCATCCCGCCGGCGCAGCATCCTGGCTGCGCCGGCATTTTTATAACCTCATCCATGAAAAAACTGATCCTTATTCTTCTGATTCTTCCGTGGTCTGTATCCCTGATGTCCCAGGCCCACAGCTTCTGGTACTTCAGTGCCGGGTTGGCCGGCAGTACCACGCGCCTGCAGGGGTTGAACGGTGTCATCGACCGCTACAACGAAACCCGGCAGGGGCAGGCCGGGGCGGCTACCCTGAGCCAGGAAATGGGCCATTTCGCCCTGCAGTCGGGATATGAGTTTGCCTTCAGCCGGGTCATCGACGATGCCGGCTGGTTTGCCGATTTCAATTTTGCCATACTGTAGGCCGGCACCT
>ERZ795054.2477-NODE-2477-length-15469-cov-5.025950_pt1 | contig 15469 bp, 15 predicted proteins | sample MGYA00375138_ERZ795054 | MGnify/ENA primary metagenome ERZ795054 (study PRJEB30183, sample SAMN05720215) | anaerobic digester metagenome | isolation source: active sludge of municipal wastewater-treating anaerobic digesters | place: USA | collected 2014-12-23 ...
AAGGACGTCTCGTCCTGCCACTCGCCGTTGCCGGCCTTGAAACGCCGGTTGACGGCAATGTCGAACCGGCAGACGCCGGTGCCCTTGGTGGTGAAGCGGAGTTCCGGGTCCCGCGTGAGACGGCCCACCAAACGAACGTCGTTGAGGGCGGGCAGACGAAGATTACTTGTCATGGGAGACCTCCTTGGCCACCGGTTCCGCCGCCACCGGCGCGGCCGCCTCAGCCGCCGGGGCCGGGGCCGCCGGCGCGACGACGCCGGGCCGCGTGCGGACCGCTTTGCACGTCAACTGGCGGACCACGTCGTCCGACACGCGATAGAACTGGTTCAGTTCCGCCAGAATTGCCGACGGGGCCTTGAACTTCAGGTACACGTAAAAACCTTCGCGATGGCGCTTGATGGCATAGGCCAGGCGACGCCGGCCCCATTTCTCCACCAGCACGATTTCGCCGCCGGCTTTGGTGATCATGGATTTTACTTTTTCGACCAGGTCGTCCTGTTTCTGGACGGCCAGATCGACGGGGGAAATAAAGATAGTTTCGTAGACTTGCACTTGGGTTTGCCTCCTTTATGGACTTCCCCGCCTCGCGGCAGGGGAGGGTTCCGGGGCACGGTGGCGGGCCGGAACCAAAGAGGCGTCTATTCTACCAGATGCCCCGACCAAAAGACAATGAAAAAGAGGAGGGGGCACGATCGCCCCCTCCTCTTTTTTGTGAAGCGTTTTTTGATCGGCGATCAAACTTCCGGAATAACGTGCGTCCCGGTCTGATCCGTGTAATAGCCGACCCCGTCCGGCCCGACGTAGATCTGCAGGACCTGGCCGTTGATGGTGGCCGTTCCCGTGATCGTGTTGGCGGAGGTCACGTTCAACTCCATCGCGAGGGAACTGATGCCCATGCTGGGGAACGAACCGCTCCCAACGAGCTTTCCCGCGGTGGCGTTGCCGCGACCGTCCAGGGCGAAATCCGTGACGGTGTAGTTCACGGCGCCGTCTCCGAACGTCAGCTTGATGTTGCCGGTCATGGTCAAGGAGTTGAGGTTTCCGCCGACGGTGGAAAAGGTGAACCGTCCCAACGTCTCCGACCCGTCCTCCTCGCTCCTCTCAAAGTATTCCACCAGGGCCGTGCCCAGACCCGGAGACGTGAAGTTCACCACATCGTTCGGGTCGAAGACGGTTCCGGCCGGACACAGACACTTGATCTTTGAATAGTCCCCATCCGGCTGGACGGCTTCTATCCAATAATACCCGTCACCGGCCGACGTATAGGTGGCCCCAAAAGGAGCCGGCGCACGAACCCCCGGAGCCCCCGGGATGACTCCCGACAGTCCCTGCGAGGCCTGCCCGACCGTGTTCACTCCCACCAGAGCCCCCTGCGCCCCGGCGGAATTAACCGCCGCGGAGTTCCCTCCGCTCAGGCCACCGCCTCCTTCGCTGCCGGTGCCGCCGCCCGAGACGCCGTCGCCCGTCATGTGCACGCCGCTCAGGACCTTGTCCGCGGACTTGTTGTTGCCGCAACCCAACACGCCAACCGTCAGCGCCAGGGCCGTCATCATTCTCAAGAATTTCATGGTTTATCCTCCAAAGATAATCGCCGGATCAGTAGCCGAACCGGTAGTCGCCCGCCAGGATGATCTTGTAGTCCCCGGCGCCGCGGACCGCGTCCAAACTGCGGAACTTCTCCTCGCCCACGCCCCACGCCACGCCGCCCTTCACGCCCAGTTTGTCGTTAAGTTTCTTGGAAACCCCCAGGACCAGATCCACGGCCGTGCCTGCGCTGGCCTCCACGTCTTTCATGAGCCGAGCGGTATTGCCGTCGTTCTGTTCGCGGCCGACGACGTTCACGTTCACTTCGCCGATCCAGTTCATCCCCCAACGCTCATGGGTGATGCCCAGGTTGCCCTGAACGATGTCGCCCGGATCGACCTGATATTCGACGCCGTTTTTGACATCGAGGGTCGTTTTGTAATTCCACTTGAACAGGTATCCGGCGTTGGCATACAACGTCACCGCGCCCATGGGCTTCTCCAGCAAAAGGGACAGCCCGGTGTTCAGCCCTTCTCCCAGATACTTGTCCGAGTCCGCGGTGGGCAGTTCCACGCGCAGCGCCGCGCCGAGCATGGAGCAAAACGCGTATTTGCCGCCCAGGATCACCTGGCCCAGGCCGGAGTCCGTGTCGTCCGTGGGATCCGACGGGTCGGTCTCGACTTTGTCGGAAACGTAAGGAACCTCCAGAAGGACTTCCCATTTCTCCACCGGCACCCAGCGGGCGTTGATGTCCGTCCGCAGGAAGCTGTTCGTCACCTCGCAGGCCGGCACGGCATTCTTGATTTTCCACAGGTCCATGCGGTAAGTGGGCCGCAACTCCACCGACACGCTCTTCGCTTCCCCCATGGACACCGGCTCGGTGACCAAGAGTTCGCCCGCGCGCACGGTCGTTGCGACCAGGGCCAGCAGGGCCATGCTCAACCAGCTTTTTTTCATGACGAAGACTCCTTTGTTTGACTTGATATAAAAACGAGGGTATTTGGTTCGCCGCGGCGGACCAAGCACCCTCGTTCTTCCAATGAGGCTCCGATTTTAACAGAAAAGAGATCGGGTGTTCAACGGTTTTCTTTTTTGTCGTTTGGAATGTTTTTGGGGGAAACGGCGGTCGTTGTTTTCGTTTGTCTCGATCCTTGAGAAGTGATAAAATTTCCCCGAAGATGCGCCGGGGCTTTTCTCATGTTCCCGTCGCAGAGGAACAGACCGCCCCATGGACGAACCCCGGCGCCAAGAATTCCACCAGAAGGCGTTGCCCCTTCTGAACGAGCTTTACGGCGTGGCCCTGCGCATGACGCGCAACCCGCAGGCCGCCGAAGACCTCGTCTCCGAAGCCTACGCCCGCGCCTGGAAAAGCCTCGACCAGTTCCAGCCCGGCACCAACATCCGCGCCTGGCTCTACAAGATCCTCACCAACACCTACATCAACGCCTTCCGGAAAAAACACCGCGAACCGGAAAAGGTTTCCATGGATGCCTACGAACGCATCGAGGATTTCCATTTCTACAACCGCATCGCCTCCCAGGCCGGCAAATCGCCCGACCCCTTCGACTCGGTGGTGGGAAAACTCACCAACGAACAATTCGAAAAAGCGCTGGAAAGCATTCCGGACGAATACCGCGCCGCCGTGGTGCTCTACGACCTTCAGGGGCTTTCGTATCAGGAGGTGTCCGAATCCCTGGAGGTCCCCCTGGGCACGGTGCGATCCCGCCTCTCGCGCGGGAGGAGCCTGCTCCAGTCCGCCCTCTGGAAACACGCCGAAGACGCCGGGATCGTCAAACACAACGGAGGCGACTCGCCCCGGTGGGTGAAACCCCTCAACTATTTTTTCAAGTCGAAGCCCGGGACCGAAAACGTGAAATCCGCATGAAAGGACGGTGAGGAAGGTGTCGAACTGCGACAAAGTGCTGCACCACATCTACGAATATCTCAACACCCACGACGTCACGGACGCGCTGAGCGACGAAATACGGGAGCACCTGGAGAAATGCCGCCACTGCTACGACCGCGTGACGTTCGAGAAGCGCCTCCTCGAGAGGCTCCGACGCGCCGGCGGCGCTCCGTGCCCGGAAACTCTTAAAAAACGTATTGAAACTCTCGTCAAGAACTTCTAAACTGCCGCCAATGACGGGACACCTCCCGCGCGTGAACGAAGAATGACGACAAGCTATATTGTTATCGCCGCCTACATCCTCATCCTTTTCCTTCTGTCCCTCTATGGGGTGCACCGCTATTGGATCCTTTACCTCTACTGGCGCCACTATAAAAAAGCGCCCCCCCTGCCGACACCGTTCTCTCCCGTTTCCTGGCCGATGGTCACCGTGCAGCTGCCGGTGTACAACGAATATTACGTGGTGCGGCGCCTCATCGACGCCGTCTGCCGGCTCGATTACCCGAAGGACCGCCTGGAGATACAGCTCCTGGACGACTCCACCGACGAAAGCCGCGAGCTGGCCCGCGGTCTTGTGGAGGAACGCCGGCGGGAGGGGTTCCCCGTGCAATACCTCCACCGGGAACACCGCAACGGGTTCAAGGCCGGGGCGCTGGCCGAAGGATTGCGCTACGCCCACGGCGAGTTCATCGCCATCTTCGACGCGGACTTCCTCCCGTCGCCGGATTTCCTCCGCCGCACCATCCCCCATTTTGCGGAGGAGCGCATCGGCATGGTGCAGACCCGCTGGGGCCACCTCAACTCCGACTACTCCTTCCTCACCCGGGCCCAAGCGCTCTTCCTCGACGGCCATTTCATGCTGGAGCACACGGCGCGGAACCGTTCCGGCGCGTTCTTCAATTTCAACGGCACGGCGGGCGTCTGGCGGCGCCGCACCATCGAGGACGCCGGCGGCTGGGCCGACGACACCCTCACCGAGGACCTGGACATCTCCTACCGGGCCCAGCTCCGGGGCTGGAAATTCCTGTTCCTCCCGGAAGTGGTCTGCCCCGCCGAACTGCCGGTGGACATCGTCGCCTTCCGCTCGCAACAGCACCGGTGGACCAAGGGGGCGCTGCAGGTGGCCAAAAAAGTGCTCCCCGCCATCTGGAAAAGTCCGCTCCCCTTCTTCGTCAAACTCGAAAGCACCGTCCACCTGACCTCCAACCTGGGCTATTGCCTCATGTTCGCGCTCTCGTTGCTCCTGTTGCCCAGCCTGATGGCGCGCAACACCCTGGCCTGGCCCCAGGCCGTCAACCTGCTCGAATTCTTCGTCTTCCTTCTCACCGCGCTGTCCATCACCACGTTCTACGCGGTGGTGCAGCGGGAGACGAAAGCGGCGCGTTTTTCCCTCGCCGACCTGCCGCCGCTGCTGGCGTTCGGCATCGGCATGTGTTTCAACAACACCCGCGCCGTGTGGGAAGCCCTCTGCTCCATCCCCACCGAATTCCGCCGCACCGCCAAATTCAACATCCAGACCCGGCAGGACACCTGGCGCAACAAACGCTACCGCGCCGCCCGAAAACGCACCGGCCTGGTGGAGGCCCTCCTCGCCGTTTATCTCCTCATCACGCTCTACCAGAGCCTTTCGGGGACGGCCGCCTGGATGACCCTGCCTCTCATCGGCCTGTTTCTGGGCGGATTCGCCTACGTCGGTTGGTTGACTTTTTACCACGCCCTGCAAAAAAACTGATTTTTTCGGGAACTTTTCGGCTCCCTCGGCGTTGTCATGGGTGAAAACGATCTTTAACCTCAAAAAATGGGAGGCCTCCATGTTCGGCCCTGGCTGCGGATGCTAAAAAACAGGGGAACGGATCATCCGTTCCCCTGTTTTCATTTTCAGTGAGTATCCCTTGAGGGCAAGCAGCTTCTCGGCCTCCTTCGGCCCCCACCACCGAACACGTGCCCCGTCCGACAAACCGGGACGTTGCCGAGCGGCAACACGGGACCTGTGTTACAGGTCCCGCCGCGACGTCGAGAACCGGTGGGAAGCTGAAATCGATTTACTTGTTTTTAAGCGACAATCCCCTCCTTTTCCATAAAATCCGGTCGGCCGATCCTCTTCCTATATAGACCGCCGTCCCTCAGGAACCGGACAGTTCGCGCCGGACATCGGAGGCCAACGCCGAACGGGGGTCCAGCGCCAGGAACCGCTCCCACGCCCGCCGCGCCTCCGCCCGAAGTCCCTTGAAATTGTACGCCAACCCCAGCATGTAGTGGGCCTCCGGCCAATCCGGCCGCAGGCGCGCGGCGGCCGCGAACGCGTCGACCGCCCCCGCATAGTTTTTCCGCTGGAGTTCCACATACCCGGCGCCGAACTGCCCCTGCGGGAAAAACGGGTCGGTGCCCACGGCCCGGGAAAAAGCCCGCCCGGACTCCCTCATCGCCCGCACCTTCAGTTCCGGCGCCACAGGCTCCCAGCGGCTCCACAAAGACCCGATGTTGGAGAACAGCCACTCCATGTCCCGTCCCACGTAGAGAGACTCCGCGCTGTACCGTTCCGCTCCCGCCACGTCGTTCTCCTCAAACCCCGCCTTCGCGGCCAGATAGGGATAATGGACCCGGATCAACCGGGAGGGATAGTCGTCGGGCGAATGCGGTCCCCGGCCGCGCCAAATATAAAAATCCGACGGCCGGCCCGTCTTTTTTTCCTGAAAAAGAAGTCCGTTGAGGACGAAATCCCCCGGCGGCAGGTTGTCCCGCACGAACGCCATCACCGACAAAGGCCGGTCCAGCGTCCGCCACAGGGCGTCCTCCCGTTCCTGTTGCCGGTGATATCGCCGGTCCCGGTGGATCTCCAGAATGTCCTCCCCGTAAAACAGCTCGAAGAGCGTCCCCGGCCGATAGATCGGGCGCACGTCCGGGCGCTGTCTCTCCACCAGCAACCGGTTCATCAGGCAGGAGGTGGGTTCGTCGAACATCACCCGGTCGATCAACAGCAGCGACCGAGGCTCCAGCGAGGAACAGAGGTTCCGCCCGAAATCGCGGAACCCCAGGTTCCACCGGAACCACGGATGCGGCCTAAAAAAAACCTGTTCCACGCACACCGCGCCCAGAAGCACGATCGCCAGCCCCGTGCGCCGTTTCGACAGAAGGCGTTCCGTCAGCAAGGCCGCGCCCGCAGCCAAAAACAGCATCGGCAACAGGAGGAACCGTTCCATCCGCCACTGGGCCAGCGTATTGAACGGCGAGAGGTTGGAAAAAACATAAAAGAACGGGCCCGGCAGGATCCAAAAAAGAAGCCAGGCCCCACGAGAGACGGAAGACGTCGCGCGGCGGACGTCGGCCGCGGGGTCCGGCCTCCTCGAGCTCAAAAGAAACCCCAACAAACCCAGCGCCAGGACAAACCCGCCGCCCGCGGCGACGTTCTGACGGAAAAAACTTTTCAACTGGGCGGCGACCGTCCCCGCCGTATGGAAAGGCAAGGCCGCGGGATGGAGTTCCAGCCGGCCGAATTCTTTCCGGGTCAACACGTCCACGAACCGCCGGAGCGTGTGCGGGTCGCCGAAATTCACCGGCGGATGCCGAGCGGCGCGCAAGGGCAGATACAGATACACGGAAAGACCCAGGAGGAAGAACGCCGTCGCGGCCGGGAGCCAATCGGTCGCGGAGCGCGCCGCGCGTTTCAGATTCTCCGCCGCGCCGGCGCCCCGTTCCCAGAAGAACCGCCCGGCGGCCCACACAAAACCCGGAGCCAGGAAGACGAGCGTCTGATGATTGGCCAAACCGAGGCCGTAGAGAAAACCCCCGCCGGCCAGCCAGCGGGGCCGGAGCCGGCCGTCGGACGGAAACGCGCGGACGAAAAAAAGGATCAACAGCGCGGCCAACAGATTGTTCAACGCGAAGACTTCCGTGCCCTGGGCCTGGTCCCACACGATGGGCAGGGCCGCGTAGACCAACGCCCCGGCCGCCCCGGCCACGGCGTTTTTCAGAAGGTCCCGCAAGGCCGAAAACAGGACGACCCCCGTGGCGGCGCTCAGGAACGCCGAAAACAGGTTCACGCGATAGGCCGGCCCGCCCCACGGGAGCACGTTTGAAAACAGTTTCCCCATCAGCGCGTGCAGGGGATACCCCGGAGCGTGCGAAACACCCAGCGCCAACGCGGAGGTGATGAGTTCGCCGCTGTCCCCGCCGTACAAGGACGGCATGGCGCCCGTCCCATAGGCGGCGAAAGCCGCCAGGAACAGTCCGGCCGCCGCAAACGAACCCCCGGTCTTCGCCTCTTCCGTCGACAAGGCCATCAAAAGATCTCCGCCCACCGCAGGATCCGTTCCGGATTCCAAAAGAGCGACCGGGCGTAAAAAGCGAGGGAGCTCTCCCGGCGGCCGCCCTCGTGGAGCAAGAGGCCGGCGTTGAACCCGCCGGAGGACACCGTTTTCAGAAGGGTGCGGGTGTAATAATCGGCCCGCAGCACCGCGGCCGACGGGAGCCGGCGGACATAGAACCCCCACAACGGGAGCGATTCCTCCATCCGGTCCAGACAGGCCGGGGTGCGTTTCGGCCATTCCACAGCGGCCGCCAGCCCGTAGGGGTGGAGCGACTCCACGAATTTCGGCTGGATGCCCTCGGTGAACAGGCCCACCCGGCCCGACTGGCGCCGAAGCAGTTCCATTCCCCCGTCCTCCTGCCCCGCGCTGAACAGATCCGGAAAGCGGCGGCGATATTGCCGCCACCGCCACGACGGAGAGGCATCCACCAGAAGACGCACATCCGACCGGGCGCCCGCCGCCTGGGAATAGGCGGCGGAAAAAACGGAGGTGTCCGAGATCATCAACAGAACCGAGGCCGGCGGGACCGTCCGGAACAGGTTCCTCCCGTAATCCATCGAGACCAGGTTCCACCGCTGCCGCTGGCTCAGGACGGCGGGAACACCCCGGCCCACGACGAACAGCGTCACGGCGAGCAGTCCGAGGACCGCCAGAAAACGTCTGCGTTTCAAGAGAGCCTCCAAAAAAAATCCCATCCCCAACGCCGCCGCCAGGCCGGGCAGGACCAGGGCCGGCGACAGAACGGCCTCGGAATGTTCCGCCGGCTGCAATCGCGCCAACAACGCGAACACCGGGCCGGAAAAAATCCACAGCAAGAGCACCGGGGCGCCCCACACCTTTCTGTTTTCCTTTCGGAACAGCCACACGGCGGCCGCCAACTGCAGCACCACCGCCCACGCCCCCCACCGGCGGCCCCACACACGGAACCAAAACGCCAATCCCATCGCCGGCGAGGCCGTGGAATACAGGGACGAAAGCGTGCCGGTTCCATAATCGGCCCGGGTGAACATCGCCCAAAAACCGTTCCAGGTGTCCGGTTCGCCCCACACCTGAACCGCCTCCGCGGCGGCGCGGAGCGGTAACAAGAGATAAACGGCCAGCCCCAGCCCGGCGGCGGCCAACACGACGCGGACAAAGCGGGGGTGAAGGACCAGGCTTCCGCGCTCACGCCACAACAATAAAAGGACCGACGGCCCCACGGCCAGGAGGGTCTGATGGTTCCCCATCCCCATCCCTCCCAGAAGCCCCAGACCCACCCACCCCCGCGTGCGTGCCGACGGGGAAAGAGCCGGGATAAAGAACGCTCCCCAGAGGAGGAGGGCGGCGAACAGAGCATTGAGCCCATAGATCTCGGAAAGACCGCTCTGGGCCATGTGCGGCGAGAAAAAACCGATGAACAGCGCTCCCAGCAGAGAGGCGGCGAGACCGCAAAACCGGCTCAAGCTCAAGAAGACGAGCAGGACGACCCCGGCGCCGCAAAAAGCGGAGACGATGTTGGCCCGATAGGCGGGGTTGCCGGACAGGAAGGGTTGGAAAAATTTCGCCAGAAGGACGTAGGACGGATATCCCGGCGGATGCGGCACGCCGAACGACAGGGCGGCGGCGCTGAAATCGCCGGCGTCACGGAAAGAGGAAAGGGCCGGGAACGACAGATACGCGTAAAAGCCGAAAAAAATCAGGAACAGGCTCGCGGGGAAAATTTTTTTCATGGGTTCGGGCGGTCTCGAGGGCGAAACAAGCCTCCCCTCGGCCTCTGCCGGTGGGATTTTAACATTTTCTCCCGTCAGAGATTCCACCAACAAAAAAACCCCTTGTTCAGGGGTTTCCAACGGAGACCGGACGTGCGGGACGGGTCAGGGGGCGCTGGTCCGGAGATGGGGCTCGAAATGGACCGATTCGGCGTCGGCCTGGGCCGGCCGGGACAACAAATCCTGCAGCTGCTTGATGAGTTTCTGGAACCGAAGCGGCTTCTCAAAAACCATCCGCGCGCCTTTCAAAATACCTTCGGTGAGCGCGCCCTTGGCGACCACCGAGATGATGACCACGGGGATCCGGTTGGTGCGCTCGTCTCCCTGGAGACGACGCAGGACTTCGATGCCGTCCACCCCCGGCATCTCGATGTCCAGGGTGATGAGGTCGGGTTTCCATTCCGCGGCCAGTTCCACCGCTTTGGAACTGTCGGTGAGGAATCGGGTGTCCAGCCCGGCGTCACGGCAAAATTCGGCGATCAGTTCCGCCAGGTTTTTGTCGTCGTCCACCACCAGTATCTTTTTCATCTCGCGCGATGATCCTTTCTCTCGGCGCTGTTTTGACGGGCGAAAAAACCGGATCCGCCCCACAACGGTTTCCCGGCACAAAAACACCTCAAACGCGTGGTCCGCCCTGAACTCTCTCCCTTTTCAGGGCTGACAAAAACACGGTAACATAAGCCCGTTAAGGTCGGCTGACCTGGTTGTAAAAAATCTGTAAAAGTTACCGGAAATCAGACGTTTTTTGGGGGGGAAGAGGACTGACGGACCATGAGTTGCACCGGATATTTCTCCTGGAACACGGCCGGCGGTTCCCCGCTCTCGATCTGTTGGATGATGCGGCGCGTGCCGTCGGCCGCCACCATCGAAATGTCGTATTTCACCGTGGTGAGCGGCGGTTCCACCAAACGGGCCAGGTCCAGGTCGCCCGATCCGATGACGGAGACATCCTGCGGGATGCGGAGTCCCGCTTCCTTGATGGCGCGGAAGGCGCCGGAGGCCATCCAGTCGCTGCCCGCGTAGACGGCGGTTACCTTGTTGGCCAAGAGGCCGCGGCAGACTTCTTGGGCCACGTCCGCCTTGTAGTGGCCGTCCACCACCAACGTCGGCTCGAAGGGGATCCCCGCCTCTTCCAGGGCGCGGCGATACCCGCGGAGGCGGTCCCGCGCCGAGGAAACGGCGGCCGACCCGGCGATGTGGCCGATCCGCCGGTGGCCCAGATCGATCAGGTGTTTGGTGGCCATGTGGGCGCCCGCCTCGTTGTCCACCGCCACGTAGGAGAGTTGGGCGTCGTCCAGATACCCGCCCACCATCAGAAAAGGATATTGATACGGCTCGATCTCCCGAAGGAAATCGTCCTTCAGCGTCGTGCCCAGATAGACGATGCCGTCCACGGAATTCTCCTTGAGGAGCCGCAGATAGAACCGGCGGGAGAGGAACTGCGGCGTGGCGATCTCCAGGAGCAGGCGGTATCCCTGACGGGAGGTTTCCGAATAGACCCCTTTCAGGGCTTCGGTGAAAAAGGAGTGATCCACCACCGCGCCCAGGTCCGGCAGGACCACGCCCAGCGTGCGCGAACGCTGTTTGGCGAGGTTGCGCGCGATGAGGTTGGGCCGGTAGCCGAGCGCCTTGACTACCTCCAGGACGCGCTGGGTGGTGTCGGGCGGGATCCGCTGGTCTCCCGAAAGCACCAGGGACACCGTGGAAAGGGACACGCCGCAATGCTCGGCCACGTCCTTCATGGTGACGCGGCGAAGGCCCGATTTCGACTGTTTGTTTTCCTGAGAACTCATGCGGTCTTCCTCAATGTGAATGCGGGGGCGGCCGTCGGAGCCGGTCCGCCACCCTCAGGCGGGCCAGGGCGAGCCGCAGGGCGGCCATGGTCTGTTCCGAACCGCCCGGTTCCCCGGCGCCGCCGCGCAGGTCGGAACGGGCCTTCGATACGGCCTGACGGGCGCGCTCGGCGTCAATTTCCGATTCCAGTTCCGCGGTTTCGGCGAACAGCGACACTTTGCCGCCGAAAACTTCCACGTATCCGCCGGACACCGCCAGCAGGCGTGTTTCCTCGCCCTGCCGGATCCGTACCACCCCCGGCGTCAACTGCGCCAAAAGCGGCGCATGGCCCGGCAAGATCCCCAATTGGCCCTCGTGCGCAGGGATGACCAGGGAATCCACGTTCCCTTCCCACGACACCTTCTCGGGCGTAACGACGCTGAGGGGAAATGGCCGGGCCATGACCGATTATTTTTTCTTGGCCGCCGGGGCCGGAGCGCCCTGCTTGGCCATCTGTTCCTGGATCTGTCTCTGTATCTCGTTCGCCACGTTCTCCACGGATGGAGGCTCCCCCGCCTCCTGGCCCGCAAACGGAGGAACGCCGCCGGGCATCCCCGGCTGATTGAGATACCCTTGACGTTCCAGTTCCGAACGGATGTTCGCGGTCGCCAGGATTAATATCACGAAGGCGACGCCGATCGCGCCGAACACCGCCCACGCTTTTTTCGGCGAAATCTTGTGGGTCTCCATGGACGCGATGATCAAAAGGAACACGCCGTAGAGGAAGGCCAGGGCGTTCAGGAACGGGACGAGCCCCAGCACCGCCCCCAACACCGCGAGCGGCGAGATGACCGCCCAGCACCGGAACGCGGTGGCGTAGTTCTCCTTGGACCCCATGAGGTGCCACAGCACGAAGAGCACCGCCGACACCAGGAACCCCATCCCCAACAGGATGAACGGCCCGAAGACGAGCCAGACGATCTCCGCCGTCCAGCCGAGCCGCACCGGCGAGGTCCGAAGCCGGCCGATGATCAGTTCCAAGACCGTGGACACGTACAGCCAGAACAGCGCATAGAGGATCGGCGTGGCGTATCCCCCCTCCTTGGCCAGCGCGGAAAAGAACTGTTTCGGCGCCGTCACCAAACGCACCGCCCAGGCCCACAGGCTGTTCAAAGACAATCCCCTCCCCGCCACTTCTCCGCTGATTCCCTGATCGTTCACGATAGTCTCCCTGTTCGTTTTTTAAGATTCCAACGACTTTGCTTTTTCCACCACTTCGTCGATGCCGCCCGCCATGAAAAACGCCTGTTCCGGCAGATGGTCCCACCGGCCCTCCACCACCTCGCGGAAACTGCGGACCGTCTCCTTGAGCGGGACGTACCGTCCGGCCCGGCCGGTGAACTCCTCGGCCACGTGGAACGGCTGGGAAAGGAACTTCTGTATCTTCCGCGCGCGAAGCACCACGGTCTTGTCCTCGTCGGAAAGTTCGTCGATGCCCAGGATGGCGATGATGTCCTGCAGGTCCTTGTAACGCTGGAGGATGCGCTGGACCGAACGGGCCACCGCGTAATGCTCATCGCCCACGATCTTGGGATCGAGGATGCGGCTGGTGGAGTCGAGCGGGTCCACCGCCGGATAGATGCCCAGCTCCGAGATGGGGCGGGACAACACCGTGGTGGCGTCCAAGTGGGCGAAGGTGGTGGCCGGCGCGGGGTCCGTGAGGTCGTCCGCCGGCACGTAGATGGCCTGCACGCTCGTCACCGACCCTTTCGTGGTGGAAGTGATCCGTTCCTGCAGTTCCCCCATCTCCGTCCCGAGCGTGGGCTGGTATCCCACCGCCGACGGCATGCGGCCGAGCAGGGCGGACACCTCCGAGCCGGCCTGGGTGAACCGGAAAATATTGTCGATGAAAAGGAGCACGTCCTGCCCCTCGACGTCGCGGAAATATTCCGCCTGCGTCAGGGCGGAGAGGCCCACCCGCAACCGCGAGCCCGGCGGCTCGTTCATCTGGCCGTAAACCAGCACGGTCTTGGAGAGCACCGTCTGGCCGTCGGAAAGTTTCGATTTCTGCATCTCCAGCCAGAGGTCGTTGCCCTCGCGGCTCCGCTCTCCCACGCCGCCGAACACCGACACCCCGCCGTGTTGTTTGGCGACGTTGTTGATGAGTTCCATGATCACCACGGTCTTGCCCACGCCGGCGCCGCCGAACAGGCCCACCTTGCCGCCCTTCATGTACGGCTCCAACAGATCGATGACCTTGATGCCCGTTTCGAACACCTGCGGGGTGGTGGTCTGGTCCACAAAAGCCGGCGGCGCGCGGTGGATGGGCAGCCGCGTGGAACCTTTCAGCGGGCCGCGGTGGTCCTTGGGTTCCCCCAGAAGGTCCATCAGCCGGCCGAGACATTCCTTGCCGACGGGCACGGAGATGGGGGCGCCGGTGTCTTCCGCCGCCAGGCCGCGCCGGAGGCCGTCCGTGGGGCCGAGCGCCACCGCCCGCACGATGTTGTCGCCCAAATGCTGGGCCACCTCGACGGTGAGGAGGCGCCGTTCCCCGCCCGATTCGTGCGGCACCCGCACGGCGTTGTGGATCGCCGGCAAGGACCCCGGAGAAAACTCCAGGTCCAGCACCGGACCGATGACCTGAACCACTCTTCCCTGATTCACATGCCCTCCCTTAAAATCACTCGCGTTCGATCTCCCGGCCGAACTTCGCCGTCACGTAACGGCGCAGCCGGAGCTTGTCGAAAAAACCGATGTTCTGGAACCGGATCCCGTAATTCATCCGTCCCCCGCGGCTCCTCATATAGACCACTTTGCCCAGGAACTCGATGGGGACGTTCACCTTCAAAAAAAGCGTCTCTCCGGAGCGGAGCGGGACGTGCCCCTCCACCGCCATGCCGCCCATGCTGAAGTTACGCACCTGGGCGCGGCCGCGGGCCGATTGTCCGCCCACGTCGTGCAACTCCACCAACATGTCCGCCGGGATCCGGCGAAACCGACGACGTTCCATTTTCTGTCCCTCGGGCAAATCCCGTCCTACTGCAGCGCCTCGGCGCCCCCCACCAGTTCGGAAATCTCTTTGGTGATCGCGGCCTGCCGGAGCTTGTTGGCATAGAGCGTGAGGCTCTCGATCAGTTCCTTGGCGTTGCGGGTGGCGTTCTCCATGGCCGTCATGCGGGCCGCCAGCTCGGCCGCCGCCGACTCCATCAACGCCCTGAAAATCTGCGCCTTCAGCGCGCGGGGGAACAGGGACTCCAGCAGCCGTTCCCGGGCGGGCTCGTAAAGGAAATCCGGGGCCGCGGGCCGCACCGAGGCCGGGACCGGCGGCGTCAACGGCAGCCAAACGGACCTCACCGGCCTCTGCTGCATCACGCTTTTGAATTCGTTGTAGATGACCGTCACGTCCCGCGCCGGCCGGTTGACGAAGAAATCCGTCACGTCCCGGCCGATGAGCTCCGCGTGAGCGTAGGAGAGCTGGTTGAAAATGTTGACGTATTCCCCTCGGACGGCCACTTTCATGCGGCGGAAGAAATCGCGGCCCTTCCGACCCACACAGAAAAGTTCGACCGTCTCCCCTTCGTTCTCCCGCAGAAATTCCAAACCCCTCTTGATGAGGTTCGTGTTGAAGGAACCGCACAGACCCTTGTCGGCGGTGATCAACACCAGTCCCCGCGGGCCGGTCTTTCTCTCCGCCAGGAGCGGGTGCCCCAACACCGTCCGCACCGCCGCGCCGGACTGTCCCGGTTCGGCCACGGCGGAAAAGATATCCGTCAGCAGGGTCTCCATCTTCTGAGCGAACGGCCGCGCCGAGAGGATGCGCCCCTGGGCCCGCCTCAGCCGGGCCGCCGACACCATCTTCATGGCCTTGGTGATCTGCTGCGTCGACTTGACGCTCTTGACCTTCCGACGCAGTTCCCGCAGCGAGGCCATGGGCCGTTCCGGTCTATTTCGAGATCTTCTTGACCGACTTGGCCTTCAGAGCGTAGCCGGAATAGGTCTTGTACGCGTTCGGGGCCTTGTCCACCGAGAGCTGCCCTTCGATCAACAGCCACTGGCCCGGATCGGCCAGGTAAACCTCCAATTTGGTGGACATGTCCTCCGGGTCGAAATACACGCCGACGTTGTTCATGATGTCCTTCGGCTTGCCGGTGACCACGAAAAAGTCGCGCTCCTTGTCCACCGGCGCGGCCAGCACCGCCTCCACCTGCACC
>ERZ795054.2478-NODE-2478-length-15468-cov-4.644067_pt1 | contig 15468 bp, 10 predicted proteins | sample MGYA00375138_ERZ795054 | MGnify/ENA primary metagenome ERZ795054 (study PRJEB30183, sample SAMN05720215) | anaerobic digester metagenome | isolation source: active sludge of municipal wastewater-treating anaerobic digesters | place: USA | collected 2014-12-23 ...
CGGACTCAATCCGCGCCCGACCTCGATTGTTCTTCCCACGCCCGCAACATCGCCTGGATGCGCGGGGGAGGATCGGGCGCCAGGCGGGTCGGGGTATCCCAGGCCAAACCCTCGGTCTCTGAATGTCTAGGGCGAGGCGACCGCTGGTTCCACGCGACGGCAACCGTCCGGAAATCCTCTTCAGCCTGCCCGATCACCTCAGGCGGCACCGCTTCGGCATAGGCGGCGAGCACCCCGTGGCGCCCCACTAAAGCTTGGGCTGCCTCCCGGCTGGACTCGCCAATCACCACGTGCGGCAAACACGCGGCGAGAATGCGCACGCCCGCACATTGCATGGCCGCCAGAGCCTCCTCGGCACCCGCCTGGCCCGTGGTGTCCAACCGGAACAGAATCTGAGCTGTTTTGCGCAATGCACCCTTCCCTCAATCTGCCGCGCGAGGCAGCGCATGGCCCGCTCGACCGCGCCATTTCTCCCTCTGACCCGTCGCCGCTCCGAGTGCAGCCAGAACGAATTGTCTTTTCACTCGACGATGTGGTCGTTCGAAGTCGGCGCCTCCTCCGCGGTAGATGCTATCACGTACGCCACGACCCAACACTTGTCAAACGATAGCCAGCCAACACGCGGCGCTCACACATCGACGCCGTGCCTGCCCCCCCGCGACTACCGTGGCAACCCGCTACGTAATGCACAAGGCTTACATCCGCCCGCCCCCCGTGCCGGCCAGCATAACTCCCCATGTGTAGTCACAACCGAGCACCCGGAACACGCCGATTATCATGACCTGGTTCTAAGCCGCGGCAGACCATCCCACTCGCACCTCTGGCACGTGCAGTTGCTGAGCGTCGAGGGGCCTCCGCGCCGGACCGTAACGTTGGGTCTCATCGGACTGCACGCAGTGAATGTGCGATGCATAAGGCAAAGGGCCGAGCCGAGCAAGCCGGCCTCTGAGCCGTCGGCTGCGCGGCCGACATGCGGGCAAGAGGCTCAACGAGCGGACGCGACACATCGTGGTGGACACACGGGGGCTCCCGTTGCGGATCCTGATGCTTGCAGCCCACGTTCAGGATCGCGATGCCGCGCGACTGACCTTGGCCACGGTGTTCGACGTCCACATGAGATTGCGCTGCCTCTGGGTCGATGGCTGCTATGCCTGTTGTTTGTCTGGACTGATAAATCGCCCCAACGTCAAAAGCCCGCCCATGGCCGCCCCGACGGCGGCCGCAAGCGCAGTGACGTCCTTCAGCGCGTTAGGCTTGAAGACGGCCACACCGAGCAGCAGCAGCAACACAAAGAGCATGGCAGGCTTGAGTAGCCCGCTGGCGAGATGCATGCTTGGGTCGCTCTCCCGCGGGCCAGACTGGGACTGCTGCTCCAGGGGGAATGCAAGCAGAACGTACTCTTGAAACCCTGCATTCTCGATGCGAAGCTCAGGCTGGAAGACGATCCATCCCCGACTGCGAAGCGATCGTATGGCGCAACTTTCCCCGACAAAACGCCGGCACGCGACATGGAAGAGGCAGGTCTTTTCGGCATGGGAGCACTCGGCCCACCAGTTTTGATACACCGTGCAGTGGTGCCTGACCCGTGCTGGCAAATCCTGGATGACCCCTTCTGGTCGGTCGTCAGGTGAGTGTTTCAGTGCGGCGCGGACCTCTGCCGTGCCGCCGCGCGCATGCACCACCATGGCAGAAAGCACACTGTCGATGAGCCGTGCATGCGTCACGTTTCCCTTGGGCGTCGACGAGTGTGATCGTCCGTGCCGCACATCGTACAGGAATACGTCGCGCACGATGAAGTACGCCAGCCGCATAGCCAAAGCCGCCGTCACCAGCAAGCCCACCGCTGCAGGCCAAAGCCAATCGAGTGCCCCCCATGTGTCAGAGAGATTCCAGGGCTTATTCACGAGCCTGTGCAGGTCATAGCCCAGGCTGGCCTCGCCTCGCTTCGCCGGACCTTGGGTGGAGAAGAAAGGGGCCAGCAGTCGAATGTCCCCTGGCGTCCCGAGTGCGAGCAGCCTGACCCTGGCCCGACGGTACAGGCGGTCCAACGCGCCCAGCGAGCCGTCCCGAGCGTCGGCAAAATCCGTGGAATTCGTGGGAAAACCGATGAGGTATCGGTCCCACTCGAGTTGCACGCGGCGCTGATCCAGGCCTGGCGCCTTGTTTTCCCACTCCTTAAGCAAGCGTTCCTTGCGCTGCTGGAGATCTTGCTCGGCGATCTGAGCCGTTCCGCGTGCATAGCATATCATCTCCTCGCGATGACAGATCGTGGCGAAGGCCAGAACCGGCACAGCGCCGACGCAGAGCAGTAGGCCGGCAACCGTTACAGCAGCATACGTTGCCGGTCTTTCAGAGTTCGGTTCGGCCTCTCTGCAGCACACTTGAAGTAAGCCCCAGGCCACCAGGGCCAATGTCGGAGACAGCAGACCGATCATCCAGAGGACCGCCCACGGTGTTGAGGAGCAGATGGCTGCAAGGCCCGCGAGAAGCGCCGCCAGGAGGAAGCCACAGACGACACCAGCGCGAGATGCGAAGAACCGAGGGCTCGCCAACCAGAGGACGTACTGGAGGGCGGCTGGCTTCGAGGCATGGACAAACATCCAGACGACCATGCCCAGAATGATGAACATGCCTGGAATCGCCCACGAAACGGCGAGAAGCACGGTCATCATCGCAAGGGATGCCTGATGAAAACCGTCCAGAACCGCCTTGTCGCGAAACAGCACGACCCGCCATGGAAGTGGCGGCAGGGAACGCACGGCAAACCGCACCCGCTGGCCGTGATAGACTCCGGAGAGCTTGTTCATCTTCACGGCAGAAATCTCGTCGCATGAGACCAGGGCGCGCAAATGGGGATGGTCGTCGCATTCAGCAAAGAAGTTCTTCTCGCGGAGATTCAGGGACGAGTCGGAATGGAACAGCACGCGGCCTTCCCGCGTAACAACGGCAAAGCCATAGCCGGCGGGCAGCGTCGGATTCATCAGGCTCTGCAACTGGACCTCCATCGCGATCACAGCCGGTCTGGTGTGACTCGTGCTGGTGGAAGACCCCGTGCGGGGTTTGTCTGGAAAGTCGCCACTGCCGACCGGTTGGGAGAAGAGCCCCACCATCTCACCGCGTGTTCCGGAAAACAGAGGTTCCAGGTAAAAGACATTCATCGGGGAGTTGGTCCCCCCCCACGCCAGGTCCTTGAGGATGCGCCAATACGCGGCGGTCCCACCGATTCGCCCATTCGGCGTCAACAAGGCAGCGGTGGTCCACTTGAAGAGGATGTTTGACTTGGCGTCCGCCCACCAAAGGTAACGAAAGTAGGGATGCAAAGAATTTGTTGGCTGGCTGGCGCTCGCGAGCAAGTACGGAGGCGTGCCGCCCTGGGGTTGGGCGGCATCAAGAACCACATCGATGTTGGTGTTCGTGAGCAGATTCGTTCCGCGCAAACTCCACCAGTTCGTGCTCTCCGGTTTCTTGGCAATGAGACAAGCGTTCGAGTTGCATGCCGACACCGTTGCATACAATAGCCCCAGTTCCTCCATGAGGTTCGAGTGGATCGTTGCCCCAATGGCGTCCAGTCGTTCATCCGCCCACAGAGCCGCATGGCGGAAAGATGCGCCGTGAACGGCGATCGTCGTACAGGTGGCAATGGACGCCACGGTGGCCAGGAGAAACAAGAACACGCGGCCCGGCGTCAGCGGGCTGTGCTCGACCGAGGAGCAGATGCTGACAAGGGGGCGCGAGAAGACGAGCAAAGTCAGGACAAAGGCGGCACAGAGGACCAGTGGCGTCGGAAGCGCATGCGTTTGCCTCGCCACGGCGTCGGCGCGCAGGAGGCCGCAGAGCCAAGCGTTCCAACCGTTGGTGGAAGCGGGAAACAGCCGCAGAGGCGTTGCAAGAACATAATACTCTGAGCCTGATAGCCGCACTGTCCAATCCACGACACGTCGTAGCCCTGGAGCATTCGTAGCACCCGCCGTGCGCATTGGCCAATCTGGCGGCACATCCGGCAGCTCGGCTCGAGTCAAGGGGCCCGAGGGCATGTGAACGAGCACCTGAGCGTTCGTGCCGATGACCCCGACGTCATCGAAGCCCCCCTTGCTCAGCAAAGGAGTGGCGAATCCTCGGAGCGAAACCGTCGCGACGCGGTGCGCGTTTGTCTTCAGGTCCGGGACACGCAGGTCAAACTGGAGCGTGGCGCCGCACACATTCGGGATGACCTCCAGTTCGTTGGCTCCGCTTTCGGCACTGGACGCGGCATCTGGATGCGGCCGGAGCACCATCTTTTCCTCGTGCAAGCTGATCGACTGCTCGATTGTGCTCCAAAACGCGATACTCGGATCCCGATGGGCGTCCTGATTTGTATCCCACAGCCTATTCGTCCACTGGAAGCTGGCGTCCTCAAGGGCACGCAGCAAGGCCTCCTGCAATGCCGTAGCACGAGAGGCAATGCATTCGGAGGTTTCCGCGAGAATCCGGTAACCATGCTGGATCACGCGGCGCTCCTGGGCCGAGTAGTGCCGGTACGCAAGCAGTCCAAACAGCCCTGCCAGGACACAGAATACCGCTGTTTGGGCCACCAATAGAGCCACCATTGACCGTCTCGGCTTTCCGTCCGGCCTGGATGAGGGTTTCGTCCGCGACATACGCGCCTTGGGGGTGCATCAAGCGCCCGTGTTGAGGTTCCGAGATGACGGGAACATCAACATGACATCAAAGTTCACTCCGGCGGCCAGCGCCGAGATGATTGTGCGCGGGCGAGCGTGCTGGATCTGGCCAACGCGTCGACGCATCGGCCGGAGGCGACCCGGTCGATGACCGACTGCCCAGCGGGAGACCGCAATCTCGGTCAGTCACCGCAGCCTCTGGCCTGCAACGAACCGCACTGCAGCCCGGACTGAACGAGGTCAAAGAGTACAGCTTCGTCGACTGCAGGCTGAGAAACTCCCGTACGACCCTGAGAACGATCTGGAGGCGGTCGTGCACGTTGAGCTTGTGATGCAGCCGCTCGACGTGGCTATGGACCGTGTGCGACGAGATGCCAAGCGTAGCCGCAATGGCGGACTCCTTTTCGTCGTCGAAGAGCGCTTTGACAATCTGGACTTCCCGTGTCGAGAGTCCAAGGCTTGAAGCGATCCGTGCCCATGCGTCGGACGAGAGTATTGCTGAACCTGCCGCGTGTTGCCGCGGGCGGCCGCTGTCGGCGCAGGCGGGCCGGGTCCCCGAGGAACGGACAATGCAATGAAGGGCTCGGTGTTTCATCAGGCTGTGATGTGGGTGCCGACCGGCTGTCAGCGTCGTTTGATCATTCCGCTTTCGCCCGACCGAGAACAGTCACCATGAGCCGACGATTCTTATGCGGCCACCGGCCCGGACACTCTCCCTGCCCCAGCAGGTACCGGCCGGTTCATCGAGCTACTGCAACGCGCGGCAGGTCTCCAAGCCAGAAGGCGCACTGCGACGGGGAGTCAGTCATCGGCCAATGCGCGGCAGACGTACACGCTGCCGCACGGACGGCTCGATGCCATTGTTCGAGACCAGCGCCCCGCTTTGGCGCACGGTGCCACGTGGATCCACATCCCTCTGCCTCCATACGCACACCGACTCGCGACCCCGCTCGCCAGTGCGGTGAGGGGCGCCGGCTAGATCGCCTGGAGGCTTCGTTTCTCTACCACCACCCGCGCTCCCAGGATGGTGTTCAGCAAAATCGAGACCCGACGATGATCGTCCAGTTCTTTCTCAAAGACCCCGGACCACCCCCGCAGCGGTCCTTGCTGGATGTCGACTCGCTCGCCCCGTCGCCAGCATGGTCCATCGAGACGGACATAGCCGTCGTCCCCCTCCCGCGCTCGGATGTCTTCGATAAGATCTTCTTCAACCGGAACCGGAATGCTGCCTGCGCCGATGACCCGACAGACCCCGCGGCAGTAGCGGACCAAGTGCAGATGGGTCGCGGGCGCGAACCGGGCGAAGAGGTAGCCCGGGAAAAGCGGGCCAATGGCGCGGCGGCAGGCCAGTCCGACGCACCGCTCGCGGCTTGCTCGGGGCAGGAAGGTGGCCAGATCGAGCGTCGCCACGCTCTCACGCGCGACTTCTTCGGCGAGAGGCTTTGCCTGGAGGGCAAACCAGTTCGTGTCCCGCCACAAATCCATAGCAATCTCTCCGTTCACCTGCTGGCGCCTTTCTCTGACCGGCTCGTCCCTCGGCACCCGAGGACCGGCTCGCGCAGGCGCTGTTCCTCCCGCCGATTCAACCGGTAGTGCGTGTTTCCGTCTTTCCCGCGCCGCGCGGCGACAAAACCCCTGGCAACCAACTTACCCAATGCCGCCTCGACCTCGGCCACCGACCGCCGAACGCGCCGTTCGAGCAGCCACCAGTCGCATACGCCTTCGAGTGTGTCCTGTGCGTCCGGATGCTGCACGAGATACTCGAATACCTCGTCATCTACCCTCGCGCGCGTCACTTGGTTGGAGTGTTTCATGTGCCGGATCTGTCACGAGGCGGAGAGAGCATCCCGAGTGCCAGGCGTAACTCGTTGATCGAGCGATGGACGAACCGCCTGCCTGGGCGGAAAAGCCCTAGCCCGGAAATCTCACCAGTGGGCCGGGCACGCGGACACAGTGTGGTCGAGATTGGGTCCATCTGTTTGGGGCGCAGGTTTCTGATGAGCCCGCATTTCAGGCGAAATGTGACGGTGACCGGGTCAGATGACATCAAGAGTTGGTGAGAAATGCGGGCTAACCCGGATCAATCGCAGTCTCCGCCCTGAACCTGATCCGGACCAGTTGCGTCGCATGTGCGGGGCGATTCCCCCCATCATTCGAACGACTGTGAAGCCAGGACGAATCCGTCATACCCAGACACCTGTTTGCCCGATTCCGGGAGAGCGGTTGCGTCTCCCGACCCCATCGAAGCAGCGCAGAGAGGAACGGCCTCCGCAGCGCGGCCAAGCCCCAACCGAAGCGATCGAATCCACGTACACGTCTGGCTCCGACGGTCACGCCGGTCGCCGCGCTGCGATGGCGCTGACGCGCAGGAAATGGTGTGAGGAGAACAAGAACTCACCCGCAGAATTCACTCGCGGCTTGCGAGCAGCTTGAACGATTGCAGAACAGATGCTCACGTTCCGCGCCTGGGCGCGCACGTCATCCAGGAGCGGCTGAGGCAGGGGATCCGACGATGTGATGCTTGCGCAGCAGCTCCCACAAGGCGCGGCGATCCTTGTGCGCAGCGCGGGCCGCGTGCGTAATGTTGCCGCCATGGGCCACCAAGAGCTGGCGGAGGTAGTTACGTTCGAATTCGGAGATCGCGCGCGCTTTCAGTTCGCGAAAGCCCAAGTCCGACGGCGACGCATCGTCACTCTGAGGGAGGCGCAGATCGGCGGGTTGGATCAGGGCGCAGACGCTCAACGCGACGGCCCGTTCCACGACGTTCTCGAGTTCACGCACATTGCCGGGCCAGTCGTAGGCGAGCAGTCTGCTGACTGCGGCCGGTGACAACTCGCGAGCCGGTGCGCCGAACTTCTGGGCGTACTTGGTCAGGAAACTGCGTGCCAATCGCGGGATGTCATCGGGCCGCTGGCGCAGTGGTGGCAGGTTCAGCGTTAGAACGTTGAGCCGATAGTAAAAGTCGTGGCGAAATCGACCGGCGGCAAGGGCAGCGCCGAGGTCGGTGTTCGTCGCGGCGATGATCCGGACGTCCGCATGGCAGGATCGCTCGGAACCGAGAGGCCGGAACTGGCCGTCCTGCAAGAAGCGCAGCAGCTTGACTTGGGCCAACGGCGTCAGACAGTCGATCTCGTCCAGAAACAGCGTGCCATGGTCAGCTTCGGGGATTACGCCTCGTCTGGAGGCGGTGGCGCTGGTGTAAGCACCGGGTTCATGTCCGAAAAGTTCATTCTCCACCAGGTCGGATGGGATGGCGCCGCAGTTGACCGTGACGAAGGGCTTGCCCGCCCGCGGCCCCAGGTAGTGGACCGCCCGTGCAAAGAGGTCCTTGCCGCTCCCCGTTTCGCCGGTGAGCAGCAGGCAGGCGTCACAACGCGCCAGCACGGGGAGTTGGCGCACCAATTCGACAAAGGCCGGGTTGTCGCCGACAATCGGCGCGAGGCCGTGTTTGGTCCGCAGCCGACAGAGCGTGCTCTCCACTTCAGTTGGTTCACGCCGCAGCGCGCTGAGGCGGGCCAACAAGTCCTCCCGCCGCAGGGGGAGCGTCACAAAATCCGAGGCGCCGAGACTCAACACGTGGGCCAGGCTCTCGGCCTTCGCCGACTCGACGGCAACCAGGACAGGCACATCCCAGTGATGCCGGCGGGCGGCGGCGAAGAACCCCTCCGCCAATTGCACTAACTCTTGAGACCCGAGCCACAACAAAAGAACCTCTCCCGCGGCGGTTGACAGGACCCGTCCGACTCGTGAAAGGTCACCCTCGGAACTCAAATCGACTGCGCCCAGGTCGATGCATTCGAGCCTTTCGTGGTCTTGGGTGCACAGCCCTTCCAACAGGGGCAGCCCCACGTTCAAGTCCTTCCCGGACCGAAGCACCACAAGACGGGTTGGCTTCATGGCGATATCCTTGGCTTTGCCAGGACCGCACCACCCCTTGCCCGAGTGTAGCCCCCTGATCGAGCACGCAACGCGGACCTCGCATCCGCGACACGCGGACCTGACACCCCCCCCCTTCCGACAAGCCGTTGGTGTTTCTCGCGGGATTGCAGGGCCGCCGGTTCCCGGCCAGACTCCGTGCCCTTCTTCGTCTCCATCTTTGACTAAAGGGAAACGGGTTGAAGGTTGCGAAAAAAGTGATTGCCCTCACAGATTGGCGCTTCCTGCCGCACTGATCGCAAACCAACCGCGATTCCACATCACGGCGCGTGAAGCCTCACCCGCCGGCGAGTGCCGCGGCCAATTGCCGGATCTCCTCGTCGATGTCCTCGCGGCGCGGCACGGTGCGGGCAATCTCGCCGCGCAGCATCATCGCAAAGCGCTGTCGGAACCGATAGGCCGCCGACTTGGCGGCGCTTTCCGTGAGGCCAAGCCGCTGTGCCAGAGCGACGCAGGAAAGGTCCTCCTCGCCCCCATCCAAGTACCGCTCGAGGATCTGGAACTGTTCCCCTTTGCCCCCCCGAACATAGTCTTCCCGCATCCGTCGCAGCACCAATTCGATGATCATGCAGGCCCAAGCCCGATCGTATGCGACCTCAGGCGAGGCCTCGTGGCTCAGTTCGATCGCGTACCGCTCCTCGGCGTCCAAGTCGTCCATCGAGAGGCAGGGCCTCCCTCCGCCACGCTTTGTCGTGTGGGACTTGTCCCACTCGTTCGCCAGGAAGTTCCTCAGGGAAGCCCGGATGAAGCTGCGAAACCGGCCTCGAGCCGGGTCCGCCGCGGCCAGGCTGTGATGCGCGAGCAGTCGCGCAAAAAACTCCTGGGTGAGGTCCTTGGCCTCCTCGACCCCGTACCCCACGTGTCGCACGTGGGCATAGACGGGATACCAGTACTGGCGGCACAGTGCCTCGAGAGCGGTTCCCCCTTCAGCCGAACCCTCGCGGCTCGCTGAAAGAACAAGGTTCCATTCGGTGGCGGGGAACGTCCCTGCACCTTGCCCCGAATCGACTTCGTCCTTGTCGGTCGGTGAGGACATCTGCTGGGCTGACGCTCCCGAACCTAACAGTTGGGGTGACCGACGACCAGACAAAAACAAGCCGTGTGCCGTGTTTCGCCTCTGCGGGTCCTTGTTGTGTCGACACGGAACCAGGAGCATTCTGTCGGTCGTGAAAGCGTTCTTCCAGAGGAACGGTGTGTTGCATTTCTCCGCCCTTCAAGCCTGGCTTGATGACCCCATGTTCGGGGTTTCAAAGATTCTGGCGGCCGGGGTCATGGCTTCGCTCGTGCTACTGCTCGCGAGCGGATCCGGACTGGGTCAGCCCGTTCTGGCGGCGGCCGAGCAGGAGGAAAGCCATCGGGAGGATGGGGGCAAAGCGGCTGCATCGAGTCCTTCGAATGCCACGCGCGCCGCACCGTCCGCCGACACGCCGCACGTGCTGGAAACGATTCGCAGGCAGTATGCCCTGCCGGCGCTGGCGGTGGTCGTGGTGAAGGACGGGCGGATTTGCGACCGCGCCGCTTTGGGAGTGCGCAAGGTGGGAGATCGCATCCCGGTGACGACCAACGACCTGTTCCACATCGGGTCGTGCACGAAGGCCATGACCGCCACGCTCGCCGCGCTGTTGATCGAGGAAGGCAATCTGCGCTGGGACACCACGATTGCCGAGGCCTTTCCCGATCTGAATGGGAGAATAGACAGGCAGTACGAAACCGTAACCGTCGAGCAGTTGTTGACCCATCGCGGCGGGTGTCCCAATCAGCCACCGTCGGACGCCTGGAGACGGGCCTGGAAACAAAAGGGGACGCCCGCGGAACAGCGCCGCGAGTTCATCGGCGCCGTTCTCGCACGGCCGCCCGCAGCGGCGCCGGGGACGAAGATGATCTACTCGAACCAGGGCTATTCCGTCATCGGCGCCATGCTCGAACAGGTGGCGGGCGAATCGTGGGAAGATCTCATAACCCGAAGGCTGTTCAAGCCGCTTGGCATGAGTTCGGCCGGATTCGGTCCGCCCGGAACCCTGGGCAAAGTGGATCAGCCCTGGGGCCACAAGCGCAACGAGTCTGTCGAGCGGGGATTTGATCGATCTCAGCCGAGCCGCGCGGGACGCAAAAGCCGGGAAGGCATCGCGACGGCCGATGAGACTGGAGATCGGGATCGGTCTGAAGCGCGCCTCGCCGAGGCCAGGCCGGATCAAATCGACAACCCGCCGGCCATCGGGCCCGGCGGACGCGTGCATTGCACGCTCGAGGACCTGGCGCGTTTCACCATCATGCATCTCGATGGTGAGCGGCGCGGCGGACTGTTGCGGCCGGAGACGTTCCGTCGACTGCATAGCCCGCCTTCCGGGTTCGACTATGCCTGCGGCTGGCGGAGTGTCCGACGCGATTGGGCGCGGGGACAGGCCTTGACGCACGACGGCTCGAACACGGCATGGTACGTGGTCATGTGGCTTGCGCCTGAGATCAGGTTTTCGGTTGTGATCGGGACAAACATGGGCGGTTCAGACGCATCGAGGGGGTGCGACGCAGCGGCCGGCGCGATGATCGGGAAATGGCTGGCGCAGCCGACACACGAGCAGTGAAAGGCGTCGGATCGGCCCGGCAGCCGGCCGATGGGATGGGCTTGTGCGAAATCTGGACGACGACGCGTGTTGAATCGGGATCGAGGCGCTGGCCGCCGCGATGCGCCTCAATTCTCCGGTGAGGACCGGACAATCGCAGCCTGCCTGGCGGCGCTCAAACGCACCGGGCCAAGAAGTCCTGACTCCATCAAGGGAGTGTCCTTGGTGAGCTTGCGGATGTTGGTCCGTGTCCAGCGTTGGTCCGGCGGCATCGACTGTTCTCCAATGATGCGATTGGGCCAGAAGTTCGTCACGCGCACGAAGAGGACGTTTCGTTCTTTCCGCAAAGCGCCGGTCACATCGACTCCGAAGGGCGGCTTCCAAACAACCCCGAGGTTCCGTCCGTTGAGCACGATCTCAGCCAATTCCCGCACCTGGCCCAGTTCGAGGAAGACACGCGCCCGAGCGTCCAGCCATTCCTCACCCACCTCGAACTGCACGGTGTATTCGAGAGTCCCGGCGTGGTACTTGACCAGGGGATCTTCGAAGCTCGTCCATGACCGCAGGGCATCGAGTTGGAGAGGTCGGGTGGCGGAGCTCAAGAGTTCGCGGGGCAGAGCATGGAGCACCCATCCGGCATCGAGTGCGCGCGGCGCCGGCGTCGCGGGGATGTTCAGCGTTTCGACGAGACCGTCCGCATGCTCGAGTGCGTACGTGCCGGCGGGACCAGACGCGGAGAGGCGCAGGGCATCGCCTTCACGCCACAGTTCCACCGCGTCGCCACGGCGGATTGGTGCGGTCCGGACATGGGCGGCGCCGGGCGCGAGGATGGCAGCGGAGGCCTTCTCGATGGCGGGGGCGGACGCGATGGCAACAAGGGGTTGTCCGTCGCGGGTAACAGAGACGACCCGCTGGCCGCCGGCTGGCGCCCGGAAGACGACGAACAGAGAACCAAAGGGCTCGAGTTCGAGGGGCAGGGTGATCTGTCCGTTGTCCTCCTCCCACGCAGCCGCCGTGCGGATTGTCCCGCTGTCAGGCAGCCACAGTTCGGGCGTCTTGCCCGAGACCCGGAAGCGACAGCGCACGTTCTCCCAGCGGTTCGAGCGATTGGCGACGAAGTAGATATCGGCGTCGCCGGCGCAACGGTGGATGGAGTCAAGGGTTGTCAGTGCATCCGCTCCCTGGAACTCGAAGTCGGGTCTGACACCGCCGGCGAGAAGGACCTCCCGTGCGGACCGATCGGAGACGACCCGACCTTGCGACGCTTGTCCGGGGCCGTCCCAAAGGGCGCTGGCGATGCGTTGAACCTCGATGTCGGCCTCAGGGTAACCGACGAGGCCAGTGGCTTCGACCGGCTTGGGGCCGACCACGGTTGCCCCTGCAGCAACCAGCTCACGAATCTTGCGCAAGACCGGCAGCGAGATGGCGGCGGCGTCGCGCAAGACGAGCACGCGATAGCTCATGCCATCCGGCAAGACGATCCGGCCGTCGCGCACAGTGGCGCGGGTGAGGAGCACCTCCTCGGTGACAACGTCGTAGTCGTAACCCGGGAGCACGCGGGCGGGGTCGCTGCGTTTGAGCTGGGCGAAGTTGGGCACATGATCGCCATAATAGTAGCAGGCGTCGGCGACGAAGAGGCCTTGTTGGAGCAGCCACTGACAGCGGTTGAGGTACGCGATGAACGGGCCGGACTGCGGCCACCAGGTGCAATTCGGGTTGATGTGGGTGCCCGCAAAGTACTGGATGCCGGGGAGCCCCTCTTCTTCAGGGGAGCAGACGAACTCGTGCCACACCAGCAGGTTCAACCCCTCGCAGGCCGCCCGGTCAAACGACGGCTTCAGGTTGTCCCAGATCGTCTCCTGCCAGTGCGGACCGATGGTGGTGAAGCCCTCCGCCGCGACCAACCGCCGCCCGTAGGTGTGCGCGGCGGAGGCGGGCTGTTTGATGAAGAAACGGTTGGACTCGCCGACGCGGTGTCGCCACGACCAGGCCCAGAACTCACTCATCGGCACGTCGTTGAAGCCGAGGCATTGCTGGGCGTCGACCGGCACCGCGTGGGGGCCGCCCGATTCCGGGTGGATCTGGAGTCCGTGGCGATGCGCGCCTTCGCGGAAGAGCCGGTAATGGTTGTCGATGGCCAGGTCGCCAAGGGTGCGGCGGAAGTCGTGGAGGAAACGATGGCTGACGGACCTGTCCTCCACGATGCGCCCCGCCAGGACCGGCAGGAAGGGCATCAGGTCGTAACCGCGGCGTCGTTGGAATTCCTCGCGCAGGGTCGGTGTCCAGTTGACGGCCTCGACCTCCCAACTGTCGGTGTGCAGGTACTTGAGTGTCCGGCCCGCCAGGGGGCCGGCGTCGGCAATGAGCGGTTCGACGACGGCGTCCCAATAGCGGCGAAACGCGCCGGCATCGAGCACATCGAGGGCGAAGCCCTTCCAGCCGTCGCTCGATGTCGAGACGCGGGCGTGATCGCCGATCGTGCAGCCGAAGCGCAGGATCTGCCACGCGCCCGCCGGCACCTCCCACTCGAACAGCCCATCCGGTCCGAGCCTGGACGTGACGTCGCGCACGTCCGCCTTGCGCGTATCTTCCTCGCCCGGCTCGGGAGGGAGTTCGGTCAGCAGAGGGGTGGTGTCGGGAGCCGAGAAATGCAGGGCCCTGTGCATGGCCTTTTGCTGCCAATTCTGGAGCGGGCGCTCCGGGGTCGTGGGCGCGTTGGTGTCGAGGGGATAGGCGATAACAAACAGATCGCGGTAGAACCCATCGCGGCTTTTCGGCTCGAGCAGCTTCTGTTTGAGCAGGGCGGGACCGTTGGCCCGGGATTCGGACCAGACCAGTTTTTTGGCGGCGTCTTCGGGTGTGACCATGGGCCCGCCGAGGTTCCAGCCGCTTTGGATATTGAGGCTCATTTCCAGGCCGAGCCGGTCGGCCTCGCTCAGGGCGTGTTTGTAGAGCGCGCGCCACTCGGGCGTCAGGAAGGTCGGCCCGTGCTTGACGGGATCGTTGCCATCCTGACTGGCGCCGTCGGCGTCGCAGATGAGCCCGCCGCCCCATCCCTTGGCCTTCATCTCTTCGAGGTCGCGGGTGATGGCAGCCCGGGTCACATTGCCATTGAGCCACCACCAATAGGCGCGCACTCGAGCGGATCGAGGAGGGTCCATCCAGCCGACCTCGAGCGGCTGGTCGTTTCCGGCGACGAGATTGAACAGGGACGCTGCCAACAGGGACATGACGGCCCCGCGGGGAGAGAACACGGTGGTCTGCATGGCAGTCATTCTCCCGCTTCGGTGTTGTCTTGCCAAGTGCCGCGCAGCATGCGGCAGCCGAAGAGGCCGCCCGCCCGGCGGTCAGACGGAAGCGAGCTGATCGCGGTTCTCGTAGACCTTCAGGACGGCGTCGGCGATGTCGTCCATGTCCGCCTGAGTGCCCAGGAACGGTCCCGAGGCCCAGATCATCGCCATTTCCTCACAGACCTGATCGCACCTGGGACAGCTCATTGCGTCACGAAACTCCTTGAGCCGGCGTTCGGAGAATGTCTTGCGATAGACCCTGCTCTGGACGATGTGATCCACCCAAGGCTCGCGGTGCAGACCGATGGTGATGTAGGGGCTCAAGGGCACGCCTTCGGCGGCCATGGCTTTGAGGAAGCGGGCGCGGTCGACATTGTTGAAGTGCTCCTTGCGATAGCGCATGGCGTAGAGGTAGAACGAGCCGCTCGTGGTCCCCGGGTAGAGCTTCTGCGGGACGAGACCCGGGCAACCCTTCAGGCGGCTGGTCAGGTACGCCGCGTTCTCGTTGCGGCGCTGGAAGCGTTCCTTGACGCCTTCGAGTTGGCCGAGCAACAGCGCCGCTTCGAGTTCGTTCATCCGATACTTCGGACCGATCACCTCGGTCTTCCCGCGCCGCGATGTGCCGTGATTGTGGACCGTATACACCTTGTCCATCAGGGCCTCATCATCGCCGATGACCGCCCCGCCTTCGCCGCATGCGATGGTCTTGCTGGTCTGGAAACTGAAACAGCCCAGCGGCGCGATCGAGCCCAGCTTCTTGCCCTGGTACTCAGAAAGATGCGCCTGGCAGGCATCCTCGATGACTGTCAGATTGTGTTTTCGGCCAATCTCGAGAAAGCGTTCGAGGTGGCAGGGCTGCCCCATCATGTGCACCGGCATGAGGGCGCGCGTGTTCTCGGTGATGCGCCGCTCGACATCGTCCGGATCGAGCTGGAAGGACTCCGGATCCAGGTCGGCCAGCACCGGCAGCGCCCGGGCGGCCAGGATCGAGGCGATGGTGCCCGGATCGGTGTAGGGCGAGGT
>ERZ795054.2479-NODE-2479-length-15467-cov-5.617441_pt1 | contig 15467 bp, 13 predicted proteins | sample MGYA00375138_ERZ795054 | MGnify/ENA primary metagenome ERZ795054 (study PRJEB30183, sample SAMN05720215) | anaerobic digester metagenome | isolation source: active sludge of municipal wastewater-treating anaerobic digesters | place: USA | collected 2014-12-23 ...
AGGCAAACATTGGCTGGCAAGCCATATTGCATTACATTGTCAATCACCTGCTCTATAAAGGGCGCAAGGTGTTCCAGGGGTGCCTGATGATCGTAATCGAGCAGGCTGAAACCCACAGAAGGGATCCCGGCCATTGCCCCTTCGAAGGCTGCGGCCATGGTGCCCGAATAGATGATATTGACAGAGGCATTGGATCCGTGGTTTATACCCGAAAGGATGAGATCGGGACGGCGCCCGAGAATTTTGCGCATCGCCAGTTTTACACAGTCGACGGGAGTGCCTTCCACTGCGTATACAGGATAAAGTCCGTTGGGTGTATGCTTTCGGTACCGCAACGGGGTTTTGATGGTAATGGCATGCCCCATCCCCGACATCCCTTCGTGAGGTGCTATCACCACTACCTCACCGAAGCGGGCAGCCAGCCGTGCCAGAAAAGCGATGCCGGGCGACTGGCATCCATCATCATTGGTAACAAGAATCAGAGGTTTCATCATCGGTTTCATCTGCCGGAAAACCGCATTTCCGGTGATGGCAAAGATAGGCTTTTAGGTTGAAGTAAACGTTAAAATACCAAAAGCTCCTGGTACACCCTGTGGGTTGGCAGTCCCATTACATTGAAAAAAGAGCCTTCAACCCGCGCTATTCCGGCATATCCGATCCACTCCTGTATGCCATAGGCACCAGCCTTGTCGTATGGATTGTATTGGTCCACATATTCGGCTATGGCCTGTGGTGTGAGCGGTATAAACCACACTTTAGACATTTCCGTAAAGAGCACCTGTTTTTGCAACGACCTGATGCACACCCCCGTATAAACCCTGTGCATTCTGCCCGAAAGCCTGGAAATCATGGCAATGGCCTCTTTGCGGTCACGGGGCTTGCCGATCACATGCCCCCCCTGCACCACAATGGTATCAGCGGTGATCAGGATCTCATCAGGCCTGATGTGTGAAGGGAAAAACTGATCCGACTTCCGCTGAGCGATGCAGGCAGCCAGTTGATCTGCCGGCACATTGCCCGGGCAGGTCTCATCAATCTCTTTAACCTCCACCCTGAAAGCAATGCCCAAACCGGTGAGCAGCATTTTCCGGCGGGGGCTGGCCGAACCGAGGATGAACTTCATTCCGTCAGTGGACATGCATCAAAAGTTGATATAATACACCTGTAATGAAAGGATTCCGGCCACCATAACCAGGCGGAACAACTGGCTGAGAAAAGCAAAATCCTCCTTCTTTCCGGCACGCAGCAGTAAAAAGATGCCATACCCAAACAGGAACTGCACCACCAGAAAGTACTTCCACGTCAGGCCCATCTCCATTGCTGCCAGCTGTACCTGCACGAATGCCAGTGCAAGCATACACAGTCCGGTAAGGGCAGCAGCCAGCCATTTCACATACCTAATCCCCATCACCAGTGGCAGCGTCTGACAGCCGTATCTTTCATCTCCTTCCATATCCTCCATGTCCTTGATCATCTCGCGGATAAGGGTAACCACAAAGGCAAAGAGGATGAAAAAAACCATGGCAGTATTCACCCACCGGAATTCTGCCTGGTTGGTCACAAAGGCGCCTTTACGGGCCATGGTGAAGAATTCGAAAAGCCACACCACGGCAATGCTCAGGGCGGTGACGAAGGCGATCACCAGGTTGCCCCAGAAGGGCTTTCGCTTGTACCTGGCAGAGTAGAGCCAGAGCAGAAGGCCTGCCAGAAGGTGCACAAATACCAGTTTGATGTTGCCGGCCATAAACGACACAGTAAAGCCTGCCAGTATCCCGAGTGCTGTGAGCACTGCATGGATGGGGATGGCCGACCTCAGCGGAAGGCTTCGCCCCAGAACAGGTTTGCCGGGGTTATTAAACTCGTCGATCCGGATATCAAAATAATCATTGATCACATAGCCTCCTGCAGCGATAAGCAATACCGAAAGCACCAGCAGCACAAACTGATTCAGCGACATCTGAAGGTCGATCCCTTCGGGCAGGTACACGGGCCTGATCAGGTAATACCGCAGCAGGAACATGGTACCTGCCATGATCAGGAGGTTCGGCCACCGAATGACTTTAAAAAAGGCCGCCAGATATCGTAATATTTTGGCCCCGGTATCTTTAACTACTTGTATCTTTATCATACCCTATTGATAATTAACTACCTGATTAACCCTTACCAGATAAAGGCATCATCTTTCATCCACTTTCCCTGCAGCCGCATCACCTGTTCGATAATATCCCTTACACAGCCACGGCCACCCGGGTAATGCGAAACATAATCGACAGCACTGCGAACCTCCCACACGGCATCGGAAGGGCAGCACGACACCCATGCTTCCCGCAGGATCGGCAGGTCGGGTATGTCATCGCCCATTACAAGCACTTCCTCCCTGGCCAGGTTATGCTTCCGGCAGTACCCGGCAAAAACATCAGCCTTGTGAAAAGCCCCGGTGTGCACATCGTGGATCCCCAGCCTTTCCATGCGGTGCACAATCCCATCCGACAGTGCTCCTGTAATTACCATAATCCGGTAGTTGTTTCGTGCGGCAAGCTGCAGGGCATACCCATCGCGTGCGTGAGCGCCCCGAAACTGATCCCCCTTATCCGAGAGATATACCACCCCATCGGTAAAAACCCCGTCGTAATCAAACACAAAAGTGGTAATGGAAGCAAGCTTCTCTTTATAATTGGACATTTTTTCCTGTATGTTTCTGTATAATGGATTCTGAAACAGTTCTGTAAATCTCAGCAAGTGCCTGATGATGTGCCAGTAAAGCCAGGTGTTTTTGCAAGGTATCAATATCCATACGCACTGCCGGACCAGTCTGTGCAGCTTCCGGGCCCAGTGTGACGGCTTTGGTCAGAGTCTCTGCAAGTAGCGGGTGGAGCAGGCTGAAAGGAATTCCGGCTGCTCCGAGGAATTCCCCGGCACGATCCCACAGGTGATTGGCAAAATTACAGGCCAGTACTGCTGCCAGATGAAGCTTTAACCGCTGGCGGGAATCGAGCTCAAAGCAGGGTGATCCTGCCTTTGCAACCACGGATCTGAGCACCGCCTGCAAGGAAGGGTCTGAAGCCTCGATGCAGAAAGGTATCTGATCCGGTTCCAGCGCCCTGCCCCTGGTAAGGGTTTGACAGGGATACAGCACCCCCCCCTTCAGGCTTGCCCCGGTAAGCACCGACAGCGAGCAGCTTCCGGCAGTATGCACCACATATCCCTGATAACCGGCAAGGCGTTTAGCAAACTGGGGAATATGAGCGTCCCCCACAGCGATAATGATAAGGTCTGCCGAATTTCTCAGTTCCCCGATATCATCGGTCAGGGGCACCGGAAAAAGGGAGGCCATTTGCGAACCGGAAGCTTTGATGCGGTTTCGTGTAAGCACAGCTGTGACTTTCAGGCCAGCCATTGTGAAAAGCCGGCATAGGTGCCATGCGACATTTCCGGTGCCGATAAGGGCAATCTTTCCGGTATACACAGGATCCATCAGGGAATCATTATTGAGTATTCAGGCAGGTAAAAGTACACAAAAAAAGGCACCCTGCCATCAGGATGCCTTTTACAGTGTGTATTACGATGAATTACCTGACAATCATCTTTTTGGTAACCATTGTATTGCCGGCTTGTACCGTATAGGTGTAGATACCAGTGTTGAGGTCAGTGCCGAAATCAACCTTGTGCCTTCCAGCTGTAACAAAGCCAAAGTCTTTGCTGTACACCGTCTGGCCCATCAGGTTGTTCACCTTCAGGATCATATTGGATGATGCAGCAAGGCTTACATCGATGGAGGTTGAACCAGTGAAAGGATTGGGGTAGTTCTGCGATACAGATACGATGTTTCTGTCTGGTTCTGCGATGGAGGTGGTGAAATCAGCATCGGTAAAGGTAGCTCCATCCACATAGTAGAAAGTAGCAACGGTAGTAGGTGCAGCAGGGTCAAAATCCTGATATGCCAGGGGGATTTTGTAGGTTCCGGTAGTTCCGAATACAAATTCAGACATTGTTCCCATGTAGGCTGCGCCATCGGCAGCTGTACCTGATGTGATATTTTTCACAGGGGTTACCTTATCGTTCACGGGATCAAATCCGACGCACCAGATGTCGGGGTTGATGTTGTCGGTAACACCCACAAAAGTATTGGTATCGGTATCGATCCAAGACACGAAGATTTTGGAGCCATCGGGTGTTGTGGCAGCCTGGGGACGTGTATCTTCACTGATATCGGCGAAGGTACCCCTGAATGTCATGGTTCTGCCAAGCATCTTTGCATCCCAGGTAATACCGCCATCAGGTGACCAGATATCGAAGATGGCTTTAGGATCCCCGGTGCCGTAAACGGAAAATGCAGTGAGGCCACGGCCGTTGTCACCGGGGAACACATTCACAATCACATGCGGATTTCCGTTTCCATCCACAACCAGATCCATTTCAAAGGAGGTACGGAACCAAAGATCTGGCCTGGTGAGCCCGGGGAACAGGTCATTCAGTTCGGTGTCGGTAATAAAGGATGAAGAGACCAGATCACCGAGGTTCTTGAGGGGAACAGGAATGGGGGCGCCCCAGGTGGCACCGCCATCGGTGGTTTTGATCACAACAGGATAATACCCTTCTTCGGGCACCAGTGAAATACTGGTATGGGCGGCCATGCCAAGGTATCCGATATTGGGATTTGTGGGGTTGAAAGCGATTTTCACATCAACGGGAAACTCTTTTTCGAGGGTTGTGAGTGAATCGGCACCTGAGCAGTAGAAGGGAATCTGGCCAACTGTAAGGTCAAACTCCTGGGTAGTGGTGTTGAAGATCCCTTTGTACACGTTGAGTGTGTCGTTGTAACTGGTAAAGGTTCCTGTAGGGAAGGAAGCATCGGCACCAAAAATCTTCCCACCAGCAACGGTAAGGCCTGATGGTACATTATGGTAGATGTTGCCGGCAGTGGTAAGTGACCCCTGTTTGATGGAAGAGGAGTCGATTTTGTACGTTCCGTAACCCACACCACCCCAGGAACCTCCGTTGGATGCATCGAGGGTAGCTGAGAAATTAAAGTAGTAGGCGTTGTTCGGGTTTGTGTTCCCGGTTGGGTTGTAGATCAGGCCCTGCGGATAACGTGCATTGAAGTGGACCGAATTGTCGGGGCTGTAAACAGGTCCCAGATTACCGGTCCATGTAGCTCCGCCATCCTTGCTAAGGTCAGCCTGCACATAGCCCGATCCTGGCGTTCCCGGGGCCCTGTGGAAAAAAGCAACAGCATTCAGATTTGCATCTGCCCACAGTGCTGTTTTGCCGCCGTTGTAAAGTCCGTAGGCATTGGCAGAGGTACCACCGGTGGGCACAATCGTTACTGCCATTCCCTGTTTGTTGATGGAGGTTACAGGCTTGGCAATCACCGTATTCATGGGGACTACCTGGTTGGTGACCACATCCGCCACTTTTCCGGTTTTTCTGCCTACCTGTCCGTTAACACTCTGTGCCATTGCTGATACAGCAAACAACGACACAATTCCTAAAAGTACATACTTCTTCATCGCTCTCGGTTTTGGTTATTAATAATTGGGTTCTCGTTATTCCAATGGCAAATATAGTGTTTTGAAATAAAAAAATCACTTTTGGGTGCATTTTTTTTAACACACCTTTTTCAGGCTATCCTCCGTTCTGTTACCGAACAAGGAAATGCTGGTACTACATCCGGTTTTCGTGGCCTGAAGCTCTTCCCTGCAGGTATTTGCGGATCAGGCCTTTCAGAAAACGGACGTCCTGCCTTGAAGGAAGGTAATGGTGCGCAGGGGTTTTGGTTAATATGGCAAAGGTGATCAGGTTATACAACAGCGACACCGAATAGGTGATGGTGGCAGCCAGTGCGGCGCCGGCAAGCCCGTAACGCGGAATCAGCCACCAGGAGGTAATGGTGACAGCAATCAGCCCGAGAATGGAATTGACCGTATTGACATAGTATTTCCCGATCCCTGCAAAGTAGTGGGAGATGATCATGGATGCCGACATCCCGACAATACCGGGTGCCATCAGCAGCAATACGCGGTGCAGCCCAGCATAACGCTCGCCGAAGAAAATCAGGTAAACACTTTCAGGGATCAGCACCATGGCTGCGACGATCATAAGCGACAGCACCAGTGAGAACCTGAAGAGTCTGAGCGTGAGCGTGATGGTGTCATCTTTCTCATCAGCATTGGCAATCCATGAATATTGTACCATCGAAATACTCTTCCCAAACAGCCAGACCCCGTCGGCCAGTTTATTCCCGATTTCGAACACCCCCAGTTTAGCCCTTCCCAGGTAATGCTCCACAAAATAATAGGTAAGCCTGTAACTGAAAAACTGTGTGAGGTTGGCAATCTGAATGAAAACCCCGAACTTCATCAGATCACGGAAAAGCCCCTCGGTATTCCTGTGCGGATGTTTCGGAATCAGTGTGGCAATTTTTATCGTCCCCAGAAGCAGTTGCCCCCCCCATGAAATGTACATGGCGGTAAGATAGGAGCTGATGGTGGGCATCTTAAAGCCATAGAAGAACACAACGACCAAGCTTATCAGCAGGATATACTGGATAAATGAAATCAGATTAAAGAAACGGATCAGTTCTTTACCCAGCAACACATTCTGATTCACGAAATTAACCCCAAATATCAGTGATAAAAGGAATATATCCCGGTAATACCCCTGTGGTTCAATCCTGAAGAGAACAAAGATCAGAATCCCAAGTACTGAGGCTGCTATCACCCATCCATAGGAAACCATTACGATCCGCCTTAAGGAGTACCGGGGGACCAGAAAAACCAGTGCACCGCCCCCTACAAGATTATTCAGCAACAGGATGATATTGATAGCCAGGAGAATCAGGCCAGTTGTTCCGAGGTTCTGCGGCCCCAGTGCCCGGGCTGTGATGAGGAGCATCAGGAACGAAACCAGGGTGTTCAGAACCTTGATAATAGTGGTATTGAGGATATTTTTAAACATGTGTTGATTTTTCCTGTGCCAGTTGGTATGCCTCTGAAATCTGCTGCCCTACCGCAGCATATGAAAAGGATGAAATCGCTTTTTGCCGGATATGCGCTCTGTCGAACCGGCCCGTGCCATGATCTGAAAGATCTGAAAGCACCCTGAACAGCCCTTCTTCATCTCCCGGCTCCACCAGAACCCCATTGGTTTCATCGACATATTCGGGAATTCCTCCGACCCTCGTTGCTACCACCGGAACTCCGGCCACAAAGGCTTCATTGATGACCACCGGCATGTTTTCGTAATGACTGAAAATCAACAACAGGTCTGATTGACCAAGGATACCGGGGATTTCGTCAGGTTTGGCAGCCCCTTCGAACCGGACCTTTTCGGGCGATAGGCCAAGGTTTTCGGCATAGGCTTTCAGGGTATTAAAATCCTGACCATCCCCAATAAGCCTTAAAACGAATCGCTTGTCAGCTTTTTCCAGGCGCTGCGCTACCCTGAGGATTCCGCTGATATTTTTAGCCCTGTCGTCGAATGTGGAGATATGGACCAGCGTAAAAACCTCATGGTGCCTGGCCATATCCGGATCAATAAACCGTTGGCTGTCAACGGCATTGGGGACAACCCGGTAATGCCGGTTCATAAGTCCAAAACCAAGCATGGCCTCCTGCAGGTTTTTTGTAACCGGCATTACGGCCCCTGCGCCGCTGACCACAATCCTTGTGGTCCATTTCCTGAGGCATCCGCGGTAATACAGGTTTTGCGGCAGATACCGTGACCAATGTTCAGTGATTACGTAGGGTATCCGGTAGCGGAGCTTTACCATCCATGCAAAAAAGCCCAGCCTGGTAAGGATATGTACATGCACCAGGCCGGGGATACCTTTCTCCCTGACCACGAAACGCCACCCACGGATCCAGGCCCGCCACATTTTCAGCATGGTTAACAACCTGGCAGCCACAGCCCCTTTGGCAGGAGCATAGAAATTGTAGCATACCGGAACACCTTCCAATTCAGTAAAATAAGGTGACTTGCCCACCAGATCAGGTTCATCGGATTTATCCGTATAGAGCACAAACACCTCGTGATGCATGCCTGCAGCCCTGGCATGGTTCAGTACGAAAAGGCCCCACAGGGGGTCGGAAGGTATGGGGAACCACCGGGGCAGAAACAGGATTTTCATCATCGGAGTTTACAATGCGTGGCAAAGGTAGGGCATAAGGGAAAAGATACCACCACCGAGATTTTTTTTTGAAGGTTCAATTTTTTTTCTACTTTTGCAGCAGCAATAACGGTGGTTGTAGCTCAGTCGGTTAGAGCGCCAGATTGTGGATCTGGAGGTCGCCGGTTCGAACCCGGTCTTCCACCCCAAAGCCAGGAGGCCCCATTGAGGGTCTCTTTTTTTTGTTATTTGGAACCCTGCTGCGACTGCATGATGCGGTTATACTTGGCCGCATTGGCCGGATCAATATTGGTGAGCACCTGCACCACCCTCGATTTCTGCATCGCGGAGGCATTGGAAAACATCTTCACAATCTCATCAGCCTTGGCATTCAGAAGCATCGAAAGGACAAACAGATTTGGCCGTTCGTTGTAAACCCGCTGAAACTGAAGGATGGCATCCACAACGGCCTGGCGCCCCGCTTCCTGATTATCGTACATCACATCAAGCCCCAGCCGGTGGTACTGGTACAACCCTTCCCTGAGGGGCATATAACGGGAATTGGTGAGGTTCTCGATCAGCCAGTAGCGGTTTTTATCGCTTTCGAAAGCTTTCCAGCCCGTGGCCTTGGGATCGCTCTGCGCATTGTTCACAATGGTCTGTGCCTTATCGAAATAGGGTGAGCCGGCACCCTTCTGCATCGATTCGAAATCGAGCCCGATGATGACATAGGTATAGAAAGCCAGGATTGAGGTGAGATTGTTCATGTGGTTTCCTTCCACAAAGTCGAGGTTCTGATCCTGAATATACTCGAATCGCACGTTTTTATCCAGGTAGGAAAAGAGGGGTGTCTTGTAGGAACTGTTGAATACCGGGCGGGTCGACTGCACCATGATCTGTGCTTCGAACACATCGGAGAGTTTTTCCGTAATGGTGATCATAAAGCTGCACTCAATGCGCTCCTCCACCTTAAAGTTGTGACCGGTCCATTTCTTATTGTTCATCAGCTCATACAGGGAGGTCTGCAGGGTATTGTACAGGGTGCGGTCGCTTCCCTGGTCATTTTGTGCACTTACGGAAACGGAACAATAGAGCTCCTGTGCCGATACACTAACCGGGATCAGGGCTATGAGGAGGGCGGCTGTCAAAATTCGCATACAGGGCAGAATTGGTTTGTGTTCCTTAATCATTCAACTGTATTCTGATGAAATCAAGCAATTTACCGGCAACTTCCTTCTTTGACATCAAAGGGAGGCTGACGGTTTCACCGGTTGCAGGTACAAGCGTTACCTTATTGGTGAGTGTACCAAAACCGGCACCTGCATCCCGGAGAGAATTGAGAACGATGAGATCGGCTTTTTTATTTTGGCACTTGGCCTTTGCATTCTCCAGTTCGTGTTGTGTTTCCAGGGCAAAACCCACGAGGTACTGGTTTGCCTTTTTTGTATCTCCAAGAGTTTTCAGGATATCAGGTGTCCTCACAAGGTTCAGGTGCAGGCCTGCTGCCTCCCCCTTGGAGATTTTTTCAGTGACTCTGTTCTCAGGTGTGAAATCTGCCACTGCGGCCGTCATCACTGCCAGGTCAGAATCACTCCACAACGAGGTGCATGCCTCAAACATTTCACCGGCCGTAGTAACCGGAAGCACCTGTACCGAGGGGTGGTTAATGGATATTTCCACCGGTCCGCTGACGAGCCGGACCTCGGCGCCTCTTTCGGCAAAGGCAGCGGCAATGGCATATCCCATCCTGCCGGTGCTGTAGTTGCTGATGTATCGCACAGGGTCAATCGGTTCCCGGGTAGGGCCTGCAGAAATCAGCACCTTTTTACCGGCAAAGTCATTCCGCTTGTGGAGGTATTCTTCCAGCAGCTCCACGATTTTTTCCGGCTCCTCCATCCGTCCTTCGCCACACAATCCGGAAGCCAGTTCGCCGCTGCCCGGCTCGATCTGGATATTCCCCATTTGCATGAGCTTACTGATATTCCCGCCGGTACAGGGATGGTTGAACATATCCACATCCATGGCCGGAGCAAAGAAAACGGGGCATCTTGAGGCAAGCCAGGTGGTCAGCAACAGATTATCTGCAATACCGCCTGCCATTTTGGCCATGGTGTTGGCGGTAGCCGGAGCAATAACCATCAGGTCAGCCCATAATGCCATATCCACATGGCTGTACCAGGTACCGTCATCAGGATTAAACGGAGCCACTGCCACAGGATTCTGGGATAAAACCGAAAGGGTAAGGGGTGTGACGAAATGAAGGGCATCAGGTGTTGCAACCACCCTCACTTCTGCTCCTCTTTTTTTCAGCAGACGGATCAGCAGAGGTATCTTGTAGGCCGCAATACCCCCGGTAATTCCAAGAAGGATTTTCTTTCCCTGTAACATGATTGCAGAAAGGGCTTTGAGGTTTTACATCAAAGCTCTTCCCTGGTATCTTTATGCGGATTCCGGTAATAGGTGGCACCATCAAGGTATTCCTGGACAGCAATCAGACTGGGTTTCGGGAGACGTTCATAATGTCTGGCTATCTCAATCTGCTCCCTGTTTTCGAAAATCTCTTCAATATTATCGCTGGCACCCGAAAATTCTTCAATCTTGTTGTTCAGTTCCTGCTTAAGTTCCAGACCTATCTGGTCTGCCCTTTTGGCCAGTGTGGCAACAGTCTCGTATACGTTCCCGGTTTGATTGTTGAAATCGGCCATCCTGCGGGTCACGGCCTCCTGGTCAGTCTTTAGTCTTTTAGGATCCATCAGGTATTGGTGTTATTTGTTTTGTGATATCTCTGATTCGATTTTTTTTGAAAGCGCTTCCATTCTGGATTTAAAAACACCGGAAGGGTAAGTGGCCATGTAACGTTCCGCTGCCTGCTTCGCCTCACCGATCCTTTCGCTACGTTTTGAAGCTACACTGCGTAAGGCATACCTCAGGGATGCATCGGCTACCAGGTACATGGCTTCCTCCCTGTACTCCGAGCCCGGGTTTTCTTTGACAAACAGGTTCAGAGCAGTTACCGCACTCTTGTCGTATCCGGTCGTATGATAGAGCTTTGCACGCTCGAACTCCTTCTTTTCCAGCTTCTTTCTCAATTCATCCATATAGCGGTTGCAATCGGCTACCCTGGCGCTGTTGGGAAACACATTCACAAACGACTGCATCTGGCTGATGGCATCAAATGTACTGGATTGATCAAGATTGAATTTGGGTGAATCTTTGTATTTGCAGAAAGCACTCATAAAATAAGCCTCTTCGGCCTTTTCGCTTTTCGGAAAAGTAGCTGCATAGCGCTGGAAATACTCTGCTGCATCCGCATAGTTATCCATGTAGTAATAGGTATAGGCATATTTGAAGAAGATCTCCTCTGCCCTGGGGGTGCCTCTGAATATTACCAGCAATTCGTCGAACAACTGCTGGGCCTTGAAATAGTCCTTCTTGTCGTAATATTGAAGCGCTGCTTCGTACTTCTTTTCAAAATCCTTGCTCTTCAACAATTTATTATATCCGTCGCAAGATGTTAATACGATGGATATCAACATAATAACAAACCAACTGACCCTTTTTCTATACATGGCGCAAAAGTACAAATAAAGTAAACACAATTACACAGGGGTTTACGGAAAATGAACCTCCAGGTTGGCTAACGGCAGAATATGGCAATTTGTTACAAGCAGGTTTGCATTACCGAATTTTATACTTTTGCCGCGGTTAATGTGCATGCAGGCAGAACAGGAGTGTTTTTTGCTGTCCGGGCCCTTGAAACGGATGAATTATTAACTTAAAACATTGATATCGTGGATATTTTCAACAAGATCGAACAACACATGGGGCCTCTTGGGCAGTATGCCACCAAGGGACACGGCTACTTTATGTTTCCCAAACTTGAGGGAGAGATTTCGAACCGGATGAGATTCAGGGGAAAAGATATGCTGGTATGGAGCCTTAACAACTACATCGGACTTGCCAATCACCCCGAAGTGCGCAAGGCAGACGCCCTTGCGGCAGAACAATACGGGATGGCCTATCCGATGGGTGCCCGGATGATGTCGGGTCAGACCAACTTTCACGAAGAGCTTGAGAAGCGTTTGGCCACATTTGAAAAGAAAGAGGATGCCTACCTTCTGAACTACGGATATCAGGGGATGGTTTCGATCATCGACACTCTGACCGACCGGAAAGATGTGATCGTATACGACAGCGAGGCCCATGCCTGCATCCTGGACGGGATGAGGCTGCATATCGGTAAGAGGTTTGTGTATCCGCATAATGACATTTCCAATCTCGAGAAGCAGCTGCAGCGTGCCACCAAACTCGCTGAACAAACCGGTGGCGGGATCCTGGTAATTACTGAAGGGGTCTTCGGGATGTCGGGTGATCTGGGTAAACTTGATGAAATTGTGGCCCTGAAATCGAAATACAACTTCCGCTTCCTGGTCGACGATGCGCATGGCTTCGGAACCATGGGCGCCACAGGGGCAGGTGTCTCAGAGCATTTTGGGGTAATGGACGGCGTCGATCTCTACTTCGGCACGTTCGCCAAAGCGATGGCAGGCATAGGGGGTTTTATCGCCGGTCCGGCCCATGTAATCAATTACCTGCGGTACAACATGCGTTCACAGATTTTTGCCAAGTCACTTCCGATGCCCATGGTGATCGGAGCGCTGAAGCGGCTGGATCTTCTGCAGAACGAACCACAGCTGCGCGAAAAGTTGTGGACTGTCGTTAACGCCCTGCAATCAGGCCTTCGGGCAGCGGGTTTCAACCTGGGAAAAACCGAATCACCGGTAACCCCGGTAATCCTTTCGGGCGAAGTACCGGAAGCCACCAACCTCACCTTTGACCTCCGGGAAAACTACAACATCTTCTGTTCCATTGTTACCTATCCGGTTGTACCCAAAGGGGTGATCCTTATCAGACTGATCCCCACCGCAGCACATACCCTTGATGACGTTGCTTACACCATCAGGGCTTTTGGTGAAATCAAGAAGAATCTGGATGCAGGCAAATATGCAACCGGGGAGATTGTGGACGTAATGAGCTAAATAACAGGTATTCTGAGGATCGACCGGCTTCTGCCGGCGATATCGATTACCACCAGCCATACCCCTTTGTGCAAACGGAGGGGTATGATGTTTTCTGCAGCTTCCTCCTCATGCACCAATCTGCCATCGGCAGCATACACCCGCAGCTGGCAGGGAGCTCCGTCCGCGCCATTGAGGTGCAATGTTCCTGTTGAGGCCTGGTACCAGACAACCGGCTCCACATCGCTATGGTTCGGGATCCCAAATCCGACGGGAACCAGCTGGACATCCATCACGGCTGTATCCATCTGTTGGAGTGACACCTGGAACGTCTTTGAGGTATAGCCCTGAGCTGACCACGTAACCGTATATGTACCGGGAAAAACCGGACGGCTGTAAAAGCCTGTGGTGCCTGAGGACCACACATGCGAACTGTCGGCATCATGTCCGTTGATCCAGACCTGCGCCCTTAGAGGCATGCCGGTTACGGAGTCGGTCACCACGCCCCTGAGTCCGTACCAACCCTCTTTCAGATAATTAATCAGTGAGCGGTGGTGGTAAGTCCACATATTTTCCAGCTGCGAGGCGAGGACCAGCTTGGTGTTGGAGACTTCGAGGGTAACTTCCCGGCAATGGGCAAAATAGTTCATAAAATCCTGCCGGCCACCGGTGATCACATACCAGGCAGCCCCGTTGGTGATGCCATTGTCTTCGCCGGTAAAAAATCCTGCCGGGGCATTTGCATGCACGGTATCGGCATACATCCGGGAAACCTGAATCCACCATGGATTGTCCGGATGCTGCTTATACCATGTATCCCACGGGTAGTTCACCACCTCGTAACCCCCGTGAAGGTTGGCACCCATGACGAAGGGAATGGTATCAGCAAGTCCGATAAAGGCCATCGTTTCAGGCTGATAGGGGTTTTGGTCAGGATTGGCGCCCACACGCGGATCGGGAAAGTTGCGGTTCAGGTCGATATTGTTGGCGTTGCCCCGGCGGGCATTGGCAACCGTATGGTTCCCTCCGTAGTAGGTGCCATCCGGATTAGCGAGCGGGCAGATCCAGACCTCCAGATGATCCAGAATCCAGGTAGCCTCAGGGTCGCTGCCATAGCCTGTGAGCAGATGATCCATAAGCCTGAGCAACAGGATATATCCGGCAGTCTCATCGCCATGGATGGTGGAGGAGTAGAAGAATTTTGGCTTGAGCCCTGCCGGCTGTGCAGAAGAAGTAATCCTGGAGACCATGAGTTTACGGCCACTGGCGAGGGTAAAAAAGGTAAAAGTCTTGCAAAGGGCGGGAAACTGTGCAGCAAATCCCTGCATGATAGAGTCATACTGGGGCCAGGTAGGATAATAGTTCCATGCGGTGGCTTCACCTGCGGGCGGCACCATCATCTCCTGCTTGGATGGCCTGAACAATGGGGTGTGCCTGAACGCGATTCCGGCACGGTCCAGTGCTGCCACCTGGGAAGCTGTGACACTCAGAAAGATGGTGTCCCCTGAGATACGGTCGACAGGGAGGCCTGGCAGGATCTTTTCAGCTGCAACCCTCTGGTGAGCAGAGATGGCAATGTAGGTTTGCCCATATTCGGCAAGCACCTGCACAATATCCTCAGAAGGGTTCTGGGCAATTGAATATCCGGGGATTATGACCGTAAACAGCAGCGGGAGGAGTGCCCTGAAAATTCTGCCGTGCCCTTTCATTACTGCAGTTCTTCTATCTGGGTCTGAAGCTGCAGCAGAACAGCCTTGTTTACTTTTACCAGCGGGAGCCTGAGGTTGTTGGGTGCAAGTCCTTTGATTTCGAGGGCTGCCTTGATTCCTGACGGACTGCCATCCTCGAAGAGGGTTTCCATCAGATCGAACAGCCTGTAATGGAGTTTCCGGGCATTCTCAAAGTCGCCTTTCAGCGCCAGGCGTACCATCTCGCTGAAATCTGCAGGGTAAAGGTTGGCCACTACCGATATCACGCCATTTGCGCCTGCAGCCACCATCGGGAGCGTAAGGGCATCATCACCTGAAATCACCTCAAACCATGCCGGTTTATCCTTGATAATCTTCATGACCTGGTTCATATTCCCGGATGCTTCCTTCACGGCGATCACATTGCGGAATTCATGTGCAAGCTTCAGGGTGGTTTCTGCGCTCATATTCACCCCTGTCCGGCCTGGCACATTATAAAGGATCACGGGTAACGGGGATATGGAGGCAATCGCTTTGAAGTGGTAGTAGAGTCCTTTCTGCTGCGGTTTGTTGTAATATGGGGTAACGGTAAGCAGGGCGTCAATTCCCGTAAAATCGTACCCGCCAAGATCCCCGTTTAGCTGAGCGAGTGCG
>ERZ795054.2482-NODE-2482-length-15457-cov-4.072913_pt1 | contig 15457 bp, 24 predicted proteins | sample MGYA00375138_ERZ795054 | MGnify/ENA primary metagenome ERZ795054 (study PRJEB30183, sample SAMN05720215) | anaerobic digester metagenome | isolation source: active sludge of municipal wastewater-treating anaerobic digesters | place: USA | collected 2014-12-23 ...
CAAAAAAGAACTTAAAGCTTTACTTAAAGAAGTTAGGTTAGAAAACAAAGCTAAGAAATTAGCTAAAGTTGCGAAAGAGAAAGAAGTAGATGCAATTCTTGAAAAATATACTGAAAAGTTAGCCACTAAAATGGCCGAGAAAATGGCATCTGCTGTCAAAGCAGTCAATTCAGACAAACCCGCACAGGGTGATGACCTGAATAAAAAGGGGTTCACTAAAGAACAAAAAGTTAGTGAATTCATGAAGGCTGTTGTCTTTGGGAATAAGAAAGTTGCTAAAGCCCTATCTGGTGGCGTTGACGCTAACGGTGGGTATTTAGTACCTGATGAATTCCGAAGCGACATTGTGGATTGGGCGCAAGACAAACCAGTCATAAGAAATTATGCTACTGTCTGGCCTATGAAGGAAAAGACCCTTGAATTGCCCGCTTTGGCGGCTGATGTGCAGGTCTATTGGGGTTCTGAAAACACCTCAATTTCTACTACGTCTATGGACTTTGGTAATGTCATTCTCTCCGTCAATAAGCTTAATGCGCTTATTTACCTATCTACAGAATTATTTGAAGATAGTGAGATTGGTATTGCTAACTACATTACTGGTAGGTTTGCACAAGCTATCTACCGAGAGGAAGATAGGAAATTCATCAAGGGAACTGGTACTGGACAACCTAAAGGAATTTCAGCTTATACCTTAGCTAATGTTGACAAACTTAGTTTAGGTGGTGCTGATGACCTTATTTCTTGTTTCTGGAAATTGCCACAGGGACACAGAGAGAATTCCGTCTTTATGATGGATAGTGTGAGCCTTGAAAAAGTCTCAACTCTCAAAGATACTACTGGAAGATATTTGTTAGTTAACCCTAACACTGGTGGTATTCCGACCCTCATGGGAAGACCTGTACTAGAACAAAACGACTGCGGTAAGGATGTTTTCTTCGGAGACCCCCGTTTTTATTACATTGGTGATAGGCGCAAGCTGACTGTAAAGTCAACTGATGTAGGTGCGGGGACTTTTGAAAAAGATCAAGTTGCTATTAAAGTCACTGAAAGAGTTGACGGCAAATTGGCACTTACAAGAGCTTTCCGAAAGATAGCTAACTTCCGTTAAGGATTGTTACTTCTTGAACTAGGGGATTTGGGTTTAATCCCCTAGTGGATAGAGGTTACAAATATGACAAAGATTAAACTACTTAAAACAAACCAATATGGAAAGGCTGGTGAAATCATAGAAGTAACTGGCAACATTGGTCATGGAATAATTGACAGAGGTGAAGGGATATTGAATACTGAAGGTGTTAATAAAATTCAATCTAATAAACAGTTTTATTCAGATAAAATGATGAGGTCTAAATAATGGCATTAAAAGCAAACGCACTTACTACTGTTGCTAGACTGAAGAACTTTTTGGGGATTACTGCTAATACCTATGACACTATTTTGGAAATTATCATTAATGCTATTTCAGATACATTAGTAAATGACTGCAATAGGGTATTTCTTAAAACGGCATACACAAAGGAATTATTAAACGGTAGTGGTAACAATCAGATAACCATACCTAATTTTCCTATTGATAGTTCTGCAACCTTCAAGCTATATAGCAGAAGTGGTAGTTTTGGTGAAGCTTCATGGAATGAAATAAATGGTAGTGATTATAGAATTGATTATGATAACGGCATTATTACTGCATCTTTTGATTTTACTTTAGGTACTGGTAATTATGCCGTTGATTTTACTGGTGGTTATGACTTTGACCAGAGTAGTAAAACATTGGAAAGCATTGGGTTATCTGATTTGGAATTAGCAGTATGGAAGTTATGTGGTGATGTATTTAATGAAAGAAAGGGCGGTGGTGATATTCAAACGGTGAGACTATATAACTACAGCGTAACTTACATGAAAAATAGTAAGAGTGATAAAGATGCTGTTGTACAGTCTATACTAGACAATTACACAGTTCCTTCATTCTAACTATGAGCATAATGCACTTTTTCTTTGACCACACAGCCATAATTAGAAGAATGAAACCTATTGCGGGTACAGACAAATATAAAATGTCTTCTACCGCTACTGTTGAAGTTAATCTTCAGCAATTAGACATGGAAGCAGTAAGCAAGATTGAAGGTGTAGTTGGGAATGAATATGTTTTATTTTGTGATTTAAGTACAAACATTAAAATAGGTGATAGGGTGACGGATAAAGACACTAATGATGAGTTTGTAGTAAAGCAAATAATTGATGCAGATATGATGGGAATTGAAAGCTTTAAGCAGGTTTATCTAACTAAATACAATGGAAATTAAAGTACAAATAAAGCCAGATGTTGACAAATTAGTTAAGAAGTTTGAAGGATTTGAACAGATTTTATTCACCAAACTTAGGGAAGCAATATGGGGTTATGCCCTTTTAGTTGAGCGTGGTGCTAAGATGTTTGCACCTGTTGATAGTGGGCGCATGCGTTCTAGCATTGGTATCACTATGAAGATAGCAGATAGAGGGCTTAGTGCAACCGTTGCACCAAATGTAAGTTATGCTTTCTATGTTCATGAAGGTACAAGGTATATGAAGGGTAGGCCGTTTATGGAATGGGGGCTTAATGCTTATAAGAGAGAGGGTGAGCAGTTGATAAATAACAAGATTAGTGATGCAATTAATCAACTAGGAGTATCAAGATGAGCATGCAAGTATTAAACAATCAATTAAAAGCAAAGCTTCAGGCTATTACAGGTATTGAATATGTCTATGATTTTGCATGGATTGATTTTGATGGCTTTCCTGCTGCAACTATTACCCCTTCAGGCTTTGAAAGTGATTATGAGACTACAACCGAAAATAAAAGAAAGTATGTATTCACAATTAGATTGTTTTATAAAACTTCAATCATTGAAAAACCAACTAACAGACAAAAAGTAGAAGAAGGATTTAGAGTAATGCGTGAATTAATAGATACTGTTGTTGATGGTTTTGACAAAGATAGTACCCTTACAGGCATTGTATTACCTGAAGGAAAGACTATGATTGATATTATTCCTGTACCTACAACTATTATGTTCTTCCCTGATGAAGAGATAATTGTGGGAGAAGTTAAAGTTGAAACTAACATTTCATTTGACACTACTATTTAATTCATTTATTATTTCAATAGAAATATGAGCAAAATAACAGGAAGACTAGTAAGTTTAGGTATAGCAAAAGAAACGGTTAGGGGTGCGGGTGCATCCCCTGCTATGTGGCTTCCTCAAACTGAATTTAGCGTGGCTGATAAAGTAGAGAAAGTGCGTGATGATAGTGGCTTTGGTAATTTGGCTGATAGTCAAGATATTGCTGTTGCTGAAAAGTACGCTGAAGGTGATATTGCAGGTCAATTAAGAGATCAAACATTTGGTTATTTCTTACTTGCACTGTTGGGAAGTGTAAGTTCTAGTGCAAGTGGTGCGGGATATTCCCATGCTTTCTCTCTATCTCAATCTAACCAACATCAATCACTTTCCTTAGTTAAAAAAGATGCTTTATCTGCGCAAATGTTTAAGCTAACCATGCTTAAATCCCTTGGTATCAAGGTTGCTTTAGATAGCTTTGTATCTTTTACTGCAGGTATCTTAGCTAAAAATGGTGCTGCTACTACTGCAACTGCTGCACCTAGTGCTGAAAATAGATTTACTAAAAAGCATGTATCTGTTAAGTTGGGTGCTGCTATTACTGATTTGGCTGCTGCTACTGCACTTGATCTTAAATCCCTTGAATTAAACATTGAGAAGAATGTAATTAGAGATAGTGGTTTTGGTACGGTTCAGCCATTGGATATTCTTAACAAGTCTCTTTCCGTTTCTGGTAGTTTCTCACTTAATTATGAAGATCAAACATTCCATGATTATGTGATGGGTGGTACTAAGAAAGCCATGCGCCTTACTCTTAATAACACTGATGTTGACTTGGGTAGTGGTTTAAGACCATCTTTGACTATTGATCTTCCATCAGTTGATTTTGATTGGACACCTAACTATGCCCTAGAAGAGATAGTAAGCCAAACAATCAACTTCAAAGCTAACTATGACCTTACAAATGCACAGCAAATAATTCATGCTTGCACTTTGGTCAATGCTAAAGCTAACTATTCAGCTTAATTAATTATTTATAATTAGTATTATGGATGACAGAGAAATGAAAACTGTTGCGCTTCCTAGTGGTGGCACAGCAAAGATAGTAACCTTTTTCACTAGAGGTGAGAAGAAAGACATTAATAAAAAGCGTTGGGGTGGTGCAAGAGCAGTACAGCAAGATGATACCAGTGTGCAGATTGTAGATATTCCTATTAATCAAGTTGATTTAGAAAGAGATGCAATAGTATTCAATGGTACTAAGTTTGTTGGTGAAGTTGCTTTTACTGAAAATGAGCTAGATGCTTTGGATAGTGATGATTTTGATTTTCTCTTTGAAGAACTTAGCCCTGTTTTTGTAGGAAAAAAAAAGAAGAATTAGTTGACACTATAGAAAAGGCTAGGTTTGCACTAAGAGGTGAATGCGCTTACCCTGAAGAGTTTAAGGACTTTTTAGTGATGAAAGAGATGGGGTGGGACTACTTCACTTATTTGCGACAACCTGATGATTTGATTATACTTATTCAGGAGTTTATCAAATTATTACATTCAGAAAATGGCAACAAATAGACAAAAGATAGAAGTAGAAGTAACAGCGCAATCTAAACAGGCCAGAGAAGAACTAAAGCAACTAAAAAATAGTATTGGTGAATTGAAAGGTGGGTTTTCTTCCACATCATCTGCTGCACAAAATTTAGGCTTATCTATTGGTAAAGCTAGTGGTAGTTTTGCACTTGCGGGTGTGGCGGTGGCTGCATTGGCTGCAGGTACAGCACTATTAGTACAGCAATTCAAAGAAAGTATTGACCAGAGCAATAAATACATGAGTGCTATGATGGGCTTATCATCTGTTGCTGCTGCATTTGGTCAAAGTCAAGGGCAAGCCAGAGATGCAGCTATGAGCCTAGCGCAAGATGGCTTAATGAGCGTAACAGAAGCAGGTGAGGGACTTAAAAACCTTTTAGCTACTGGATTTGAACTAGATGAAGCCATTACTTTGATGAATGCATTCAAAGATGCTGCAGCATTTAACAGACAGGGAACACTAGGATTTGGAGAAGCTATAGTTGGTGCTACACAGGGCTTGAAAAATCAGAATTCTATTATGGTTGATAATGTGGGTATTACTAAAAACCTTTCAGTAATACTTAATGAAGCAGGACTAAAACAAGATGCATTGATGAAAGTTACAACTGATGCTTCAGTAAGACAGAAACTATATAACGGATTGATTAAAGAAGCTTCAACCTTTCAAGGTGATGCAGCTAGATCAGCTTCAACATTAGCAGGGCAACAATCAAGTTTGAAAGTACAGACCCAAATGCTACAAATGCAAATAGGTAATGCGCTTTCACCTGCATTATCTATGCTTATTAGTGACTTTTCAGTTGTGGCAGGAACTATAGGAAAGATTGTAATACCTGCTGTAAAGGTATTAGCTACTGCATTCATTGGCCTTGTCACTGCAGCAAGGCTTGTAGGTAATGCTATTTCAGGAGTGGTGGCAACTTTTATTGCTATACCACAAGCTATTCAAGAGGGTTCACTAGACCCGCTTAAACACACTTTCAAAGTAGTAGGGCAAGACTTCAGTGACATAATGGAAAGTTCTGCAGGTAGTATTACTAAAGTTTGGGATGGAAGTTTTAAGGATGTTAACAGGGGTATTTCTGATGCAGTAAAAAACACATCATCACAAGTAAGTGAAGAAGCTAAGAGATTAGCTAAACAAGTAGCTAATGAGATGAAGGATTATGCAAGGGATATAGAGAAGATGACTAGGAGTTTTCAAGAAAACTTAAATGATTTGGTTTTTGCACATAGAGATAAAACTAAGAAACTGCAAAAGGACATGGCAGATGAAAACAAAGACTATGAAAAGAAATTAAAGGAAAGAACAGAAAGCTTTGATGATGACATGATAACTATTGAAGACAGGCACAAAGAAAAAACCTCTTCAATAGAAGAAGATATTGCTGAAGAAGAAGAAGCTATTATGCTATCTGAAAGGAAGCGTGAAGCCTTTCAGGATGATAAGTATTTGCAAGACATTGATAGAAGTAAGAAAAAGCTACTTCAACTTAAACAGGACTTAGAGAAAGAGAATAGTGAGTATGAGAAAAACAAGGCTAAAACAATTAGCTTATATCAGCAAGAAACAGAAAAAATTAAAGAAGAACATAAAGAAAGAATTAATGCGCTTCAGGCAGAATTAGCAATAGAACTAGAAATACAAAAGAAGTATGAAACTGATTTTGCTGCATTAAAAGACAAAGTAGCAGAAGATGACATTACCAGATTAAAAAGAAAGTTTGCTGAAGAGAAAGCAGAGCGTGAAAGAGATCATAATGAAAAGCTTGCTGAACTGTATGCACAGGGGGCTACAGATCAAGAAGCTTACAACAAAGGTAGGGAAAGGGCATCTGCGCAAGATACTCAAAGGGCTATCCAAAATGCAGGTAATACCGCTAAACAAAACGCACCCATAGTAGCTGTTAATGAACTAAATAAAGATTTTGGCATGGGGGCTATTGGTATTGGTGCAAACTATCAGGGTTCAACTACTAACCAACCTGTAAGTTCAGGCGGTATATCAGGGCTTGCATCTAGTATTGGTAACAGTATTGCGGGGGCTTTCAATAGCGTTGTAAATTGGTTTAGTGGTGCTTTACCCCACTTTGCAGAAGGTGGTGTAGTTAATGCACCTGAAGGACAGCCAGTAATGGCGGTGGTGCATGGTGGTGAATATGTTAAGCCAAACGGTAAGGGTACTGATGTGGTTAATAACATCACTGTAAATGTTGGTATCTATGCGGGTGCTGCAGTTGAAAAACGGCAACTAGCTACTATGTTATGGGAGGAGGTAGGCAAGCTTGCTAGGTCTCAAAGTAAATCACCACAAGAGTTATTAGGTTTTATAGGGGCATAAAATGAGCTTTTTATTAAATGGAGTTGAACTAAAACGACCCGCAAACATAAGTAGAAATCAGATTGAAGTGGCTAAAGACCACACAGTTTTAACAGGTGAAGTGAAGCGTGACATTGTTAGGCAGAAAGAAGTATTTATAATGCAGTTTCAAATGTTGAGTACTACAGAAGTTGCAGACATAATCAACATTTACAATTTGATGAGACCTGTTAGTTTAGTTGTTTCAGAACTTAGTATTAATTCTACTGTATGGGTGCGCATGCAAAGCAGAGAGTATGGGGCTAAGGGTACGGATTACAGAGAGAACATTACACTAATGTTGGAGGAAGTATAATGCAGTCATTAAATGACAGTACACAAACTGCATTTGATACCATGAGTACAGGCTACTTCAGGTATCCTTCACATCAATTATTGGTAAGTTGGTTAAGAAGAGCAGGGGCTAGTGCTTTTGGTATTGTTGGTACTTCTACTGTAAACAATTGTTTAGTTAGAGGTGAAATAAGTGTTGTTACTCCTACTGATACATTTGAATTCCATGATGAGACTAGCAGAGTACTTAGGCTTGAATATGATAGAAGAGTTGAAGAGCCATTAGGCGGGCTAAGTTTAGGCATGATGAATGTAGTGCTAGACAATAGTGATAAGCGGTTTACACCTTCTTATAATTCCACTATTGGAACGGCTTTAATACCTAACCGACCTGTAAAGATGGCTTTAGGTTTTAGACTTGATGCGGGTAAGAAAATGATGGAGGTATTTAAGGGACTTACTGATATGTTGAGAGAAAATAAAGTTGATAGGTCTGTTGAGTTTGGTGGTTATGATTATCTTTCTTACTTGCGTAACTTGGAAATGGATAGTGTGGTTTTGTCAAATAAAAGAAGTGATGAGGTGATTGAAATGATTTTGATTGAAGCGGGGTTTGGTACTAGTCAATATGTCCTAGATCAAGGCTTAAACACAATTAATTATGTGTGGTTTAAGAAAGGTGAAACGGCTGCAGATAGAATTAGAAAGGTATGTGAAGCTGAAGAAGGTCACTTTTTTCAAGATGAACATGGAATTTTAAGGTTTCACAATAGGAGAAAGTATAGTATTTCACCTTATAACACTACTCAAAAAGTAATTCATAGTGGAGATATATTAGAGTGGCGTGGGCTTGAAGATGTGGGAATTTATAACAGTGTCACAGTTACCGCTAAACCTAGAAGCGTTGTTGCTAATGATGCTGAAGTGTGGAGAGATGGGATAGTTGAAGAAGTACCCACAGGGCAGAGCATTATTATTTGGGCGCAAATGGAAGAACCTAATTTTTCTTATGTTACCCCTGCTGCAACTACTGACTTTGTAGCTAATTCTGCATCTGATGGTACTGGTACTAATTTGACTTCAGGTATTGTAGTTGCGTTAGATGGATTTGCAGAAACAGCCAAAATTACCATTACTAACAACAATCTTCAAAAAGCTTATATCACTTTTCTTAGATTAAGAGGTAAGCCCGCTTTAGTTACTTCAGAGATTTTACAAAAGTATGAAGATGAAGTTAGTGCTGAAAGATATGGAAAACAAGTACTAGAAATTGATAATGATTTTGTAGATAGCAATAGTTTTGCTTATTACTTGGCAAGAACCATAGTAAACAAATATAAAGACCCACTAAAAAGGGTGATGATATTGATTAGAGGTATGCCACAACTGCAGTTAAAAGATAAAGTAAGTGTGTACGATAGAGACCTAGCTACTTATAAAACTTATAGAATAATGGCTATTCAAGGGGTGTATGCTTATGGTGAGTTCTTGCAATATCTCACATTAAGAGAGGTAACGGCAGGAGAAGCCGACACATGGGCTATAGTTGGCATAGCTACAGTAGAAAATAATTTTGAAGTAGTAGGTTCTTAATATGGCAACAACACAAGAAATAATTAGAAAAGACAAAGCTAGAAGGTCACATGGTGATAAGAGCTATTTGGTGCTAGGTAACATCATAATTGATGGCCCAAATGGAAATATCATAGTTAAGGACACAAATACTAATGACATAGTAACCATTGATAGTAATGGTATTACCGTTAATATCCCTTCTACCTATGACACATTAAAGGAGTTTATAAACTTTAAGAAAGCAAGTGTTGCGGTTGGTGGTATTGGTTTATGGCGGTACACTATTGCGGGTGTTGATGTTTCAGATATGATTTTTAGAAGCTATGAAACTAGCAGTGCAGATAGGGATACTTATGCTACTATGGCTGTTTACAATAGTGGCTTTTCAAGAAAAGCATTTTTACAGATGAGCTATAGCAACCGTTCTAGCGTTTTTAGTGCTGCAGGGCTTAACTTTGCTATGGACGGAAAAACAGGTTCATTATATGTAACAGTAAAAGATACAGATGGAAATGGTTATATGAAAATACCCACCAGTGCTGCAGACCCTACGGGCGCACCTTGGGGGGCTATGTATTACAACACTACTACTAACAGGCTTAGATATTTACAAAGTGGCACATGGAAGGATTTTGCCGTAGTATAAGTTATGGGAATTCTAATTAATTATTCTAATCTTAATAATGGCATTTCTATTGAAGGTGTTTACAGTAAGATCATTAGGTTTGAATATAGTGAAATACCACATAAACATATAAACATTACTGTTGCTTTATTTAGTTCTAAGAAAGCCAGAGATGAAGATAAAGAAGCATTTGAGATAGTTTCTTATGAAGTAGATTTAAGAGACAAAAAGAATGAAGATTTATTTGGTGATGATGTGATGGATAAACAGGACTTTAATTATAAGAAAGCTAGTTATAGTTATCTTAAAAGGTTAGATAAATACAAAAATGGAAAAGATGAATAATGGAACTGTTTTAGACATTGAAGAACTGATTAAAATGATAGGCAGTTTATATATTGAAAATACTGTTCTAAGGGCTAATAATGAGTTATTAAAACAGCAGCTAGGAGAAAAAGATAATGAGAAAAAGAGTTAGTAATGAGACATTTATTAGATTATTGGCAGGAGAAAAGATAAAGATTGTTTCTTTTTTGCCTTTAGATAAACCTGATTGTGATTGTTACTCAAAAATTCAAGATTGGACTAACAAGTTTGGTAACATGACGCCTGAACAAATAAGGGATATTAGGAGTAAGGGTGTAATTAATTGTGAGAGAGCAGAACAAGAAGGATACAAAAATTATGAAATCATTTGTGCTTTATGCGGTGACTTAATTGCAACCGTTGCACTAAAAGACGGTGATATAAATACTTATTGTAATCTTCATTATGTTGCTGAAGCTTTACTAGGAGAAGAGGAAACAGAAAAAGAGGAAATTACATACTATAAAGATAAGAAAAAACTACCAACTAAAAAGATGGTAAAAGCAACAAAAGTAATTGGTGAATGGCATGGGTGCTTAACCCCTAGTGTTTCACTTATGGATGGAAAGCTAGGTTTTGAATGTGCATGTGGGAACGATACAAGAGATTTTAGAATGGCGCATTTGACCAATGCAACTACAATAGCTAAAATGAAAGAGAATATGAACGGCAGAAACTTTGGTGAAAAAAACTCTAAATATATATTAAGGGAGATTAAATAAAATGGCAGCAGATTTAGGCAGTACTACTTATAGTGCGGTGGCATGGACGGCAGGAGATGTAATCACTGAAGCAAAATTAGATGCTATGGTAGGTAATGACCAAGCCTATGATAGTCATGCTGCACAGGGTTTACTATTAAACAATAATAAAGCACTAGCAGCTAAAGATGCTGCAGGTGTAAACCATAACATTATAAAACTTAATGCTAGTGACATACTTGAAATTAGTGGAAATGATGGGTGGAATAAGCTACCTACTGAAAATGTACCTACTTATGCAAGTGCCACAACTCTTACCAATCCTACTGGTATAGATTGGACTAAGTACTTAAAGAAAGGTGATAAAGTAAAATTCACTCAAACTTCAGCTAAGTATTTTTATGTCACAGCCGTTACATCAACCGTTTTAACTTTATTAGGCGGTAGTGCTTACAGTGTAGCTAATGCTGCAATATCTGATTTTTTCTATTCAAAACAAGAAGATCCAGTTGGTTTTCCTGATGGTGGTTGGTTAGCCTATACGGTAACTTTAACAGGAAGTGGTTCTAATCCAACTGCTAACAAAGATGGTAGATTTAGAATTGATAACGGTGGTTCTGTAGAGGTAGAAATAATTACAAGTGGAATTACTGCACCCGGTAGTGGTACTTATGAATGGAGTTTACCGATACCTCAACAAAATAATGCAGGGTATGCGTATGGTGCAGGTTGGGCAGTACGGCAGGGAGTAGGAATATACTTAGGTTATCTTAACCCTACTATAGGTGTCTCAGTTTTAAGATTGGTCAATCAAGCGGATAATACTTCATTTGCTCACAATAACCCTGCAGCGTGGCAGAATGGAGATTATATAAATATAACTGCAAGGTACAGGATATAATGACCAAAGATGAACTTACCACTAAATTCATTGACTTAAGTGAAAAGAATATACAGGCATTAGACGGACTTAAAGAAGCTATAGGGAAGATAAATGATACTAATACTTTGCATGCTGCTAAAACAGCAGAGGTATCAAAGCATGTGGATAAGCTAGTGACGAGTGTAGAAATAATGTCAAAGATGTTTTCTAAAATCTTATGGGTATTGGTGTTGGCTATAGTGATTTTGGCAGGTGCAGAAAAGGTGCTAAAATTTATGTAGTATGGTGCTATTGTCTATTATTAGGGTAATTTTTTATTTATATCTCGGTATTCAATGTCTACTTATTTCTTACTTATACAGAGAAGGAAGTTTGCGCTTTAATCCCAATAGTTTAATTATTTACTTCTTACAAAAGACTTTCTTCTTAATTGGTGTTCAGTTTTTATTCATGGCTTTCATACCCATTCTTCTTGAACTAAATAAAAATGCTCATGCTATAGCAGTTAACCTATTGGTAATACCTATGGCTGCACTTTCCTATGCCCTTGAAAAATTTAAGAGTGAAAGCGTTAAAAAAAAGTGATAGCATGAATTAGTAATAATTCAGATTTAAGATGGCAATAACAGCAAATGAATTTATAAGTAAATATGATAATGAATTTATTGAAGCGGGTGGTAGCCCTAATGCAGTAAACCAGTGTGTTGATGTAATCAATAAGTTCTTTGAAGAAGTTTTAGGTATTCCAAAAATACTAGGTACTAATGCAGTTGATTTTCCTAGTAAGGTTAGTAGTGATTTTGAATGGATACCAAATGATGAGAAAAGTGATATACCTAAACCTTTTGATATTCCTATTTGGGGTAAGCCAGTTGGTAAATATATTCACAATGGTAAAACCTATTATGCAGGTCATATAGCATTTGCGCTTGAAGGTTGTACTGAAGATAAATTAATTTGTTTTGGTCAAAATTGGCCGTTAGGTAGTAATGCACATAAACAAGAACACAATTACACTAATGTACTTGGATGGTTAAGATATAAACACCTTATTCAAACTCAACCAACTACTAAGCCTGAAGTGCCTGAAGCCGTTTACAAATTCCTCTATGTAGAAAACAAATTTAGTGAAGGTGACATTAGAGAAGGTATGGAAGTTTTTAAGCGTGGTGATGTGAAACAGTTGCAAAAAGATTTAGCAGACCAAAAGAAAACCTATGAAGGAAGAATTGATACAGTAATTAGTGAGTGTAACGACCAAATAAAAAAGATTAGTAGAGACATGTAACTAAGACAGACTGTAACACTAAAGTTGAAGAAGCTGTAAACAGAGCTTTGATAGTACCAAATGGAAAAATTGAGAGCATGCAAATAGAACTAGACAGGTTAGCAGAGGTAGAAAAAAAGTATCAAGAATTAGTAGAAAAGGGGATACGCTTATTTTCTATTGGTGGTAAGGATATTTTCATAGGACTAATTGAGACAAAAAAGGTTAAAGATTTAGCGGATAGTGGTGAGTAGATCATAATAATGACTTGGTGTGGCAGACTTGCAAAGTGTCTGCTAATAAGAAATAATTAAAATTATAAGTTTACAGTAAAAAATGAGTAAAGAAATTGTAAAAGCAGCACTTAGAAGATTAGTGAGAAACTTTACTAGTGCTTTTCTGGTGGCGTTCCTAGTTGTCTTCTATCAGTTTCCAGATTGGCAAATTGTCAATGCTGCATTCTTAGCAAGTTTTGGTGAAGGTATTAAATCAATGTGGGCTTTAGTTGCTTACCCTGCAATTATTGGTGGCATGTTTGCGGGTGTGACTTCAGCAGCTAAATTAATAAGAGACATACTAAGAGAAAACGGTTATGAAGAATGGGCTGCTAAAATTCCCTTCTAATAACTCATTGTAAGAGAGTGGTGTATAAGTGGCCTTTCTACTGCTAGATGTTGGGGTGTAACTACCCCACTTAGTTTAATTTCATCAATCCTAGAGGGTTTGGTGAAGCCGTTAGCTTTGGGCTATTTTGCTTTTACCTATTTCTTGCAATTCTTTCACAAACAGCATAAATTTAATTAGTGAAAGAACAAGGTTTGTACTATCCTGATGGTAGCTTTAAGACTAAAGAGCAATTATGTGAGCGTGTTGTATTCCCTGATAAAAAGAAGCGTGGTGATGTATTTAGTGAAACGGTTGCAATAATAAGACAGACCAGAGAACTACATGAGAAGTTTGAGATAGGCCAAACAGAAGCCACATGGAGACCGCAAGTAGCACACCCCGAATTACCCTTAATGTTAGATTGTATGACTGATCCGCATTTTGGCAGCAGTAAAAGTAACATTGATCTATTAGTTGACCATTTAGACTTAGTAGAAGAAACCGATAACTTCACCATCATTACAGACGGTGATGATGTTGACAACTTTAATGCTACTGGTAAATGGGCTTCAGGTATGATGGAAGACCCACTACCACCACAAGTGCAAGGCAGAGCATGGGTAGAGAGAATGAAGAAGTTAGATGATAAAGGCAAGATTGGTGTGATGGGTTTTGGTAATCACAATGATTTTGGTGAACAAGCGGGGTGGGATTGGTATGATACTTTTCTAGGTGGCTTTAAGTGTCCTGTATTTACTAGTGGTGGTTTACTAAAAGTTGAATATGGAAATCAGACTTATCAAATTGCCCTAACGCATAGATATTGGGGAACTTCAAAACTAAATCCTACTAATGCCTGTAAGCGTTATTTAGAGCATGAATATCCTGATGCTGATGTAGTTATGCTAGGTCATACACATCAATCTGAAGGGTTACATTTTGAGCGTGGTGGTAAAGATAGAATTGGTTTGATTGGTGGCACTTTTAAGGATAAAGATACATTTGCAAGAAAGAGGGGTATAGGTGGTAGAAGTGGTGCGCCTGGGTGGGTTTTGGCTTTATGGCCTGATAGAAGACAAATGCAACTATTCAAAGATATTGATGTTGCTAAATCTAGTTTTGAGGGATGGAAAAGATATAAAGAGTGTGGAGGTAGGGTGTGATAACTACTAGAGAACATCAAAGCAGAGTAAGTGAATTAATCAGTGCTGCAGCTAGTGAGTTATTAAGGCGTGGTAGAAGTCATGATGCAAGTAAATTAGTTAATCCTGAAAGAGAAGCATTTGAAAATGGTGCAGATTTAACAAAGTTAGTCTATGGTACTGATGAGTATTGGAAAGCTAGAAGTTCATTAGGAGAAGCACTAGAACGCCATTATTCAGCCAATGACCATCATCCCGAACATCACAAGAATGGAATAAATGATATGGACTTAGTACAGCTATTAGAAATGATTTGTGATTGGGTGGCTGCAGTAGAAAGAATGAAAGATGGTGATATTAGTAGAAGCTTAGAGATTAATAAAGAAAGGTTTGGTATATCAGATCAATTAAACCAAATTCTTATTAATACAGTTTCTAATATCCATGTGCGAGAGAAAGACTATACAGCAAAAGAATGAATGTAATGCAGGGCAGGGGTGTTGTGTATATAGGAAGCCTGATACCGTCCCTTATTGTGATAAAGGAAATCATAAAGAAAGTAGTTTATATCATGCCCCTCAACATAGAAAGCATTGGAAGAAAGTAGAACGTGAGAATAGTGCTAGATGAATGTAAGGTTTGTGTAAAATTTGTGCGGAATGCGAACCCGCCCCGCCTTTTATTATTGTAATGTGTTATAATCACTTATAACGTGTATAGTACATGTTGCATACATGGATACACTATACATGTCATAAAAATTAATAAAGCTAATGGACAAAAAAAGTGCAACCGTTTCACTTGGAGATGTATTAAAAGAGAGATTTGCTAAACAGGCTGAACAAAAGCCTAGCAATCTTAAAGAATGGCAGTTGACCGCTTTGGATTATGCAAATAAGCTTGACATTGATTGGAAGAACCTAAAACCCGAACTTAAAGCTAGATGAGATCGGA
>ERZ795054.2485-NODE-2485-length-15437-cov-4.640099_pt1 | contig 15437 bp, 15 predicted proteins | sample MGYA00375138_ERZ795054 | MGnify/ENA primary metagenome ERZ795054 (study PRJEB30183, sample SAMN05720215) | anaerobic digester metagenome | isolation source: active sludge of municipal wastewater-treating anaerobic digesters | place: USA | collected 2014-12-23 ...
GCGCTTCCGTTGTGGTCGTCGTTGTGGTAGTGGGCGCAGCCGTGGTTGTGGTGGTAGTAGTCGTTGTGGTCGTTAGAGGTGCTTCGGTAGTAGTTGTTGTGGTTGTCGTAGGCGCTTCCGTAGTAGTTGTTGTGGTTGTCGTAGGCGCTTCCGTAGTAGTTGTTGTCGTGATAGTCGTTGAGGTGGTTGGCTCCGATGTCGTCGTTGAGGAAACCGAGGTGGACACGGAAGTGGTCGTTGTGGTCGTCGAGGGAGTGCTGCTGGTGGTGGTTGTCGTCGTTGCCGATGTGGACGTGGTGGTCAACGTCGTAGTCGTTGTCCGAGCACACCCCCAGACCATTAGGATCGCCAAGCCAAAAAACACGAATCCGATAGTGGTTCTTCGCATATGAAATCCTCCTTGCATCCCCAGAATTCAGAAAAAGGCGTTTTTACCGGGGCTGCGTTCTTTTATCTATGATTTCACGATACCAATTTATCGCCCTGTTGTCAATCTCCCGAAAGGTTTTTTGTTAATATTCGAACACTGTCCATTATATTGGACGTTCTGAAGTCTTGTGGCAGTTGTATGTTTCAAATCTGCTCTTCCTGATAAAAAAAACGGCGGTAAACTTTAACCGTCGTTTACCACCTAATTTTCGGGAAAATGTTTGCGAACGAGTTCGATCACTTCTTCTTCCGACAGACCGAGGGAGTGATAGTATGCCAAGTCCTTGCGAATCCGATCTGCGGCGATTTCTTCGCGTTTGCCGGTCAACTCCCCCGCATGAAGCGGGGCCACAAAGCATCCCTTTCCGGCCAAGGTGTAAATGAACCCGTCTCGCTCCAATTCTTCCCATGCCCGTTTGATCGTAATCACGCTGATGCGCAGTTCCTTGGCAATCGTCCGAATCCCGGGCAAGACGAAATCGCGCGGAAGTTCCCCGCGCAAAATCTGTCCGCTGATCTGTTCGTACACTTGCCGATAAATCGGAATTTCCGCCGATTCGGAGACTACGAGTTTCATCGGATCACAAATCAACCTTTTCGAAGCGTTTTTGGGAGATCCGGCAGGCAAGGAACCAAGAAAGGATCCACCAAAGGATTCCCCCGGCCAATATCGGAAGTTGGGCCCTCATGAGGTCCGGAGACATTCCGTCCAGAAAATCCCGGAGGGGGGAAGGAATCCAAACCATCATCTCGACGGCGACATAATATACAAGTAATCCGATTCCGGCGAATAGAAACGGAAGACCGATTTGGTAGCCTGTCCGATAATACCCCGGAAGGAACAACAGATTGAACACCGAAAAAAAACCGAAAGCGAACCCGTAAAAGGCTACGTTGGCTTCGATCCCCGCCAAATTCGGCCCCATGGAAGTCCAATTGTAACGGATCAGGGCAAAGGGGATCGTCAGCAACAATTGAGCCAATTCAATGAGAGCGACGGTCCAGCAGCGGGCCCGGACCACATCGCGTTTCCGAACCGGCAACGAGACGGTAAAAAAGATATCTTTGTTTTCTCGCCCGGAAAGGAATAAGAAAAACAAGGATAGGCACATGTAGAAGAAACTCACGTAAAACGGATAATTCGGAACCAAAAACAAGAATCCCAAAGAAAGGAAAATAAAAGTCGTGGGATGCAAAACCAATTTCCATTCTTTAAATAAGAGGTTTTTCATGGTCGTCCTCCCGTTCAATGTGGATCATGATCGTTTCCAAATCCGCCGGTTCGGGATTCAGACCCGCGGCGATGGCGATATCCGCTTTTCGGATCATCGTTTCGAAACCGAAGCGATGTTTCCGCGTTCCGATTCCCACCGCGCCCCACTCCGGAGTCAAACGTTCTTCCGGACCTTTGACGAGCCGGAAATTGTCTCGGAATCCCTCCTTGTCCATGCTGGCGAGGATTTTTCCGTCCTTGATGTAAGTGATGAAATCGGAACACTTTTCCAAATCGGAGATGATGTGGGTGGAAAAGAGAATGCTGTGTTCGCCATCCTCGATCAATTCTTGAAATAAACCGAGCAGATCATCCCGGGATACGGGATCCAACCCGCTGGTGGGTTCGTCCAGAATCAGCAATTCCGCGCGATGGGATAGCGCCAGGGCAAGGGAAAATTTGACCCGCATCCCCGCGGATAATTCATCGATTCGTTTGTCGGGATCCAGTTCGAACCGTCGCAGGCAGTTTTGGTAGGTCTCTTCATCCCATTGCGGAAAGAAACGGCGGGTGACATCGGCGATCGTTTTCAGTCGTTTTTTGGGATAGTAATCGACCCCGCCCCAAACAACTCCGATTTTTTGTTTGCACGCCCATTCGTTTTGTTGAAAATCCTCGCCGCCGACGCGAACCATTCCCGCATCGGGGTGCACGAGGCGCAACATCGACTTCAGGGTCGTCGTCTTGCCCGCGCCGTTACGGCCGATGAACCCCATGATATATCCTTTTTCCAAAGAAAACGAAACGGAATCCAATGTGAATTTGGCATAACGTTTCGTCAAGCCATCAACCTCAAGGATTGCCATATTCCTGCCCCCCAAACTGTGTATATCGTATATGCACAGTATAACATCGAATTCCCGAGGATGCAAGAAAAAAAAAAAAAAAAACGCCCTCTTTCGAAGGCGCCCAAACGTCAATGGTGGAAACAAGGAGGATCGAACTCCCGACCTCATGCATGCCATGCATGCGCTCTCCCAGCTGAGCTATGTTCCCGCGCTTTCTTATTTTATCATAACCACCGTGGAAAATGCAAGCAAAAAAGTTGCCGGGACCGCGAGTTTTTTCGTGGTCCCGGCATCGGAGGTCATCGGAGCGTTTTTTCTGCGGATCCCGATTCTTGATAGGTATCTGCCCATGGGAAGTTCTTCCACTTCCCGCCGTTTTTACGGTGCATTTCCTCCACCACGTGCAGCCACCGTTCGGTGACCTCGTGTTCGGGGAAGAATTCGTAATAGATTCCGTCGATATACGTCGTGAAAAAACTGACATCGGTGCACATTCCGAACGTGGGAAGCAGATCCGTCGGCATATGCAAACTCAACGGTTTCCCCTCGTTGGTGCCTTCAAAGAATAAGCCGTCTTTGTTGAAACGGAGTTCCCCTTCGCCGCTCACGACCGAAGTCGCCTTATCCGGAACGAGTTCATAAGCGGGCAAGGTTCCCAAGCGTACTTTCTCCCGAATCTCGAAATTGGGGTTTTGGATGTCGCGCCAAGCCAGTTTCCGTTCCATGTCGCACCACGCCGCGGGGGATTCGGGAATGACGCAGGTCGCATCCAGCGGGATCAAATCGTAATATTCGTTCAAGCGCGCCCCATTTCCGCAATGGGTGCAGCGAATGACGTCCCCTTCCCCTTTCATGGTGAACAAGGAATGGCATTTCGGACACCAGTAACAAAGATGATGGAGGTTCTTGGCCAATTCGCCGTGCCCTTGAAAGGCGACGCGGGCGGTCTTATTCCAACGGTAGTCGTCGTGGCGGATGGCCACGTCGACGGCCCTTTGGATTTCTTCATCCGTCTTCTCGCTGAGGTCCTCAGGGGTGAACAATTGGGAAATCTCGACATCGACACGTCCGGGTCGGTCATCCAAACAGTACTTCGTGTTTGTCAGGTATCCCCCGGAAATCAATGTCATGTAGACGGGGAGACCGAAATGCTTGAGCAGTTTTCCCGTTCCGAGAGCCGAGGGCTGGTTCGATCCCGAAATCGAACTCATTCCTTCGGGAAAAACGATGACGTTGCCTCCGGAACGAAGGACGCGGGCGATTTCCTTCACCGAATAGATTTCCGGTGTGAAATTCTTCTTGGGGATGACCTGAAGAAGCCGGAAAATCCCAGCGAGGTGAGAGCGGAAGAATTCATTGTACCCCGCGACGTAATTGAGCCGATGAGGCAAAAAAGCGATCCCCGTATACAGGTAATCGACGCGGGAAGCGTGATTGGAAACGACGATGAACGGTCCCTTGATCTTGGATTTGGGGATCTGATAGTGAAGATGGACATGGTATTTCGGGAAAAACAACAATTTCCAAATTAAGGCTAAAACCCAATAGATCAACGTGGGTGGCTTCTTGATTTTGCGCAAATAAAGAGCTTCTTGGAGCGTCGGTTGCGGTTGGTTTTTCATGACGGTCCTTCCGGGCGACCCTGATTTCGAATTCATAATGGGGAGCCACATTGCTTCCATTATAGCAAACCCGTTCCCGGCTTTCCACCCTTTTCGAACCAAACCTTCTTTCCGGGCTCGATAAGGTCGTTCTTTCAGATTGCATGGTTCATTAATTTCCAAAATGCTGTAAAATGATCTTTCGTATTCCGTTGCGTGAGGGAATTTCATGAAGGTTGGCAATACACTTTTGCTTATCGGGATTGCTCAGTCGTCACCTCTGTCAAAAACGATGTCGGGTGGACAAGGTGTTTCCGCCGCTCGTCATGGGAACCAAAGCTTTATCTTCCGAAAATTTTAAGAATCTTGACCATGAAATCCTTTGTCGGGACTACCGCCCCGACGGAAACCACGTCCAAACCGTCGAACTCTACTTCTTTGCAAAATAATAACCGCCGGATCGCGAGGTCCGGCGGTTTTATCATTGGGAAAACGAGCAGGTCACAACAATTCCATTTCGGGCAAAGCCACGAAGCGCGGGCCGGAATACCCGTCCATCGTCACGGTTTCTTTGGACAAACGGAGATTCGCAAGGCACCGGTCGATGTTCCCGCTGAAGGAAAAACCGCTGACCGGACGGGTTTCTTTGCCGTCGAACCAGAGGGCCAAACGAACTTCTCCGCCGATGTAGCCGCTGTACATGTCGATCTGGATTCCCGAAAGGGCGATGATCTCGACATGCGGGGTTTTTCGAAGCGTTTTGATCGGATTTGTCCCGGGTAAAACCGCGGTGGTGTTGTAAATTCCGTTGGGTTTCAAACCCAAATAGCAGGCATACTGATTGGGACCGTAATAGTCTTTGAGAATTCCCTTTTCGACGATGACGGCGGGTTTCAGGATCACTCCGTCCCGATCGAAGGCGTCGGCTTTACAGGCCGGACGCATTCCGATGGTCAACACATCGCCTTTGGGTTCTTTTTGGAGAGTGTCCCCGATCTTTTTATCGGTCATTTGGCGATAAACGGATCCGTAGGAGTAATCCTCGATCAGCGTTTGGAAAAATTCCTTGACGTTCTCGTCCCGCAAAATCACCGGTAGCGTCTTGGCCTCCCCGATCGAACCCGCCGCATTGCGGGCAGCGACCTCTTCCAAAGCGGTCGCCGCATCCCGGCGGATCTGTTTCCAGTCGAGGGAGGGATAAACGAAATGTCGATAGAGCTCGACCTTTTGCTTTTCACCATCAAACGAAGGAATCGCTTCGATTTCCAGTTGATGCAAGGTCTTCGTCAAATCCACACCGCGGGAGTTGAGGGTGCGGAGCGTCGACGTCGTCAAAAACAGTTCCAAGGCGTTGAAGCGTGAATGATCGGTGGAAAGATCGATGAAACCATGGGCCACGCCGTCCAGAAGTTCGAAAGCGTCCCCGGCGGGCGGGGTTTGCCGGAAGCGGCGTTTGGTACCGCCCTCCACCAGTTCGAAATCCTGATTTTTGATGAAAGAAGCCGCGTGAACCGCTTCTTCGATCATCCGATGGCATTCTTTTCCCGGCAATTTGCGGCTCACGGCGAATTGCGAAGAACCCAAATAGGTTTTTTCATTCTCTGCGAACCGATGATAGACCGTCACCTGATATTCCCGTGTTTCTTGGATCCGTCGGGTTTCCAGTTTGTTTAAAACATAAAAGGCCTGTCGGCTGGCGGTCGCGGTCTCCGTGACGAGCCAACCGTCTACGCCCGGATGAGTCTTCAGGGCCGTGAGGAGTGTGCGGATCATCCGATTTTCACCTTCGCTTTCAGGTAGGGGCCGCCGTCGGCGACGCGCACCCATTCTTTATAGCCTTTGCCACAGGAACCGCTGCCGATGACTTTGAAGTCGGAGGAAACGGCGGTGATCGATTTCAAAAGATCGATGACGTGACCGCTCATCACGCAGGGGGAGACGATCTTTCCGGTCAGACGACCGTCGACGATTTCCCGGCCGTAATGGGCGGTGCATTGGATTCCCCAGTTTTTCGGGTCTTCCATGCCGTTGTTGGTGGCCGCCAACAGGTACCCGTGGGCGATGCTACCGATCATGTCCTCCAACCGGTCGGTTCCCGGTTCGAAGAACGTGTTGGTCATCCGGGTGTAGGCTTTGCGCTTGTAGGATTCGCGGCGGCCGTTTCCGGTCGGCTCCGTCCCCAACTGGAGGGCCGAAAGGGCATCGGAAATTCCCCGGCGCAGGATGCCTTTGTCAATGATTTTCGTGTCATGGGCGAGGACGCCGTCGTCGTCGAAGAAATAAGAAGCCACGCTGAAAGCCGAACGGGCTCCGTCGTGCATATGGATGAGCGGGGAAGCCACCGGTTTCCCGACGAACTCTTTCGCTTGGGCGCGGTCTTTCACGAACATGTCCATTTCGACTCCATGGCCAAAGGCTTCATGCGCGATCAGACCGGTGATCGAGGGATCGGTGATCACATCGTAGACCCCGGGTTTGGGAGGGACGGCATCGAGAAGCGACAGGGCGAGGTGGGCGGTCTCGGCCACCGAAGCCTTCAGTTCGCCCAAAATTCCTTCTTGCGAATTGGTTCCGAAACCGTCATAGGCATATTTGGTGACGTCGCCTCGGCGAGCCAAGACAAAAGCCCGGACGCCCGACCAAGTGTAATACTGTTCGAGGTCCTTCTCCGTCGAAAGGAACAATTTGGAGATTTCCGTGGTTTCGATCGCCGTCCGGACATTGACGATTTCGCTGGAGAGCGCGAGGGTCGTCTGAACGTATTGTTTGAGGATGACGATCACTTCGTCGGTGGTCATGACCCGTCCGACGTTTTTGCGGCGGAAACGTTTGGAAAGATGCATTTCCGTCAACGGAGGAACGGTGACGGGAGCGACGGTTCGGGGGGCGGCGGTCAGTTCGGTGACCGCGCGGACGATATCGGGGATCTTCTTCTCCTCGAGTTCGTTGAACGAGTATTCGGAATACAAAGAACCGTCGAACACCTTGACGACGAAACCGGTTTCGGTGATGCCGCTGGGAACCACTGAGGTCGTCGATTTGTCGACGACGATGTTTGTCCCCGCCACGTCCGTGGCAAGGATGCTTACATAGGGATATCGCTCTTTCAGGGTCGAAAGAAGCTGCCGCAAAAGCGGTTTTTTATTGCGCAAATACCGGGAAAACCGGCCGGTCATATCGATCGCCTCCACAAAACATTGTATCACAATTTGCCTTTTGGTCAGCCTATTTTTTTCCCGAATCCCGAAAACGAGGCCCAAACCTTAAAAAAAAGCATTCCGCCAACGGGAATGCCGGTTCATCAATCAGCCGAGCCAATTGAAATGATGGATGGTGATGCCAAGATGAAGGAAAAGGACGAACCCGGCGAAGAGACTGATCAGGAAGTTCCATTCGCCCCAAATCGCCGCGAACAGGATCAAGACGACCGAGAGCCCGGTTCCCCACAGCAACGGACGCAACATCGACTTGACATTCGGGGATCGGAAAACATATTTTCCGTAGACCATGGCGAACAGCGGGTTGCCTACCAAGGTGGGGACGAACAGCGCCATCACGGAAATCTGATAATAGATCCGAGCCCGTTGCAGGGTCAAAGGCGCATGTCCGGGACATACATCCAGATCCAAACAGCCCAATGATCCAAAATAGGGGTCAGCCCAAGCGCGAATCAAAAAAATCAAGAGCAGGTTCCAGCCCAACATCAAAAGGATGCCGACTTCCGGTCGGCGGAAGAAACGGATGAGGACGGGGCGACGGGGGATGTTCTGTTCCATGGGACACCTCCAGTGAACCGCTACAACTTCATTATATCAAAGCCCTTCCCACTGTAAAGGGGACAACGGAAAAGGATTGTCATTTTCCGATGACTTTCCAAAAAAAAGGAGAGGGTTCTCCTCTCCCCGAAGTTCAATCTTTGTTGGGGTCGACCACATCGGCCATTCCCGGGGTTTTTCCCCACGTGGCTTCCGCTTCCGCCACCCAAGCATCGTACCCCTCGGCGGTATCGGGATACTTGGCATAAAGGGCGTTGATCACGTCGCCGTTCTTCATGGCCGATAACAAGGACCCGATCGTCCGAATCCGCACCCGGAAGGTCACCACCCCCCACAACAGTTTCAGAGCCATGGACAGCAGTTCTTTTCCGGAGAGTTCCAATCCCCGGTCTTCCGCCATCGCGGAAAACGATTTGGCGCTGAAAATGATGTCGTGACGGAAGAAATATTCGTTTTCTTTCGGAGAAGTCGCCACCGCGCCCACCAGCGTGGCGAGCATCCCGGCATAGACTTTTCCCTGTCCGATGTAATACTTACGGTTGATCGGCCACAAATTTTCCTTGGTCAACGGTTTTTTCGCCCGGAGGAGTCCGTCGAGGACTTCGATGACCAGATCGGCTTGGACCATCGCCGAAGTCACACCTTCCCCGGCATGCGGTTTGGTCAAGCAGGCGGAATCCCCCATCGCCACGAACCCGTCGGCCACGAAAGAATAGGGGGGCCGTCGATACGGTGTGGTGCCCCGCTCCTCATACTGCAATTCCCGTTCGGGAAGCGGGATCCCCTTTTCAAACCGCGCGTAAATCTTCTGGGCAAAATCGAACCCGAAGTTGGCTCCGACTCCCAAAATCGCTCCATGCGGGTCCGCTTGCGGCGCTTCCCACGTTTTGTAATAGGTCCAAGTCCGGATTTTGCTGACGAAATCGGCTTCATGAAGATACTTCACGTATTTCAAAATGACATAGAACATGTCTTTGGGACCGATGACGAAATTTTCCACACCGTAGCCGTCCGGGAGCTTGGTGCGAACGACCGACGGAATCCCGGAACAATCGGCGACCAGTTGGGCTTTGATGATCTTCTCTTCGCCGTTTTGGGAGATTTTCGCACCGGTGATCCGTCCCGCCTTGTAAGTGAGGTCGATGAAACGGGTCTCGTATCGATACTCTGCCCCGGCGGAAATCGCCCACCGATTCAGACGAAGAGTGTAGGCATGCATATGCATGCCGATGACAGTGCCGTTTCCCGCTTTGGGGTAGTGACCGAAGGCGGAATAGGCTTCGCTGCCGGTGAATTCGAACGCCAGATCCTCTCCTTGGATCGGCATCGGAAGCCGGAAGCGCGCGAATTCGGGTTTGGCAATGTGGAAAATGTCATACTTCGAACCGATTTTGTTTTGCGGATTTTTGTCGATGACGAGCACCTTGTGCCCCCGGGAAGCCAAGCCTTGGGCCAAATAACTGCCGGTGGTCGAACCCCCGACGATCAGAACATCGTAGTTTTCCATGATTCATTTCCTCCTTGGGGAAAGGTTTTGTCGAATCCACTCCACGGTTTCCTCGGCACCGATCAGACAGCCCGTGATGCCCCCACGGGTTTCGCTTTGGGCACCGACAAAGAACAGGTTATCGACCGGAGTCCGGTGCGGGGGATTCCGAAGATTCCGATCCGGCACCGTTCCTCCGAAAGCCGAATGTCGCAGAAAGGCGATTTCGCGGTAATCGAGTGGGGTGCGGATCAAACGGGTTTTGATATGTTCGGAAAGTCCCGGGAGACGGCGTTCGGCCAAGGCGATCAATTCGTCGGCGCAGGTCTCTTTGATGCTTTCCCAATCTCCCTCTTTCAGCGTGTCGGGGGCGACGGTATAAATGGTTATACAGTGATGCCCCTCGGGAGCCAGTTCGGGGTTGGCTTGGGAAGGAACGTAAATGAGGAATCCTTCCGACCCGTGGTGATAAACGCCTTGTCGGAGATTTCGGATCGCGGCTTCAATATCATATGTCCCGTAGTAATAACACAATGCAGAGGGTTGGTATCGGAGCGGATCGAAATCGACCCCCAGATGAACCATGAAGACCGACTCCATCGGTCGGAAGTTCTCGACGATCGCCTGATATTCCGGGGTTAGGTGGGCATAACCGACCCGTTCGCGGAAAAATTCTTTTCCGCCCCCGCTGCCGATGACGACATCGGCGTCCAATTCTTCACCGGATCCGAGACGGACCCCGACGGCTTTTCCGTTTTCGATCCGAACCGTGTCAACCAACGAAGAGCAGCGAACGGTTCCCCCATGTTCGGAGATGACGCGAGCCAGTTCCGTGACCATGCGGTGAACGGATCCGCGGATGTACCCGAACCCGTTCCGGATTTTCCGACCGTTTTCCGTCAAAGGAATGCGCTTATCGAAGGCGGTTTCGATATTGACAAAAGGAACCATGATTCCCGAAAATTCCGAAGGGGCCACGCAAAAATCGGCCAAGATGCCCAAATACAAGGCTTGAAGTTTGGTATCTCGGAAAAAACGATTCATCAATTCTTGGGCATTCAATGGCATAAGCGGTTTGATGCGCACATAAGCCAAGGCCACGCGAATTCGATCGATCCATGATTTCGGCGAGGCACCGAGTCGGGAAAGCAATAGCATATCGTCATAAAAACGGTAATAGCGGTCGATGCCTTTCTTTTCTTGCGGAAACAAGGTCTTCAGGCGTTCGCGCCGCCAATCAGGGCCTTGATATTCGGCGGGAGCCCACATTTCGTAATCAGGCAGAACGATTCCGCGGTCCTCGCGGACGATTTCCAAGTGGATTCCCGCTTTGGCCAGCACCCGGGCGGCATCTTCGCCGGGAAAAAGGTCCCCCAACAACAGCGGACCCTGTTCCCATCGGAACCCGTCCTTCTCGGCAAGGGCGGTCACCCCGCCGATGTGATCGGCACGTTCGCAAACGGTGACATCCCATCCCTCGAGGGCCAGCAAAGCGGCGCAGGTCAATCCGGAGACTCCGGAACCGACGATCACGGCTTTCATTCTTGGACTGTCCCGTGACCGGATTTCCGTTCGGCCAATTGCCGGGTGACGAGAGCATGCGTTTTCTTATCGATGGGATATCGAAGCAGCATCGGAACGCAAATCAATAACAGAACGGCGGGGATGACGGCGAACATCAGGCGGATTCCCAGGCGGGACAAAGCATCTTGTTCGACCCCATCGACATAACCGAACAGTTTCAAGCCCCAACCGCAGATGGCCGCACCCAAAGCTCCGGTCACTTTTCCCACCATTCCCCACACGCCGTAGTAGATGCCCTCGCGGCGCTCTCCGATCATCAGTTCGTCATACTCGATGACGTCCGGCATCATTGAATGCGGACAGACCCATTGGCTGGAAAAACCGATGCCGGCGACCAAGCAAATGGCATAAATGATCGTGGAAACCTGATGCGGAAGGAAAAACGCCGCAATCAATCCAACGCAAGCGACGACCAATCCCCAAGCGTACGTTTTTGCTTTGCCGATGCGATCGGCAAGCAGTTTGCAGGGAACCAAAAAAAGCGCCAACGTCCCCAGCATCGTCAACATGATCATCGAACCCTGGTCTTCCATCAAGACTTGGTATTTGATGAAATACGCTAACATCGTCGTCACCAAAGTAAACGCCGTCGACATGATGGCGCTGATGATCATGAACTGCCGGAACGGTTTGTTTTTGAACGTGCTCAGCAGAGCCGAAATCGGGGGCATACGCGAGGGTGCTTCTTCGACGACGGACTTGAGATCTTTGGAAAAGGCCGTAATCAAGATCGTCGCCATCGCCAAGATTCCAAAAAAGAGACCGGTCCAGCTCCAGGCGACCGGGGCGGATACGCCAAAGGAAGCCCCGATGATCGTGGCGAGGAGGGTGGTGATTCCCGCTCCGAGGATATATCCGACGACGTTGAATCCCATCCGGGCGGTGGCCAGAGAAGTTCGTTCGTTATAATCGGTGGTCAACGTGGCGGTCATCGCGGAATACGCGGTGTTGACCAATGTCCCGAAGGTGTCATAAACCACAAATGTTCCCAAAATCGCGAAAAAAGCCGCCGCGTTGCTCATGCCACTGGGCAAGGAGAACAGCAGCCAAAACGACAATCCCAAGGGAACGGAGCAGAACATTAAATAGGGACGAGTCCGACCCCAGCGGGTTTTGGTCTTGTCGATCAGGTAGCCGAACAGCCCGTCGTTGATCATGTCCCAGGTGAGCTTTCCGACGAGCATCGCCGTCCCGGCGATGGCCGGATCGATCTTCACGACGTCCGTATAATAAAAAAGCATGTAAAACTGGATCGATGCGATAATGACCGACATGCCGAAATCGCCGACCCCGAACCGCAGTTTCTTGCCAAACGAAAGTTTGATGTCCGTGTCCATGGTTTTCTCCTTCTGTTTCGTTTTGAGGTCGAGTCCAAGCGAAGCAGCCACCAAAAAAAACCGGCCGGCCGGACCGTCCCTGAAGAAAGGTTGATGTCTTTGTTTTCATTATACCACAGAGAATGGGATTTTGCGTGTCTTGATTTGACAAAAAAACCGGAAATCGGTTAGGATTTCCGGAAGGTCTCACGAATCAGGCCCGTGATAACGGGCGACTTCTTCCACGGGACCGTGATAGGGCGCGGAAGACGACGATGAATCCCAACAAGTACCCCCACATCAGCAACGCAACGGCGAGGGTGTACCCCGGGCTTCCCGCCCCGAACCACCGTTCGACAATCAAGAAAGGCGTTCCGTCCGAGCGGGTCAAAAACATGTAATTGTCCTGATAACCAATCCCCGAATGAATCACGTTGACAATCTCCGCCACCGTCATGAAGGCCCCGAGGATCCCCAATGAAAGCACGGTGTTTTCCTTTTTCATCGTCGCCAAACCGGAAATCCCGATGTATAGGGCGGCAAATCCGGATAGATTGTGGGTGATCAAACTGACCATCGGTTCAAAATGAAGAACCGGAAACACCGAATAGATGTTGGCCGCCATGAACGTTCCCAGAACGCATCCGAGCATTCCAAAGACGAGAACGAAATCCAGGGAAGCCTGTTGGAGGCGTCCCTTGGAAAAGGCGGCGACGGGCAAAATGATGAGGGGAATCGAACAAAGAAAAAGCGGATAATAAGACCGTAAAGTCGCGAACGACCCGGTGATGATCACCAGGACCGTGAGTTTCAGCAATTCAAACCCGTCCAGCAGCAAAGCGGCGATCTTGAGCGTACGGATTTTTTCCGCGTACGTTTTTTCACGGTTCCGCCGTCCGAAAAAGAGAGCCGAACCGATGGTGCATAGTACCGCCGTCGTCACTGCCAATAAATGTTGCCAGGAAAAGAAACCTTCGGGACTACGTTGGAAATTCCAGGAAAAATACTCCGTCCAAAACGTCATGGAAAACGCCTTCTTTCCGCCGTTTCATCGTTGTAGTTATGCAAATAACAACGACATTTTACCAAATTTGGCCCAAAGAGACAACCTCCACTCGCGGCATTCTCGTGGCAGTTTTGTAAAAAAAGCTTTCGAGGTCCCTTTCGGGGTTTCGAAAGCTTCTGAGTGTGTGGTTTTCTTCTTATCGCAAAGCGCGGGTCATCCAAACAATGTAGTTGCCATTAACGGGCAGGAACCACGTCGTCGTCCAAAATATCCCACGGTGTGATCAAACCCAAAACCTTTTCCGTGGGTTTTCCGTTTTCCGTCACGAACAACATTTTGAGTTTCTTTCCGTCTTTCATCGTCGACCCGAACAGAGAAATGATTTCTTCGATCGGTGCCGTTCGTGAAATGAACCAGTATCGTTCCCCGATATGTTTGTGAATCGGCAATGCGGCATCAAAAGCAGCCACTGTCGTTTCCGAACCGATCGTCATTCTTCCGTCCGCCGAAACGACGGCGAACATCGTCGCCCCGCTGAAAACGCCGTAGACGATTCCCGTGGCATCCAACACGGGAACGTGAGAGATATTTCGTTCCAACATCGACTTCATCAACCCCACCACCGGGGTTGATTTCACCGCAAACAGAATCTTGTCTCGCGGAATGCAGACATTATGAGCCAATTTCGGATGATGCAAATCATCGATCATTCTTTCAAGAAAACCCAAAGCTTCTTCGGTCGCCATGCAGGCTTCGAGGACATCCGGCTTTTTTTCATGAACCATGAAATTTCGCAGTTCCCGGAGAACGCGGAGTTGTTTGGCTTGGGGTCCACCGATCCGCGTTTCATAGAAGTAGATGGCACTCGAGGTAGGATCCAAACCGTACTTGACCCGCAGGAGATCTTCGAGTTCGTTGTAAAGACGTTCAAATCTTTCGTTGTTATTCATGGAGTCGCCTTCTTTCGTTCCGCTTCTATTTTACTTCCCCCGGAGCCGAAATTCAACCTCTGTTTGAAGAGAAAACCCTTCGCAAAGAAGGAGGAAAATTCCGATTCTTCGTGAAGGGTTCGGCTTCAATGTCGGAAACAAAACGCTAAAGACGAGGCCGAATCATCCCGCGGAACCCGCGATCGGCATAATAAGAATCCGCCCCATTGTGAAATACAAACGTCCGACCGAATCGACGGTCTCCGAACAAGGCGCCCCCAAGATTACGAATCTCCGGGGGTGTCCAAAGCCAGCTGGAAGTTTTGGTATCGAGGGGCTCGAGTGATTGCAAAAAAGCATACAGACGTTCATCCATCAATCCGACCCCGATGTCTTTCGCCATCTCTTCCGCCGAAGAAAGCGGGGGCATTTTCTTGCGGGCGAGTCTGGCAGCACCGTCGTAACACAAGCCCCGACGACCCGGAGGGGATTCCGGGGACAAGTCGACCCAAAACCACAAACCTTCGAAAACGATCAGGTCGGGTTCCCCGCCGCTGCTTTCCATGCGGATCAGAACCGATATCAATGACGGATCATCGGTCAAAATCCGACGAGCCTCGTCCCAAGAAACGCCGGAATGACGGCGCGGATGATGATGAAAACGGTGTTCCCATGTCGACCATAAAGAATCCGCCATCGCACCATCGATCATGGCGTCGCCTCCTTGATTTCCACATAGACAAACGGAGCCTGAGATTCGGTGATGTCCGCGATCGTGATCCATCCTTCATCCATCGCGTCCTTCACGGAAACGTAATCCCAGTCGCGACGAACAAAGTAATAATCGCCCGCCGAACAGCCGCTGGATGTCAAATAATATAAATGGTCGTCGTCTTCGCCGATGAGTTGCATGACAAACATCTCGCAGGGTCCGTGACTTTGGTAATAGACGCGGTAATCTCCGAAACGGTATTCGGTGGCTTGAGGCAACCCTTCGCAACCCATGGTCAAGAAGATTACCAAAACGAAGAAAAACCCAGCAATTTTTCTCATATTTACCCTCAATCCATGTGACATCACTTGAATAACCATCGGGAAGGTTTATTTATTGGTAAAGAAGGCTCCGGGGGAGAATTAACGGCGACTGTGTTTGTCGAAATACATCCTGGCGTCGGTCTCGGAAAGGTGTTTTTCCAATCGTCCCGTCCGTAAATCCTCGGGGGTGAGGAGGTCTTCTCCGAACGCCAAG
>ERZ795054.2486-NODE-2486-length-15436-cov-3.877511_pt1 | contig 15436 bp, 16 predicted proteins | sample MGYA00375138_ERZ795054 | MGnify/ENA primary metagenome ERZ795054 (study PRJEB30183, sample SAMN05720215) | anaerobic digester metagenome | isolation source: active sludge of municipal wastewater-treating anaerobic digesters | place: USA | collected 2014-12-23 ...
GCCCTGCTCCCGACTTTGCTCCCTGCTCCCTACCCCCTGCGCCGCTCCGCCTTTGAGCCGTTGCGCCTTTGAGCCCCTGTGCCCTTCTTATTTTGTATATTTCCCAAAAAACCGTATTTTTCAGACATTAAAAACTAATCCGTCAAACCATGAAACGTCGAGAATTCATCAGAACAACAGCTGTAACGGTTCCGTTGATCGGGCTGTTTCCGGCAAATCTTTCGGAAGTAAAAAGAAAGAAAGTGAAAGGAAAGATCGAAAAGCGGATGCTCGGAAAAACGGGAGAGATGCTTTCGGTGATCGGGTTCGGAGGTATTGTTGTAAAGGATGCAACAACCGCAGAAGCTGCCGAACGGGTCAAAATGGCAATCGATGCAGGAATAAACTATTTCGATGTGGCTCCTTCATACGGTAATGCCGAGGTAATGCTCGGGCCGGCCCTTGAACCTTACAGGAAAGGTGTTTTCCTTGCATGTAAAACACAAAAACGTTCACGTGATGAAGCCCGGGAGGAACTTGAACAATCCCTGAAGAATCTCCGGACTGATCATTTCGACCTATACCAGTTCCATGCAGTTACAACAATGGAGGATGTAGAAAAAATCCATGCTCCGGGCGGAGCAATGGAGACCTTCCTTCAGGCAAGGAAAGATGGAAAGATCCGCTTCATCGGTTTTTCTGCACATTCTGTGGAAGCCGCCATGGCAATGATGGATCGATTTGATTTTGATACTATCCTTTTCCCGTTTAATTATACTACGTGGAATGCAGGTAATTTTGGCCCGCAGGTACTGGCACGTGCACAGGAAAAGAAAATGGGCATCCTGGCATTGAAAGCAATGGCAAAAGGACCATGGCCGAAAAATGCCGACCGCACAAAATATCCTAAATGCTGGTATGAGCCACTCACTACAACCGAAGATATTCTGATGGGACTAAGGTTTACTTTATCTCACCCCATAACTGCCGCTGTTCCTCCGGGTGACGAAAACCTATTCAAACTGGCGCTTTCTGTTAAAGACAGGATCAAACCACTGAGTCAGCCGGAAATCGACCTTATAAGACAAAAAGCTTTAAAGGGAGAGCCCTTGTTCAGCTATAAGGGATAAAAGAGTAAAACCAGACTGGGAACCATGTTATTTTGTATGTTTCAGCCTCAGGTTTAATGATCGAGGCGCAGTATAATAACATGGTTCATCACAACTGCTCTCATTGTATTTTACTCTCGGCGTGACTGAATTCACAGCGATATAAGTTTTATTGTCTATGTAATATGTTGCCGTGATGCAATATTTTTTATTTATCGGTAAATTAAACGTTGTCTCCGTGCTCGTTGTCTGGTATGATGTGAAATGTACTTCATCCTCCAGATTACCTTCATAAATATCAAGAAAGATAATCTCGTTTGCTGATCCCAACTTATAAGTATCAGAAAGCTTTATGCGGATATCGGCAGTGAATGGTTCATCTGCAGTGCATGCATCGCAATCGACAAATGTAATATCCTTCAATAGCTCTTCATCGTTTTCGCATGAGAATAACAATGTGAAGAAGAGGAACAGGAAAAAAAGCTTATTTGATCTTTTATGCATGCTTAATACCATTTTATTATTTTCCCGGGAACCCTGTCGGAATCAAAGGAGAAATTGAATGAACATCCTGTCCTCATCCAGACAGGACCTGTTCTGTAAAACCCGGAATTAAAATATTCCAGACCAGCAAATACTGTGAAGGCGTTTTTATTCCATTTTATGGATGCTGAAGGCAATATCCTGAATTTGCTATCAGGTTCGATCTCTGTTCCTTTAAACTTATTTCCGAATGAATATCCTGCCGCAAGTGATGCAGAAAAGTAAAAATTACCTTTGAACAGATTATCTGTCAGCTGAAAATCCTTATAAACCCCGGCATATACAAGAGAACTCCTGTCATAATACTGATAAAAAATCTCATCCGAACTTTTGACCAGAACCCTCGTGTACCATAATTTTGTATCAAGACCGGTCTTAATTCCGATATTTCTCAGTGGTTCAATAAATGACAAATTAAGTCCATAATAGTAATCCTTCAGATTGAATTTTGAGGACAGAGTTATTTCCATCCTGTCGAAATGTGGCTTATACGTGCCAGGGATATTCTCTCTGGTCAGGAGTTCCATAATCTCTTTTCTTCGGTATTCAGCAGCTACATTGTAAGGACTTATTACATCCTTTCCTTCTTCTGCCCATCCATTTCCCGACCTGAGCAGGAATTCCGTTGCAGGTATGTGATTTGACTTGATTGTAAGGGCAAGCGCATCACTGTTGTGTACATTTTTTTCGTAAATATCGACACCTTTCTTTTTAAGCATATTCAGAATTAAGGTATCCCCATTTTGTGCTGCGATCAGGAAGGGTGTGAATCCGTCATTGTCCCTTGCCTCCATATTTGCACCGTTCCTTATGAGGAGTCCGGCAATGTCGGGATAGCCGGCCCATATAGCAGCCATCAGGGGAGTTGTGCCTTCAGCATCTTTAATGTCGATATCTGCATCATAATATAACAGCATGTCAACAAATTCATATAGACCGTAAGCTGATGCATAGTGTATAGGGGTTACAAGGGATTTGTTCTGGTAGTTAATATCAGCTCCTCCACGAACGAGCGCTTCTGCAATGTTTATATTTTTAATTAATATCGAAAGTACAAGTGGTGTCTCTCCCCTGAAGGAGACTTTGTTGACATCTGCTCCCAGCCTGATGAGGGTTTTTACCGCGTCAGTTTTCCCGTTAATAATTGCAAAGTAAAGTGGAGTGGCGCCTTCGGCATTCTCCACATCAATTTCTGCCCCTTCCTTTACCAGCCTCTCAATCTCTGTTGTATATCCCATAGCCGAGGCAATCGTAAGGTTGTATTCAAGGCTTCCGCTGTAAAATAATGGAAGATATGCAGATGTATCAATTTCAGTTACCTGGGCATTTAGCTTTACTGCTATGCATAAAAAAACTGCCGCAGACAGAAATCTTAATACTGACCGTTCTATTGACATAATACAAAGTTAATTCTTTGGTTTTATTTTCTGTTACTGTACTGTCTTGGATTTGGGATAAAATTGTGAATAAAATAAAGCAAATCTTTAATAAATTGTAAATTTGTCCGTTAGGCAATAAATATTACTTTTTATTTTTGTACTCTGAAAAGTCGATTCTGTTTGCCGAAATTGAAAAAGATATTACTTGTTGGTCTCCTTGCAGCTACTGTGACCTATAATCCCGGGGCAGTTGAAAAAGTTGACATTATTTCGGGTAAGCTTGTACCGGATAATGTCCGTCTTGATAATTCCAGGTCGGAAGGCGGAGAATACTTTGCTGTTGAGAAAAGTATCCGGTCTTTTATGCACAGATGGGATGTTAAGGGTGCATCTGTTGCCGTATCAAAGAACGGGAAGCTCATTTATGCGAGAGGATTCGGGCTTGTTGATACGGTTACGAGGGAATTGACAGAACCTTTCCATAAGTTCCGGATAGCAAGTATCTCAAAGCTTGTTACCGCTGTTGCCGTGATGAAGCTTGCAGAGGAAGGCAGGTTGTCATTGAACGATAAGGTGTTTGGTGAAAATGCAATTCTGAACGATCCTTATTTCAGTAATCCGAAGGACATCAGGGCATATGATATTACAGTGGCTCATCTGCTCAGTCATGAGGGCGGATGGTCACAGAGGTGGGGCGACCAGATGTTCATGCCTCTGACTATAGCCGATCAGATGGGAGTGGAACTGCCGGTTGATACCAAAACTATAATCAGGTTCGCACTCGATAAAAGGCTTCATTTCACCCCGGGAACAGGCAGAGCCTATTCAAACCTTGGTTATGCGATCCTTGGTCTGGTGATTGAGAAAGTGACAGGCATGCCATATGACCAGTTTTGTAAGAAAGAAATACTGGAACCCCTGGGAATATTTGATATGACTCTCGCTCATAATCTCCCGGATCAGAAAGCTTCCTTCGAGGTATCATATTATGAACCTTCTGATGTTCTCCCAAAACCTTCAGTCTATGGAACGGGAGAGCTTCTTTCTCCGGTTTACGGAGGAAATGATATTGAAGCTCTTGGTGCAGCCGGCGCATGGCTTGCCACAACTCCCGATCTGATGCGCCTCCTTCTGGCCATCGACGGATTCGATTCACCCCCGGATATCCTTTCTCAGCTCAGCATAAGCCTGATGACAGACAATAATAAAGGACTTGCCCCGGCTGGTTGGAAAACTACAATGGATAACGGCACATGGTGGAGGACAGGTTCCTTCCCCGGAACTGCCGGGATGATGAAACGACAACAGGATGGTACAGCCTGGGTCGTTCTGCTTAATTCAAGTACGTGGAACGGACCTGAAATCTATTCTTACATCAGCGACCTTATGCACAGGGTCGTTTCAAACCTTAAAGCTGAGCCGGATTATGACCTCTTTACATGGGCTCTTCCAGTGCCGCTTTCTTCAGGAAACGATGACGAATTATTATTCAGATAATGTGCTTCTCGGTTAATGTTAACCTGGTAAAGGAAGAAATAGAAGACAGGTATGGCGTCAACTTCCCTGACAAATACCGCTATGAACCGAGTTATTATTACCACGCATTCAGCCTGCCTGAACTGACTGCGATTTGTTCCGGTACCCCGGCAGTGAGATCACTGAAATGGGGACTGATCCCCCCATGGGTCAGAAACGCTGAAGATGCCGATGAAATAAGATATAAAACTTTTAATGCCCGTTCCGAAAGCCTTAAGGAAAAACCTTCTTTTTCTTCATCATTCAGATCAAAAAGATGCCTGATACCTGTCAGGGGATTTTATGAATGGCAGCATGTTGGAAAAGAAAAGATTCCCTGGTATATTTACAGTGTTAATAATGAAATACTTACTCTTGCAGGGCTCTATTCAGAATGGCAGAATAAGGAAAGCGGTGAATTGCTGAACACATTTGCAATAATCACGACCGAAGCAAATGAGATGATGGCTGAGATCCATAATTCAAAAAAACGGATGCCTGCCATCCTTCAGAAAGACGAGGAAAAAAAGTGGATCGATCTTAATATTTCTCCTGATGTTGCTTCAGGATTGCTCAAACCCTGTCCGGATAATATTCTCAAAGCCCATACTATTGGTCCTCTTGTTAGCGACCGCTATGCCGATAAAAATACCCCTGAGGTAATAAAGGAGTTTAAAAGGGATATTAAAAATACCCTGTTTTAATCCGGGGGAATTTACTGACAAGTAATTTTTTTTGAACTTCTTAGATACAGCCTACTCCAAGCTTAATAGCAACATTGTAAGTATCAAATAATGTGTAATTTACAAATTGCTGTCATTAGCAGGAGATTTAGTACAGAAGTTTCCCCTCCTTTTTTTAAGGAGGGGTGGCCGGGATTAGTAATTATGGTATAATTACTATCCTGCTTTCCCGGCCGGGGTGGTTGATCCTTTGTTGTCTTCTGAACTTTCTTCTTTCAAGATTCTTTGACTTTAGTTGATTACATAAAACGGACTCAGCTGACGTGGAATTATTTCTCAAAAATGATCTGAGAGGTTTGAAACTTTTTCCGTTATAAAGGTGTCTGCTATCCATTAGGATGAAAAGTTATTAAAGAGAATTTAATAAACCACCCCGGCCAGACAATTTAAATTTCTGCAAGTCCGACGATTTCTGCGTCTGGCCACCCCTCCTTGAAAAAAGGAGGGGAAAATTTTGGTCACAAAACTTCGTTAGGTTGACGGATATGCCCCTTCTCCCCTCTTTGCGGAGCAGAGAGGAGGAAAACCCGAACAGAGTGAGGGAAGGGGGCGAGTTTGTGTGATCAGACAAAAATATAGCTCAGCAGCTGGTAAATTATCTTTGCAGCGACAAAATCAGGTGCTTTGTCAGAGGGTGATGGACATAGTTCGACGATATCGAAACCGACAACATTTCTTTTCCGGGCAACCTGATTAAGAAAGTGCATCAATTCATAATATTCCGGTCCGCCGGGCTCGGGAGTCCCTGTTGATGGCATCAGTGAAGGATCCAGAACATCAAGATCGATGGTTATATAAACATCACGTGTAAGCTTTCCGAGAGCAGTTTCATAAAGAGTTTTATCATGATAAAGGTCGTGGGCGGTAAATATTCTTTCCATGTCAGCAAAAGGCACTTCTTCGGCCGACATGCTCCGGATACCCGCCTGTACAACCGGCGCTGATTCCCTTATCCTGGCCATGACGCAGGCATGATTGTATGGTGATCCTTCATATTCCTGCCTGAGGTCGGTGTGGGCGTCAAGCTGAAGTACAGAAAGTTCAGGATAAAATTCCCGGAATGCCATGGCGGGACCGATACTTACAGTATGATTACCTCCGATAATTACAGGAAACTTTCCTTCCTTCAGAAGATTTAATGTGGTAAAGCGGACAGATTCAACGAGCTTTTCCGGTGAACTTTTTTCAGTAATCGGGGGGAGTGTATATATCCCTTTTTTATGAACTTCCGTTCCGGTTTCAATATCATAAAACTCAAGGTTCGGGGAAGCATCAAGTATGGCGTCAGGGCCCTTATCGGCGCCTTTCATCCATGTACTTGTTTCATCGTATGGTACAGGAACGATAACTATACCTGATGATTTGTAATCAGAAATTATCTCTGCACCGCCGAAATTCATAAATATGTTGCTGTATTATTCAGTCTCCTTCTCCGGTTTCTTTTCCCCGGATGCAGATTTTCCTGAGATTTTTGGTTCCTTGCCGGCTTTCGCAGCATTTTCCTGTCCCGGAGCAGATTTTTGTTTCACCTTCTTTTCCCCGGTTGTAGTTTCCGATTTCTCATCCTTAACCTCTTCCTTAACCTCTTCCTTAGCCTCAGCCTTAACCTCAGCCTCAACCTCATCCTTAACCTCTTCCTTTATAAGCAGGTTCATCTTAAGGAGCATGTTATACCATTGTGCGATTTTCTTTATATCGCTAACATAAACTTTGTCTCTGTTATATTCGGGTAAGACCTCCTCAAACCACGATTTAAGCCTTTCCGGGTCAGATTTGTAATCAATTGCCGGTCCGCCGTTTTCTTTCTCAAAGATCTTATCAAGTACTTTTCCGAGAGGCATATCTTCCTCCGTGGTGAATACCGATATCTCTTCCAGCGAACTCACTCTGGCAGAACTGAATGCACTGCTTCTGACCTTTGTTTCAAGATGTTCAACAATAATTGCATTCTTACCCTGGGCAATGAACCTGTACAAGCCCGGCTGGCCGGAAATAGCCATAATATCTTTCAGTACCATACTTTATCTTTTATTTGCAAATTTAGCTTTTGTCGCTGAATGTATATTTAAGGCCTCAGTTTTTTCTTTAGTCTCAGGTCATATTTCTCTCTCTTTTGATCTTTTCATAAGCTTCATTCACTTTTTTAAACTTTTCATCAGCTGTTTTCCTGAAGTCTTCGCCCAGGTGACTTACCTTATCGGGGTGGTACTTCATTGCCATTTTCCTGTAAGCTTTCTTTACCTCTTCATTTGATGCCGAAGGGTCAATTTCAAGAATTTTGTATGCTGAATCGGTTTCAGGGATGAACATGTTCCTGATTGAAAGGAAATCGGCAGATGATATTCCCAGATATCCTGATATTCGTTCAATAATTGTTTGTTCAGACTGATTTACGGCGCCGTCGGCGAGGGATACGTTAAAGAGGAGGTGCATAAGCTGGAGTCGCGATGAGTAGTCCATATTTCCGGCAATCTGCCGGCAGACGTCCACCAGAGGGATATCCTGTTTCAGCATATCCCTCAGCATCATAGTAGCCTCCCGAGCGGTATCCTGGCCAAACTGCCGGGCGAAGAACTGTTTTACATAATCGAGCTCCGATTTGACAACCTTCCCGTCGGCCTTCATTACTGCAGCTATAAGAACAATCAGGGTTACTCCGAAACCTCCCGGGGTGGTCCTGCGATCCGATGTAGTGTATTCAGGTATCCCGACTGCTGCAGCACCATCCATCATTGATCCCACGAAGAAACCAAGAAGTGCGCCTATAGGTCCTCCCATCACCCATCCCAGACCCCCTCCTATCCATTTGCCCAACCGTGCCATTTATTCTATCACGAATTTAAATGAGTCATAATATCTTCATGAATACCGAGGATTACAGGTATGATCATTTCATTCTCGGAATTATTAATAACATAATCCGACAACCTTATCCTCTCTTCCTCATCCATTTGATTTTTTATCCTGTCGGTCACCTGTTCCCTGGTCAGCCTGTTTCTTATTATCACCCTGTTTATCCGTTCTTCAACGGGTGCCACTACGGTAGCTACCCTGTCAACAAGTTTTGAAGCGCCGCTTTCAAAAAGTATCGCTGCTTCCATGATCACATAAGGTGTGGTTTGCTTATCTGCCCATATCCTGAAATGATCAAAAACAACAGGATGAACGAGCGAGTTTACCTTTTTCAGAAGTTCAGGATCATGAAATATAAGAGAGGCCAGTTCCTCCTTGTTCAGTATTCCGTCAGGATAAAGGTTTCTCCCGCTGATATCGTTAATTCCGTTTATTACATCCGGGTCGGTATTCATTATTATGGCGGCCTCAGGATCGGCCGAGAATACGGGAATACCCAATACCCCGAAAACCCTGCAGACAGATGTCTTTCCGCTGCCTATGCCCCCGGTCACCCCGAGCTTCATTTTCTCCCTGCCACTATTTTCCATAATAAATGACTATAAATATCCTGCTAAAAAATCTTTCAGGAAGATTGAAGCAAAGATATTATTCGCCGGCCGTTTCCTTAAATGAGAAAAACAAAGTATCAGGTTTAACTGAAGTTATCCGGCATTCCGGCTTCAGCTGTACATTGAAATTCTGCACAAGTCCTGATGTAATCAGATAAAAATCCGTTGATTTATTATTTCTGACGCTTTTATAAGGCACTTTTGAGAGATCGATAATTGCAGGGTCACTGTTACCTGAGATCTTGAGCCTGAGCATCGAAAATCCCGTACCCTGGAGAAAAAGGTTTAGCCTGGTCGGTGCTAGCGCCAGTTCCCTGTCCTTCGGAACGTTTATGAATTTTACAGGGTATTTGATATCAGACTGGATGGCTTTTCCGAGGGAATTCAGATACCAGAAAATGAAAGATAAAAAAAAGAATACACTAAAGATCATGATATCTGATCTTAATGTACCTGACATTTTTTTTATATGCTTTTCCGGTCTTATACCATCAGTCTTCTCCACAATCGATTAAGGTTTATTCGGAATTATTCATCAGCCGTCGGATCCTTTACAAGGGCGCTTTTATCAACCTTGAGTTTTATATCGCCTCCGGCATCCATCATTATATAATTATCCTTCACTTCATGTACCCTTCCGTAAATGCCGCCTGTTGTAACGACTTTGTCGCCTTTCTTCAGAGAATTCCTGTAATTAGTCATCTCTTTCTGCTTTTTCATCTGCGGACGGATCATGAAGAAATAGAATACCACAAATACGAGTATCAACGGAAGGAATGTAATTAATGCATTACCCTGCCCTCCGGTTGTGGCCCCGGCAGGCTGACTCATAAGATACACAAATGCTAAACTGGTAATCATACGATTTATTAATTATTATTATTTGTCTTTCCTTTTATATAACTGTTTCTCCCACAAGGCCCCTTCCATATTTTCTGAAAAGCCCCTTTTCCCTTATCTCCTTAACAATGTTATCAAGGATCCCGTTCACAAATGTACTGCTTTTTGGTGTACAATAATACTTTGCAATTTCAATGTATTCATTCAGGGTAACCTTAACCGGTATTTCGGGAAATTCAATAACTTCGGTTATTGCAAGCTGCATAACCAGTATATCCATCAAAGCGATCCGCTCAACTTCCCAGTTTGTGGTGTTATTATCTATCAGTTCCGAACACTGCTTTGTATTAATTATGGCCTTCCGGAATAACAATTTCACAAAATCCTCATCTTCCTTATTCTTGAACAAGGTCATGAGCTGTATCTTATCACCCGACTCAGCTTTGAATTTCTTCAGTGTCTTTTCCACCATCACAATTACATAGTCAATATCGTCGTTCCAGTATATGCTTTGTTCCTCAAGACAATTTTCAAGATCTTCAGAATCGTAAAACAATTCAGTGATAAGCCTGATGACAAACTTCCTGTGCGATGTGTAACTATTGTCCTCAGATGCCATATATTCGGAATACACATCCCAGTTAAGCATTTTATTGTAAAGAGATCTGGGAATATGGGTAAAGTTAACCCATGATAGTTTAGATGATGAAAGATACTTATTGAAGGACAGATTTCCTCTTATCTGTATGATAACCGGGTTATCGGCAAATTTCCTGTTTGGATTGAGATCTTCCGGAGTGGGTATTTTTTTCTGAAGCGCCTGTTCGATCTTTTCAGAAGCAATATCATTGATTTCGAGAACAAGGAGCAGGAGATAATGGTAAAGGTCATATGTCTTTGTTATGCTGAAGGTAAGTTCCGACTCAGCCCTTACAAGGTCACTATCATCCCTGCGGTTAAAAGCATAGAGAGCCATAAGAGCTTTTATCCGCAATAATCTTCTGCTTATCATCCGTAAAGAACCTCATGATTAATGGGTGCAAAAATACTCTTTTTCCAATACCCTCAAAACAACTTTACAAATTTTAAAGACAAACATTCCGGTCTGTTTTGAAATGCTAAAATAATTGTTACATTTGAGCATATTAATTCAAATCCCTTATTTTAACTGACCTGGCAATGGAAGAAGAAAGCGGAATTAAAGAAGATTTGAACGGAAGTGAGGAAAAAAACCAGAAGGAGGAGATCTTCACAAAAGTTGTTCGTGCAGGGAAAAGAACCTATTTTTTTGATGTTAAAGCTACAAGGAAGGAGGACTATTACCTGACTATTACTGAAAGCAAAAAACGTCTGGGTAAGGAAGGCAAGATATTTTATGAGAAACATAAAATCTTTCTGTATAAGGAGGATTTTGAAAAATTTACAGATGGATTAAAGGAGGCTGTCTCATATATCGATAATGGTAAGAAATATGTTGCTTCTCCCGGTGCCTCTTCTGACATAAAAACAGAATCCGTCAGCAATGAATCGCTTACTGCTGAAGAATTCACCAATATTGATTTTGACGACCTGGGTAAAAAATAGCCGTATCTGACCGGCATTTCCACAATACTCTCTCTGAATGTCTGACTACATTCTTCTTTCACTGGCAGTTATTCTGATGTTGATAGGGATCATCGGATGTCTTGTTCCTGTTCTTCCCGGACCGCCATTAAGTTATCTGGGGCTTATCTTACTTCATATAAGCCGCTTTGCGCAATTCTCAAAATCGATCCTTATAACCCTTGCCATAGTAACAGTGGTTGTGACGATTGTTGATTATGTGGTACCTATCTGGGGTACAAAAAAATTCGGGGGCTCAAAATATGGTACACGGGGAGCGACTGTAGGACTTATAATAGGATTGTTCCTCGGGCCGGCCGGGATAATTATCGGCCCCTTCCTTGGGGCAATAGTCGGCGAACTTATTTTTAAGGACGACATGAAATATGCCGTTAAAGCCGGTTTCGGAAGCCTCCTCGGATTTCTTACGGGGATTGGACTTAAGCTTGCTGCTTCGCTTGTTATGACGTTCTATTTCGTAAAAGAGCTTATCAGGTAATTGCGAATGGCGAAGGGCGAAGGGCGTAGGGCTAAGAACTAAGAGCGCAGGGCTAAGAGCTAAAAAGTAATAATGTTGCTCTCCGCTCTCCGCTCTCCGCTCCCGGCCCCCTGCTCTGCGCCCTGAGCCCTGAGCTCTGAGCCATCAGTAACCCAGTGTCGCCACCATTACCGCTTTGATCGTATGGAGGCGGTTCTCAGCTTCATCAAATACAATCGAATGCTTTGACTCGAAAACTTCTTCGGTAACTTCCATTCCGTCGAGACCATATTTTAAATATATCTCCTCCCCGTTTCTTGTTTCCCGGTTATGATAGGCAGGCAGACAATGAAGAAATTTGACATCCGGATTCCCTGTTTTCTTTATAACCCGCATATTGACCTGGAATGGCTTAAGAAGCTTTATCCTCTCCTCCCATACCGACTCAGGTTCTCCCATTGATACCCAGACATCAGTATAGAGAAAGTCGGCGTCTTTTACAGCATTATCCAGATCTTCAGTAATTGTAATCTTTCCTCCTGTAAAGGCTGCAATTTTCCTGCACTTCTCCACGAGTTCAGTTCCCGGCTGGTAAGCTTCAGGTGCAGCTATCCTGAAATCTATTCCCATTTTGGCAGATCCCACCATCAGTGAATTGCCCATATTGAAGCGGGCATCGCCAAGATAGCACAATACCATTCTGTTAATAGGCTTATCCGAATGTTCAATCATGGTCAGAAAATCGGCCAGTATCTGGGTCGGATGGAATTCATTTGTCAGCCCGTTCCACACCGGAACACCGGCGTATTCAGCCAGCTCTTCAACAAGCTTCTGCCCGAATCCGCGATATTCAATGCCGTCGTACATCCTTCCAAGAACCCTGGCAGTATCTTTCATCGATTCCTTGTAACCGATCTGTGAACCGCCCGGACCAAGATAGGTTATATTTGCGCCCTGATCAAACCCGGCAACTTCAAAAGCACACCTGGTACGGGTGGATGTTTTTTCAAATATCAACGCAATGTTTTTTCCTTTCAGACGCTGGATCTCCTTCCCCGATTTCTTCTCTTTCTTAAGCTGAGAGGCCAGATCAAGAAGATATTGAATTTCTTCGGGAGTAAAATCAAGGAGCTTGAGAAAATGACGGTTTCTGAGATTGGGGTGCATGAGTGGAGGCATTTAGTATTTAAAGTAATTAGAGTACTTAGAGTACTTAGAGTACTTAGAGTACTTAGAGTACTTAGAGTACTTAAAGTTAAGAGTACGGGGGCAAATATATGAATTTAGTTAAAAAAATATCAATGATTTTTTGTCACAACTACAGGAATCGAGCGTATAATATCAGCATTAACGAAATAGTGCACAACCAAATAACTGTCAACAAGCAACATGCAACAAGCAACATGCAACATATTCAATTAACTATTTGACCCATAGATGATTTGAAATTAAAAAAAAATGTTACATTTACAGGATTCAAAAAAGCAGGATCAGTGAAAGTCAGCTCATCATTGTTAATTACCGCAATACTTGCCGTAACGGGATATTCCTGTAATCATAATACAGACAAAAACATTGATCAGGGCGAAATTCATTACACAATAAATTATTCAGGTAAGGTTGGCTACATGCCTAAGGAGATCCTTCCGAAAAACATGATCGTTGCATTTAAAAACGACAAGATCCTCTTCAACATATCAGCACCTTTCGGCAATTCAGGTATTCTGAATGTATCAAATCCCGAAACAGGTGCATTCAACACATACATCAATCTTCTTGGATTCAAATATTATTATACTGCCAGCCCCGGAGAGAATTATCCCGGATTTAATGCCATGGAAGGGATTGAGATCCGGAAAGCTCCGGGAATTTCGGTTATCTGCGGGTTTACATGCAAGTCGGCAGATATTACTTTTCCAAACGACCGGAATAAAGTCTACAAAGTCTGGTACACAAACGAAATTGATGTAAAAAATCCTAATGCTGCTACCCCTTTCAGCGAAATTCACGGCGTTCTTATGAAATTCTTTTTTGTGATGAACGATGTTGAATTGCATTTCGAAGCTGAAACAGTCTATAAAAAAGAGATTCCCGACAAGATCTTCGAACGTAAGGAGAAATATCTCAAAATATCCAGGGCGGATATAGACGACATTATCAATAAACTTGTAAGCATGTGATCAGGCACAGAGCACAGGGCGCAATCTCCGGTTTCCTGGTTTTGCCCTGAGCCCTGAGCCCTAAGCCCTGAGCTTTTTTATTTCCGGATTTGGAATAATTACTACCTTTGTGCTGCGTTTGTAATACACAATATGGACAAGGGTAAGGACGTGTCTAAGAAATCCGATAAGAGCTCAAAAAAGAACGGAAAGAGGAAACCATTCTTCACTGATGAAAGGATGAGATTTGTGACCGGGGTACTGATAACCGGTTTTGCAATCTATCTTTTACTGGCTTTCATTGCCTACCTTATCTGGTGGAAAACCGATCAGAGTATACCTGGAAATGCGATCGTATCCGGTCCTGAAATTGAAGTAAAGAACTGGTCGGGGAAAAGCGGCTATTACCTTGCCTACATGATGATAAGTAAAGGTTTTGGCTTCGGGGCATTTTTCATCCCGCTGATGATAGGATCACTCGGACTTTATCTTCTGAAATTCCCAAAAATAAAGCTATGGAGCCTTACTGCCAAGTTTGCTTTTGCCACAATAATTTTATCTCTTATCCTTGGATTTATCCTGGGCAAAGCTGATGGTTACCTTTATGGTGGACCGGGTGGCGCTCATGGCTATCATGTTACAAAATGGCTTAATGCATTTGTAGGAAAACCCGGAACAGCAATTATTGTGATCCTGCTTACAATAGCGTACCTTATTTTTGCTCTTAAAGTTCCATTGTCTGCATTCGGTATAAGATTTCCGGCATTTCTTTCATCACCCAGAGGGGAAAAGAAAGACACGGATCCTTCAGATTCGTCCGGTATAGTAAGGGAAGTGCCTGTTCCGGAGCAGCCTGCAGAACGAAAAGAAGACAGAAAAATAGATTTTCATATTGATAACAGGACAAGGATCGATGATTCAGCTGTTACAGATGATGAAAATAAAATCATTGTCAGGCCTCAGCAGCCAGGTTCTCTTATACGGGATCTTGATAATGCAACTCCTGCTGCCCGGCCGGTAAAATCAGAAATAGACGTTTCAAAACCGGAAGTGAAGGATCTCCTGCCCGAAGACGAGGTAAAGAAGATCATGGAGAATTATGACCCGCGGCTGGATTTATCTCACTTCAGGTTTCCTCCTGTCTCCATCCTGAAGGAACATAAGTCTAACAGTGCTTTCGACAACAATGAAGTTCTTGAGAATAAAGAAAACATAATAAAGACTCTCGGTGATTACAAGATAAATATACAGCATATTTCCGCAACCGTCGGACCGACAGTCACCTTATATGAGATCATTCCCGAACGGGGAGTAAAACTGGCACGTATCAAATCGCTTGAAGATGATATTGCACTCAGCCTTTCGGCAATGGGCATAAGGATCATAGCTCCAATCCCCGGAAGAGGTACAGTCGGAATAGAAGTGCCAAACAAAAAGCCGGAGATTGTTTCAATGCGATCCCTTATTGCGTCAAAAGCATTCATGGAATCGAGGTTTGATATTCCTCTGGCCCTTGGCCGGACTATCACAAATGACCCCTATATAGTTGATCTGACAAAAATGCCACACCTGCTTGTTGCCGGTGCAACAGGCCAGGGTAAATCTGTGGGACTGAATGCTATTAT
>ERZ795054.2488-NODE-2488-length-15428-cov-6.587654_pt1 | contig 15428 bp, 16 predicted proteins | sample MGYA00375138_ERZ795054 | MGnify/ENA primary metagenome ERZ795054 (study PRJEB30183, sample SAMN05720215) | anaerobic digester metagenome | isolation source: active sludge of municipal wastewater-treating anaerobic digesters | place: USA | collected 2014-12-23 ...
GCCGACGGGCTGCACGTAAAAATCGGCGTCGCCGAGGGCGGCAGTGTGAACACGGTCTACGCGATCGCCAGCAGACGCGAGGCTATCGCACGGTTCGGAGCCGGAGCCCTGGTCGACAGTTTGACCAGGCATTTTGAAGAAGGCGGGAAGGCCCTTTTCGCCATGAGGCCTGCCAATAGTGTCGCCGGATCGATCGGATCGGTCACCCAATCGGGGACCGGACCCGCGTTGACCCCGACCGGAACGCCGACCGGCGCGAGAAGCTTCAAGGTCCAGATCGTCGCCGGCGGGGCCGCAGAAACCGCGACATACCGCTATTCAAACGACGGCGGCGTCACCTGGTCATCGATATACACCACTCCCGCGCAAGGGTCTTCGATCGTGCTTACCGATGGGGTTACCATCTCCTTCGGCACCGGGACCTTCGCCGCCGGCGAGGAATACACCTTCGCCACAACGGCACCGAACGCGGCTGCGGCGGACTTCATCGACGCTATTGACGCCGTGCGCGCCGCATACAATCCGGCATCCTGCGCGTACACGTTTATTCATATCGTGGGCGGTTTCGCGCGGACATTCTGGGAGTCGGTGAAATCAACGCTGGCCGATTTCGAAACCGCGAGAATATTTGTGAACTTCATCCTGGAATATCCCGCGTATGCTTCGGGCGACGTCGACGCCTATCTTCAGACGATGCTCGATGAATACAGGCTCTTCCAGGAAAAACGCATTTCAGTCGTCGGCGGGTATATCAGGTACGGCGACGACTCCGTTTACCGGAGCGCTGCGATTTTACTGTGCGCGAACCTTTCCCGCTGCAGGACGAACATCCATCCAGGATGGGTCAACGCGTTCAAATCGCTGACCGGGAAAGAGATACGTCACTGGACCGAAATCCAGGACTTCATCAATGATCTTGACGGCGCGAACGTGATCCTTGCGGTGCAATACCCGAACTGGGACGGCATTTACATCAAGAAGGACCACCTGATGGGACCGAGCACGTCGGATTACCAGACCATCCATGATCTGCGCCCTGCAGACAAGGTGCGACGCCTGGCGTATTCGAAGATCATGCCGTTCGTCAACGCCGACGCCGAAGGCTCCGACAGCGGCGTCGATTCGCTCATCGCCGAAATCGATCTCGCGATTTCCCAGGCGATGGAGGACCCGGCGAAAAAGGAAATCAAGGGACACACGACGCGGCTGACTTTCAATGCCTCGACGAAAGCCGTGACCGGATCGATCGACATCCAGCCGAAAGGCACCATGGAGACGATCACGGTCGACGTCGGCTATACCAGAGAATCATAAGAGGAGGAGGATGAGATGAGCGGAGAAAATCAAGTTTATTCCTGGAAGGATTACACCGCCACGGTCAATGGACGGACCCTTATCGGTATCGATTCAATTGATTGCGATATCGAAAAAAAGGTCGAGTCAGTATATGGCAAGGGCGACACGCCGATCGGATTCGGGACCGGCAATAAAAAATCTTCGGGTAAGCTGACCATCACCGAAGAGGAATACGCTGTATTACAGAAGGCCGCCGTCGACGCGGGGCTGAATGACCTGACCGACCTGCCGCCGTTCCCGATCGTGGGACTGCTCGAAAAGAAAAACGGGGAAAAAATTAAAACGAAATACCCCGCGGTAAAGATCAAAAAGGTCGGCATGAAAAAGAAACAGGACGACACGAAGTTCACCAGGGACATCGACTTCGAGAACCTGGTCATGCCGGTCGAAACCCCAATAGGAGTGTAAGGACATGGAAAATCATCGTATTTCACCGGATCAACTTCTCGAAATGGCCGATCAGATCGCGAGGTGGAAAGAGGACCATAAAAACGTCATACTGGTCTCTCTCGCCGATGACCCGATCGACATCATCTGCAAGGTTCCGAACCAGGATGACGTGAAGGTGGCAAATCGACTCGCGGACAACATGGATAAGAACAGGCAGCTGGTGCTGTCCTGTCTCCTGTATCCGAAGCTTGATGTGTTCAACGGAATTCTTGAGGAGAAGGCCGGGATCGTCGTTCCTATCTCTGATCGGCTGATTAAAGAATATGGTGCGGCGCAGGACACGACGGCAAAAAAGTTGTAAGCGAGCGGCGCAACGAGCTTGACCTGGGGGCCGGGGAGATCGCGCTGGCGAGGAAATATTTCCCGCTGGTTGATTACGACAACCTCTCCTTCGAAGACCAGGTCAGGCTCAGGGTCGACGCGGTGTATCTCGAACATCGCGAGATGCAGAAAATTGCCGAGCTCATCGCGGCACTATTCGGAGGGAAGTGATTGGACGCAGTATACAAACTTGGGACCGCCCTGACGCTCAAAGACGCGATCACCGCGCCTTTTGACCGTATCACTTCGAACGCAGAAAAGCTGAAGTCAAAGTTCGGTGAACTTGACGGCGGCATGAAAAAGTTCGAGAACAGCATGAAATCGTTGAAAATCGGCGGTGGCATGATGGCGGCCGGGGCCGGGATGACGTATTTTACCAAGACCCTCCTTGATGCGAACCGGGAAACGTCGAAAATGCAGGCCAATCTTCGGTCGCTTGACCTTGGCGATTCGGCTATCGCGTCTATCACAAAATCGGCGGTCAAGTCGAGCGAAACCTTCGGCGTGGCCCGTAACGAGTTTCTCGATGCGGCTTATGACATTAAATCGGGAATCGAGACGATCAATGACGCCGAAATCGGGAAGTTCACCGAGACCGTGGCGCAAACGGCGGTCGCGACAAAAGGATCGACCAAACAGTTTGCATCTCTTTTCGGAACGATTTACAACCAGAATAAAAAATTTTATGAGGGAATGAGCGACAGTAACTTCGGAGTCCTTATCGGGAATTCATTGTCCTTCGCGGTGAAGATGTACAAGACTGAAGGATCGAAAATGCAGCAGGCGATCGAAAGCATTTCAGGCGCTGCTGCCGCTGCCGGATACGACATGGCGGAGCAGTTCAATGTTCTCGGATCACTGCAGAACGTCATGCAGGCCGGAGAAGCCGGGACCGGTTTCAGGGCGTTTATCGGTAAAGCGACAGAAGCCTCTCAGAAGCTCAGGCTTTCCTTTCACAACCAGCAGGGCCAGCTTTTACCTGTCGCTGATATTCTTGATCGCCTTCGAGGAAAATTCGGAGACGTTCTGACCGCTTCTGAAAAACTCGATCTGGTGAAAGCTTTCGGCAGCGAAGAGGCCATGAAGCTCATCGACAACCTCTGGGACAAATCGGGGAAACTGCGAACGAACATCGATGCGCTCAGAAACGCCAAGGGGTCTGAATTCCTGGAAAAGATGGCAGCCGCCAACCTCGCGAACCTTGATACACAACTGGTTAACCTGGGAAATTCATGGGACAATTTAAAATCGACTTTCGGCGGCGGAATGGGTGAAGGACTTATGCCTTTTTTTGATATTTTAAAATCAGGGATCAGTCTCATCAATGAATTTGCCATGTCCCACCCAAAACTTACTAAATGGGTTGGAGTGTTGTTTGCAGTTGGTTCAGCAGTCGTTTTTGTAGGTGGTGGTTTGATGACACTTAAAGCAATCAATGGATTGTATACTCTTTCTCAGGTTGCCGCTGGCAATGCAACAAATGTAAGCGCCCTCTCACTTATAAGACAACGCATTGCATTGATAGCTTCAGCAACGGCTACAAAACTTTCAGCAGCAGCGCACTGGGTTCATAACGCAGCACTCTCGACAACGGCCTGGGGGTCTCTTGCTGCGGGTGTTGCTAAATACACCATCGCATTGGGGGCACATCAAGTTGCAGTGCTTGCATCAGCGGGTGCCTCAAAAATCGCAGCAGCTGCTCAATGGCTTTGGAATGCCGCATTTATTGCCAGTCCAATCGGGTGGATTGTTGTTGGTGTTGCAGCTCTCGGTGCTGGCGCATATATGTTGATAAAACATTGGACTGCGGTAAAAACATTTTTTACCGGGTTCTGGAACTGGATAAGCAATATATTCGGAAATGCCTGGTCGAAATTTAAAAACTTCGGCGCGAAACTGATCTCGACCTTTTTTGAGGGGATAAAAGAAAAGGCCCCCTGGCTGGCCTCGGCATTCGATAAACTCATGGGCGATGGGATCGGGAAAAAACTCCCGCATTCAGATGCCCAGGAAGGCCCATTCAGCAAGCTGTCATATTCAGGTCGTGCGCTTATAACGACATTCAATACCGGCATCGAACAGGAGGCGCGCCGAACACCGGCGGTCACTCCATATATGAAAAACACCATGAACACTCTTTCTGGCCAGGGGAATGGTCCCGTAGCCGGAGGACCCCAGCGCGGAGGGCTCACCATCAGCGTCGCAAACCTTATCGGGACACTTACCATGGGAGGCCAGACAAAAACAGGGACGATCGATGATCTCGCCAGGGTCATGGCGCGGGCGATACATAACGAACTTTTGAGGTATGGCAATGGTTAGCGGCGGCATCATCCCCCAGCCAGCGGTTTCCCCGCTCGCTATCAACGGTTTTGTATTCCCTATCGAGCCGCTGGTCGACGTTCGCGGCGGGAAGAACATCGTCAAGACCACGGTCCCCGGACTCGACGGGACCGTGAAAGAATTCCTGGGATTTGATGATTACGTCATCATGGTCAACGTCATCATCGAGGGAGCGACACGTAGCGACGTCCTCGCGCAGCTCGAGGCTGTCATTAAAATCTGGAAGATCGAAGAATCACTCGTGATCCTGTGTCCGAAGACCGCCGAATACGGAATCGACCGAGTCGTGTTTGAATCGTTCGATCATCCCGAGACCGAAGGGATGCCCAGCACCGAAAGATTGACCCTGCGGTTCGTGTCCGACAAAGAATATGATTTCGAGGTTATATAATGTACTGTTCGGTTATCCACACCTACACCACCACCGCGCAGGACACCCTTTATAAAATCACCTGTAAATTCTACTGGCACTGGTGGCTGTGGAAAATCATCTACGACTACAACCGCGAGGCACTGGGAGCGGACTATCAAAATGTCATACCGCTGGTTCCGGCCGGGGTCACGATCAGGATTCTCGATCTGAACACCGAACCGATATCTCATACGATCGTATCGGGAGATACATGGCAGTCCCTTTCAAAATATTACTGGGGCACCGAAAGTCACTGGATCAACATCGCGATCGAAAACGACTGGAAACACCTGGTCGAGGGTGAGACCTGCGTGATCCCCGCGCTGGTAACAAAAAAAGACCTGAAGCAGGCAGAGGAGCTACGACGCCGTGTTGGTGCTTGAGCATTATCTTAAGATCGGGAATAAAATTTTTCCCGGCGTAAACGATGTGGTCATCGAATCGACCCGTGAATCGATTTCCGATATTTGCACCATCGACCTGCCGAAATACCGAAAGCTGCAACCTTCGGATGTCAAACAGGGCGACGTGGTGATTTTCCGCGCCGGGTACCGACAATACGGTTTGCAAGACGAGTTCCATGGCGTTGTCAGCGAAGTGACCCCCACCCAGCCGCTGACCGTCAAGGCTGAGGACTATTTCTATTATCTCCGCGATATTGTTTCAACAACATACAAAAAAATGTACGCAGGGGACATTGTGAAACAGCTCTGCCAGGGAACTTCAATAGACACATCCAGAGTCCAGCAGGGAATTTTCATCACCTACAAGCCATATCAGAACGTTTCAAAGCGTTTCATCGTCCAGGACCTGGCGAAGAGATGCGGATTCGATGCTCACATGCTGGGGAAATATTTGATTTTCAATAAACCTTTCGCCGACATGGGTTCAAAAATCCCGGTATTCAAATATGGGCTGAATATCATAGACGAGAGACTGACGTTCAGGACCGACTGCGATTATGACCGGGTCGTGGTGATTTCCGAACAGACTGATGGTTCAGGAAAAATATTCAAGGGTGTCGCCGGATCAGGGAAGAAGACCCTGACCGTATACCTGGACAATCTCGGGAAAGACACTGCGATCGAGCGTGCGAAGGAAATCTATGATGAAATATCATACATGGGTTTTACCGGAGATTTTACTACATTCGGATACCCTTCGGTGCATCATTCATCAGTGATAAAAGTCGAGGATGAGCGGTTCCCGCAGAAAAACGGTAATTACCAGGTTGATAAACTGACCAAGAAATACGGCGGCGGGGGGTATCGCCAGGAGATAACTCTCGGGAAGAAGGTCGCATGATTCCAGGATCGGAAAATTTGATAAAAGAAATCCAACGGGCCGCGGCCGCCGGTCAAAATTACTATTTTCCGGTACGCTGCAAGGTCCAGTCGGTTGATGAAACGAATTATATGATCACCGCAATCAAGGTCGAGGACGAAAGCGAATCAGCTGCGCCGGTTTACGACGCATATCTTCGCGCATCCACCGTCGGCGGCCTGGGGGTAATTCTGGTCCCGGAAAAAGACTCGATCGTGGTGATCGCGTTTCCTGGAAATAAAAACGAGCAGGCTGTGGTGATCCAGTATTCAAAAATTGAAAAGATAATTTTTAACGTGAAAACATCAATCGAATTCAAGATCGACGGAGCGGATGCTTCAGTTCTGACGATCGATTCAAACGGGATTGTACAGGGAAAAAGCGACAGTGCGGAACCGGCCCTTCTTGGCGATAAGATGAAAACCTGGGCAAAAAAAGTCGACCAGGCGTTGAATGCGATCGTCCAGTGGGGGGCAACCGGCGTAGCGGGAACAGGCGGCACATCCGATAGCGGAGGCATATCCCCTCTTGGCGGGGTGGAGCTCCCTTCGTTCGATGACGCGACATTATCAGAAACGAACAAGGTGTCATGATGGCTGATTTTCTGGGAGACGATATTCTGATCAATGACGATCTCGACGCGGTGATCGCCGTGGGCAGCGGCGATTTCAGCACCGTCAGCGGCGTCGACTGCGTGGTGCAGGACATTATCGAGGAATTATCTTTCCCCTATGGGGACGATCCATCGAATCCGGGCCGGGGCAATCGTCTCATGCAGTTCACCAACTGTGATGCCGACGATCAGCTTGCGGCCATAGAAATGGCGCAGGAGGTCAAGGCAGTTTTGTATCGTGACCCGCGGGTAAAAGCCGGGTCGGTACAAGTCACGGCAACACCGGGAGCGGAAGGATCGGTCGTAATATCGTTCACGACAATTTCAGGCCAGGTTAAAGAAAACTTGGTCGTCCCGATATCCAGCGAGGTACGGTTATGAAAATTACCTATACACAGGACGAGGTTCAAGAATCCCTGCTTCAAAACATCAATGATGACGATGTGCTGAAAAAAGTCATGAAAGTGAATCTCAATGTCGTCGGGAAAATACGGGCGATCATGGGCTCGCTTGCAAGGGTGATCGTTGATTTTATTTTCACCCTGATGCTGTCTATTTACAATAACATTTTTATCTATTCAGCTGACCGGGAAGCTTTGATCTCCCACCTGGCTGATCGCGGTCTTGAATCATGGAAACAGGCGCACAAGTCTTCGGGTACGGTCCGTATCGGCTCACAGTCGCAACCAACGGCAGCCATCCCGATTCCGGCCCTCGCGATTGTTTCAACTGAAGGCGATAACTCGGATGACATCAAGCAATTCATTCTGTTAAACGCCGGATCAATCAATGCCGCAACCCCTGCCGATTCGAAAGGTTTTTATACTGTTGAAATATCTATTGAATCGATCGCTGAAGGAGCAGACTGCAATGTCCCGGCTGATTCAATAACCAAATTCATCACGGATATCCCCGGTATTGACGTTGTGTACAATCCGGCACAGACGGCATACGGGCGCGATGAGGAGACCATCAGCGAAGTCCGCGAACGATGCGTCACTCGTGATAATGCGATTTATCGGGGGATGCTGTCATGGTTCGTTTCTGAAACGCAAAACTTTTCATTTGTGACCGAAGCGATCGCCGTGCCGCGTTATGATGGACGAGGCACAATCGGGATCGCGTTTCTAACACCTTCGGGAATCCCGACTTCAGAGCAGATCTCGGAAGTTCAGGCGCATTTCAACGACGACGACATGGACCCGGCAGGCGCATATACGGTTATCGTTTTCACAATGTCGACAAAGATTTGGGACGCGTCGATTACTGTATACTATTCAGGGGACGAACCGACTGATGAGGACCTGAATGATGCCATCGCCCTTTATTTCGAACAACTCGAACGAGGGGAGGACATTATTTCAGACCAGATCGACACTACAATCATTGAAAATGTCGGCGGGATAAAATCCGTTGATATTACTTCTCATTCGGGATTTGCGGTCGGTGAGTATGAATATCCGGTTAAGGGCACGATAACATGGACCAAGGTTGCTTATGCTGAATAGATACTCTCTTAATTTCGATGATCAGGTGTGGAGGAATATCCGGATTACTTTCAGGAAAACCGGGTCAACGTCGATCTGGTATCGCTTTATCAAATCGCTGGTTACCTATTTTTCCGGGACACTCATTGATATATCGAACTATGTCTACAGCCAGATATTCCTTGAGCACTGCAATTATGCATCGCTTAAAAAAGCGGGCCGTGGATACAGGCTATACCCCAAGCCGGGGGAAACGGTAGAGACTTTCAGAAAAAGGATTCAACTGAAAAGAAGGTTATTGAGCCTGCCGCCTTCGACCGCCCTCATTAAAAGCATCTTTTCTATATACTGTGATTGTGATGCAGTAATTACAAAAACGAAACTGATGACTAATGTATTCACCATCGGAGTCACGCCGATCGGTGTCGGGAAAATTGTCAGCAGTAATTATTTACGCTTTTCGTATAGTGTTTTATTACCTGATTTAACAGGCCAGGAGATTGATCGTGATTATATCAAAAAGGTCATTGATGAGTTCAACCCTAACAACGAAGCATTCATCTATGAGAATCGGCCCTTGGGGCTGTGGCAATGGTAGGAGGTAAAACGTGCAAAACTACGATCAGGATTATAAAGGAATAGCCGGAGTCAATTATCCCGAGAATGGCATCCCGTTTTACCAGGAAGATTTTTCGAACGCAGAAGAAGATGTCGGCGCAGAGATAATTGACCGGGAGACGGATTTTTTTTCACGCGGGGTGATTTCCGGGTTTGTCGTCACAGCTTCAGCAACAGCGGGATGTGTCGATGTATCCGCCGGTATTGCACGAGACGGTGACGGGCGGCGAATTCAGAAAAACGCGACATCTGCTTTTTTAATTCCAGACGGTCAAACCGTCAAGCTGGTCGTTCGGCATCTCTGGGTTTATACTAATTATTTACCGGATGGAGCCGGAGAGCAAAAAATACGTCGCAGTCATTCAGCCGAGATCGCATATATTCCGGAATCCCAGTCAGTCACAGACCGAGAGGTTGCGCTTTATCTGGTCTCACGGTCCGGTTCGACTGTTACCGTTTCAACTGATTTGAGAAATATATCCAAGATGTCTGAATTGAACCTTCCTGATCATGACTCCCATCATGATGATCGATTCGTTCGCCTGACCACGGCACAGACGATTGCAGGCGTTAAGACGTTCAGCAGCATTCCGGTACTTCCAGCAAGCGGTCCGACAGCAGACAATGAAGCGGTCAGGAAGGCGTATGTCGATAACCAAATCGCAAATCATGATTCACAGCACGACGATGAAATTAAAGCAATTGCCTACCCGGTCGGTTCGTTCTATATTCAATTTCCGGATGCCAACAGTAATGATGACGCGACGGCATTCCCGACCAGCAAGAGACCCGCAACCCTGTTTGGCGGCACCTGGGCTGAACAGTGGTCGACGGAAAACATTTTCTTCAAAACAAGAGGTACTGATGGACAGTCTCGATCAAATGGATTAAGTGCAGATCAAGTACAGGGGCATAGACATATCGCTGGCCCACAGGTTCCATACAATTCAGGAACACAAAATGTATATAGTTATTCAGAGGGAGGGGGCGCTGTAGGAATTACTGGAAATGAAGCCTATTGTTCTGTCGGTGCTGGTTCGGTTGGCCTGTATGCAGGATATACTGGAAATCCGCTTTCTGATGGATCAAATGGTACACCGCGGATTGGCTCAATAACTGAACCAAGAAACAGACTAATTAAAGTTTGGAAAAGGACTGCATAAGGAGGCATCATGAAACTTCAAAGTTACTGTGTAATCAAGAATAATAAAATTATAAGAGTTTATGAAACAACTCAAGGTGTTGATGGCATAAAAGCAAGCCTAAAAGCAGAATCAATTGATGATTTCGATTCTATTACAGAAATACCGTCTGATACAGCCATACAACAAGGTGAGGATATTCGGTCTTATGACGAAAACCATCAACTCCGTCCTTTACAGGATCGCATAGACGACGAGATCATTGTTGTCGGGAATGATGAAAAAATCGTTGATGGTACGATTGTCAAAAAATCAATTTTCGAGCTTATTCGTGACGGTATTGAAAAATGTCCCGCAGGCATGAAGATCGAGACTATCGATGTCAGCGACCAATATCCCGATGGGCTTATGCTCCGCCTTAAAACCCTCGATGAACAGGTTCAAGACGGCGAAATATCCGCGCAGCGGGCGTATAATATAAAATTGAATGACTGCCATCAGAACAGGAAAACAGCCTACATCAATGAGAGCGACGGTCTCTTTTTTGACTGGCAACGAGATGAAGCCACAAAAGAAGAGTGGCTCGCGAAAGTTGCTGAGATTAAAGAGCGCTTTCCAAAACCAGCTCTATTGACATAGTTATCGAGATGCGAGCAGTCAGGGGTGTTCCCGCACCCCTGACGATCCACGAAACAGCGAGCGCGTGGATCACAGATTAACTGCTACTCTATATAATAATCGGAATAAAATACCGGAGGCATTAAAATGAATAGTCCGCTCGCTTATATTGGTGGGAAATCTCAGCTTTCTAAAAAAATTATTTCACTTATTCCCTCACATCGGTCTTATTGTGAAGTATTTGCTGGGGGGCTCTGGGTTTTTTTTCGTAAGGAGCCATCAGCATATGAAATAGTCAATGATCTCGACAGCGACCTTGTCGCTTTTTACAGGGTATTGCAAAACCACCTTGAGGAATTCCTTAAACAGTTTAAATGGCTATTATCCTCAAGAGAATGGTTTGAAGATTGGAAAGATCAACTCGATGGTAGGGGATTGACTGACATCCAGAAAGCTGCCCGATATTATTATTTACAGAGATTGTGCTTTGGCGGGAAAGTCTTCGGGAGGACCTTTGGTGTCGCACCAGATCGCCCACCCAGAATCAATCTTTTACGTCTCGAAGAAGAATTATCTGAGGTTCATTTGAGACTTGCCAGGGTTACTATAGAAAACCTTCCCTGGGATGAGTTTGTACAACGATATGACCGTCCGGACACATTATTATTTCTCGACCCACCTTATTATAAAAAGCCGGTTTATAAACATAATTTCAAAGGACTTGATGATTTTCAATATATGAAATCAGTCCTTGACCAAGTTAAGACAAAGTTCCTTCTTACTATCAATGATGATTCTGAGATCAGAAGGGTTTTTAAAGGATTTCAAATAATGCCAGTAAAATTGAGATATACTACCGGGAAAAACAACAATCTTGAGGCACACGAACTAATAATACGTAACTTTGATTGAAAAGCGACAAATTGTTATTTACGTGTGCTCGATGAGGCTGTTTAATTGCATTATTGTGGGTTTTTCAACTTTCAATTGCGCGCACAGATAGCATGAAACGAACCTCCTCGCAAAAAATAAGGGAGATCGAGGATTTCACTGAACAATTCTTTTCTGAAGAATATCTGAAGAGGAACAATCTGGCCCTGGTGATGACCGGGATTGCGAACCTCATGCTCGTCGCCAACACTTTGATCGTCGACGGTCAGCTATGGAGTATAGCATCTTCTCTTCTGATAGTTTTCTGCTTGATATTTTTAACTTTCAGGAATTTCCTGCTGAGTTGCATCGCGATGATACCGATCATTCTCTCGATAATGGTTAATTTCGGGTTCATGGGGTTCACCGGCATAACTCTTAACGGCGGCACTGCAATGGTTTCATCAGTCGCGGTCGGCACCGGAATCGATTACGCCATACACTTCATTACCTGGTATCGCAACACCCTTCGCGAAAACAATTCTTTTTCTGCCGCAATAACGAACTCAATACTCGACAAGGGCCGCGGCATATTTTTCAATGTATTCTCTGTTGCAGCCGGATTTCTGGTGCTCGCTTTTTCCAGGTTCGTACCGCTCGTCCAATTCGGTTGTCTCATCTCTCTTGCAATGCTTATCACCGGCCTTGGCGCCGTGATCATCATACCGTCGCTTCTCATGCTGATCCACAGAAAGGACATGCACAAAGCGGCATAATTCATAATATATGGAGGACACCATGAAAAAGTTCATTATTTCACTATGCTTGGCGGCTCTGGCTCTGATCCCTTCATACGGACAGGATCTCGACGGGCGACAAATCGCCGAAACCGCAGAAAAGAAGAATCATTCTTCAATCGGCTTAGTATCCAAAGGAACTATCTTACTGGAGGATATTAAATCTAACAAGTCTGAAACTAGATCTTTTGCGCTTTTAGGCATATCGCAGAATGGACTGAGAAATTCAGTATTTCGTTTCACCGATTCCCGGTACAAGGACACGACTTTCCTGACCATCGAGACAGGCGGCGGCGACAAGTTGCAGTATATCTTTCTTAAATCGGTCGGATCTCCCCGGCAGGTCGAAAGCTCGGACAAGGAAAAGAATTTTGTCGACACCGACATGTCGTATGAGGACCTGGGAGGATCGAAGACAGCCGATTATGATTATAAAAGGCTCGACGACAGGCAGGTCAACGGACGCGATTGCTATGTGATTGAAAAGTATCCGAAGCGCAAGACTTCAAAATTCCAGAAACATCTGATCCTCATAGATAAGTCGACCTGGGTCCCCGTTGCCGCAAAGTATTTCAGCGTCGATGGACGAGTTGTGAAAACGCTCTCCGCAGAGGATATTCGGACGGTCGGTTCAGGCATCAATGTCCCCTACTCCATCACGGTCACCGATCTTGCCGATCAGCACAGGACGACCGTGACCCTGAAAAGCGCGGTGGAAAAACAGCTGAGCGCCGGTTATTTCAACAAGGGCCGAATGGACAAGTCCTGGTCCGAATAGCGTTCCGGAGAGCCGTCATGAATATCAAAACGATTATTATATGCGCTCTTGCACTGCTTCCAGCACAGGGCCTTATCGCAGCTCCCGAGATCGGGGGTTCTATTGAAGTAATCGGGGCGGCCGGGGTGAATGACGGCGATTTTTACCGCGGATTTGTCAGGGGGGATTTCGAATTCAGGACTGCGATCGAGGAGACCGAAATTTACGCGAAAATCCGAGGGGAGGAAGACAGCATCCGCATCAACAATCCCGAAAAAAACAATCCCTATAAATCAAAGGACGGTGATGATTTTTTCAGCAGCGCACGGTTTTACCTGCGCGAAGCGTACATCAGCCAGGATTTCTTCTTCGACAAGGGTATCTCCGGCATCAATTTCAAGCTCGGGAAACTGATTTACACATGGGGTAGCTGCGACGAGGTCAAACCGGTGGACATCCTGAATCCCCAGGATTTATCCTACCTGTTCATGAAGCCGCTCCAGGAGCGTAAATACGGTCTTTACAGCGGCATGGTGACGATCTCGATCACCGATTCGATATTTCTCGAAGGGGTTTTCATGCCTCAGTTCCAGGAGAACGAACTCAGCTCTCGTGTTTTTGTGCCGGAAGATATCCGCGATCTGGAAGATCTTCCTTCCGGCACGGCGCATCTGGTCAACACGAACTACCCGAAAAAAAACCTGTCCGAGATGAATTACGGCGCGCGATTCGGATTTTCAGTTTACGAGATCGACACGCATGTTAACTATTTCTGGGGATACGAACACATGCCGAACTACAGTTCCGAGCTCGATGGCCTTGATTACTATACTCGCGCTCGTTACGCAAAAATACAGATGTTCGGGCTGGATTTCCAGCGCGCGGTGAAATGGGGCATCGCGGTCAGGGGAGAGTTCGCCTACTTCGAGCGCGGAAAGCATTTTCAACTGGATCGCGGCGCAGGATCGAGCGTTGCGTCCATGCTGTCAAGCCCGTTCGGCCGCGACCTTCTGTCAGGCGGAAACGGCCTTGTCGAAAAGGACCAGATACAATACACTGCGGGATTCGACGTGACCGACATGTTCACCGACGGCCTTTATTTCAACCTGCAGTTCAACCAGGAAATCATCGTCGATTACAGCGAAAAAATCGCGAAGGACGAATTCTGCCATCTGATTATCTGGACGCTCGAATATTCCTTCTTGAGGGAAAAGGCCAGGGTCAAACTGCGCGGATTCTACTACATCAACGATGGCGACGTGGCGCTGAATCCCGAGTTTAAATACAATATCGGATCGAATTACGAGATTGCAGCCGGAGTATGGGTCATAGAAGGCGCCAGACACGGCGCCTACGGCCAGTTCCGGGATAAAGACCTGGTCTACATTTCGGGTAAAGCGACATTCTGAAGATTGCTGCTATAAATCTTCCCTGTTCACGACCTTGTTTAACGGATACTCGATTATTCCGTCAGCGCCGGCCTCGATTAGTTTCGGGATCAGCTCCCTGACGGTTCTTTCGGCTATGATCGATTCGACGGAAAACCAGCCGGGATTGTAGAGCTTCGACACTGTCGGCGCATTGAGGCTTGGCAGCAGCTTGACCACGCTGTCCAGCCTGTTTTCGGGAACATTGAGCTTTATCCCGACAAGGCTGTTTGCGCTCAGCGCACCGCGCAGCAAGAGCGCGATCTCCTGTATCTTCGCCTTCTTGCATGGATCGTTCATGCTTTTTTTATTCGCGATCAGCTTTGTGTTGGTCTCGAGCAGGGTGTGGATTATTTTCAGGCCATGCGCCCTGATCGTCGAACCGGTTTCGGTCACTTCGACGATGGCGTCCACGAGGCCCTCTACGACTTTGCCTTCAGTCGCGCCCCATGAAAATTCCACGTTCACCGGTATATTGCGCTCTGCGAAATACCTTTTCGTATAGTTGACGAGTTCGGAAGATATCGTTTTGCCCGCGCAGTCTTCGATCTTTTTTATAGGCGAATCGTCCATTACTGCGAGCACCCACTTCGCTTTCCGGGTGCTGACCTTGGAATAGATCAGGTCCGATATGATCTCGACATCCGCCTCGTTCTCGAGAATCCAGTCGAGACCGGTGAGCCCCAGATCGAGCACGCCGGTGTCTACATAACGGGCCATTTCCTGCGCCCTGACCAGGGAGCACTCGATTTCGTCGTCGTCGATGGCAGGGAAATAGTTTCTTGACGATACGCTTATCTTCCATCCCGCCCTGGCGAAAAGGTCTATTGTGGATTCTTCGAGGCTCCCCTTTGGTATGCCGAGTTTTATTTTCGAGGCCATTGATGTCTCCTT
>ERZ795054.2490-NODE-2490-length-15405-cov-4.068990_pt1 | contig 15405 bp, 21 predicted proteins | sample MGYA00375138_ERZ795054 | MGnify/ENA primary metagenome ERZ795054 (study PRJEB30183, sample SAMN05720215) | anaerobic digester metagenome | isolation source: active sludge of municipal wastewater-treating anaerobic digesters | place: USA | collected 2014-12-23 ...
ATTGCTCGTCAGGCGAAACCCTATAGGCCGTGGCTGCTTTGCTCACGTCGGGGCTTTAGCTTTTGGGAGGGCTGATCCCAACGGGGTTGCCGTGCCCGTTCCTCAATCGCCCTCATTATCAAAGAAACAACTTATAAGGCCTCTCACACTAAAGCTAACCTTCCGGGAGCGTCCTGTCAAGGCCCGCTTTGTAAGTCAATGATAATGAATGACTTAGGAAAACAGGTTTTGACAAAAAAAGAGGTTGTTGTTAGGATACCCTCTACTCTTTTACTTGTTCTCCAAAGGAATATATGAAAACTCTCAATACGATCGAAGAGATCATCCAGGATGTCCGCGAGGGCCGTATGGTCATCATGACCGATGACGAGACCCGCGAGAATGAAGGGGACATTATTTTTGCCGCTTCCAAGACAACCCCTGAAATGGTCAATTTCATGATGCGGTCAGCTCGGGGGCTGATCTGCGTTCCCATGACGGAAGACCGGATCCATGCCTTAGGCCTGGACCAGATGAATCCTAATCCGGAGGACGCCATGAGGACCGCCTTTACGGTGTCTGTGGACGCAAAATCCGGGATCACGACCGGCATCTCGGCCTATGACCGGAATCGTACGATCGAGCTTTTGGCGGATCCCGCAACGAAACGCGAAGATCTTGTGATCCCCGGCCATATTTTTCCTTTAAAAGCGAAACAAGGCGGCATTTTGAGGCGCGCCGGCCACACCGAAGCCGCCGTGGACCTTGTCAAAGCCGCCGGATTGCCTCCCGCGGCCGTCATCTGTGAGATTGTGAACGATGACGGAAAAATGGCGCGACTTTCCGATCTGATGATCTTTGCTGAAACGCATCGGCTTAAGATAGGCACGATCCGCGATTTGATCGCTTACCGGACAAAAACCGACAGGCTTGTCAAAAAAATTAGCGAGGCAACGCTTCCGACGAAATTCGGCACTTGGACGATCCGGATCTATGAGTCCCTGTTGGATGGCGTTCAGCATGTGGCGCTTATCCAGGGCAAGGTGGGCGAAGCGCCGGCCCTCGTGCGCGTTCATTCCGAATGTTTTACGGGAGACGTGCTGAATTCGCTGCGCTGCGATTGCCAGGACCAATTGAACGCGGCAATGGAAATGATCCACAAGGAAGGTTCCGGCGTGATCCTTTATATGCGCCAGGAAGGCCGCGGGATCGGGCTTGCCAATAAGATCAAAGCTTATGAGCTTCAGGACAAGCACGGTCTTGATACGGTCCAGGCGAACGAAGCGTTGGGTTTTAAACCGGACTTGCGCGATTACGGGATCGGGGCGCAGATCCTTCATGATCTCGGGCTTTCAAAACTTCGTCTCATGACAAATAATCCCCGCAAGATCGTGGGTTTGGAAGGATACGGCCTTCAGGTCGTGGAGCGGCTTCCGCTTGTCATGCCTTCAAGCCCCACGCGCGCGAAATATCTTAAAACCAAAAAAGAAAAACTCGGCCACATTTTCGATATCGAACCTCATCCATGAAAATTCACCACGGAAAGTTCGTCCCCGGAAATAAAAAATTCGGCATTGTTGTCTCCCGTTTCAACGATTACATCACCGAGCGTTTGCTCGATGGGGCTTTGAGAGTGCTCCGTAAAGCAGGCGTGCCGGAAAAAAATATCAAGGTTGTTTGGGTCCCCGGCGGGCTTGAAGTGCCTTTTTTCTGTAAAAAACTGAAAGCGCAAAAACATTGCGACGTTGTGATCGCGCTCAGCTGCGTGATCCGGGGCGGAACTTACCATTTTGAATGTGTTTCAAACGAGCTGACGCGTGGGATCGATCAGGTAGCGCTTGAAACAGGCACACCGATCGCAACCGGCGTGATCACAGTTGACAATCTTGAGCAGGCGATCGACCGCGCGGGCCTCAAACACGGCAATAAGGGCGAACAGGCGGCCTTAGCGGCGCTCGAGATCGCGAGTCTCAACGACGAGCTTGGCATGGCCAGGAAAAAGCCGAGAACTTTAAAGAAAAAGTGAACCTTCAAATTTTATAAAACCCGGGAACATTCCTATGCTTCGTAAAAGAACCCAAGCTCGCGAATGCGCTCTCCAGATCCTTTATCAATATGAAATGAATCCGGAGTCCATGCCGGAGATCCTGAAGCATTTCTGGACCCAGCAGGACGAAACCTTTCCGGAAGATGTCCGGGATTTTGCGGAGAAGCTCGCGCTCGGGGTTGTAGAGCGGCAAGCGGAGATCGACAAGGTCCTCGAAAAGTACGCCGACAACTGGGAATTGCCCAGGATGGCCGCGATCGACCGTAACGTGATGCGCGCGGCGACCTATGAGCTTCTTTATCTGGCCGATGTACCGCCGAAAGTGACCATCAATGAAGCTGTGAATCTTGCCAAAAAATTTTCGCAGGAGGAATCCGGCAAGTTCGTCAACGGTATCCTTGATAAGATCAACCACACCGAAAAACCCAAAAATCCAAAGACCCATGACCCTTCCGCCGCATGAGCATTGGATGAGGCGCGCCCTTGCGCTTGCCGAAAAGGGACGTTTTACCGTAAGTCCCAATCCCATGGTCGGCGCGTGCGTTGTGTCCGGAGGGAAGCTTGTAGGGTCGGGTTTTCACGAAAAATTCGGCGGACCGCATGCTGAACCTAACGCTTTTAAAAAAGCCGGCAAAAAAGCCAAAGGCGCTACGCTTTATGTGACGCTAGAGCCTTGTTCTACTTGGCAAAAAACGCCGCCTTGCGCGCCGCTTATCAAAGAGCAAGGGATAAAAAAAGTCGTGGTCGGTTGCCTCGATCCAAATCCCTTGAATCGTGGTAAAGGCATCCGTTTTTTACGCCAACAGGGGATTTCGGTGACCGTGGGTGTTTTGGAAAAAGAGGTCCGGCGGCAAAACGAAGGATTTTTTACTTACGTAAAAGAAAAACGGCCGTTCGTGACGCTTAAGATGGCGCAGACGCTGGACGGGAAGATCGCCACGCGCGAAGGGCTTTCAAGATGGATCTCTTCGCCGCTTTCCCGGAAATTCGTTCACAAGCTTCGTTCGCAGCAGGACGCGGTCTTGGTGGGGGAAAACACCTTTTACCAAGATGATCCCAGATTTACGGTTTCGCCCGGGGCGGTTTCCTTCAAAAAAGGAAAACCTTGGAAGGTCGCGATTATTTCTTCGCGAGGGTGTCCTGCAAAAGCCCGTATCTTTGATGATCCTCGAATGGCTGTTCTTGTTTTTCCAGAACGAGATCTTGGCAAGATCGTCAAGCAGACAAGCGCCCAAAAAAGATCTCTCATGCTTTTACCGGTAAGAACAAAGAACGGAAGGATCGAGATCCGGGAACTTCTCAAAAAACTTGCCGGGCTCGGGATCACCCGGCTGCTGCTGGAAGGCGGCGGGGAACTGGCCTGGTCTTTTTTGGAGGCGGGTTGCGTGGATCGCGCTTATTGGATCCTGGCGCCCAAAGTTTTTGGAGGACGGGATGCCAAAACTTCCATAGAAGGCCTGGGTGTCAAGACCCCGGACCGCGCTTTTATTTTTAGGCCCGGGCGCGTTACCCGCCTGGGAGATGACTGGCTTTTTGAAGGAACTTTTCATAAAAAATAAAAGAGGGTGGCTATGTTCACAGGGATCATTGAGAATGAAGGCATCGTCATAAAAAAGGAGGAGCGCGGCGGGCAGGTCCGCTTCGGTTTCCGTTTTCTCAAAAAGGAAAAAGGCCTCAAAATAGGAGACAGCATTGCCGTTTCGGGTGTTTGCCTTACAGCGGTAGGCGCTAGCTCTCAAGGATTTGAGGTCGATGTGGTGCGCCAAACCCTTGAAGCCACGACGCTCGGGACTTTGGAAATGGGCGGGCGGGTCAATCTGGAAAGGTCGCTTCGGGTCGGCGACGGGTTGGGCGGACATTTTGTAACGGGCCATATTGACGGCCGGGGCCGTATCATGAAGATCGAGAAACGGAAGAAAAATACGACCTTGTTCCTCACGGCCTCCAAGGATATAATCGCCCTGCTCGCGGACAAAGGATCGGTCGCTTGCGACGGCATCAGTTTAACCGTTCAAAAGGTCCGGGGTTCCGTGTTCCAGATCGCCGTTATTCCTCATACGCTTAAAGTAACAACGCTGGGGATCAAACGCGTTGGATCCGAAGTGAATCTGGAAGTGGATATTGTGGCGCGTTATCTTCAAAAATGTTTTGCAAGAGAAAGATCCGGCAGGGCCTTTTCGTCGCGCGCGATCCTGCGGGAACTTCTCCGGCAGGGGTTTGAGTGGAAAAAAGATTTGAATTAAACGCTTCCTCGGAAGTTCTTTCGCCTTTCCGGAAGGAGCTTCGCCAGATCCTGGTCCATGAGGGATGGGAGAAGAAAACCTCCGATGAGATCCTGCTGGCGGTCGACGAGGCTTTGACGAATGTGATCCGCCATGCCTACGCGGGAGGATCGGGCAAAATGACGGTCTTAGTCCGCGCGGCTCATGACAAGATCGAGATCGTCATCGAAGACCTTGGGAAGAAATTCGATCCGACCCAGGTGCCGCCGCCGGAGCTTCCGCGGCATAAACCGGGAGGGTTGGGCGTTCATTTTATTCGGACGATCATGGACGAGATGATCTATGATCCTCAATGCTTGGAAGGAAACCGGCTCCGTTTGATCAAACATAAAAAGAAAATTTGAAAAGGAAAGGCGAATTCTTATGAAGATCCAATCAACAACGCAAGGCGATGTGAATATTCTCGAGCTTTCAGGGGAGTTGGACTATCATTCTTCGCCGGAACTTCGCGAAAAGCTTGGCGAGCTGACCGGAAAACAGGCCTCCAAGATCCTCATGAATCTAAGCGGCGTGGATTATATGGACAGTTCAGGCATCGCGACCTTCGTAGAAGCGTTCCAGAAAACCAAGCGTTATCAGGGACGGCTTGTGCTTGCGGAACTGACCGGGACGGTGCGGGGCGTTTTTGAGATCGCGAAGTTGGACAGTATTTTTGAGATCGCTCCGACGGTCGCGGAAGCCATGACGCGTCTAGGCACCAAGGCGTGATCTAACATTTAAGGGATTATTTTTTCATGAAAGAATTCATGGGGAAAGTGGGGCAAGCCCTCTATTTTGTTTTAGCCGGTGTGGCCCGCTTGTGGAGTCTCGGTTCGGCGGTTGCCGCTTATACGATCTCGGCTTTTTTCAAGAAAAAAGTTATTCCTCGCGCCGTTCTTTTCCGTCAGATGGTCCTTATCGGGATTGATTCCACCGCGATCGTTTCGCTGGTTGGCGCTTCGGTCGGGACCGTGCTGGCTTTGCAAGCCGCTTATTCCCTCAAATCCTTCGGCGCGATCATGTACACCGGCAGTCTTGTCTGCGTTGCGATGGCGCGCGAATTAGGCCCTTTGATCGCCTCGATCGTGATCTGCGGCCGTATCGGCGCGCGTATGGCGGCGGAGATCGGAACGATGATGGTGCAGGAGGAAGTGGACGCTCTTACCACGATGGGCATCAATCCGATCCGTTACCTCGTGGTCCCGCGCGTTCTGGCGCTCGCCGCGATGCTCCCGTGCTTGACTGTCATTGCGGATGTCATGGGGATGATCGGCGGCTGGGCGATCGGCGTAACGGGTCTCGGGATCAATTCCCACCTCTATATCGCGAAAAGCATCGACGCGCTGGTTCTCAAAGACATTTATACCGGACTTCTCAAAAGTTTTATTTTCAGTATCCTGATCGCTCTTGTGAGCTGCCACCAGGGACTTTCCGTTTCCGGCGGCGCTGACGCCGTGGGAAAAGCCACCACGCAGGCCGTCGTGATCTCGATCGTGCTGATCATTGTGGTGGACTGCTTGGCCACGGCGGTCATTTATTACGCTTTGCCGACCTGAGAAAAATATGAACGAATCCGAACAACCTATTATTGAAGTTAAAGAACTCGTCAAGCGTTTCGGCGACCGCGCGGTCCTTGACGGTATCAATGTGAACATCCCGCGAGGCAAGATTACCGTGATCATGGGCGGGTCGGGATGCGGCAAGACCACGTTTCTGCGCCATTTGATCGGCCTTTATCAACCGACCTCGGGCGATATTTTGGTCGACGGCGTCAATATCGCGGGCCTTAAAGAAAAAGAAATGAACGAGGTGCGCCGCAAGTTCGGCATGCTGTTCCAGGGCTCCGCTCTTTTTAATTCCATGACTGTCGGCGAGAATGTTGCCGTGCCTTTGAGGGAGCACACGGATCTTTCTCCGGAGATCATCCGGATCATCGTTCGCGTCAAATTAGAACTCGTCGGTTTGACGGGTTTTGAGGATTTCATGCCGCATCAGATCTCGGGCGGGATGAAGAAACGCGTCGCGCTCGCCCGCGCGATCGCCCTTGATCCCAAGATCGTTTTTTACGATGAACCAGGGGCGGGTCTTGATCCGATCACGGCCAGCATGATCGACCGTCTGATCCTGGATCTCAGCAAGAAGCTCAATATCACTTCGGTGGTGGTGACACACGAAATGAAGAGTGCGTTCCGCATCGCGGATCAGGTCATCATTCTTCATAAGGGCAAAGTCCTGCAGGTGGGCACCGCCGAAGAGATCCAGAATTCCAAGAATTCCTATGTTCAGCAATTCATCCAGGGAGAGTCGGAAGGCGTCATCCCGTTCAAGCAAACCAGCGAAGCTTATTTAAAAGGGCTTCTTTCCACTTAAGAAACCGTTTCAAGGAGGAGAAGATGGATTCTTCAAATGGCTATTCGTCATCGGAGATCAAGTCCGGATTTTTTGTGTTGATCACGATCATCATGCTCTTGGTGCTTACCTTCGTGGTCGGAGGGTATTTTAAGAAAGGGGCCAACGAGCTGAAGATCCAATTCGGGTATCTCAATGGTCTCAGCGACAGCGCCCCCGTTTATTACGCGGGCCGCGAAGTCGGTAAAGTCGACAAGATCCAGGTCGTTCCGGGGGAACCGAGGCCCGTGATGGTCACCGTCAAGGTTTCCAAAGAGGTTTATGTGCGCGAAGACAGCGTGGCTTATATCGATACGCTCGGGATGATGGGCGAGAAATTCATCGAGATCTCCGTTGGCTCTCAGAACGCGCCGGCGATGGGAGCGGGCAAGGTGATCCGGGGCATCGATCCGATCCCCATGCATGTCCTGATCCGTAAAATGAACGATCTGGCCGACGAGGTCGCCCAGATGACCGAAAGTCTGAATCCTCTTCTTAAGACCACCAACGACATTGTTTCCGGTAATAAAGAGGAAATCTCAAAAAGTATCAGCAATCTCCATGAAGTGACGGCCAACTTGCGGGATATGACGGCGGATCTCAAGCTCCATCCGTGGCGCTTGATCCGTAAAGGTTCGTAAGGAGGGTTTATGCGTTCCAGGGCGATCTTTTGTTTTACGCTGGTGATGATCTCGGCGGCGCCGTTTCTTTTCGCCGAAGAGGAAACCGTAGGCGATTATATGTACGGTATCGGGACCAAGTTTGGCCGCGGGCTTGAAAATGTGGTCACAAGTCTTGCGGAAGTCCCATGTACGGTCCACAGCGATATGAGCGACCAGGGGGGCGCCGGATTTTTTTCCGGTTTTGGCAAAGGGACCCTTTTCATGTTGCGGCGGATGCTGGTCGGCGTCACGGAAGTCGGGACTTTTTTCATCCCGATGGAGCGGACGATCCCGAGAGTTTGTCATAAAGAAGAGCCCAAGGTCGCATAAAGTTGATTTGTGAACGAACGAAGCGATTTTAAAAGGATTGCACCTTGACGGTCATGCTCGGGTCTTTCTATAATAGCCCGAACATTGGATAAAGGAGTATTCATGGATACTGCGGAAAAAAACCAGGCGCCGAAAGATCCTGAAATCCAGGACGCGCAGTTCTTTGCGGCGATCGGCTATTTAAGCTTTCTTTGTTTTGTACCGCTCGCCCTTAAAAAAGGGAATAAGTTCGCGATCTTTCACGGCAAGCAGGCCCTCGTGCTTTTCATATTAGAGCTCGCCGCGGCGATCCTGAAAGTCGTCCCTGCATTAGGGGATCTTGTGTTCACGCTTTCTTTCGTGGTGTTCGGGATCCTTTCGCTCATCGGGATCGTGAAGGTCCTGATGGGGGAGCGGTGGGAGATCCCGGTGATCCATGAGATCGCCGAGCGGATCACTCTTTAAGCGGCCGAAGGGCTGGATCCGTAACGTCCTTTTCTTCTAAATCAGGGACCCTCAAGGGTTGTCATGCTGACTGGCACTAAAAAGGTTCAACCGAGCGGACAGGATTGGTTCGTTGTTCTGAACCCTCTCAAAAGCGAGTTGGAGCGCAACAAGACCGCTCGGGAGATCGCCAAAGCTTTCCGCCTTCCCGTTGATGAAGCCCTCGATCTTGTCGCCAGCACGCCCATCATCTTGATCGACAATCTTCTTTATGCGACCGCCCTGCAGGTCAAACAATACTTCCGAGCTTCCCAGGCCGATATCGTTGTCAGCAACGATAATTTTCTTAAACGCCGGTGTTACCGGACCGTATGGCCGACGCCTCCCAATCTTGCGTTTCTTCATCAAGCGCCGCCTTCTTCCCAGGCCCCGCAAAAAAATGAAACTGAAAAATTAAGTCACAACGAGGCGATCCAGGAGATCCGCTCATGGGTCCAGACCGAAGGGGTTGCGCCGGAGCGCGGCGACAGGTCCCCGGTCAAGAACGGTATCAGCCATATGAATCATCAGAACAATCGCCACTTCCGGAGCATTCTCGAGGAAGAACGGGAAAAACTCCTGAAGGAGAATGTGGGCTTGAAGGAAGATCTTGGACAGCTCCGCAAGGCCCTTGAAAAGTCGCAAACCGAAACGCTGGAAAAAGAAAAAACAACGCAGGCGAGCGAAATCGCGCGAAAACAAAAAGAAAAAGAAGCGCAGGAACTCCACGCGCTCGTCGGCCATACCGAGGAAAAATACGAACTTCTCCGCGAGGAATTCCGCCAGACACGCCAATATTTTGAAGAGAAGCTGGCTTCCCAGGAACAAAAGACCGAAGAGCTTTTAAGGCAGATCGAGGATCGGGACCTGTCCCAGAAAGAGTTGCTTCAGGAAAAACAGGCCCTGCTTAAAAGTTTTCATGCCGCGAAAAACGATCTTCAGCGCGCCAAAGACGAGCAGGAGCAGTCGCGGAGGGAGTGGGAAAGCCAGTCTGCTCAGTTCGGCCGGGAATTGGACAGCCAGAAAACCTTGATCGAAGGGCTTCAAGCCAAGATCCGTAATCTTGAAGAAGGCAAAAAGATCATCCAGTCAAGCGAGACTCGCTTGATTCAGGAATTAGAACTCCAGAACCAGCAGGCCAAGCGGTGGGAGCAGAAAGCGTCCGAGCTTGAAAAAGAAATGCGGCGTTTGCGGGGGACCTTTGAGGATCAGCAGAAATCTTGGCAGCTCCGGCTCGCGCAACTTGAGGCACGGGAACACGATCTTGAAAATGCCCGCAAACAGATCCGGGAGCTTCATGCCGAACTTGATCAACGGGAAGCGGTTCAGAAAAGGAACCAGATCCACGAACAGCTTGCCGCCAAAGAGCTTCGCCTCAAGCAGGTGGTCAAGCAACAAGAGAAGGTTGAATCCGAGATCCGGGACCGCGAGGAAGAAATGCGGAAATTGCTGGCCGAGCAGGAAACGATCGAACGCGAAGTGATCGAAGCAAAGCAGCTGCAACGCCATTTAAGCGAAAAGACCAAACACGAAAGCCCTCTTTCGGAGCACCGGAAAACAATCCATCCTGCTGATATTACCAAGCTTCGCGCCTCCCAATCTCAGCCCGAGGCCGTTGATGATTGAGCTGGTTTTGAGCAAGATCAAGGTCGATGAAAATCGCCATGAACAGCTCGTCGTCTTCCGTGAGAAGGCCGGAAACCGCTTTCTTCCCGTCGTGATCGGATTGCCGGAGATCCACGCCATCAAATTAAAGCTCGGCAACGTCAAACCGCCGCGGCCCATGACCCATGACTTGATGCTGAAAGTCGTGCAGGAATTAGGCGGCAAGATCGTGAAAGTCGTCATAGATAAACTTGAAAGCAATACGTTCCATGCCAAGATCCACCTTCTGAGTAAGGAGGGGCAGGAGATAGTTGTGGATTCGCGTCCCTCCGATAGCGTTGCGATCGCTTTACGCGCTCAAGTGCCGGTCTTTGCTGAAGAAGAAGTGTTGGACAAAGCGGGCGTCTACGATGTCTGAACTTTCCGGGAAAAAAACTTACGACGTCATGATCATTGGCGGCGGCGGCGCGGGCCTGACGGCAGCCCTTTACACTTCGCGCGCCAAACTTTCCACCGTTCTTTTCGAAAAACTCGTTCCGGGAGGGCAGATCGCTTCCACGGACCTTGTTGAAAATTATCCGGGATTCCCGGAGGGAGTTTTGGGGCCCGAAGTCGCCCAGAAAATGGAAGCCCAGGCGGCACGCTACGGAGCCGAGATCATTTATGAGGAAGTCCTCGAGCTTTCAAAAAGGGAGGGTCGCTTCGAGATCAAAAGCTCGGCAGGAACTTCTTATGCGGGCCGTGCGGTGATTTTGGCCATGGGCGCCTCTTTCCGGACGCTTGGCGTGCCTCTTGAAAAACAGCTTACCGGCAAGGGCGTTTCTTATTGCGCGACCTGCGATGGAGCTTTTTTTAAAGGCAAGAAGATCATCGCGGTGGGGGGCGGCGATTCAGCTCTTCAGGAGGGGCTTTTTCTGACGCGTTTTGCCGAGCAAGTGACGATTGTTCACCGGCGGGACGCTCTGCGGGCCAGTCCGATCCTGCAGGAGCGGGCTAAAAAAAATCCCAAGATCAGCTTTATTTGGGATGCGGTTGTTGATAAAATTGAAGGCGAAAAGAGCGTCACGCATGTTCTTTTAAAAAATGTCAAAACAGGCGCCGTTCAGAAAGTTCCGGTCGACGGCGTGTTTATCTTTATCGGGCATGACCCCAACAGCGGTCTTGCGCGAGGCTTCGTAAAACTCAATGAAAAAGGATATGTCGTGACCGACGCGAACCTTGCGGCTTCCGTTCCGGGGGTTTTTGCGGCCGGCGAAGTGCGCGAAGGGGCCGTACGTCAGCTTGTATCGGCTTGCGGCGAAGGTTGCGCCGCGGCTTTGGCCGCGCAGGCTTATTTGGAAGGTCATCACTGAAAAAAGTTTTTATAAAAAAATTTTCGAGGGAGGTCTTTATGGGTTTTGAAAAAGAGTTCGAGCAAAATATGAAACAACTGATGCTGCTTCTTAAAAAGATCATGGGGCAATATTCGATGGATGGCAAAAGTCCCGCTGAGATGATGAAATTCCTTAGGGATATGAAGGACAAAAGTCCTGATGTGAATATTTTCTTTTTGAATATGTCGCCGCTTTCTCCGGAAGAATTCGACGAGATCGAAGAGATGTTTGAAAGCGGTGCCATGAGCGAATATCTTAAATCTGGCGAATTGAAATGTGAGCTTAATGCCGATGACCACGCCTTCCTCAAACAGCATGGCATACGTTTCTAAGGATTCGTCTTCATGATGCTTAAAAAAATCTTTTGTATCGCTCTTCTTTGCTGCTTTACTTTTTCTCACGCGGCATTTTCTGTCTCCGACGCGTTCGACCATTCCCTTTGGGACGCTTTTCTTAAAAAATATGTCAACGAGAGAGGCGAAGTTAATTACCGGGCTATTGTCCAGGATCCGAAGGAATTGAACGACTATTTAGCCCACCTCATGGCCGCCGATCCATCCGCGGTAATAAAAAAATGGCCGCGGGAGGAAGCGATGGCCTTCTGGTTGAACGCCTATCATGCGCTCTTGATCAAGCTGATCGTCGAGAATTATCCTGTCGCTTCGGTGCAAAAAATACCGAGCGTCTCGGATATCGCGGCATTTCGTCTGGGCGATCCCAAAACGGGACAGATCCAATACAGTCTCAATGATATTCGCGTAAAAAATCTCATCGGAACATACCGGGATGAGAAGATCCACTTAGCGCTTTCTGTGGGCGCCCGGGGCGGCCCGCGATTGATGCGGGAAGCTTTTACCGGTCCGAAGGTGGAGGGGCAACTTTTCCTCTTAACGCGTCAATTTGTGAATGACCCAGCCCAAGTCGATGTTGTTCCCGGTAGAAAAAAAATAAGGATCTCCAAGGTGTTCAAATGGTACGGTGCCGATTTCAATCTTGATTTCGGGACTCCTCAACCGGTTGGGAAGTCCACGCCTATTGAAAGCGCCGTGCTTTCTTTCCTGGCCTACTATCTGGAAGATGAGGCGAAATCCGAGTTCCTTCAAGATGGCTCCTATAAGCTCGCATATCTTCCCTTTGACTGGTCGCTAAACGACCAGGGCGGGCAATCCGCGGCAGCTTAGACGGACCCCCGAAGGATTTCTCTTTTTGATTCTTCCTAACTCTTTTCTTTCCAAGTAGTTGCGGTCATTCCAAAAAGCGTTGACATACTTAGGGAATTCCCATAAGATACACGCTCTCTTACGGCAAAAGGAGCCATTTTATGTCAAATTATGCAATCATTGAGACAGGTTCGAAACAGTACTGGGTCGAACCCAATCAGGTTATCGAGGTCGAGTTATTGGACGCGGCCGAGGGCAAAAAAGAAGTGGTCTTGGACCAGGTATTGCTCGTTCAGAACGCCGGGCAGCTGAAGGTGGGATCACCCGTTATCTCAGGCGCTAAAGTCGTTTGCGAAAATTTAGGCGAGTTTCGTGGGCCGAAATTGATCCATTACCGCATGCGCCGCCGCAAATCATCCCGGCGCAAACACGGCCATCGGCAGGAGTTTCTGCGTTTGCTCGTCAAAGAGATCAAAGTCGGCTGAGCTTAGTTTAAAAAGGAAAACATGGCACATACAAAAAGTCAGGGAAGTACCACCAACGGAAGAGACTCTAATTCCAAGCGCCTTGGCGTGAAAGTTTACGGCGGGCAGAAAGTCACGGCGGGCAGCATCATCGTCCGTCAGCGCGGAACGCGGTATCACCCCGGCAATTTCGTCGGGATTGGCACCGACTACACGCTTTTTGCAAAGCGCGCTGGGATCGTGGAGTTTCGAGCGAATCGATCTGTTCATATCATTCCGAGTTAATTTAAATTTCATTCAGTTCGAAAAGGCTAAAAAGCGGTCCTCAGCTTTTTGGCCTTTTTCTTTTTCGGGGGGTCCATGTTGATCGATAAAATACATCTTACCGTCCAAGGCGGTCGGGGCGGAAAAGGATGCGAAAGCTACAATCACCGCAAAGACCACAAGAGAGTTCCTAACGGCGCGGACGGCGGGGGAGGCGGTAGCGTGATCTTCCGCGCTTCCCATAATGCCCCCGGCTTTGACCGGCTCAAATTAAAGCAACATCTTGAAGCGGACTCGGGCGAACACGGCAGTAGCGACAATAAGCGCGGAAGCCAGGGGAAAGACCTGATCGTCCTTGTGCCGATCGGTACTTCGATCTACCGCCGCGAAAATCATTTGGCGATCCGGGATCTTCAGCGGGAAGGCGAAGAAGTGATCGTGGCTCGCGGCGGCCGCGGCGGTTCTGGGAATATCGGTGATAAAACGGCAACTCCCGGCGAAGAAGGCGAAAGGATCGAGGTGGAGCTGGAATTCCGGATCCTGGCGGATGTTTTTTTGGTAGGGTTACCGGGTTCCGGGAAGTCGTCCCTTCTCCATCGTCTGACGCGCGCCCCTGTCGAGGGGAAGGATTATCCTTTTGCAACACGGAGTCCCGTGATCGGCGTCTATAGCTACGATGACTACAAACAGATCAATTTCTGCGAGCTTCCTTCCATTTTCGAGGGTTCAACGGACGGACGCGGGTTGGGCACGGATTTCTTAAGGCATTTAGCGCGCGCCAAACTGATCATTTTCATGGTGGATACGACCGCAAAATTTTCCGCTACGGAGATCGAAGGGCTCAACGCGCTCCGGAGGATCGTTTATGAGCATGATCCGGTTTTCCGCCAGATCCCGAATGCGGCGGTCGTCAACAAGATCGATCTCGGGAAAGACATCGGGAAGGTCCAGGAGGATCTCCAGGGTTCGGGGCAGATCTATTTTTTGATTTCAGTCAAGACCGGAGAGGGAGTAGAATCTCTTCTAAAATTTATCCAGGAAAGGATCGAAGAAAAAGGCCATGCCTGAACGTATCCGCCGGGCCCAAAAGATCGTCATCAAGATCGGTACGAGCATTCTGAAGACGCGAGGGGAAAGTTTCTCCGCCCAAGAACATGCCCGTATTTGCGGGGAGATCTACGCGCTTATCAAAAAGGGCCGCCAACCGGTCCTGGTAAGTTCGGGGGCGATCGCTCTCGGGATGAAAAGCTGCGGGTTTAAAAAACGGCCCAAGGAAATGGCTGAGCTTCAGGCCTGCGCCGCCATCGGTCAGGGAAAGCTCATGCACGCCTATGAAAGTTTTTTTACCAAGAAAAAAATACACACAGCCCAATTGCTTTTGACAAGGGACGGGCTTGAGGACCGGAAGCGCTTTCTCTGCGCCCGCAACACGCTCGAGGCTCTTTTAAAACGCAATATCCTGCCGATCGTCAATGAGAACGACACCATCGCGGTCGAAGAGATCGCGTTCGGGGATAACGATATCCTTTCGGTCCATGTGGCGCACTTAGTCGGCGCGGATCTTTTGATCAATCTGTCGGATGCTGAGGGATTCCTCTTAAAGGACGGAACCCGCGTTCGCGAAGTTTCCTCCGAGGATGAGATCGATAATAAGCTCCTGATGCATTTGTCCGAAAAGAAACGGGAAGAGACGGTCGGCGGCATGGCCGCGAAGCTCAAAGCCGCCCGCGTCGCTATGCGGCTCGGGATCCCCTTTATGATCGTGAACGGCCACAAACCCCGCATTTTACAGGAGATCCTGAGCGGCAGGGATGTCGGAACTTTATTCATTAGCTCCGGGGGAAAAAAAGACATGCGGCACAAATGGATCGCTTTCTCAGCGACCCGAAGCGGGGGCATTACGGTCGATCAGGGGGCGTACCAGGCGCTTCTCGCGAAAAAAAGTCTTTTGCCCGGCGGCATCACGAAAGTTCATGGCGATTTTGAATCGGGGCAGGTTGTGGAACTTGAGACGGCTGACGGAAAGGTCTTCGGCCGCGGTGTCGTCCATTACCGGAGCCATGATCTCAGCCGTATCGCCGGCAAGCGCACCAGCGAGATCCCGTCAATCCTCGGCCGAAAAACCCCCGATGAAGTGATCCATCGCAATGATCTTGTGATCTGGAGCGAGCGATGAGCTGGAAAAAAGAACTCGACCGAATGCTTGGCAATGCCCGCGCCGCCTCCTTCTGCGCGGCGCAGTGTTCGCCGGCGCTTAAAAAGAAGATCCTTCTTGATGTCGCCGCCAGAATGAAGAAAAAAACAGCGCGACTGGTCTCTGAAAATAAAAAAGATCTCGCGGCCGCCAAGACGACCGGACTTTCTGCCGCCATGATCGATCGCTTGACGCTGACTCCTGAGCGGGTCAAGA
>ERZ795054.2494-NODE-2494-length-15396-cov-18.576885_pt1 | contig 15396 bp, 18 predicted proteins | sample MGYA00375138_ERZ795054 | MGnify/ENA primary metagenome ERZ795054 (study PRJEB30183, sample SAMN05720215) | anaerobic digester metagenome | isolation source: active sludge of municipal wastewater-treating anaerobic digesters | place: USA | collected 2014-12-23 ...
TGCACTATTTGCAGCAGGAATTCCCGATTTAGGAATCGGGTTTGCCGGAGTTTCGCTAGCTTTCGGTTTAACAGTATTAACGATGGCTTATGCTGTTGGACATATTTCAGGTGGCCATTTTAACCCGGCTGTTTCATTTGGACTTTGGGCTGGTGGACGTTTTGACGCCAAAGAACTTATACCATATATCATTTCTCAATGTATTGGAGGTCTTGCCGCAGCTGCAACGCTATACTTTATCATGAACGGTCAAGATAGCTTTGTTGGTATTGACAACACCCAAGCTGGTGCTTTTGCATCCAATGGTTATGGTGCTTTTTCGCCTTCTGGCTATTCAATGACAGCAGCATTTGTGGCAGAATTTGTATTGACAATGTTCTTTTTATTAATAATACTTGGAGCAACTGATAAATTTGCAAACGGTAAATTTGCCGGAATTGCTATCGGTTTAGGTTTAACGTTAATTCACTTAATCAGTATTCCTATTACAAATACATCTGTTAATCCGGCTCGTTCCACTTCTCAGGCTATTTTTGTAGGAGGAGAGCCTTTGAGTCAACTATGGCTTTTCTGGCTTGCCCCAATTTTAGGAGCAATTGTTGCTGGATTTATTTATAAAAATGTGTTACAAAAAAATGAAGAGTAACAAATTTACTTCTTAATTTACCTCAAGCGATGGAGTTTTCCATCGCTTTTTTTATTTTTACCAAATGAATTCATTATTTCCCAAAGAAAAAATTGTATTTGATTTACCCGACGCTGAAATCGAGTATTATCCAAATTTATTTTCAGTAGAAAAATCTAATGAATTATTTCAAAAATTAAAAAATGAAATTCCTTGGCAACAAGACAATATTACTGTTTTTGGTCAAACATATCCTCAACCTCGATTGACCGCTTTATATGGAAATGATGGTAAAACATATTCTTATTCTAATATCGTAATGCAACCTCATAAATGGAATCCTTTGTTAATGTTTATCAAAAATGAAGTGGAGGAAATTTGTCCTGAAAATTTCACAACAGTTTTACTAAACCAATATCGTGACGGTAAAGACAGTAATGGATGGCATGCAGATAATGAAAAAGAACTAGGTCGAAATCCAATAATTGCCTCAATTAGTTTTGGAGCAGAAAGAGTTTTTCATTTACAACATAATGAAATTAAAGAGTGTAAACAAAAAATTACATTAGCACACGGTAGCCTGTTAATTATGAAAGGTGAAACACAACATTTTTGGAAACATCAAATTCCGAAAACATCAAAACCAATTGGCACTAGAATTAATCTAACTTTTAGAATTATAAGATAATCGCTAAAATTAAATCAAAATATTATTTAAATTAGTAAAAAAAATAAATGCAAACTATCATTGATTATTTTGAAAGCATTTCCTCACTTCACAGAGGTCTTATTCTGGTTGGAGGCATTACCCTTTTTTGGCTAATTGAAAACGCTTATCCATTATTCAAATTTCAATACAATAAAATTGAACATGCAGGAATAAACATTTTCTTCACGATAACCACTATAATCATCAATTTTCTGATGGCTTTTATTTTGTTATTAGCAGCCGATTTTGCAATACAACAAAATTTCGGAATTCTACAATGGCTTCCGCAAATGAATATATGGATTTACACCATTGTTGGATTACTTTTACTCGATTTGATTGGAGCCTATTTGGTTCATTTGATTGAACATAAAGTAACTTTTTTATGGCGTTTTCATTTAATTCACCACACTGATACTTGGATTGACACTACTTCGGCCAACAGACATCATCCCGGTGAAAGCATCATTCGTTTTATCTTTACGGTTATTGGTGTTTTAATAGTAGGAAGCCCGATGTGGATGGTTTTTTTATACCAATCACTCTCAGTGATTTTTTCGCAATTTAATCATGCCAATATTCCACTTCCCAAAAAAATCGATAAATTGTTAAGTTATTTTATTATTTCACCCGATATGCACAAAGTGCACCATCACTATAAATTACCTTACACAGACAGTAATTATGGAAATATATTTTCTGTTTGGGATAGACTATTTGGAACGTTTTCATATTTAGATAGAGAAAAAATTATTTATGGCGTTGATACCCATATGAAACCGGAAGAGAACAACCAACTAGTCAATTTGTTAAAAATACCATTTCAAAAATACAGAGCTCCTAAACTTTAATTTAAAAAAATAAGTGTAGTTTGAAAAAGTAATTTATTTTTTTACTAATATTGGTTTAGAATTTGAAACTTTACATTAAATATTAATTGTGCTTTTGAACTAATGAAAAAAAGTAAAAGAGTGGAACTGGATAACGAACAAATTGAACGCGTTATCAGTATGGCTCAAGAGGAAAAAAAACCTTTCGAAGTAATTAAGGTTGAATTTGGAATTTCAGAAAATGAAGTTACTGAAATCATGAGAAAACGACTTTCAAAGGATAATTTTGAACTTTGGAAAAAGAAAGTTACGGCTAGTAAACCTAAACCAAAACCAATTATTGATGATTTTGATGATTTAGACAGCAAATACTATATCAAAAATAAATTTGATTAAGTATATTTTAACTCTTGTTCACCAAGAGTTTTTTTATTTTCAGACGATATTTGCTTTTTGATTAAAAATGTCTCTACTTCTAAAAGATTTTACAGCGGTGCAAATAGACCGAATAATAGAAATGGCTTGGGAAGATCGCACCCCTTTTGAAGCCATCACTTTTCAGTTTGGAATTTCTGAACAGCAAACCATTGAACTCATGCGAACAGAAATGAAGGTTTCGAGTTTTAAAATGTGGCGGGAACGTGTACAAGGAAGAGCTACCAAACATGCTAAGAAAAGAGTAAATGGCATTGACCGCTTCAAATGTACACTCCAACGTCAAATCACACACAACAAAATATCCAAACGATAAAAACATATTCAATAAACACAAAGCATTCTTCTCTCAGAATGCTTTTTTTATTGGAAAAAATAAAATAAATATAAATTATATTAATATTTATTTAAATATTATTTACTTTTGTTTAAACTTTATTTAAAATGAAGCCTAAATTACCCATTCACTGTCCGAGTTGTGAAAGCTCTCTCTCTGTTTCACAATTAACTTGTGAAACTTGTCAAACACAAGTTTCCGGAAACTATTCTTTACCATTGCTATTGAAACTTTCAGAAGATGAACAAAATTTTATACTGCAGTTTTTTCTTTCTAGTGGAAGTTTAAAAGAAATGGCCATTCAAATGGGCAATAGTTATCCAACTGTTCGAAATAAACTGGATGACATGATAGAAAAAATTAAAAAAACGCAAAATAAATAAGCCAATGAATGAGAAACCATTATTTCAAAAAAATCAAAAATTCACACAATGGTGGGTTTGGGCAATCATTATTGGTGCCAATCTAATAGGAGGATACTCATTGTTAAATGAATTTGAAAATAACAAACTATCTCTTTTATTTCTTAATCTCTATTTTTTATTTTTTGGGATTTTTATCTTATTTTTTTATTTTTTAAAACTTGAAACAATCATCACAAAAGACTATATATCAATACGTTTCTTCCCTTTTCATTGGAAAGAAAGAAAATATTTTTTTTCAGAAATAAATCAAATGGAAGTAATCAAATATAGTCCAATTTTTGATTATGGAGGTTGGGGTGTTCGATACGGCAGAAACGGAAAGGCATTTAATGTAGCCGGAAATATGGGATTAGAATTGCATTTTTTAAACCGAAAAAATCTTTTAATTGGTACCCAAAAACCGGAAGAATTAAAAAAAGTATTAGAAACAATTATAAAGTAATTGACTAAATAATGAAACAATTATATAATCCTTTTGAACTTTACTCAGAACGTCAACTTTTAATTTTTGGATTAGTAATGACCTTAATTGGTTCCTTTTTAGGCTACTCTTTCAATGGTCGCTTTGACGGTATAATTGATTTTCATTTATTAGAATCAGTCACTTTTTTTGAAGTAGTTCTCGATAATTTTTTTAATGCTGTCCTATTAACTATGTTATTGTTTATAAACGGGAAATTAATCAATTCGAAAACGCGTTTTGTAGATGTATTAAACGCTTCTTTACTTGCCCGAATTCCTTTTTATATATTACCTTTTTTTAATTTCAACAATGTAATGTATGACGTGAGTAATCGTACTTATGACATTATGGTAGCTGGAAGTTTTAATGCTATTTCAACTCCGGACATAATACTGTTAATGCTATTCAGCTTTGTAGCTATATGTACTTTGATTTGGTTTTCCGTGCTTTTATGGAATGGTTTTAAAGTAGCGACAAATGCTAAAGGAATTAAAAACATTATACTATTTATTTTTACCATTCTTGTAGCAGAAGTTGTTTCAAAATATTTAATTACCACTTTTAATTAATCTTTATAAAAATGAAAAAAATCAGTTTATTAGTTGTCCTTTTTTATTCAATAGCATCATTTTCTCAAGATATTACCGGTGAATGGTATGGAAAAATAAGTGTCATGGGATCAGAATTAAGACTAAGTTTTACAATTTCCAAAAACGAAAACGTCTATTCCGGAACAATGAGTGTTCCGCAACAAAATGCGAATGGCATTCCGTTATCATCCGTTACTTTTCAAGATAATCTTTTAAAAATTACGTTTGACGCAGCCGGATTTTCTTATAACGGAAAATTAAATGCTGAAACTGTTTTTGAAGGTACTTTTTCTCAAAATGGCCAAAACTTTCCATTAAATCTGTCACGGGAGAAAATGGAAGAAACCAAACTAAATCGACCACAAGAACCAAAAGGTAAATTTGATTATGGAATTGAAGAAGTAACTTTTGAAAATAAAAAAGACAAAATAACTTTAGCAGGAACCTTAACATATCCTCAAAACAACAAACCTTATCCGGTAGTGGTATTGATTTCAGGAAGTGGACCGCAAGACCGTAATTCAGAAATTTTTGGACATAAATCTTTTTGGGTGATTGCCGATTACTTAACTAAAAATGGCATAGGAGTGCTTCGCTTTGACGACAGAGGCTTCGCAAAATCTCAGGGTGATCGTTCACTTGCCACTTCTTATGATTTTGCTACAGATGTTGAAGCTGCAGTTGCATTTTTAAAAACAAAATCAGGAGTTGATTCTAAAAAAATTGGATTAATAGGACATAGCGAAGGTGGTATGATTGCCCCTATTGTTGCTTCAAAAGATAAAACTATTGATTTTATCATATTGTTAGCCGGTCCCGGAATTCCGTGTATGGAACTTTTATTGGATCAAGCCTATCAAATTGGAAAAGTTGCCGGAATGACGGAAGAACAACTAAGTGAAACCAGAAAAATAAATCAATCTATTTACACAATCGTAAAAAGTGATGCTGATGATGAAACGGTTAAAAAGGAATTAACCACCATTCTGGAAAAAATAACAAATGAAAACTCCCAATTAGAACAACTTAGCGAATCTGATAAAAAGCAAATGATTGCCCAACAAATCGAACAATTAAGCTCTCCTTGGTATCGAAGTTTTATGAAATTTAATCCAAGCATCTATTTAGAAAAAGTAAAATGTCCTGTTCTGGCTTTAAATGGAGAAAAGGATTTACAAGTTCCCTCTAAAGCAAATACAGAAGGCATTAAAAATTCGTTATCAAAAGGTGGAAATAAAAAAGTTACCCTTAAAGTATACCCTAATTTAAATCACTTATTTCAAGAATGTGAAACCGGTGCAGTTGAAGAATACGGAACAATTGAACAAACCTTTTCTCCTACTGTATTAACAGATATAAAAGATTGGATTCTATTACAAACTAAATAAACTTTATCAAACACTTAACAGTTAAACGCTTTGAATAAAAGCGTTTTTTGTTGTTATTTGTAACAAAATAAGAACTATTGCAACTTATTATCAATTATATAATTATTTCATGAAAAAATCATTTTTATCGATAGTCTTTACCGGTACAATTTTACTGTTAAACCTTTCCATTGCAACCGCTCAGAACAAAACCAACGAAGTTCAGGTTTCTTTAGATTTAGTCACTATTAATAATGACAGAGTGGCTGTAACAATAATTCCACCAAAAATAAAAACAAGTGAAACCACTTTTTACCTTCCGAAAATAGTTCCCGGAACCTACTCCGAAGATGATTACGGACGTTATGTTGACAATTTCAAAGCCTATGATGCTAAAGGAAAAGAACTTGTGATAGCTAAAATGGATGAAAATTCATGGGTAATAAAAGAAGCTAAATCGTTAGCAAAAGTTACTTATTTAGTAAATGACACCTATGATTCTGAATCAGGTTCTGAGTTTGGAAAAGGGGATATTTTTTCACCTGCAGGAACTAACATTGCCGAAGGACTCAACTTTGTTATCAACACGCATGCTTTCGTAGGTTATTTCAAAGACTTGAAAGAACTGCCATATCGATTATCTATCATAAAACCTACTAATTTATTTGGAGCTACTGCAATGATTGATTTGGATAAGAGTGAAAGTAGTGATGTATTTACAGCATCAAGATATGCTGAATTGGTAGATCATCCAATTATGTATAATAAACCAAATTACACCACATTTATGGTGGATGATATGGAAATTATTTTAAGTGTTTATTCTCCTAAAGGAACATTCAAAGCGGACGATTTGAAACCTACGATGGAAAAAATGATGAAAGCCCAAAAGAAATTTTTAGGAAAGGTAAACAGCACAAAAAAATATGCCATTTTACTTTATTTATCAGATTATGAAACATCAGATGCTAAAGGATATGGTGCTTTAGAACACAATACCTCAACCACTGTTGTTTTTCCGGAAGCAATGCCGGCTGAACAATTAGAACAAAGTTTAGTAGATGTGGTTTCGCATGAATTTTTTCATATTGTTACGCCTTTAAGTGTGCATTCCAAAGAGATTCATTATTTTGATTTCAACACTCCAAAGATGTCACAGCATTTATGGATGTATGAAGGAATTACAGAATATTTTGCCAATTTATTTCAAGTGAACCAAGGACTAATTTCAGAAGATGATTTTTATGAAAGAATGGCTGGTAAAATTACTAATTCTAAACGCTATGATGAAACCATGCCATTCACTAAAATGAGTGCAGAGGTTCTAAAAAAACAATATAAAGATGCTTACTTAAATGTTTATGAAAAAGGAGCTTTAATTGGAATGTGTTTGGATATTCAATTACGGGAGAGCTCAAATGGGGAAAGAGGAATTCTTGATTTGATGCAAAAATTATCTAAAGAATTTGGTGATGCTAAACCTTTTGATGATAGCGAATTATTTGATAAAATTATTTCTCTGACTTATCCTGAGATTCGAACTTTTTTAACTAATTATGTTGCAGGTTCTACACCGCTTCCTTATGATGAATTTTTCGGCAAAATGGGTGTTACCCAAACTAAAATCCAAATTCCGGGAAATGTTTTTCTAAAAGGACAAACACCCTATATCACCGTAAATCCTTCAACCAAAGAAATTATTGTTCTACCGGGAATTGAGTTAAATAGTTTTATGAAATCACTAGGATTACAAGGCGGAGATATTATTCTTGCCATTAATGATACAGCATATAATTTAGACAACATTTATGATATGATTATTGGAAGCATGTCATGGCAAGAAAATGATCCAATTACTTTTAAAATAAAAAGAGAAGATAAAGAAATTACCTTAAAAGGAACAGTACAAATTCCAATGGATGAAGTAGATGGATATCAAGCTACAGACGATGCCAAAAAAACAATTCGTGAAGCTTGGCTAAAAGGTTAAATCAAAATATATTAAAAAGATAAAAATCCCTGAAAGTAATCATTCAGGGATTTTTATTTTTTAAAAACTATCCCCTAAAAAAGAACTTCCGTTTTTCAAAAAATCCCTATTTTGCAACCAAATTCAAAAGACATAAAAACAAATGAAATTCATTACTAAAATTGCCCTACTTTTTACCATACTTCTTTTATTTGCAGCCTGTGAGAAAGAAAATAAAAAAGACTATAACCTGCATATTTCAGGAAACATAAAAGGAATTAAGCAAGGAAAATTATTCATCCAACAACTAAAAGACACCAGTTTAGTTGTGATTGATTCTATAATTTTCAATGGAAAATCATCTTTCGACAGCTATTTAACCATTGATTCACCGGAAATGTTATATTTCTTTTTAGACAGAGGCCAAACAAACTCCTTAGACAATAATTTAGTAGTTTTTGCTGAACCCGGAGAACTTTCATTAGAAACTAATTTAGAAACTTTTTATGCAGATGCTGTTGTAAAAGGTTCAAAAAACAATGACCTCTATTTGAATTTTAAAAAAATAAATGCTCGTTTTTCAAATCAACAATTAGGGTTGATAGAAAAAGAAATAAATGCTCAAAAAAACAGCAATCTTGTGCAACTAGACAGTATTCAAAAAGCAAAAGAACAATTACTTAAACGCAAATATTTATATGCTATAAACTTTGCTTTAACTCAAAAAGAATATGAAGTGAGTCCATATATTGCTTTGTCTGAGATTTATGATGCCCAAATTAAATATTTAGACACCATTCATCATTCAATGTCGCCCAAAGTTGCTCAGTCTAAATATGGAAAATTACTGACCGAATTTATTGAAAAACGAAAAAAGGAAGAACAACAATAAAACTAAAAACCATAAGATTAAAACTTATGGTTTTTTTTAATAAATACAATTAAAGCAATTTCCATACTATCAAATTAACTTATCTTTAGGTTCACAGTATTTCAAAAAAAAAGGACAACCTTAAAAGTTGTCCTTAAAATAGAGCCGATAGAGGGACTCGAACCCACGACCTGCTGATTACAAATCAGCTGCTCTAGCCAGCTGAGCTACATCGGCGTCTCAATCTGAGTGCAAATATAATTTTGAAATTGAATATTCCAAAACAAAAAGGCACTTTTTTTATCAAAAAATCGGATTAAAGTGCATTCACTTTTTCAACCAATTGAATCGCAGCTGATTCCAAATCTTTTTCTACTTGTTTTAAATGAGCTTTACGACTTTCAACTTTTTTGTCGTTTACTTTAGAAATTAACGTGTCAAAAGTAGCAATAGCTTCATCAATCAACGCATTTGATTTCTCAGTTGGTTTTCCAGTAGTTGTCATTTCGTGGATATAAACCGCCTCGATAATATCTCCCATCACAAAATTGATGTCTTTCTTCAAATTTTTAATACTTGCCATTTTTATATATATTTTAATTGCGGTGCAAAAGTACGTAAAAAATTAGAATTAAATAAATTAGTTTCGTTTCCTAAACAGTAATTTCTAATAATGTTGCTTTTCCTTTTAATAAAAATGATGTTAGAACAGCCGGTATTAAAACGGTATCACCTGCTTTGTAAACGTACTTTTCATCATTTAAACATAACTCAAAATTTCCATCAGTACACATCAATACAGTAAATGCATCTTTGCTTTTATGAATTGGAATTTCTCCCTTGAGTTCAATAATATTTGTTTTAAAATAAGGACAATCAACAACTGAAATGGATTTATTTTCAATTGCAGTGTATTCTTTTTTTGCAGATGTGGTTTGATAAGTGATGGCATCTAAAGCCAACTCCGTGTGCAATTCACGTCCGTTTCCGTTAGCATCTACCCTGTCCCAATCGTAAACTCGGTAAGTAATATCACTGGTTTGTTGAATTTCCGCTAATAAAATTCCACCACCAATAGCATGAACAGTTCCGGTTTCTAATAAAAAAACATCACCTTTTTTAACTTGAATTTCATCTAATATAGTGAGCAAACTTTTATTGTCTAAGTGACTTAAATAGTCAGCTTGATTAGTGTCCTCCTTAAATCCAATAATCAAACGAGCACCCTTATCAGCTTGCATCACATACCACATTTCCGTTTTTCCAAAAGAATTGTGTCTGGCTTTGGCCAATTCATCATTTGGATGCAATTGAATCGACAAATCTTCCCGAGCATCTAGGTATTTGAATAACAACGGAAATTGTTTTCCAAATCTGCTATACACTTCTTTTCCTAAAATTTCTTCAGGAAATTGGTCTATTAATTCATTTAGATTTTTCCCTTTTAAAATTCCATTATTGATAACACTTACATCATTTGGAACCGTTGATAATTCCCAGCTTTCTCCCGTAATTTCAGAAGAAATGGGTTTGTTCAAATAATCGCGTAGTTTTGTTCCTCCCCAAATGCGTTCTTTAAAAATGGGCTCAAAAGTAAAAGGATAAAGTGGTGTGGTCATTTTTTTTCTTGCAAAGGTCAAAAATAAGCAATTGATTTGACACTATCTTCTTATCAAACACTTATACTATTTTTTTAAGCATCTGAAGAGCTTTTTCAATGTGAATTTTAGCCGATAAATTGTCGAAAATTAATCGTATAATTCCATTTTCATCTGTTACATAAGTCACTCGTCCTGGAAGAAGTCCAAATAAAGCGGTTGGTACACCAAAAAGTTTTCTGATATTTTTATCTTCATCCGATAATAAAATAAAAGGAAGCTTGTACTTCGAAACAAACTTTTGATGAGAAGCGATTGAATCACTGCTGACTCCTATTACTTCAGCACCTAAATCTGTAAAATCTTCATATTGATCTCTAAACGAACAAGCTTGCGTTGTACAACCCGGTGTATCGTCTTTTGGATAAAAATAAATTACTGCCGGTTTTTTATCCAATACTATTGAACTGTCAAAAATATTTCCGTTTGTATCTTTTGCGGTAAACCGAGGAATTTTGTCTCCAACTTTCAGTGCCATTTTAGTTTCCTCTATAGGTTACAAAATTGCGTGGTGTTTCATACAAAACAACTTCCAATTCTAATTCATTTTTTATTTGAGGTCGTAATTTATTCCAAATTACAACGGCAATATTTTCAGCTGTTGGATTCAATTCAAAAAAATCAGGTACATCTACATTTAGATTTTTATGGTCAAAAGCCTCTTCTATATGCTCTTTAATTAAATCGGATAAAATCTTTACGTCCATGACAAAACCTGTTTCCGTGTCAATTTCTCCGGATACACTGACAATTAATTCATAATTATGTCCGTGAAAATTTGGATTATTACACTTACCAAAAACCAAATCGTTTTTTTCCATCGTCCAATCTTTACGATACAATCGATGAGCGGCGTTAAAATGAGCTTTTCTGGAAACAGTAACTTTCATGGCAAATGGTTAAAGGTAATTGGTAAAAGGTTATAGTTTGTGCTCTTCTAAATAATGATAAAACTCGTCAAAAATAATTTTAAACCAAACGGTATAAATGTCCGGGTGAATTTGCATGTCTTCTTTAATGGCTTCAATACTCATCCATTTCCAATCTTCCACTTCATCAGGATTAATTATTGGTTTATTATTGTAATATCCAATCATCACATGATCTAATTCATGCTCTGTCAAACCATTATCAAAAGGAGCTTTATAAATAAAATGAAACAACTCCTTCAATTCGGCAGAAAAACCCATTTCCTCACTCAATCGTCTCGTCCCTGCTTGAATGTTGGTTTCACCTTCCCGTTGATGACTACAACACGTATTGGTCCATAATAAGGGAGAATGGTATTTTTGATGAGCTCGCTGTTGAAGCATGACTTCGTTTTTATCATTTAAAATAAAAACAGAAAAGGCACGGTGCAAAACCGCTTTTTCATGAGCTTCCAATTTATTCATCAAACCAATTGGTTCATCTTTCTCATTGACTAAAATTACTTTCTCTTCTTTCATAGCACTTTTATAGCTCTTCAAAGGTATGAAAAAGTTCGTTTTTATTTCGATTTATATGGTTTTGTGAAAAGTTTAACGGGTGTTGAAGTCTATAAGATTTATAAACTCTCCTTAATCTTCAACGCACATTTTTCGCCATCGATGGCAGCAGAAACAATTCCTCCGGCAAATCCTGCTCCTTCTCCACAAGGATAGAGTCCTTTAATTTGAAGATGTTCTAAGGTTTGAGCATCTCTGGGAATTCGAACCGGTGATGATGTGCGACTTTCCGGTGCATGCAAAATGGCTTCATTGGTTAAATATCCTTTCATTGATTTACCGAATTGTAAAAAACCTTCTCGCATGATTTGGGTTAAAAATCCGGGGAAAACCTGTCCCATTTCAACCGAAGTTGTTCCCGGAACATAAGACGTTTTAGGAATGGAAGAAGATACTTTATTTTGTGTAAAGTCAATCATGCGTTGTGCAGGAACTTTCTGTGTCTGTCCTGCCAAATGCCATGCTTTTTGCTCGATGGATTTTTGAAATTCCATTCCGGCTAAAGGTCCGAATTTGGCAAAGGGTTTAAAATCTTCTAATTTTAATTCCACCACAATACCGGAATTGGCTGTTGCTTGATCTCTTTTTGACGGCGACCAACCATTCGTCACCACTTCACCCGGACTTGTAGCACACGGAGCAATTACGCCTCCCGGACACATACAAAAGGAATACATGCCTCTACCATTAACTTGCTTAACGATTGAATAGGGAGCCGGCGGTAAATAGTCACCTCGAAAATCACAACTGTATTGAATCGAATCAATCAATTCCTGTGGATGTTCTGCACGAACCCCTAAGGCAAAAGGTTTGGCTTCGATAAGAATTTTTTTTCTATCTAGTAATTCAAAAATATCACGAGCGGAATGTCCGGTGGCTAAAATGACTTTGTTGGCCGAAATTGATTCTCCTTTTTGGGTAACAATTCCTTGTATTTCATTGTTTTTGACAATAAAATCCGTCACACGGGTTTCGAACAAAACTTGTCCGCCACATTCGATGATTTTTTCGCGAATATCTTGAATAATTTGTGGTAATTTATTGGTTCCAATGTGTGGATGAGCTTCTATTAAAATATCCGGAGAAGCTCCGAAACCGACTAATAATTGTAGAATTCTATCGACATCACCACGTTTCTTGGACCGCGTGTAGAGTTTTCCATCGGAATAAGTTCCTGCTCCGCCTTCACCAAAACAATAATTGGAATCTTCATCCACAATATGGTCAACATTGATGGCTTTTAAATCTCGGCGACGACCGCGAACATCTTTCCCACGTTCAATAACAATAGGTTTTAAACCTAATTCTATAAGTTGAAGAGCGGCAAAAAGTCCTGCCGGACCTGCTCCAACAATGATAACTTCTTTTTGATTGGCGACATTTGGATAATGGGGTAATTCGATTTTTTGTTCAGAAAAAGGTTCTCCTTGAAAAAAAACGATCAACTTCAAATTGATTTTAATAGCTTTCTGACGAGCATCAATTGAACGTTTTACAATCGAAATATGCTGAACTTCTGATAGTGTAACACGAATCATCTTCGCCACATGATCTTTTAATAAAAAATCATTGGCGGCAACTTCGGGTGCTACTTGAATGAGAAGTTCCTTGGGCATCGTTATCTTTTTGCAAAAGTAATTTTTTTAATTTGTACCGCATAAAAAAAGGTTCAGCAATTGCTAAACCTTTTAGAACAAGATTTTAAAAAAACTAATTTTTAATAAACTTATAATTTAGTTTTTGATTATTTACTTCTATGGAGATAAAATATACTCCGGATTGTAATTGACTCACATCTATATTTTGATAGGAATCAGAATTTTTCAATTCTTTGATTAGGCTACCATTAATCGTAAATATTTTAAAATTATCAATTGAAAAAGTGCTTAAATTATTGATGTTAATCACATTATTTGCCGGATTTGGGTAAATGGATATTGCTCTTTTTAATTGCGATTCATCAGTTAAACTCAATGCTACACTTTCTTCTAAAAAGTCAGCAATACCGTTAGAATTTGTGTCATCATCCATTGGATTATTATTTCCGTTATAATCTTCATCAATAGTTAATATGCCATCTCCGTCATCATCATTATCCAGATAATTGGGAATTCCGTCTAAATCTGTATCAACATTAGTTATATCATCTGAACTTCTTCCGGAATCAAAAACATATTCAAATTCGGTTAAAACCATATCTCCATCATCATCATTATCGAGAAAATCAGGAATCCCATCACCATCAGTATCGTCATTAGCTAAATTTCCATCACCATTTACATCTTCTAAATCGGTAGAAACAGAATCTGAATCATAATCATTTGCACAATCTACAACTGAAATTTCAACTTCTGTTATCGTCCCGCCACCAACGGCATAAAGTGTTTGATTGTATGGATTTATGTTAATATAATTTGTTCCAGGCAAAGCATTTACACCTGTGGCTGCATCCGATAATGTTTCATGAATTGTTACATTCTGCGGTAAATTAGAATCGATAGCTTCTTTGATTAAGTCTAAATTAAATGATTCAAATCCATCTAAATCATTATCACAAACCGTGTAATAATATACTGAACTTACATTTGGTCTTGCAAAACGCCATCCTTCTTCTGATGCTGTCCAAACTCCTGTATTTCTTCCGGGAGGAGTGTAGGAAATACTACCACTTTCATTTATTATACCAATTAAAGCGTTTCCACCATTCCAAGTAGAACAAACCGGTTTGTCAACAATTTGTACATCGATGAAATTAAATGTTTCATATAATATCAATTGAAATGTGCTTTTTAACTGAGTACAGGAAAAATGTGGTTGATTTTCAAACAAGACAACAAATTTTCTATATGGAGCATAACCAACTAACGAGTAAGTTAAAGAACCTGTTTGATTTGAATTATACATATCGTGATAACATGCAAAAATTGAGTTCTTTATGTTAAGTTGAGAAATTTGAGCATTTAAATTCCACTCACTAAAAGTGCTTGCCAAATTTAAATTAAAACTGACATAACCATTTGTACTGATAGTCAATTGATTAAAATTATTTCCGAAATAATTAAAATCAAAACCAATTGGAATTACTCCAGAGTGCAAATCATCGCTTGTAGTAATTGGTGTAGCAGTTGAAGTATAAATCTGATGTGGAATTGCAGAAACGGTATAGTTTGTTTGTGAAAAACCGAAGTTAATAACAAATAAAAAAAGAACGTGAATTTTTGTTAAGTAATTGTTTTTCATATGATTTTTTTTTCAAATGTAAAAAAAAGTTTTAATTTTTCATGTTTTTCTAACTAATGTTTAAAAAGTAATAAAAATAATAGTTGAAAGAATTATTAAAGTAATATAAATGAATTTACTTTTGCTAAAAAAAAGATGTCAAGAAGGATAAAATTGATTTGGGATTTCAGAGGCCCTGCTTCTTCCAAAACTGCGGAACACCATGAAATTCACTTAAAGGAATTTATCACTGCTGAAAAATTACCTATAAATATTACCGGTTTTGAAATATACAATGAAATGTATGCCATCGCATTTATGGTTGTTTCCGATGAAAACATGATAGCAGTAAGAGATGCTTTAAAACCTCATCGAGGGGAGTTGTTTGAATAGTTTTCAGTCGCAGTTTAC
>ERZ795054.2496-NODE-2496-length-15390-cov-5.112292_pt1 | contig 15390 bp, 7 predicted proteins | sample MGYA00375138_ERZ795054 | MGnify/ENA primary metagenome ERZ795054 (study PRJEB30183, sample SAMN05720215) | anaerobic digester metagenome | isolation source: active sludge of municipal wastewater-treating anaerobic digesters | place: USA | collected 2014-12-23 ...
TTCGCCGCACCCAGCCGGTCAATGTCCTCCTTCGCCCGCTCGCTCAGCCAGATTTCCGCGTCCTTGACGGCTCCGACCACGCGGGCGGCGAAGTTCACCGTGCCGCCGAACACATCCCCTGCCTCCACCCGCATCGGCCCGATGTGGATGCCGGCGCGGATGCGCACCTGCGGATGGCCGGTGTTCCCCTGCAACGCCCGCGCGTAGCCGCCGACGTGTAGTCGGCGCAAACCCATGAGAATCGCGCGGACTGACGTCCACGGCTACCGGGTTCAGGCGGAGCGGGCCGTTGGGGTGGTCGAGGGGGATCAGCGCGGTTCTGGCGCTCTTGTTGGGTGTTCTGGCCTGGGGTCAGGAGGAACGCGCAACGTCCAACGTCCATCGTTCAACGTCGAACGAATTGGGCAGGACGTTCGAGGCTGGAAGCCCCGCGTTCAGTACTCGAAGCGAACAACCGGCCCCGCGACTCGATCCGTCCATGGCTCTCGCTGTCACCAATGGGCTGATCCGCTGGTGGCCGAATCTCTTTGACACGCGCGACGAGATCAGCGGCCAGGAAGGCGTGGTGATGGGGGTGGTGCCGCCGGTCGAGCCGGGCGCGGACGACGCGACGGAATTGGGCCGGGAAACGGGTTGGGTGCAATTGCAGCCGGCCCTCACCAACGAGGTGTTCACCCTGTCGTTCTGGGTCCGCTGCCGCGCGGCGCGCCCGCTCGGCTGGGAGTGGCTCATCGGCCAGGAAGCCGGCGACATCGAGTGGTATTTCCAGGCGGGTCGCGGAGGATTCGACTTCCTCATCGGCCCCCTGGCGTGGGACCAAACCAACGCCGCCGAGCGCGCACGCCTGACTCCCGAACAATGGAACCATGTGGCACTGGCACGGCAGATGGATGGCACGAGCCTGGTGTGGGTCGATGGGGTGCGGCAGTTCGACGGGCGGCTGGCGCATCCGTGGCCGGGGCAGAGCCGCTGGCTGACCGTGGGCAACTCGCCCGGCGGTGGGGAGTGCGCCTTCCACGGCGTCGTGCGGGATCTCTGCGCGTTCGACCGTGTGCTGACGGATGACGAGGTCCGCGCCCTGCACGGATCGGGTGTCCCCCGGCGGCCCGCCCGAAACACCCGCGCGCGCTTGGCGGCCACACAGCGGCCCATGACCATGGAAGCGTGTACGAACCTGGTCAGCCCGTCGGCGCAGACCTGGTCGCATCGGCGGTTCACTACCGAGGATGGCTTGCCGGGAAACGTGGTGACGGCCGTCCTGCAGGCGCGAAACGGACTTCTGTGGGTGGGGACGGATGAAGGTCTGGCGCGGTTCGATGGGCGTCAGTTTCTGGGGTTTACCAAGCAGAACACGCCGGTGCTCGAGGCGATCGGGCACAGGGTCTGCAGCCTTGCCGAGGACGCGGACCAGGCCATTTGGGCCGGGATTCGAGGCGGTTTGCTGCGGATTCGCGACGGCCAGTGCGTGGCCTTCACCAACGGTCTGCCGCAGCGGTACGTGCTTCAGGCGATGCCCGCGGGGGGTGGCTGGCTGTGGCTCGCCGGATTCAAGACCGAGGGACCGCCCGGTCCGTGCTGGCTGCGGCGGTATCATCCCGAATCGGGAATCACAAGCGGGGAAACGGTCGTGCCGGGCCATCCGCGGCAAGTGGTGGCGGTCGCCAACGGCGTCTGGCTGGCGACGGAGCAGCCCCAGCAAATCCACTTCTGGGACGGGCGTTCCGCCGCCACCGCGGTCGTGGGAACGGTGGACTACGCGACCGCGGCGGTGCGTCTGGGCGGCGGCGCGCTTCTGGGCGAGGCGGCGGTGCGCATTTGGGAGCGCGGCCACCCGAGAACCAACCGGTGGGTCGAGGTCCGCCTCGGCGAAGGCCGGCCCACCTTCCACTGGTACTGGGACGCGCGTTGGGGACGTCCGTTCCTCTCGCGCTGGAATGGTCCTGCGGGCGCCCAGACCTGGCTGGGGGTCACCTTTGGGCGGGCGCGGCTGAGCGGGGAAAGGCTTGAAGTCATCGAAGTGGCCGACCACCCGGACGATCACGAAGTCGCCTGTCTGTGCGCCAACCGCGAGGGGGGCGTCTGGGTCGGGACCGAGCAGGACGGCCTGCATTTCGTGCAAGAACGCCTGGTGCGGGTGTTCACCACGCAGGACGGCCTCAGCGCCAACGAGGTGCGGTCGGTTTGCGCGACCCCTGATGGCGGATTGTGGGTCGCCACGGGGAAGGGTCTGAATCGGTGGCGCGACGGCCAGTGGGCCGTACAGGAACCGAACGGTCGGTTCAGAGCCATGGCGTGCGACCGACAAGGAGAGCCGTGGTACAGCACGGCCGAGACGGGTCCATCGGCTCTTTGGACCGGCACCGAACCGTCCAAGAGGAGGGCGGTGGGGCTCGGACTTGACTGGAAGCATCCCAACAGCCTGCGGTTCGCGCGGGATGGCACGTTGTGGCTCGCCTGCGAATACGGGCTGACCTGGCTCAGGCCGGAGCGTTTGACGACTGACAGCCGGGGTGTGCTGGTGCCTCAACCGGCCAGCCCGGAACCCGCGTGCGGTCGCTACGCCGTCGGGCAGCAGTTCCCGACGAACATGTTCCTCACGGGATTGGTCGAGGACCGGGATGGAACGATGTGGGTCGGGTCAGTGGCGCACGGGCTTTTCCATGTCGGTCAGGGGCGCGTGGACGCCTTTGGGCCAAAGGAGGGGTTGCCGTCCAACTGCTGCATGCCGGTGCATCTCGACGATTCCGGCGCGCTCTGGATTGTGGCCGAGGGCCATTTGGTTCGCCATCGTGACGGGCAGTTCCAAAGTCTCGATGCGCGCGCCGGGTTGCCCGAGGACACGCTGCTGGACCTGATTCCAGACGACCTGGGCCATTTCTGGATCAGCGGCAAGCACGGTGTTCACCGGGTCGCCCGGCGCGAGATCGAGGACTGCTTCGCCGGGCGCCTGGGCCGGGTGCGCAGCCTCACGCTCGGAGTTCGGGACGGCCTGTTGACGCCGGAGTGTTCCAGCCTCCATTACCCGAGCATGGCCAGGACTCCCGACGGCCACCTTTGGGTGGCGACGTGCAACGGGTTGGCGACGTTCGATCCGCAACGCGTCGAGCGGGAGGTCAAGCCCCTGACCGTCGGGATCGAGCGCGTGGTGGCGAATCGGCGCAATGCGCCCGTGGCCACAACCGCGACCGGAACACGGTGCGAGGTGCGGCCGGGATCCGACGGACAGGTGACCGTCTATTTCGCGGCGCAGACCCTGTTGGACGCCGATCGCGTCCGGTTCCGGCACCGGCTGGCGGGCCATGATCGGGACTGGCTGGAGGACGATTTGCCGCTGGCCTACTACGCGAACCTCCCGTCCGGAACCTACGCGTTCGAGGTGCAAGCCGGCAATCGCCACGGATTGTGGAACGAGCAGATCACCTCGATGCCGATCCGGGTGCTGCCCTATTTCTGGCGGACGCGGGCCTTTCAGATCGAGGCCGGCGTGCTGGTGGCGGTGTTCGCCGGGGTCTTCCAGTGGCGCCGCTCGGTTGCTCAACGCCGTCTCCAGGCCCTCACGCATCAGCGGGCCCTGGCGGACGAAAAGGCCCGGATCGCCGCGGACATGCACGACGAACTGGGTGCGACCCTCACGCAGATCGCCATCCTGGGCGAGGTGGGCAAGGGGCAGGCGACCGACGCGGGCTGCACGCGCGCGACGCTCGAGGCCATCTCGCGGGCGGCGCGGGAGGCGACCTCGCGCATGAGTGACCTGGTCTGGGCCACGAATCCCCGCCACGACACGCTGGACAACCTGGTGGCGTTTCTGCGGCAGCACGCGGCATCGCGACTCGAGAGCGCCGGGCTCGAGGCACAGCTCGATTTTCCGTTGGAGGTGGCCGGCCACCATGTGTCCGCCACCTTCCGACGCAACCTGCTCCTGGTGCTAAAGGAGGCGTTGACCAACCTCGTCAAGTACGCCGCGGCCAGCGCTGCGACCGTTCGGCTCGATCTCGACGGAATGCGGGTGGGGCTGCGCGTCGAGGACAACGGGCGCGGCTTCGAACCGGCGAGCCGACGCGGGAGCGGAAACGGTTTGGGCAACATGGAACGGCGCGTGCGCGACCTCGGGGGCGAGTTCACGTGTGAATCGACTCCAGGACAGGGCACGCGCCTTGTCATCAGCGTCCCCCTCGAACCAAGGTCTCGCCGGGGCTGATCCCACGCGGTCTCATGCTGTTGGCCGCGTGCCCTCACGCGGCGCGAAGGCAGACATCGCTGCAAACGCCGGGGAATTGGGGGAATGCCGATCGCACGTTTGTGGGATTGCGCGCGACGCAGTCCCCCGCTCAGAATGCCGCTCCTTGATGACCGCCGCAGCGAACCGAATCCGCGTCGCGCTGGTGGAGGACGATCCGCCGGTGCGGGCCGGGCTTCGTCACTTGATTGACAATTCGCCCTCCTGCGTCTGCGTGGGCGCTTTCGGGACGGGCGAGGAAGCGCTTGCCAAGATCCCGGGGCTGGACCTGGACACGGTTCTGATGGACATCCAGCTTCCGGGGGTGTCGGGCATCGAGTGCATCCGCCGGTTGAGGAAGCTGCGGCCGAAGCTTGCCATCATGATGCTGACGGTGTTCGAGGACCACGACCGCATCTTCCAGTCGCTGGCCGCCGGCGCCAGCGGCTATCTGCTCAAGCAGACGCCGCCCGACAAGCTGCTGGAAGCCATCGTCGAACTGCACCGCGGCGGTTCCCCCATGTCGATGCAGATCGCCCGGCGCGTGGTCGAGACGTTCCAGCAACCGGCGTCGGGCGCGGAGGCTGCGACGGGACTTTCGCCGCGCGAGAAGGAGATCGTGGCGGGCCTGGCCAGGGGTTACCTCTACAAGGAGATCGCGGCACACCTGGGCATCAGCGTCGAGACCGTTCGAACGCATCTGCACCACATTTACGAGAAGCTCCACGTGCGCAGTCGAACCGAAGCCGTGATGCGCGTCTATGGACGTCCGGGGGCAGTGTGAGCCGGTGCCGGAGACGCAACCTGGAGCATTTTCACCTCATCCTTCTTACAGTTTGGCATTTTCACCGTTTAGGGTCACATCTTCATAATTGACATTTTGCCGAGCATGGGGCAGTCCGGCAGGAAGGCCGATTCGCCCGGAGATCCCCCGGCGCAAGGCCTGGCGGGACGGGATCGGCGCGGCACGCAGGCAATTGTCAAATGTGAAGATATGACCCCAAGATCTGGCAAGCCACTGCTGAGTGGTCGCGTCCGCACCGGCCCCAGACATCGATGAGCTCGGGAGTCTGTTTGTCCGTCGTTCTTGCGCCGCGTTCTTCCGTCGGTTTTTCTTGCACTTCTCTGCGCTTCGCGGCATTGTTTCCGGCGTCTCAATCCAACCACCCATCATTCCCATGAAAAGTGCATTGATCCGGTTTCGTCTGATGCAGGCGGCGGCTCTCACCGTTGTCTGCCAGCTTGCGGTCATTCCGGGGCGGGCCGGTTACGTGGATGAAGTGCAGGCGGATCATCCGGCCGGCTATTGGCGGCTCAACGAGGCTGCGGTTCCCACTCCGCCCACCGCGGTCAATCTGGGCAGCCTGGGCGCCACCGCGGACGGCACCTACATGAACGGCGCCTTTGGAGGCCAGGCGGGCGCCATCGCGGGCGATGCGGATACCGCCGCGGGCTTTGACGGGACCGACGACAAGGTCGACATCCCGTTCAACGCGGGCCTCAACGGCAAGGTCTTCACCGTCGAGTGCTGGGCCAAGGTCGTCGGTGGCAGCGGCCACCGTTCGCCCCTGAGCGCGCGCGACGGGACGCCGGAGCGCGGTTACATCTTCTACGCCACGCCGGGGGACACCTGGGAGTTTTGGACGGGTGACGCGAGCCCATGGCACGTGGTTGGAGGCCCGCCGCTCATTTATAACACCTACGCCCATCTGGTCGGGACGTTCGACGGCGCCAACAAGCTTTTCTATGTGAACGGGGAACTGGTTGGCGCGGCCGCCCGGCTCACCCCGCCCCTCTACAGCCCGAACGAGGCCCGCCCGCTGCGGATTGGCGGCGGCGCGACCGAGGGCGCCGGCAACTACTTCTTCAACGGCGACGTTGATGAAGTGGCGGTGTACGCGACCGTGCTTTCTGCCGACCGCGTCTACGCCCATTACAAGGCGGGGAGCGGCGAGGAGCCCGTGCCTGTTTACCCGATGGTTGTGGCCGACCCGCAAGGCGAGACCCGATACCTCGATCAGAGCGTCACCTTCAGCGTCACGGCCCTGGGTTCGCTGCCATTCCAGTATCAGTGGATGCGAGACGGCGTCGCCATTCCGGGCGCCACCGGTGCGACGTTCACGATCGAGAGCGCCCAGCTTTCCGACGCCGGGGATTACAGTGTGGACGTTTCGAATGCCGCGGGGACTGCCACCAGCGCGCCGGCGACACTCACGATGATCGACATCACCATTCCGACCATCGTCACGGCGCCGTCGGATCACACCGTCTACGAAGGCGGCACGGCCAACTTCGCGGTCGAGGCCGAGGGGAGTGCGAATCTCACCTACCAATGGCAGTTCAACGGGGCGGACCTGCCGGGCGCAACGGGCCGGACGCTGGCGGTCGCCAACGTCCAGGTGGCCAACCAGGGCAGCTATCTGGTGAAGGTCTCTTCGGAAGCCGGCACGACAATCAGCCCGGCTGCCCAGCTCACTGTCATCGTGCCTCCGGCCAACACCTACGCGGCCATTGTGATGGCCGACCGACCGGCCGCCTACTGGCGTCTGGGCGAGACCGGCAGCGCGATCGCGCTCGATTACGCGGGCGGTTACGACGGCCTCTACCTGGACGGTGCCGTCCAGGGACAGCCCGGCGCACTCAAGGACGATGCCGACACCGCGGCGGGCTTCGATGGCTTTTCCGGCATGGTCGAAGTGCCGCATGCAGCCGCCCTCAACGGCGCCCAGCACACGATCGAATGCTGGGCCAAGGTCGGCGGCGGATCCGGATTCTACCGCTCGCCCCTGACCTCCCGCGCCGGCTCGCCCGAGCGCGGCTACATCTTCTACGCGACACCCGCCGATATCTGGGAACACTGGACCGGTCAAGGGCCCGTCGGGGGATGGAACGGAATCGCGGGCCCGGCGGTGGTTTACGACGAATGGACCTACCTGGTCGCCACCTACGATGGAACCACCAAACGCTTTTACGTGAACGGCGTTGAAGCCGGTTCCAGCACCACTCCGTTTGGCCCCAACACCGACAGACCGCTTCGCATCGGCGCCGGGGCCACGGACAGTCCGGCCGGCAATTTCTTCTTCTACGGCGATGTGGATGAAGTGGCCGTGTATTCCACGGCGCTGCCGGCCGATCGCATCGCGCTGCACTATGGCGCGGCGTTCGGCGCCAGCACCCCGCCCAGCATCGTAGAGCACCCGAGGTCGCGGGCCGTTCTGCCGGGGGCGGACGTGAGCTTTACGGTGGGCGCTGCGGGCAGCCTTCCGCTCGCTTACCAATGGCAGCGCAACGACGTGGATATCCCGGGCGCGACCGAGGTCACCTTGTCGCTGACCGCCGTGTCCGTGGCCGACTCGGGCAGCTATCGGGTCCGGGTCAGCAACCTCTCCGGCACGGCAACCAGCGACGTCGCCACTCTGACTGTGCTGGATCTCCCCAATATCGCCTACAGCGATGCCGTGCTGGCCGACCAACCGATCGCCTACTGGCGGCTCGGTGAGACATCGGGCGACGTGGCCGTGGACGCCGCGGGTGAATTCGACGGCACCTACCTGAACGGGGTGGCCCTCGGCGATCCGGGCGCCCTGGTCGGCGACCCGGACCCTGCGGCCCGGTTCTTCGCGGGCAGCCAGACAAAGGTCGACGTCCCCTTCGCCTATGAACTGAACCCGCTGGTCTTCTCGGTCGAGGTCTGGGCCATGGCTACAGGCGGCACCGGTCATCGCTCGCCTCTGACGTCCCGCGCCGACGGGCCGCAGCGCGGCTACATCTTCTACACCGAACCGGGCAACACGTGGCAATTCTGGACCGGCACATCGACGGGCTGGAATAGCCTGACCGGGCCTGCGATCAGCATGGGCGCCTGGGCCCACCTCGTCGGCACTTACGACGGCGCCGTCAAACGGTTCTACGTCAACGGGGTCGAGGTCGGCTCGAACATCAGCGCCTTTGCGCCAAACGACATGGCCGTTCTGCGGATTGGCGGCGGCGCCACCGAGAGCCTCACGGGCAATTACTTCTTCGAGGGGAGCGTCGACGAGGCGGCCATCTACGACAAGGTCCTGACGCCCGAACAGATCCTCACTCACTACGCGGTCGGCGCCAGGCCGTCATCCCGGCCGACTCTGAGCATCCAGGCCGACGGCTCGAACATCGTGCTGACGTGGTCGGGCGGCGTCTTGCAGGAGGCGGCGGCCGTCACCGGCGCGGCGTGGCAGCCGGTGCCCGATGCCAACTCCCCGCTCACCATCGCGCCAACGGGCATGATGCGAGTCTATCGCGTCGCCCGATAGTTCGTGAGACCGGGTTTGAGACCGACAGGGCATCACCGCGGGGCCAATTCATGGAGTGGAGCGGCGACGGCCCGTCGCCGAGAAACACCGTGTTCACTCGCGATGGTAGGGGGACGAGCCGTCCCCCCTCCAGCCGTTTTGTCTTCATGAATTGGCGCTGGCATCACCGGCGCCCCCTCGATGAGGCCTTGACCCCTCAGCTCTCGCTTCGCAGAGTTGGCTCATCAGAGCCTCGAATGCGGGAGGACCGAGTGTGGGACACGATCCGCACCGATCGGGCAAGGAAGGACTAACGGGATGAAGGGTCATTATCAGAGACTGATCGGGATTGGATGCATTTGCGCTGCGTCGCTCCTGCGAACGGCAGGGGCGGCGGAACCCGTTTGGAACATCCGGGACATGCCGATCGAGAGGGTTTCGGTGGTCGCGCACCGGGGCGCCGGCTTTCTGGCCCCGGAGAACACGCTCGAGGCGCTCGAACTTTCATGGGGCATGGGCTGCATTCCCGAGGTGGACGTGCGGACCACGAAGGATGGCCACGTGATGATGTTCCATGACAAGGATTTCACCCGGATCCTGCCAAATGCGCCCAACGCCGTGCGCAAGCGCAGGCTCGAGGACCTGACGTACGAGGAGGCCAAACAGCTCGACATCGGCGCATTCCGCGGGCCGCGATTCGCCGGACAGCGGATCGTGAGCCTGGCGGAGATCGTCGCGGCTCTGAAGCAGGACTCGAGACGATCGGTCTATCTCGATGTCAAGAACGTGGACTTCGCGGTGATGGCAAAAGCGACCGAGGGTGTGCATGACCAGGTGGTATTGGCGACCGGCGTGGAGGCGGACCTGGCCCGCTGGAAGGCGGTTGCGCCCCGCAGCGATGCCTTCCTGTGGGTGGGCACTTGGGGCGACACCGACGACACCAAGGTCGAGAAGCGCTTCGCCGCGCTCCGGGAATCGAGCTTTGCCCACATCGATCGGCTCCAGGTGCATTGCCATTTCAACACCAACACAGGCGCCATGGTGCCCAGCGACCACTTCATCCGCCGCGCGGGCCTCGAGCTACGCCGGCACGGCATCGAGTTCCAGACCATGCCGTGGAATGTCCCCGAGCGGTCCGACGCTTACGTTCGGCTCCTCGACCTCGGGTCCGCCGGGTTCGGCACGGACCGTCCGGACGTCGCCATGCAGACGATTCGCGAGTATTACGAGCGGGGAGCGGCGGACTGGAACGTGCGCGACCACATTCCGCTCGGCAAGGTGGTTGTGCAGGCGCATCGCGGCGCGGGCGACCTGGCGCCCGAAGGCTCGCTCGAAGCCTTCGAGCTGGGCTGGAGACTGGGCTGCATCCCGGAAGCCGATCTGCGGCAGACCAGGGACGGCGTGATCGTCTCGTTCCACGACGCCAACTTCGCGCGGATCCTGCCCGACGCGCCTGAGGAGCTGAAGAGGAAGGGCGTCGAGGATCTCACATTCGAGGAGGCCAGGCAGCTCGACGTCGGCAGTTTTCGAGACAGCCAATTCAAAGGGCAGCGGATGATCAGCCTCGCCGAGATGGTCCAACGGCTCAAAGCCCATCCGGACCGCGCCCTCTACATCGACATCAAGAAGGTCGATTTTCGCCGGCTCGCCGCCGAGACCGTCGGGGTCCATCCCCAGTTGATCCTTGCCAGCACCAAGCACGAAGAGCTCAAGCTCTGGCGCCAGTTCGCCCCCAGGTCGCGGACACTCCACTGGATGGGCGGTCCGCGCAACTGGACGAGCCCCTCGACGGATCCGGCGACCGACCCGCAGGCCCAGCTCGCCCAACGCCTCGAAGCGCTACGCGCCGTCCGTTTCGCCGGCATCGATCAGCTCCAGATTCATGTCAACACCAGCCCCGAGGGCGTCTTCTTCCCGAGCGAGACCTTTCTGCGGGAGACCGGACGCGCACTGCGCGAGCGCGGCATTCTGTTTCAGACCCTGCCGTGGGGAAAGAATGATCCCCGCGTCTTTCACCGCTTGCTCGACCTGGGCTGCGCCAGTTTCGCCACAGACTTCCCGGATGCCGCGATGGAGGCCATCCGCGGGTACTATCAACGTCCGCGCGACTGAGACTGAGGATTGGGGCAGTGTTCGTTCTTGAGTTGGAAGAAGTAGTCGCCGCCCCGGTCGAGCACGGCACGTGCCTGCGGCTGGTTGTTGTTGAGGGCGTCGCCTGTGATGGTGGCGTTTTCGAGGTTGGTGGTCGCGTAGAACCGTAGGGCGTTGGTTCTGAGTCAGGAACTGACCGTAGCGCTGATTCGATGTCCGAGAAGGTCTCGGCCAGGACGGGTCGGTAGCCGTGGGCCTGCTCCCAGTGTTCGGGCAGGGCCTTGATCGCCAAGGCCAGCGAGCGGGAGGCCAGGTTGGGCATGCGTCTAAACAAAATGACCGTGCCCGCGTTGCGTGCGACACAAAAAGGGTGCAGGTCAAAAAAGTCGCGGAGAGGTGAGTGATTGAAGTTCATTGAAGATTTCGTGTTTTTGTACTGGTCATGTTGTATATGATCTATATCATCGCCCCATGAGCCTCGACCTCATCCAGCTCCAACAACGGCGCGAGCAGATTCTCCATGAGATGGGCGCCATCGACCGCATGTGCCGCGGCCACTTGAGCGAGCAGTTCTTCAAGTCGACCCGCGGCGGCAAGACCGTGCGCCAGGGGCCCTACTACGTTCTGCAACGGTGGTTTCGCGGCAAGAACCTCTGCGAACGCATTGCCGCCGATCAGCTCGACCCGGTCCGCCAAGGCGTCGAGGGTTACAAACGCTTCCGCCAACTGGCCGACGAGTTCGTCGATCTTTCGGAGCAGATGACCCTGGAGGCCGGGCAGTTGCCGGCAGTCAAAAAAAAACGGCTGCTGCGGTTGGCGAGGAGCAATGGGGCGAAACCACCCGGTTTCTGAGCTGGGCGCGCGCCCAGTTGGCCGTCGCCGGAGCGACGGTCCTGGGTTGCCTGGAGGACAAGCTCCGTGATGCCCTCCGCCGCGACGGGCGCCAGTGCCTGGAGAACCTCCTCAACGATCCCGCGGTGCAGGTCCCCGGCGACCACACCCGGCCGGGAGAGAGTTGTCATGCCGGCCGGATCAACACGGTGGACAGCCTCTTCGGCCCGCTGGTGTTGCGACGCAACTACTACAGTGCGCGCGGGGGGGAAGGCGGGCGAGCCCCGTTGGACGAGTCCTTGGGCATCGTGGAGGGCTGCACCCCTGGGGTGGCCCGACTGATGTGTCGGGCTGGAGCCCTGGAACCCTTTGAGGACGCCAGTCAAAGTCTGGCAACCTATTGCGGTATTCAGATTGAGGGGCGACGGATTCAACGGCTCGTGCAGGGCCTGGGGCCGGAGTTTGCCCGTTGGAACCAGAGTCAGCCAGCCCCGACCACGCTTCCGGCGGGGACCGTCTTTTACGTGGAGGCCGACGGCACCGGGATCCCGGTGCGCACCGAAGAAGTGGTGGGGCGGCAGGGCAAGGGCGAGGACGGTCAGGCCAAAACGCGCGAGATCAAAGTGGGGGTGACGTTCCGGCAAGACCCGCCGACGGAGCCCGTCCCGGGCCAGTCCGGTTCGCCCCCTCCGTCCACCCCCGGCGGCGAGCCGCCCGCCCGGGTGCGGCCTCAACGCGTGCCGGGCAGTACCCGGTATGTGACCAGCACCGCCACGGCCCAAGAGTTCGGGCAGACCTTGCGGGACATGGCGCGCCGGCAAGGCATGGGGCTGGCGTCCCTGGTGGTGTTTCTGGGAGACGGGGCCGCTTGGGTTTGGGAACTGGCCCGCGTGTGGTTCCCTTTCGCCAAGCTCATTCTGGACTTCTATCACGCGGCCGAGCACGTGGGCCAGTTGTGCGCGACACTCTTGGGCCAAGACACGCCGCAGGCCAACGCCCAGCGGGATGCCTGGGTGACGTTGCTCAAGGATCAGGAACAGGGCGTGGACCAACTGATCCAACAGGCGAAGGCGGTCATCCCCCGCCGCAGTAAAACCCGCCAAGCCGCTCTCAAGGCCCTCGCCTACTTCGAGAACAACCGGGACAAAATGCGCTACTGGGAATACCAGGCCCAAGGGCTATTCATCGGCTCGGGGGTGGTCGAAGCAGGCTGCAAGACGGTCGTCGGCCAACGACTCAAACAGTCCGGCATGTTCTGGGGACTGCCAGGAGCGCACAACATCCTGGACATCCGCTGCGTTCTGGAGAACGGACAGTTCGACCAGTTCTGGAATCAGCGGACGCTGGCGGCACAAACCCTCCCCCGCGCCGCCTAATCCTACCGACCCCGTCCGTGCCTGCGACTTTTTTGACCTGCACCCATCAGCCGTGGTCCACGGCCTGAGGTCTTGACAGGGCCGTTGCGCGTCACGCATTCTGACGAAGACTCCATGGGGTTCAGTGTCCGGAGCGGTTCTGAAGCGGGCTTCCGGAGAGGTCACGCAAATGTGACACAGCAGTCGCCGGACCGTGATGCGAGGCTGGTCTCCTCAGGCGAGCGCTATGGATTACAGACACGCCAAGTCAGGCGCATCCGGATGGCCGGCCACCTCCCCGGACATGCGAGAGCAAGGAGAAAGAACCGTCTCGACAGCGCAGGACCCGGGCCATTCGGCCGCAGCGCGGCGTTCGGTCGGCGCTTTCACGCTGATCGAACTGCTCGTGGTCATTGCGATCATTGCGATTCTGGCGGCGATGTTGCTGCCTGCGCTGGGCAGGGCGAAGGACAAGGCCAAACGGATCGGGTGCCTGAATAATCTCAAGCAACTGGGTCTGGGCAGCCAGATGTATGCGGACGACTACAATGGGCATTATTCGGGGCCGTCGGCGCCCTTCCGTTTCACGATTCCAGCCGCCTTGCAGACGTACACCGATCGCGACTCGACGGACGACGATCTCAACTGGCTTTACCCAGCCTACGTCCGCAACTTCGGCAGTTTCATCTGCCCGAACACGCAGAACTTCATCCGGACCAATGTGACCGTGCGGGACGGTCAGACCTACGTGGTCGATCTCTTCGACAACGGGCGCAACAAGAAGCAGCCCGGGACCAGTTACGAGTGCTTCGGCTCCTGGAACAGCATCATCAACAACACGGTCTACGGCAAGAAGCGGGAGTCGAGCGTCGCCGAGTTTACGCTGACGGTGGACGAGAAGTACACCGGCTTGCCGCCGGGCACGCGGCCGGGCCCGTCCCGCATCTATCTCCTTCACGACGGCGATGACGTCCAGTTGGACAAGGACAGGGAGAACTTTCCCGACCCGAGCGACAACCACGGCGCGGCGGGGGCCAACATGACCTTCTGCGACGGTCACGCCGAGTTCATCCCGCAGCGCATCTACGATCGCGTCCGCAATGCCAGCAGCAACGGATCGACTCTTCACGACACCAACTGACAACCCTCAACCGCAAAGGAACCTATGACACGAAGCCCCTCATCTCAACGAACCGCTCGTTTCGATCGGTTGTGGCCAACGCGGCTCGCCGGCTCGACTCGGCTCGCCGCAGGCGGCTCGACTCGGCTCGCCGCGTCCGCGCTGCTCCTCGCCGCGCTCTGGACGCCGCGCGCCGACCCGGTGCCGCCGCACGGGGTGGCCGCGGCGAACCTCGACGTGGTTGTGAACAGTTTCGACAACACGGCCAGCTCCGTGACCGCGACGGCTTCGTATGCGATCAACGATTTTCGCGTGCGCGCCGGCTCGAACAACGGGGACTACAACATCCAGATCGGCGAGGATGTCTCCGACGATGTGACCGGCGGCGTCCTGATGACCAGCCTCCGGCAGAACGGACGCGACAACGGGCACCTGCTCTATCCCGGCACGAACTTCGTCACCAGTCACCTGGGGTTTTCGGATACCACGACGCAGAACGGCTACTGGATCCCGGTCTGCCTGACCTTGCCGAACGCCACGTCGACCTCTGTGATCGAGTACGACATGAATGTGGCCGCGGCGTGGTTCCCGTATGACAAGTGGATTGCCGGGTACGCCCACTACAGCGACCCCGTCACCATGAACATCACGACCCTCGACGCCTTCCGGGGTTCGCCGGGCCTCGAGTTGGGGACCCATTTCATCGATCTCGGCAACGCTTCGTACACGGTGGATCTGACCAGCCTGGGCATCGACTCGAGGAAGGACGGCGTGCTCCTGGTCCTGGGCGCCAAGAACGAGGATAACTACGCCCTCTCCCACGCCAATGCCGACACCGGCACATGGACGGTCTGGTCCAAGGACAGCGGCGACCCGGCGGGCGAACGCGACCCTGTGGCTTTCGTCTTCGTGCCCAAGACAGACACCACCGTCGTTTCGGGCCGGTTCCTGGCCGACGGCACGATCGACATGTTCAGCGGCACGACGCCCCGGTTCACCGTCCAGGCGATCGATTACGGCCAATGGGAGCTTAAGATCAACGGCCTCTCCCCCGCGCACGGCGTCCTGATCGTTTCGCCCGAAGGCGGCATGGCCGACAATGCCGACAACATCGTCTGTTACGACGTCAACACCGCCGGCGACGGCTGGATCATCCAATCCCGCGACATCCCGGCCATGCAGGAATGGCAGGAGGCGGGTTACTACTCCTGGATCAATCTCCTCGAGACCCCGGTCGATCCCACCGAACCGATCGCCTCGTTCGCCTTCATCCTCGGCGCGACGCCGGGATTCACCGTGACACCGACGGAGAATCTCGAGACCAGCGAGTACGGCGGGACCGCGACATTCGCCGTCGTGTTGGACACCCAGCCGACAGCGGCTGTGACAATCGGCGTCAGCTCGAGCGACCCCACCGAGGGCGCCGTGTCGCCCGCTTCCCTCACCTTTACGCCGGAGGACTGGGACCAGCCGCAAACGGTCGTCATTACCGGGCAGGACGACGAT
>ERZ795054.2498-NODE-2498-length-15377-cov-7.679285_pt1 | contig 15377 bp, 7 predicted proteins | sample MGYA00375138_ERZ795054 | MGnify/ENA primary metagenome ERZ795054 (study PRJEB30183, sample SAMN05720215) | anaerobic digester metagenome | isolation source: active sludge of municipal wastewater-treating anaerobic digesters | place: USA | collected 2014-12-23 ...
TAGTTTATGCAACGCCGGACCATCCCGAATACAGACGATATCCTTTACAAGGTTTATTGACAGTGAACCCGGAGGTCAACGCATGAAAAGAAGGAACGAGAGGAGGGAGGCAGCGGTATGAAATACGGGGATCTGATCCAATTCGAGCCCATCGAGTCCGTGGTCCAGTTGCGGGACGCCGACGAGACCGCTGCTGCCCGCCAACTTGTTCAGACCTATGTCATCTCCGAGGAGATGGCCGAAAAGCTGGTTACCCTTGTTGTTCCTCAGCTTCGGTTCGATCAGCCCATGGATAACAAGGGCCTGCTGGTCGTCGGAAATTACGGCACTGGTAAATCTCACCTCATGTCCGTAATCTCCGCCTTGGCCGAAAACGGTGATCTGGCCGCCAGCCTGAACGACAAGAACGTGGCAGCAGCAGCGGGTAAGATCTGTGGGTGTTTCAAAGTGGTTCGAACCGAGATCGGCGCAACGACCATGTCTCTGCGCGACATCCTCGTAACCGAATTGGAGGAGCATCTGGCCACGATGGGCGTGGCCTATTCCTTCCCAGCCGCGGACAAGATCCCCAACAACAAGCGCGCATTAGAAGAAATGATGACCGCCTTCCACCAGGAGTTTCCCGATCACGGTCTGCTCCTGGTGGTGGACGAGCTGCTCGACTATCTGCGGACACGCAAGGACCAGGAACTCATCCTCGATCTCAACTTCCTGCGCGAGATCGGAGAGGTCTGCAAGGATCTGCGGTTCCGCTTCATTGCCGGGGTTCAGGAAGCCATCTTCGATAGCCCCCGTTTTTCCTTTGTGGCCGACAGCATCCGCCGGGTGAAGGACCGCTTCGAGCAAATCCTCATCGCCCGCAAGGACGTCAAGTTCGTGGTGGCCGAGCGTCTGCTCAAGAAGACCGCCGACCAGCAGGTGAAAATCCGGGAGTACCTGACTCCCTTCGCCAAGTTCTATGGCCGCATGAACGAGCGCATGGACGAGTTCGTGCGCCTCTTCCCCGTGCATCCGGACTACATCGACACCTTCGAGCGGGTCACCGCGGTGGAAAAGCGCGAGGTGCTCAAGACCCTGTCCCTGGCCATGAAGAAGCTGCTCGACCAGAACGTGCCCGACGACCGGCCCGGGGTCATCGCCTATGACGGCTACTGGACGACCCTGCGCGAGAACCCGTCCTTCCGCGCCGTTCCCGATATCAAGGCGGTCATCGATTGCAGCATGGTGCTTGAGTCGCGGATCCAGCAGGCCTTCACCCGTCCGGCCTACAGGCCCATGGCGACCCAGCTCATCCATGCGCTCTCCGTCCACCGGCTCACGACGGGCGACATCTACGCCACCCTGGGCGCGACGGCGGAGGAACTGCGCGACGGGTTGTGCCTCTTCCAGCCGGGCATCGAGGAACTGGGCGGCGATCCGGCCGATGACCTGCTCTCCCAGGTGGAGACCGTCCTGCGGGAAATCCACAAGACGGTCAGCGGGCAGTTCATTTCCTCCAATCCGGACAACCGCCAGTATTACCTGGACCTCAAGAAGACCGACGATTTCGACGCGCTGATCGAGAAGCGGGCCGAGAGCCTCGATTCCTCGCAACTCGACCGCTACTACTACGAGGCGCTCCGGCGGGTCATGGAATGCACGGACCAGACCTACGTGACGGGCTACAAGATCTGGCAGCACGAACTCGAATGGCTGGAGCGCAAGGCCGCGCGCCAGGGATACCTTTTCTTCGGCGCGCCCAACGAACGTTCCACAGCGGTGCCGCCGCGGGACTTCTACCTCTATTTCATCCAGCCCTTTGATGCGCCGCATTTCAAGGACGAGAAGAAACCCGAGGAGCTGTTCCTGCGCCTGACGAACACGGACGAGGAATTCCGCACCGCGCTTCGAAGCTACGCCGCAGCCCTGGACCTTGCATCCACCGCTTCGGGCCACGCCAAGTCAACCTACGAATCCAAGGCATCGAACTTCCTGCGCGACCTCGTGCAGTGGCTCCAGAAGAACATGACCACGGCCTTTGAGGTCACCTACCAGGGGCGCGCCAAGTCCCTGACCGAATGGGCCAAGGGCAAGTCCATCCGGGAGCTTTCCGGCATCGGCTCCCACGAGCGCATCAACTTCCGCGACCTGGTGAACACCACCGCGGGCATCTGTCTCGGGACGAAGTTCCAGGACCAGGCTCCCGAATACCCGTTCTTCTCGGTGCTCATCACCGGAGCGAACCGGGCCCAGGCCGCACAGGACGCCCTGCGCGCCATCGCCGGACAGAATCGCACCAAGCAGGGCACCGCGGTGCTGGACGCCCTGGAGCTTCTCGACGGCGAGCGGCTCGATCCCTATCGTTCGAAGTATGCCAAGCACATTCTCGGCGTCGCCAAGAAGAAGGGCCACGGCCAGGTAGTCAACCGCTCCGAGCTGATCCAGGATGTCCTCGGCGTGGAGTACCTCGCACCGCAATCGCTCCGCCTCGAACCCGAGTGGGCCGTGGTGGTGCTGGCCGCGCTGGTCTATGCCGGCGAAGTGGTCTTCGCCATTCCGGGTAAAAAGTTCGATGCCACGGGGCTGCCGCAACTGGCCGGGACCGGGATCGACGAGTTGGCACAGTTCAAGCACATCGAGCGGCCCAAGGACTGGAACCTCCCGGCGCTCAAGGCGCTCTTCCAACTGCTCGGACTCACGCCGGGCATGGCGCAACTGGTCACCCAGGGTAAGGACGAGCCGGTTCAGGAGCTGCAGAAGGCCGTCACCAACGCCGTCGAACGGCTGGTGCTGGTGCAGCAGAGCATGCAGACCGGATTGTTCTTTTGGGGCCGCAGCCTGCTGGCCGAGGATGAGATCAAGAAGCTCCGCGCCAAACTGGACGAGACCAAGACCTTCCTCGAATCACTGCAAGCCTACACGACGACCGGCAAGCTCAAGAACTTCCGCTATGACGCCACGGAAGTAACCGCCCATCAGGACGGGCTCAATTCCCTTGCCGAGATCAAATCGCTTGAGGAACTGGTGGTCGACCTCGGTGCCACGGCATCGTACCTCTCGACCGCCGAGGCCGTCCTGCCCACCGGCCACGAGTGGATCGACAAGATGAAGACGGCGCGGGACGAGGTCCTCGCCCAGATCGGCGACCCGGCCAAGCGGAGCGCTGCGGCATTCCGCCAGCAGACCCAGCGCAAGCTCGGCGACCTCAAGAAGGCTTACCTGCTGGCCTACCTCTCCATGCACGCAAAAGCGCGCCTGGGTGTGAACGAGGACAAACGCAAGGCCCAGCTCATGGGCGATGATCGACTCAAAGACCTCCAGAAACTCTCCACTATCGACTTGATGCCGCGCCAGCACCTCTCGGACTTCCAAAACCGGCTCGCGGGATTGAAAAGCTGCTTTGCACTCACAGAGCAGGAACTGGAGGCGTCGCCAGTCTGTCCGCACTGCAACTTCAAGCCGGGCGCGGAACCGCCAATGGCTCCCGCGACGACGATGCTGGATGCTTTGGACGGCGAACTCGATAAGCTCGTCGAGAACTGGACCCAGACTCTACTCGCCAACCTCGAAGACCCGACCACAAAGGGTAACCTGACCCTGCTCAAGCCCGAACCACGGAAGCTGGTGGACGGCTTCATCAAAAGGCGCACTCTGCCCGACAACCTCGATCAGGACTTCATCAACGCCCTGCAGGAGGTGCTGTCAGGGCTCACCAAGGTCTCGGTCAAGATCGGAGACCTGCGCGGCGCCTTGCTTGCGGGCGGTTCACCGGCGACCCCGACCGAAATGCGCAAGAGATTCGATGAGTACCTGGATAAACTCGTCAAGGGCAAGGAACCTGGCAAAGTGCGGATCGTACTTGAGTGAGGAGGATTGGTGCCAAAGAGAAATAAAAAAGACACAAAAACTCTGAAGATTTTTGCTGATGATCAAGGGCAGATGTTCGATAAGTCTCTGGAACAAGAATTGGAAGAACGGAGAGCAGAGCAGGTCGAATGTCTCGGCATGACTTTCCCGAGCGACGAGCAGCGGCGGAAACATTTTCTCAGCATCCTGCGTGAGAAGCTGAAGGACCCAGAGTTCCGCAAGATCGAGGGATTCCCTATCGGCTCGGACGAGGACATCCTGGCGCTGTCCGATCCCCCATACTACACCGCCTGCCCGAACCCGTTCATAGCGGATTTCATCAAGCATTACGGCAAGCCCTACGACTCGACCAAGCCGTATAGCCGCGAGCCGTTCGCCGCGGATGTGAGCGAGGGCAAGAACGACCCGATCTACAATGCCCATTCTTACCACACAAAAGTGCCACACAAGGCGATCATGCGGTATCTTCTGCATTACACCGAACCGGGGGATGTGGTTTTCGACGGGTTTTGCGGAACGGGGATGACAGGTGTAGCGGCGCAATTGTGCGGGAACCGGGTCATGGTTGAGTCCCTAGGTTGCCGGGTGGAAAAAGGCAGCATGATCCTGCAACCTGAAACTGATGAAAATGGAAAGACTGCCTGGAAGCCACTTTCTAAACTGGGTGCACGCCGGGCTATCCTGTCGGATCTGTCTCCTGTCGCCACCTTTATTGCAAGCAACTATGCTGACTTCTCTTCCCTAGTAATTTTTACAGATGAAGCCCTGAAACTGGTTTCCAAGCTTGAGAAGGAACTGGCTTGGCTTTATACAAGCGGTTCCGGTGGTCATGTCTTGAGCGCTGTCTGGTCAGATGTGTTTCTCTGTCCAAATTGCAGTCACGAATTTGTTTTCTGGGAAGCAGCACTCAAGAACGAAAAACTTCAGGAGTCATTTCCTTGTCCGCATTGCGGGACAATGGTTGGCAAAGCTGCTTCCAAGGCAACGGGTGCCATTAAACTTGACCGTCCGTTCGCTACAGGATTCGACCCGATTCTGAAGAAGGTGGTACGGATACCGAAGCTTGCTTTGGTAGAGGAAACGGCCAAATTCGGATCGACGCGCAAGACAAAACCAATCAAGGAAGAAGGGCGGAAAAGCGTAGTGTCTCGGTTTGAGGGATGCGCTTGGCCATACATTCCCGCCGAGGAGTTTTTCCCGGGGCGACAAACCAACAAGCTCATCAATGGCTCAGGCATCTCGCATATTTGCCATATGTATACGCAGAGGGCGCTATTCGCATACGGAACCTTGTGGCAGCAGCAGCTTTCTTCGCATAAGCACACGTCACTGTTCAGATTTTGCTTGAGTTCCATCAATAATTATATATCCAGGAAACAAGGTTATTTCGGCGGCGGCGGCGGCGTATCCGGGACTCTTTTTACTCCATCACTTCACCTTGAGAGAAATGTTTTCGATGTTCTGAAACGAAAGATTAAGAAGCTGCGGTCGCTTGCATTGAAAGAGACCGGGATAGGCTGCATCTCGACTCAAAGTATCGTTGACTTGCGGAATATCCCCAATGGGACCGTTGACTATATCTTTACCGACCCACCATTTGGTGAGTCGCTCCAATATGCCGAACTCAACATGTTTCTTGAGGCTTGGTTAAGAGTAAGAACCGTCATCGAGGAAGATTGCGTTCTGAATTATGTGCACAAGAAGGATTTACCTTTTTACTCGCACATGATGCTTGGAGCGTTCAAGGAGTACGCCAGACTTCTGAAACCTGGACGATGGATAACTATCGAATTTCACAACAGCCAAAATGCTGTTTGGAGCGCAATACAGCAAGCTATTGAATCATCTGGGTTGGTTGTCGCAGATGTGCGCGTCCTCGATAAGCAACAGCGGTCTTTCAACGCGGTCAACAGGTCGGGTGCGGTCGATCAAGATCTCGTTATTTCTGCGTACAAGCCAAACGGAGGGCTTGAGGATCGTTTCAAATTAGCAGCCGGCACCGAAGAAGGTGTTTGGGATTTTATTCGCACGCACCTTAAGCAACTTCCTGTCTTTGTTCTCAAGGATGGGCAGGCCGAAATTGTTGTCGAACGTCAGAATTACTTGCTCTTCGACCGTATGGTAGCCTTTCACGTCCAGCGCGGCGTGACGGTTCCATTATCTGCTGCTGAGTTTTACGCAGGATTAGTCCGGAGGTTCTCTGAGCGGGATGGAATGTACTTCCTTCCAGAGCAGGTTGCCGAGTACGACAAGAAGCGCCTGACCGTTCGAGAAGTTCTTCAGCTCCAGCTCTTTGTTACTGACGAATCGTCAGCCATCCAATGGCTTCGACAACAGCTTCTGAAAAAGCCCCAGACAGCAGGGGAACTGAAGCCTCAATTCATGCAGGAAATAGGTGGATGGCAAAAAACCGAGAAGCTGCTCGAACTTGATGAGTTGCTTGAACAGAACTTCCTGCGCTACGACGGCAATGGCGAGGTCCCGAACCAGATACACAGCTACCTTTCGACTAATTTCAAGGATCTGCGCAACCTGCCCAAGGATGACGAGGGCCTGCGCACCAAGGGCAAGGACCGCTGGTATGTGCCTGACCCGAACAAGGCTGAAGACCTGGAAAAGCTGCGTGAGAGATCTCTGATCAAGGAGTTCGAGGACTACAGGACTTCCAGCCAGAAGCGCCTGAAGATCTTTCGCCTTGAGGCTGTCCGTGTCGGCTTCAAAAAGGCATGGCAGGAACGCGACTACGCCACCATCATAACCGTAGCCCGCAAGATTCCAGAGAATGTCCTCCAGGAAGACCCCAAACTGCTGATGTGGTACGACCAGGCGATAACCAGAATGGGGGAAGGATGAACGAATTAGAACCTGCGTTTGACTTTATCAAAGATCAATCAAGCATATTGCTTCACCAGGGCTGTGCCGAAATATGCATTGATGGGAACAAGTACTCCGGTAATGGCGAGGTTCGTCTAGATTTGTTACCAAAGGCCGATATCCATCTCTACGGTTACTTCGAAGGTGTTCCTGTTCAAGACGCGATGGGAGCACACATGGGCCAGAAGACGATATCTTCCTTTTCAATCGATGGTCGCCAGATTGAAGGCTTCCGTCTCAGCAGCGGAGGAGACATTGATTCTAAAGAATACAATGTGAAATGGTGCCCGAAATCGGAGCCAATCTTAGGCGTTGGAGATGAATCGACACAAATGTCGCGGCTTGTATTTCATTTGTTTAATTTTGTCGATCTCATCGGAACGCGGCGGACAATGGAGCAAAGCGGAACGGCAATGCACGCCATTGAGCATATAGATTTAGTCAGTGATGAATGGAAGATTGAGTTGAAGTCGCTTATTTCAACACGAGAGAATATCAAGATCCTAAAAGAAGCGGGTGGGTACCAGTTAACGCATATCGGAGATATTCAGAAAACCGATGGCGCATCGTTCTCGGGCAAGGATGCCTATGCATGCCTGAAAGCAGTTCGATTTTTTCTTTCCTTTGCCAAGGGTGGTTGGTGTGAGCCGCTCTGTGCAGTTGGATTTGATGGGGTGGGCAATCGCGTTTGGGAATGCTGGTCATCTCCAAGAGACCCCTGGCACGAACCAATATCTTGGTTCGATCACCATAATAGTTCTCAGCTGGCAGCCTTATTCCCCTGTTTTATTAAAAAGTGGGCAAATGATGACTGGGCCGAAGCATTACAAGAGGTTATTTGGTGGTACTCTAGTGCAAATTTTTCTTCACGGGGAATAGATGCGGGAATCATTTTAACACAAGCAGCAATAGAGAGACTTTCATACGAATACGCCGTAAAGGAAAAACGGCTTCTCACAGTAAATGGGTTCAAGGATCTCTGGGCTTCAGACAAATTTCGTTTACTATTTTCATCCATCGGATTGTCTTTGGATCTCCCTAATGAAACCCCTAAGTTACGTCAATTTGCTGGCCAAATGAATTGGTTGGACGCTCCACACTCCCTGACTGAAATCAGAAATTCGTTAGTCCACCCGGAACATAAACATCGAAGGCAGTTCGGCAATGTTTACCACGAAGCATGGAATCTTGGCTTATGGTATTTGGAGATGAGCGTTCTGGCGGTCTGTGATTACTGTGGCACGTATGGCAGTAGACTTAAACGTCGATTTATCGGACAAATTGAGGATGTTCCGTGGAAAAAATAGTCTGGATGGTACCACATTGGTCACTGAAAATTTTGTAGGATTTCGGATGCCAGATCCTCCAGAGAAGGAATAGACCATGTCGAATCGTATAGTGCAACCTATTCATTTTGAGGACTTTGGCGGCCACCAATTTGAGCGTCTTGTCTTCGCCTACTTGCTCCGAACCGATAATTGGCTGTCACTGGAGTGGTATGGGCAGTCAGGCAGTGATTCTGGAAGAGACATTTGGGGGATCAGGGAACGGGACGGATATCCACAAGGGCAGAAGGTTTGTGTTCAATGTGCTAACCAAAAGTCTCTTACGTACAAAAAAGTACAAGAAGACCTTGGCAAGATTCTTAATGGGCCAAATGGGAAACCGGACGCTTTCATTGTTGTTGCCGGTGGTTCGGTATCTGCGGCACTGAGAGATAAAACCAAAAAACTCTGCGAACAGAAGAAGATCTACACGAACGAAATTTGGGCGGGACCAGAGTTTGAGGAACGGCTAAGAGCAAAAACTGAGTCTTTGCTTAAGCGGTTTATCAATGGTGACGAGTTCCCAGATGCCCCAGCGGAGCTTCGCATGTTTGCAGAAGCTGTGACCCCCCAATCCGATGAGGAAATCCTCGCCCTAATGGCCGGACTTTTCGATAGACCGGCTTTTTATACCCCATTCCATCAAGAGAGCTCAATCCCGGCATTCAAGAAAGCGATCACGGACACTATCGAGGCCCTGAATACCGGAGTACATCGCCTTAGAGATGGAACCGAAATTCGTCGCATCCCAAGCAGGCATGCGATCCAATCGGCTGAGACAAAAAAGATGTTGTCGCAGATTGAACGCATGCTTGGGGAGCTCCGCGCCAAGTACGATGAAGGAATCAAGAAAGGAGATATCCGCCCTTGCGGCTGCAATGATCCGAACTGTCCTGTCTTTTTTGTTTCCCATCGCGCCGCAAGTGAAATGGACCGCCTTCGTGAGGAAATTCTGGGAACATTTCGCAGGCTATATCCCGCTTTTGATGTGAGGTTCGGCTGGAGGAATTGGCATTGATAGGTGATTGGTACTACAGCCCGGACCACGGGCAGCTTTGTCAGATTATTGAATCCCAGACGCTCTGGGGTGAGACGACCTGCCGCGTCTGGCTGCCCGGGCGAGACTCTGTGGTCCGTATCCCTGCTTCCCGGCTCAAACCCATTGAGAGTGCCGGTACCAGTTCGCCGGACAATATCGCCTACATCGCCGCTGCCGCACGGGTGGCAGACGCATTAACCCAGGATGTTTTGCTCGCACCTATCGAGTCCTCGGTCATTCCGCTTCCGCATCAAATACGGGCGTTATCCCGTGCAATCGGCAATGATCGGGTGCGCTATCTTCTCGCGGACGAGGTTGGGCTGGGCAAAACCATCGAGGCTGGTCTCATTCTGCGGGAGCTGAAGCTGCGCGGGCTGATCAAGCGGACATTGGTCATCGCCCCGAAGGGGCTGGTGGGCCAGTGGGTCAGCGAAATGCGCTTCCATTTCGGGGAGACATTCCAACCCGTACTTCCCGAGGACATTAAAACCTTGAAGCGAATCGCTCCGGTATCGAGCACGGAAAACGGCGAGAAGGGAAATCACGATCCAGAAGTTTTGCCTGCTAATGCATGGCAGATGTTCTTTCAAGTGGTAGTGCCCATGGATTCGGTCAAGCCCCTGGACAAGCGCCGTGGGTGGAGCGCTGCTCAGGTGGGTGAATACAACCGTGAACGATTCGAGGACCTGATATCCGCGGGGTGGGATCTGGTCATTGTAGATGAAGCGCACCGTCTCGGCGGTAGCACCGATCAGGTCGCCCGCTTCAAGCTGGGTCAGGGGCTCGCCGAGGCAGCTCCGTATTTCCTGCTGCTCTCGGCCACGCCGCACCAAGGAAAGACGGACGCTTTTCATCGGCTGGTATCCCTGATCGACGCCCAGGAGTTTCCAGACGTCAGCAGCGTCACCCGCGAGCGGGTCCAGCCGTATGTGATCCGTACCGAGAAACATCGCGCAATCGATGCCGAGGGAAAGCCTTTGTTCAAGCCCCGGCGCACACAACTTGTTCCCGTTTCCTGGGAGGAGCGCCACCGCAATCAGCAATTCCTTTATGAGGCGGTCACCGAATACGTGCGGGAAGGCTACAATCAAGCCATGCGTGAGAAACGCAGCTATATCGGCTTTCTGATGATTCTGATGCAGCGTTTGGTGGTCTCTAGCACGAGCGCCATCCGCACCACGCTTGAGAAGCGGCTGGAGGTGCTGGCCGCACCCCAGGAGCAACTGACCCTTTTCCCGCTCGTTTCCGAGGAGGAGTGGGCGGACCTAGATGGCCAGGAGCAGGTCGATGTGCTCCTTCGTACTCGCCTGAAGGCGCTCAAGAACGAGCGTGCCGAGGTCAAGCTGTTGTTGGAAGCAGGGACCCGTTGTGATCAGGCGGGACCGGATGCCAAGGCCGAGGCGTTGCTCGACTGGCTCTACCGTCTTCAGTCCGAGGAGGGGGACCCGGAGCTTAAAGCGCTGGTGTTCACCGAGTTCGTTTCCACCCAGGAGATGCTGCGTCGGTTTCTGGCGGAACGCGGGTTCTCGGTGGTTTGCCTGAACGGCTCCATGGACATGGAAGAACGCAAGCGAGTTCAGGAAGCCTTCGCCAAGGATGCCCGCATCCTCATCTCCACCGACGCCGGCGGTGAGGGCTTGAATCTGCAGTTCTGCCACGTCGTGGTCAACTACGATATTCCTTGGAACCCGATGCGCCTGGAACAGCGGATAGGCAGGGTGGACCGTATCGGCCAGACCCATGTGGTACGTGCGGTCAATTTCGTGTTCGAGGGGTCCGTCGAGCACCGGGTCCGGGAGGTGTTGGAGCAGAAACTCGCAGTCATTTTCGAAGAGTTTGGCATCGACAAGACTGGCGACGTCCTCGACTCGGCCCAGGCGGGCCACATGTTCGACGAAATGTATGTCGAGGCGCTCCTCAATCCCGAAAAGGTTGAGGAATCGGTGGAGAGCGTAATCGCCCGCTTGCAGGAGCAGGCTCGCGAGGCGAGAACCACGGCATCCGTTCTCGGCGTAACCGATAACCTTGAACCCGGCGAAGCCCAGCGGCTGTTGACTCACCCGCTCCCCCATTGGGTCGAACGCATGACCGTGAGCTATCTCAAAGCGCACGGGGGCAAAGCCGAGAGGAAGAGCCAGAGCTGGAACCTGACCTGGCCCGACGGCGAAACCTGCGAGAACGTGGTATTCACCGGCAAGGAGGCAGAGATGCTTCCAACTGCGCGCCACCTTACCCTGGAGGAACCGAAAGTGCGCGGGCTGGCCATGCGGCTTCCCCGTTTCGCTCCGGGCCAGCCGGTACCGGTGGTGTCGATTCCCGGCATATCTGCCGAAGTTAAAGGCATCTGGTCTCTCTGGCGGATCGCCATCACCACTATGGAGTGGAATCGCCGGAGGATCATGCCTCTCTTCCTGGCTGACACCGGCATGGTCTTCATGCCAACGGCAAGGCACGTTTGGGATCAACTCCTTGTGGCAAGTCCACAAGTCCACTCTGTTCTGGAACCATTGATCTCGCAATCTGCATTCGAAAAGTTACGGAGTGCCTCGGAGGAACACGGAAGGCCCCTATACGAGACGCTTGTTCAGGAGCACCAAGCCCGAATCGCTCGCGAGCGTGAAAGGGCCGACTACGCCTTTGCTGCCCGCCGTAGAACCACAGAGCGGATCGGTTTGCCTCAGGTTCGTAACTATCGTCTGAATCTACTGACCCAGGAGGAACGATCCTTCCAGGACCAGCTTGAACAGAAGGCATCTGCCTATCCCGAAATGGTGCCGCTGCTTGTAGTCCGGGTGGAAGGCGGTGGCCATGAGTAGCTGGCGTGACCAAATCTTGAAAGAGTTCACCCCTAAAGCCGCTCGGCTCACGCTGGTAGCCGATCCAGACGGACTCCTCCTCGAAGAAGGAATTCTTGAAGGCATCCGCGAGCGTGGATTTGAGCTGATCCCGTTTGAAGACCACATCGCGTTCCGTTTTGCCTATGAGTCGAAGTTCCGCTCTCGCTGGGATCGCGGAGAGAACACGGACCTCGTCGTCGTATTGCGCTCGCAAGCCAACGACCTCAGTGGGTTGCCGTATGATCTCCTCCATGCCGGCCGCAGACTCTTCTTCAACCTCGGCGACATTTTCCCAAACCTCAGCTATCCGGTCGTGACTGCCCTGGATCGAGGAGACCTCGATGTATTGTATGAGGCCCAGAGGAGACATGCTCCGGGGCAGTTAGGCGACAATGCCACGAAAGAATTCATTCTGCGGCACGTTTTTGGAATCGCGCCAGAGTTGATTAATAAGCCATCGGACCTCTTGCGAGTATTGCTCCGTCGCCATTACCGCGGCCAGCGTATTCCAAAGGAACTCGATGAACGTTTTTTCCAACTCCTACGGCAGAATGCACAGTTCGACGGATGGCCGCTGGAGAGATTGATGGCAGATCGAGAGGCTTTCTTCACCTTTCTCCAGGAGCGATGGCCGTTTTTCCTCGACCACGAAGCAACCAAGGCGACATCCCGCGTTCGTGAAGATGGGAAGCCTTACGGTCTGACTATTGAGGGACCTATCGATCTTCCTTTCGACCACCATGACATTCGCGTCTACATCGACAATCTATTTACCGAGGGGTTACTGCATCCAGTACCGCACGGCCGCGCTGATATCTTGTCCAAGACCTGGGTTGGTATTGGCATCCAGACTGCTCCCATCGAGGACAGATCTCGGCGGCTGGGCAGGCTCATGGAAAACCTGCGGGCGTCCATTCCAGCTGACGATGCAAAGCATACGGAATGGTTCCTGTTTGCCCGCGGTTGGGCAGAGCTGGTCGTGCTCTTGCATGAGCAAACCGATACTATCTCCGGTGATTTGATTGAGCAGGCTTCTGATCTGCAATCACGGGTGGACGCTGGATTTACCGGTTGGCTGTTGAAGCGATATGCAGGACTGGTCAATCTCCCTCCGGTGCCGCCGGTTATGCTGCATCATCTTCCGCGCTTTCTTGCTCGTCAGGTGGACGATGGCCATCAAGCGAAGCTCGCTCTGATTCTGGTGGACGGATTGGCCATGGATCAATGGTTGGTGATTCGTGGCGCCCTCGCGGCAAAGAAACCCGGCTTCCTCTTTCGTGACCAAGCCGTCTTTGCATGGATTCCCACGCTCACCTCCGTTTCGCGCCAAGCTGCCTTTTCCGGCAAGGCACCCATTTTTTTCCCGAACAGCATCCAAACTACAGACAAGGAACCGGCGCTCTGGGCACAGTTCTGGGCGGATCATGGCTACACAACCAATCAGGTAGTGCACATCAAGGGGTTGGGTGACTGCAGCCTGGAATCTGTGGCGGAAGCGCTGTCTCATCCGCAGGCGAGGATAGCCGGGCTTGTCATCGACAAAGTCGACAAGATCATGCACGGAATGGAAATGGGCACTGCCGGCATGCACAATCAAGTCGGCCAGTGGGCTAAGCAGCAGTATCTTAGCGCGATTATTGATCTACTACTAGATCATGGATTCCGGGTTTATCTGACCTCCGATCATGGCAACATCGAAGCAGCAGGTTGCGGCCGTCCTGCGGAAGGAGCTGTTGCAGACCTGCGCGGAGAACGCGTCCGTGTCTATCCGGATGCAGCATTTCGCAACAAGATGAAGGAGCGCTTTCCAACGGCGCTGGAATGGGACTCAGTGGGCTTACCGGAAAACTATCACCCCCTCTTCGCGCCCTCACGGCAGGCCTTTGTCCAAGAAAAACAACGTATCGTAAGTCACGGAGGTATTTCTATCGAAGAAATCATCGTCCCTCTGATCCAAATCGAAAGGAGGGGCAAATAATGACGCGGGACAGATTCATGCAGATCGGCCTCGACCGCCTCATTCGTCTTGATTGGCTTGAGAGAACTGCATCCCTTGCGTTAGCCGGAAATGACGCAAACAGCATAAAGGCGATTCTGAGAGAAGATCTAAAAGGAACGTTTCGATCTGAAAGGTCGGATGTCCGGGGATCGATTGATAAAACGATCACTATCCTTTTGAGAACATGGCTGATTCCTCCGTCGCCGTTCCGTGAGGAAGGCCTCGAACTGCTCAAGCGTTTTCCTCGACGAGAACACTTTGTCATCCATTGGGGCATGGTCATGGCCACATACCCTTTCTGGTCCGGTGTGGCCATTCAAGTTGGACGTTTGTTAAGACTTCAAGGCACTGCGGCCGCAGCACATGTCCAACGTCGCATTCGTGAACAATACGGCGAAAGAGAGACGGTCTCACGTCGTACTCGTTACGTTCTACGTTCGTTCCTCGACTGGGGTGTGATTCAGGAGACCGGCGCAAAGGGCGTCTACTCCGCCGAGGCAACGCTCGCCATTGATGATTCTCGACTGATCGCCTGGCTGGTAGAAGCATCCCTCTACGCCCGGGCAAACGGCTCGGCTCCGCTGAAAGATCTGATCGACAGCCCGAGCCTCTTCCCTTTCCGGATCAAACTGATTCAGGCCGAGAGCGTTAGGGCCGCTTCCCCAAGACTCGACATTCTCCGTCACGGGCTGGATGACGATCTTGTCATGCTGAGGAAGACGGATAAGAGAGGAGCGCCATGATTGTGTTCCAGAGCGCATCTCAGGCAGCGCATACTATCGAGGGCTTGGAGCGTGCAGAAGGTTTCACGGCTTTCCCCGAACATACATTGCTGGAGTCGGGCAATGTACCCATCGCTGAGATCGCTGAGCTTGCTCTTCGGGAAGGCCAGTGCACCAATCCGATCTACCGGATCCATCGCTGGTTCGCGCGCCGGCTTGGTTCTCAATTCCGCGCCATTTTGACTGGGTTGTCTCTAAAGCCCAAGGACGCTGATAGGTTTTGGAAACTGTATCTCGGAGACCTGTCTCTTGATGGCGCGGTAGTGCTCGATCCCTTTGTGGGCGGAGGAACCAGCCTTGTCGAGGCTGAGCGTTGCGGTGCTCGCGTGATTGGATATGACATCGATCCGGTGGCTACTTGCATCACGCGTTTTGAACTTGAAGCCGCTAAATACGATCCGGCAGCCCCTGAAATCTCGGAGTTGTGCGCGACGGTATCCGCACAACTTGCTTCCTTCCACAAGACGAATGTTCCGGGCTCAGGCGAGAGAGTGGTCTTGCATCATTTCTGGGTGGAGTGTCGAATCTGCGGCAACTGCGGACACACCTTTGAGGTTCATCCACATTACCAGTTGGCTTACAACAAGGAAAAAGGTCTGCAGTGGGTGTTCTGCAAAGAATGCCATGAGGTGGCAGAGCTTCCCATAACTCGCAAGGAAATTCGATGCGGATGCG
>ERZ795054.2502-NODE-2502-length-15360-cov-6.037569_pt1 | contig 15360 bp, 11 predicted proteins | sample MGYA00375138_ERZ795054 | MGnify/ENA primary metagenome ERZ795054 (study PRJEB30183, sample SAMN05720215) | anaerobic digester metagenome | isolation source: active sludge of municipal wastewater-treating anaerobic digesters | place: USA | collected 2014-12-23 ...
CCAGAGCTCCTGCGGACGGATGCCCGGCGACGGCCCGAACGGCCCGGCCGGCAGGATCGGCAGGACGACGAGGGCGAGGACGGCGAAGTGGGCGCCGGCGCCCACCTCCTCGGAGCGGAGCTTCTCGACGAGGCCGTGGATCTTCGTCTTCTCCGCGAGGACGAGGGCGACGAGAGCCGCGAGGGCGCTTCCGAGCGCGATCCGCCCGGAGCCCGAGAGCCAGCCCGCCCCGAGCACCGCCAGTGCGGCCACCTCCGTCGTCGCGTCGAGGTCGCCGGCGAAGGCGTGGACCGTGAAGGAGGCGACGACGAGGAGCGCGATCGAGCCGAGGAGGAGGAGGCCCGCCGCGGCCGCTCCCGAGCCGGAGACGGCGGCCGCGGTCCCGGCGGAGAGTCCGATGAGGAGGAACGTCCGGACGCCCGCGAAGCGGCGCACTCCGCCGGCGGCGCGAGCCGACCACTCCCGCTCGACGCCGACGGCGAGGCCGCCGAGGGCGGCCACGAGGAGGCGGGGGAGCGCTTCGTATGCGAGGTCGGGGTTCACGCCGGTCCCTCGTGGGAGGAGCGCCGAGTCTACGACGGCCCGCGCAGACGAGGCGCTGTCTCCGAAGAGGCCGCTGCTAACATTCCGTCGAGAGCCCGATGACGCCTTCCGAGAGCGAAGCGTTCGTCCCCTGCAACCCCGACCTGGTCCGCGAGATCCGGGGCCTCGCCGTCGCCGCGCACGAGCGGTTCGAGGCCGAGGTCTGGGCCCGGTCGGGAGAGGTCGTCCTCCCCGGCGTCGTCCGGCCGCCCTCGTACCACAACGCGCGGCACGTCGCGGCCGTCTGCGACTGCGTGGAGGCGCTGTTCGGGGCGCTCGGAGAGGGCCTCGACCCGTTCGGGCTCGAACGGGACGCCCGCCGCTGGTCCGTGGAGGCGGGGGAGCCGGAGCCGGACGCCGGAACGTTGCGGACCGCCTTCGGCTTCGCGTTCGCCTGTCACGACCTCGGCAACATCTCCGCCTCCGAGCGGGTTGCCCTGACCGGGTCCGGGTTGGACCTCGACCTCGCGAAGAGCTACGACTCCTCGGCCCTCTACGGCACCCCTGCCGTCGAGCTCCGGGGCGCGGCCGTCGCCCGGGAGCTGCTGCTCGCGCTGGGCGGAGCGTGCGGCCGGGTCCCGGCGCTCGCCCGGCTCGTGGAGCACCTCGTGCTCCAGACCGTCTTCCATTTCGAGAAGGTCTCCGACGAGGCGCCGTTCTGGCTTCCGATGCAGGCCGTCGACATGATCGGGTCGTACTTCTTCCTCTCGACCTCGCGGCTCGAGGCGATCGCAGGCCTCTTCGCCGAGATGAAGGCGCAGCGGCCCGGGCGGATCGCGGTCCTTCCGTTCCTCTCCTCCCTCGAGACGCGATTCGAGCGGCTGGTTCCCTCGCCCCTGCTCCGGCGGCAGGTCCTCGAGATCTTCGAGCGGAACCCGTACGGCCGGACGCGCGAGGCTGTCTTCGGGGTCCCGGGGCGCTTCCTCGGGATGGTCGAGCCCCTCCCGTACGAGGAAGCGATCGCGGCTCTCCTCGCGGGCGACTGACCGCCCGCGGGGAGCCGGCGGCGGCCGCGCCCGCCCCGGGGCGGGTCGGAACGACGGGGGCCGTTGAACGATGCCGCTCGACGGACGGGCCGTTTCCCATCAGACTCCGAGATCGCCCGCGAACGACGCCCGCCGCCCCGCGTGCGGGGTCCCCACGGAGGAATGATGGAAGTCTCCTCGTCGAAGTCGCTCCCCGAGAACGCCTATCGGCCGCTGAAGCCGGGCGAGACCTACCAGCCGATCGTCCCCGCCGACGCCGCGATCCAGGAGTTCACGCCCCGGTCCGTGACGCTCGGCATCGTCATGGCCGCCGTCTTCTCCGCCGCGGCGGCGTTCCTCGGCCTGAAGGTCGGGCAGGTCTTCGAGGCGGCGATCCCGATCGCCATCCTCGCGGTCGGCCTCGGCTACGCCTTCAAGCGCCGGTCGACGGTCCTCGAGAACGTCATCGTCCAGTCGGTCGGCGCGGCCTCGGGGCTCGTCGTGGCGGGGGCGATCTTCACCCTCCCGGCGCTCTTCATCCTCGGCCTGCCGGTCGACCTCTTCAAGCTCTTCCTCGTCTCGCTCCTCGGCGGCGCGCTCGGCATCGTCTTCCTCGTGCCGCTCCGGCGCCACTTCGTGAAGGAGATGCACGGGGAGTTCCCGTTCCCGGAGGCGACGGCGACGACGGAGGTCCTCGTCGCGGGCGAGGCCGGAGGGAAGCAGGCGAAGGTCCTCGTGGCCGCCGCCCTGATCGGCGGGATCTTCGACTTCCTGATCCTCCACCTGCAGGCCTTCGCCGAGGTCTTCACGACGCGCTCGGTCTGGCTCCTCGACAAGGTCGCCGAGCGGTCGAAGATCGTCTTCAAGATCGACGTCCTCTCCTCGGTCATGGGGCTCGGCTACATCATCGGCCTCAAGTACTCGGCGGTCATCTGCGCCGGCTCGTTCCTCTCCTGGTTCCTCCTCGTGCCGGTCATCGCGCACTTCGGCGCGGGGGCCACGACCGGCATCCCGCCGGTCACCGACGGGACGCTCGTCGGGGCGATGGGCGCCGAGGCCGTCTTCCGCAACTACGTCCGGCTCATCGGCATCGGGGCCATCGCCGCGGCCGGGATCCTGGGAATCCTCCGGAGCTGGCGCGTCATCGCGAAGGCGTTCTCCTTCAAGGCGATCTTCGGCGGCGCGAAGTCGGCGTCGGGGGAGACCGAACGGACGGACCGAGACCTCCCAATGAAGGTCATCCTCGGCGGCCTCGTCGCCGTGGCCCTCGTCGCCTGGGCGTTCTTCCGCTTCGGCGTCCTCGACCCCTCCCCGAGCATCGGGACGCAGTCGCTCATCGCGCTCCTCGTCGTCATCGTCATCTCGTTCCTCTTCACGTCGGTCGCCGCGCGCGCGATCGCCACGGTCGGGACGAACCCCGTCTCGGGGATGACGCTCATGACGCTCATCCTCACCTCCCTCTTCCTCGTGAAGGCGGGGCTCTCCGGCAACGCGGGGATGCTCGCGGCGCTCCTCATCGGCGGCGTCGTCTGCACGGCGCTCTCGATGGCGGGCGGCCTGATCACCGACCTCAAGGTGGGCTACTGGATCGGGGCGACGCCCGCGATCCAGCAGCGCTCGAAGTTCCTCGGGACGATCGTGGCGGCGCTCTCCGTCGGCTCGGTCCTCCTCCTCCTCAACAAGGTCTACGGCTTCGTCCCGGGGCCCGACCACCCGGCGGGGCAGGTCCTCGCGGCGCCGCAGGCGAACGCGATGGCCGCCGTCATCAAGACGCTCATGTCGGCGGAGCCGGTCCCCTGGCTCCTCTACGGCACCGGGGCGCTCATCGCGATCTCGATGCAGATGATCGGCGTGCCGGCGCTCGCGTTCGCGCTCGGCATGTACATCCCGCTCGAGCTGAACACGCCGCTCCTCGTCGGCGGCTTCATCGCGCACCTCGTGGCGAAGAGCGCGGGGAAGGACGAGAAGCTCGCCGCTGCGCGCAACTCGCGCGGCATCCTGATCGCCTCCGGCTTCATCGCCGGCGGCGCGGTGATGGGCGTCGTCGCCACGGTCTTCAAGTTCCTGGCGACCGACGAGAAGGTCGCGGGCGCGATCGGGACGGGGATCCCGTCGCTCCTCGGCTGGAACTTCGGATTCTCGGAGGGGATGGGGCCCGAGCTCCTCGCCCTCGGTGCCTACGTGCTCCTCGCGGCCTACATGTACTGGGACGCCCGCCGGACGAACGGGGAGGAGTAGGCCGTGGACGCCCTCGACCAGGCCGTCGCGACCGCCGTCCTGGGGCTCGACACGCTCTGGGGCGGCGACGTCATGAACCCGTCGGGGACGGGGCGCTTCATCGCCGACTCCTGGTTCTCGGACGAGCCGCTCCCGGCCTCCTACACGAGGCCGGAGGCGGCCCGGTTGCGCGAGCTCGGCGGCGCCTCGGCGAAGCCGGAGACGGTCGCCGCGCTGGACGCCTATCTCGACGCCGTCGACGTGCGCGGCGCGATCGCCCGCGTCCGCGACGAGGCGGGGCGCGGCGCGGGCCTCCGGGCCCGCTACCTCGAGGGGCTCGGCCTCTGCTTCGAGGTGATGCTCGACCTCGCCCTCGAGGTCGCGGGCCGCGGGGAGCCGGTCCCGTACGAGCGCTGCATGCGCGCGATCCTCGGGAGACCCGGTTCGCCCTCCGAGCCGGCGGCGAAGCGGGAACGTGTCCGCGAGCTCCTCTCCGCGGCGGGCCACCCTTCGACGGACGGTCCGGGGCTCCTCGCCGCCGTCGACGCGTGGCGCGCGGAGCGGATCGTCCCGAAGGAGGAGATCCCGGCCCTCTCGGCCCGTCTCGTGGCCGAGCTCGACACCCTCGCGGCGCGGCACGTGATGCCGTTCCTCCCTGCGGAGGTCGCGCGCGTCCCGCGGGCGAACGTGACGTTCCTTCCCATCGAGAACGCCTGGTTCTCGGGCTCGATGAACTACCTCGGCCGGGCGCGGAGGCCGGACGGCTCGCCCGAGTACGAGGCGACCTACGAGCTGAACGCCTCGCTCCAGATCTCCCGCCCCGAGTTCGCCCAGCTCGTCAGCCACGAGGTCGTCCCCGGGCACGTGACGACGTTTGCGTTCCTGCAGGACCTCTTCGTCCGCGGGATCGTCGGCTTCGAGGCGTCGGTCCTCACGATGAACACCCGGCCCGCGGCGCTCTTCGAGGGGATCGCGAACAACGCTCTCCTGATGGCCTACGGGGTCTTCTCTCCCGAGGAGCTGCCGGACCGCGAGATGGAGGCGGGGATGCTCCTCGCGCTCCTCCAGGACGACGCGAAGAACCAGTCCTCCTGGCTCACCTGGAACGAGGGGTGGGCGAAGGAGGACGTCGCGCGCGTCCTCCGGAACGACTACCTCGTCTCGGAGGAGCGGGCCGACAAGCTCTCGGGCGCCTGGGGGCGCCACCCGCTCCTCGGCCGGATGTACCTCCCGGCCTACCGCGCCGGCACCGAGAAGGTCGCCGAGCTGCGGAAGCTCCACCCGGCCGCGAAGGTCCTCCCGGCGCTCTACGGAGCGCTCGGCGTCGTCGACCTGACGACCGTCGAGGACGCGATCGCGGACTGACCTCTCCCCGGAGCCGGGCGGGCCGCGGCCCGCGCTCCGGGCTCACTCTCCGCGAAGGACCTCGAGCGGCCGGACCTGGAGCGCCCGGAGGCTGACGGCGAGTCCCGCGGCCGCCGCGAGGAGCGCCACTGCGAGCGGCGTCGCCGCGAGGAGGAGCGGGGAAGGGCGGAAGGAGACCTCGAAGGCCGCCGTGAGGACCGAGCCGGCGAGGAGCGTCGCGCCGAGCGTTCCGACGAGGCCCGCCACGAGTCCGACGAGCGCGTACTCGACCGCGAGGGCGGTCGCGACGCCGCCGCGGGTGACGCCCAGGACCTTCAGGAGCGCCGCTTCGCGCGCGCGGCGGGCGGAGGCGGCGCTGATCGACCCGGCGAGGATGACGAGCCCCGCGAGGACGGAGAAGGCGCCGAGGACCCGCACGGCCTTCCCGAGCCGCGTCGCGATCGCGGCGACCCGCTCGAGGACCTCGCGTGTGCGGATCAGGACGACGTTCGGGAACTCCCGCGCCAGGAGGTCCTGGATCCTCCCTTCGTGCGCGCTCGGGAGCCGCGCGGCCGCGAGGCGCAGCTGCGGCGCCTTCTCGAGGACGCCGGGCTCGACGACGAGGAAGAAGTTGATCCCGAACGTCCTCCAGTCGACGGAGCGGAGGCTCGTGACCTTCAGGCGGAGCGGGACGCCCTGGACGTCGAAGTCGAGCCACGTCCCGACCTTCGCGCCGATTCGTCCCGCGAACTCCTCCTCGAGGCTCACCTCGGCCGCGGAGGGGTCCGACCAGAGCGCGCCCGCGACGACGCGGTTGTCCTCGGGGAGCTCGGTCATGTAGGTGAGGCGCTGCTCGCGCGTCAGCGCCCAGCGCTCCCGGCGCGAATCCCCCGCCCTCCGTTTCGCGAGCTCGGCGGTCGGCGTGCCGTCGACCGCCGTGAGGCGCGCGGTTACGACGGGGACCGAGAGGGTCCGCGTCGCCCCGTTCGCCGAGAGGAGCGCCGCGACTCCGGGCCACTGGTCGGGCTGGACGTCGAGGAGGAAGGCGGTCGGGGCGTTCCTCGGCAGGTCGGCCGTGAGCTGGCGGGAGAAGTCGCGCTGGACGAGGGCGATCTGGAGGACGACGAGCGTCCCGAGGCCGAGCGCGAGGATCGAGCCGACGGTCCCCGCCCCCGGCCGGGAGAGCGCGGAGAGCCCGCTCTTGAGCGCGAACGGGAGGCGCTCGCGCGGGACGCGCGCGACGAGGCGGAGGAGGGCGTGCGCCGCGAGGAAGAGGAGGAGCGCCGACGCGGCGAGGCCCAGCGTGAAGGAGACCGCGACGCGGGGGAGCCCCGACTGGACCCAGGCCGTCAGGCCGACCCCCGCGAGGAGGAGCGCGGCGGCGGCCAGCCGGAGGCCCCGCGACGCCGGGAGCGGCTCGGCGTCGTGCCGGAAGACGCGCACAGGCGGGACGCGCCGGACCGCCAGGAGGGCCGGGAGGCCGAAGAGCACCGACACCCCGACGCCGAGGCCGAGGCCCCGGAGGAGGGCCGCCGGCTGCCACGGGTCGAGGCCGCCGGGCGGAAGGAGGTCGGAGTAGGTGTGGCCGACGGCCGCGACGAGCCCGATCCCCGCGACGGCGCCGAGGAGGCTCCCGACGAGGCCGAGGCCTGCCGTCTGGACCCCGTAGAGGAGGACCGTCTCGCGCGACGTGACGCCGAGGCAGCGGAGGATCGCGAGGGCGTCGAGGCGGCTCGCGATCCAGGCGCGGACGGTCTGGGCGACGCCGACCCCGCCGACGAGGAGCGAGGCGAGCGCGACGAGGCCGAGGAAGCGTGAGGTGCGTCGGATCGCCTGCCGGAGCTCGGGCTGGCCGTCGAGCCAGCTCTCGACCCGGACGCCCGGGACGCCGTCGAGCTGCTCCCGCAGCGCCGAGACGCGGCGGCGGGCGGCCGGCACGTCGGTCCCCTCGGGGAGGTTCACGAGGATGCGCCTCGTGACGCGGCTGCCGAAGCCGGCGAGCGAGGTCCGTGCGAGGCCGGCGCGCGAGACGAAGACGCGGGGGCCGAGCCGGAAGGAGCCCGCGAGGCGGTCGGCCTCCGACGCGATCGTCCCGGTCACCCGGAACGGGGCGCCGCCGAGCGAGACGTCCCCGCCGACGGCGACGCCGAGACGGCGGAGGACGTCGGGGTGGGCGACGAGGCCGTCGGGCGGGAGGAGGTCGGCGAGGGGCCGGTCGGGCTCGAGGCGAAGCTCACCCGCGAGCGGGTAGGGCGCCTCGACCGCCTTCAGCTCGACGAGGAGGCTGCGCGGCGGCGCTCCCTCGACCGCCGCCGCAGCGCCCGGCTCGTACAGGACGGTCACGAGCTCCTCGCTCCGCGTCCGCGTGCCGGGGAGGGCGGCGACCGCGCTCTCGGCGGCGGCCGGGAAGGGCTGGAACGACTCGACGGCGAGGTCGGCGCCGAGGAGCGGGCGCGCCTGGCTTCGGACGCTCTCCTCGAGCGCGCCGGAGAGGCCGGCCACGGCGACGACGGCCGCGACGCCGGTGCCGAGGCAGGCGGCGAAGAACGCGAGGCGCCCGCGCGAGCCGCGGCTCTCGCGAACGAGCTGGCGGAAGAAGAGGCCTCCGTTCACGAGGCCGTCTCGTCCCGCTCGATCCTCCCGTCGCGGAGGTGGACGCGCCGGTCCGCGAGCGCGGCGACGGCGGGGTCGTGGGTGACGAGGACGAGCGTCGTCCCGCTCTCGCTCCGGAGCCTCACGAGGGCGTCGAGGATCGAGGCGCCCGTCGCGCTGTCGAGGTTCCCCGTCGGCTCGTCGGCGAGGAGGAGCGGGGGGCGCGTCCCGAACGCGCGGGCCAGCGCGACCCTCTGCTGCTCGCCGCCCGAGAGCTGGGAGGGATAGTGGTGGCCGCGCTCGCCGAGTCCGACGGCGGCGAGGAGCTCCGTCGCCCGTGCGCCGGCTCCGGCCTGCCCGGTCAGCTCGAGCGGGAGGAGGACGTTCTCCCGCGCGGTCAGGTTCGACAGGAGCTGGTACGACTGGAATACGAAGCCGACCTTCCTCCGCCGGAGGAGGGCCAGCTCGTCCTCGGTCATCCGGTGGATCGCCTCTCCCTCGAGGAGGACCTCTCCGCGCGTCGGACGATCCAGGCCGGCCATGAGGCCGAGGAGGGTCGACTTGCCGCTGCCGGAGGGGCCGAGGATGGCGGCGAACTCGCCGGCGGCGATCGAGAGGTCGATGGCGTCGAGGATTCGGAGCGTCCGCCCGCCCGACGGAAGCTCCTTCGAGACGCCGCGAAGCTCGAGAAGGGGAGTTCTCACGGGACGGAGTCTCGCATTCCCTTAGACTCCGTCGCGGTGAGGCGTCCGGTTTCGCTCTCCCTGGCCTCTGCGGCGCTCGCGCTGCTCGTTCTCTCGGCCTGCGGAGCGGGCCGGGAGGAGGGCTCCGCCGCGGCGCGCGACCTCGTCCCGACGAACCCCGGGGCGGCGCCCCGCGACGCGACCGACGGTCGCTCGCCAGGGCCGGGAGATGCTCCTGCGCCGGAGGGGGCCGTGCCGGCGGATGCTCCGCTCGTCGTCTTCCTCGGCGACAGCCTGACGGCGGGCCTCGGCCTACCGGTCGATCAGGCCTACCCGGCCGTCGTGGCCGCAGAGCTGGCGCGGAAGGGAAAGCCGGTCCGCGTCGTGAACGCCGGGGTCTCGGGCGACACGACCGCGGGGGGCCTGCGCCGCGCGGAGTGGGTCCTCACGCAGCGCCCCGACGTCCTCGTCCTGGCTCTCGGCGCGAACGACGGGCTGCGCGGCCTCCCGCTCGCGGATACGGAGAGGAACCTCCGCGGGATCGTCTCGAAGGCCCGAGACGCCGGCGCGAAGGTCCTCCTCTGCGGGATGCTCGTCCCGACGAGCCACGGTCCCGATTACCAGCGGGGCTTCGGCGCCCTCTTCCCGCGCGTCGCGAAGGAGACGGGCATCCCGCTCGTCCCGTTCCTCCTGGAGGGCGTGGCGGGACGGCCGGAGCGGAACCTCGAGGACGGCATCCACCCGAACGCGGAGGGGCAGAAGGTCCTCGCGGCGAACGTCCTCCCGCTCCTCGAGCCTCTCCTGCCGTCCGGCGCGCGCTGAGGAGCGGGGCTTCCCGGAGGAGCTACTCCTCCGTCCCGCGGTAGAAGCGGTTCTGCGTCCCCCGGAAGAGGGCCGTCAGGTCGAGGCTCCCGGCGTGCCGGCGCGTCGCGAGGCCGACGTACGAGGAGGCGAGCGTGTCCTTGCAGACGCCGAGGACGGTGCTGACGAGCCCGAGCGCCTCGGCGAGGCCGTCGGGGGGGACCTCCTTCACGACGCGCCGCCAGACGGCCTCCTCGAGGATGTTGATCGCCGTCTGAACCTCCTGGAGCCCCACCCCCTCGCCGAACCGCTGCCGCGCGATCTCCCGCGCGTAGGCGAGGACGGGCTCGAGGTCCCGCTCGTTCACCGCGTCGAGGAGGAGGGCGAAGAGCCTCGAGAGGCGGCGCCGCGTCTCCTCGTCGCCCGCCGCCTGGTAGCGCGTCAGGCGGCAGCGGGTCATCCCGTCGAAGGTCTCCGCGAGGATGGCGGTCTCGTGGCGCTTCAGGAGGTCGACGAGGGGCGATGGGGACGTCATGCGGCTCCTTCCGGGGCGTTCGCGGCGCTCTCCGAATCATACGGGGAGGCCGGTCGGGACGGGTGCGGGCCGGCCGCGCGGGCCGCGGTCGTCCGGCCCGGGCGGAGTCCTCCCTTGACGGACGGCCCGGGCGGTCCCAGACTTTCCATGTGGTCAGACCTCTTACCAGTAGGCCCGTCTCTCCCGCCCGTGTCGGCGAATCCGCCGCCTCCGGCGTCGCCCCGTCGCCCCGGCGCCCGGGCGCGCACGCCGAGCGCGAGCTCGCGGCGGCGCTCCTTTCCGGGCGCTTCGCCCCGGGCTCGTCGCTCCCTCCCGAGCGCGAGCTCGCCGCGGCGCTCGGCGTGACGCGCCCGACGCTCCGCGAGGCGCTCAAGAAGCTCGACCGCGACGGCTTCGTCTCCGTGCGGCACGGGCTGCCGACGCGCGTGAACGACGTCTGGACCGAGGGGGGGCTGAACGTCCTCGCGGCGCTCGCCGAGCACGGCGAGGTGCCGAAGGGCTTCGTGAAGCAGCTCCTCGAGGTGCGCGAGGTGCTGGCGCCGGCCTACGCTCGGGAGGCGGTGCGGCGCGCTCCGGCCCGCGTCGCCACGTACCTCGCCGCGTCCGGGGCGCTCGGGAACGACGCCGAGGCCTGGACGCGCTACGACTGGGGGCTCCACCGCCTCCTCGCGATCTCCTCCGGAAACCCGGTCTACGTCCTGATCCTCAACGGCTTCCGCGAGCTCTTCGCCCGGATGGCGCTCCTCTACTTCGAGCGTCCGGCGGCCCGCGCCGCCTCGCGGGAGTTCTACGCCGCCCTGCACGCGGCGGCGGAAGCGGGGGACCCGGACGCCGCGGGAGCGGCCGCGAGGGACGTGATGGCGAGGAGCGTCGACCTCTTCCGGCCGATCGAGGCCCGGCTCGCGGGCAGGAGGGCGCGATGAGGCGCTGGAACGGCTGGGGCGACGACACGGTTTCCTCCTCCATTCCGCCCCGGGCGGCCGAGGCGCTCGCGGCGTGGGTCGGGCCCGGAGCGCCGCCGCGCGATGCGGCGCCGGAGGCGGCGCTCGCGGCGGTGCCGCCGTCGCGGCTCGCCGCGGAAGGCGGCCTCTCCGTCGATCCGTGGGATCGGCTCCTTCACGCGCGGGGGCAGAGCCTTCCCGACTGGGTCGCGCTCCGTTCCGGGCGGCTCGGCGTCGTGCCGGACGCCGTCGCCTGCCCGGAGAGCGGCGAGCAGGTCGCGGCGCTCGTCGCGCGGGCGGGCCGGGAAGGCCTCCTCCTCGTTCCGTACGGCGGCGGGACGAGCGTGGCGGGACACGTCACCCCCGTCGCGTCGGACCGGCCGGTTGTCTCGGTCGACCTGTCGCGCCTCTCGCGCCTCGTCTCGCTCGACGAGTCGAGCCGCCTCGCGACGTTCGGCGCCGGCGTGAAGGGGCCCGACCTCGAGGCGGAGCTGCGCGCGCGCGGCCTCACGCTCGGCCACTTCCCGCAGTCGTTCGAGCTCTCGACGCTCGGCGGCTGGGTCGCAACGCGTTCCAGCGGTCAGCAGTCGCTCGGCTACGGCCGGATCGAGAGGCTCTTCGCCGGGGGGCGCGTCGAGACGCCGTCGGGGCGCCTCGACCTTCCGGCGTTCCCGGCCTCCGCTGCCGGGCCCGACCTGCGCGAGCTCGTCCTGGGCAGCGAAGGCCGGCTCGGCGTGATTTCCGAGGCGACCGTCCGCCTCTCCCCGCTTCCGGCCCGGGAAGAGGTCCACGGAGTCTTCCTCCCCGACCTCGCGTCGGCCGTCGCCGCGGTCCGCGACATCGCCGCGATGCGCCTCCCGCTCTCGATGCTCCGGCTGTCGACTCCCGAGGAGACGCGGACGACACTCCTCCTCGCGGGGCACGCGCGCCTGATCCGCGCGCTCGAGACCTACCTCTCCTTCCGCGGGGCTCGGGAGGAGAAGTGCCTTCTGCTCGTCGGAGTCTCGGGAGGAGAGAACCTCGTCCGGCAGACGCGCCGGCAGGTGCTCGGCGCGCTCGCCATGCGGGGCGGCGTCGCGGCGGGCCGGGCGTTCGGCCGGGAGTGGCACCGCAACCGCTTCCGGGCCCCGTACCTGCGCAACGCGCTCTGGGAGGCGGGCTGGGCCGTCGACACGCTCGAGACGGCCGCGCCCTGGAGCCGCGTCCCGGCTCTCCTCGCCTCCGTGGAGAGGGCGCTGCGGGTCGGGCTCGAGAGCGAGGGGGAGCGCGTCCACGCCTTCACGCACCTCTCGCACGTCTACCTCGACGGCTCGAGCCTCTACACGACGTACCTCTTCCGGATCGACCGCGACCCCGACGTGACGCTCGCGCGCTGGCGGGCGCTGAAGACCGCCGCCTCCGAGGCGATCGTCGCGGGGGGCGGGACGATCAGCCACCAGCACGGCGTCGGGACGGACCACGCCCCGTGGCTCGCGGCCGAGAAGGGGGCGCTCGGCGTCCGCGCTCTCGGAGACGTCCTCCGCTCGTTCGACCCGCAGGGGCTGATGAACCCCGGGAAGCTCCTGCCGTGACGCGCGCCGCCGATCGCCTCCGGCTCCCGGAATCCGCCGACCTCCTCGTCGTCGGCGGCGGGATCACGGGGGCCGGGATCGCGCTCGAGGCCGCGCGCGCCGGCGCCTCGGTCGTCCTCGTCGAGCAGGGAGACTTCGCCTCGGGCACGTCGAGCCGCTCCTCGAAGCTCGTTCACGGAGGACTCCGGTACCTGGCGGAGGGGAATCTCCGCCTGACGCGCGAGGCGGTCCGCGAGCGCGACCGCCTCCTCGACGAAGCCCCCGGCCTCGTCGACCCGGTCGGCTTCCTCTTCACCCTCCGCGACGGGGAGAAGCCGGGTGCGGCGCTCGTCGGGACGGGTCTCGCCCTTTACGACCTTCTCGCCCGCCAGGGGCGGCACGCGCGACTGACGCCCGACGAGCTCCTCCTCCGCGCGCCCCACGTCGGCGGGCCGGGGCTCTCCGGCGCCTTCGCGTACGCCGACGCCGCCACGGACGACGCGCGCCTCGTTCTCCGGGTCCTCCACGAGGCGGCCGCCGCGGGGGCCGCGACGAGGAACTACGTGCGCTGCGAGGGGCTCCTGCGCCGCGGCGGCCGCGTCGCGGGGGCGCTCCTCCGGGACGTTCGCACCGGCGAGGAGCACCCGCTCGGCGCTGCGGCCGTCGTGAACGCCACCGGCGCCTGGGCCGACCGCCTCCGCGCCGAGGTGGGCGGCCGGCCGCGGATCCGTCCCCTCCGGGGAAGCCACCTCCTCTTCCCGCAGTGGCGCTTCCCGACGGCGCAGGCCGTGACGTTCCGCCACCCGCTCGACGCGCGACCGCTCTTCGCCTATCCGTGGGAAGGCCTCACCCTCCTCGGGACGACCGATCTCGACCACCCGGGGACGCTCGACGAGGAGCCGTCCATCTCGGCTCCCGAGGTCGATTACCTCCTCCAGGGAGCACGGCGCGCGTTCCCCTCCCTCGCGCTCTCCGCGCGAGACGCGGTGTCGAGCTTCGCGGGCGTGCGGCCGGTCGTCGGGACGGGGAAGGCGCGTCCCTCCGAGGAGAGCCGCGAGCATGTCCTCTGGGAGGAGGAGGGGCTCGTCACGGTAACCGGCGGGAAGCTGACGACGTTCCGCCTCATCGCCGTCGAGACGCTTCGTCTGTTGCGCAGGAGGATTCCGGCCTTCGAGCGCGTCCGCGCCGACGCGGGCGTCTTTCGCCCGTCGGGGGCGCCTCCGCAGGAGGCCGCGCGCCTCGGCGCCGCGACCGCGCGCCGCCTCGCGGGCCGTCACGGCGCCGCGGCGGCCGAGGTCGTCGCCGGCGCCCGGCCCGGCGAGCTCGAGCCGGTCGCGGGGACCCCGTGGCTCTGGGCCGAGATCCGGCATGCCGCGCGCGCGGAGCGGGTCGTCCGCCTCGACGACCTTCTCCTCCGGCGCGTGCGGGTCGGGCTCCTCCTGCCGGACGGCGGGGCGTCGCTCCTGCCGCGCGTCGCCGCGATCTGCCGGGAGGAGCTCGCGTGGGATGATGAGCGCTGGCGGATGGAAGAGCAGGACTACCTCGCGAGGTGGCGCGCGAGCTACTCGGCGCCCGCGGCGCCGGCCGCGCTCTGCGCGTGAGCGGCGACCGGCTCCTCGCGATCGACCACGGGACGCAGAGCGTCCGGGCGCTCCTGTTCGACCTCTCGGGAAACCTCGTCGCGGGGAGCCGTGTCCCGATCGAGCCGTACGTCCCGGGTCCGCCCGGCTTCGCCGAGCAGGACCCGGAGCTCTACTGGCGGACGGTCTGCGCCGCGACGCGCGGCCTCCTCGCGCAGCCGGGCGTCTCGCCCGGCTCGATCGCCGGCCTCGCCGTGACGACGCAGCGGGCGACGATGGTGGCGACGGACGCGAAAGGCCGGCCGCTCCGGCCGGCGATCGTCTGGCTCGACCAGCGGAGGACCGAGGGTGTCCCGCCGGTCCGGGGCCTCTGGGGCGCCGCGTTCCGGCTTTCCGGCATGTCCGGGACGGTCGGCTACTTCCAGGCGGAGGCCGAGGCCCACTGGCTCGCGCGGCACGAGCCGGAGACGTGGCGGAAGACGGAGAGATACCTTTTCCTCTCCGGCTTTCTCGCGCACCGGCTGACGGGGCGCTTCGTCGACTCCACGGGCGGTCAGGTCGGGTACGTCCCGTTCGACTACCGGCGGCGTCGCTGGGCCGGCCGCCTCGACTGGAAGTGGGAGGCGCTTCCGGTCCGGCGCGAGCAGCTCCCCGAGCTCGTCCCGCCGGGCGGCCGGCTCGGCGAGCTGACGGCGGCCGCCGCGGAGGCGACCGGCCTGCCGAAGGGCCTCCCGGTCCTCGCCGCCGCCGCCGACAAGGCCTGCGAGGTGCTGGGCGCCGGCTGCCTCGAGCCGCACGTCGCCTGCCTCAGCTACGGGACGACCGCGACGATCAACACGACCCATAGGCGCTACGTCGAGCCGCTCCCGCTCCTGCCGCCGTATCCGTCGGCCGTTCCCGGCGCCTACAGCCTCGAGATCCAGATCTACCGCGGCTTCTGGATGGTGACCTGGTTCAAGGAGCAGTTCGGCCAGCTCGAGGAGGCGGAGGCGCGCGAGAAGGGGCTCCCCGCCGAGGCCCTCTTCGACGAGCTGGTCTCGAAGGTCCCCCCCGGCTCGATGGGCCTCGTCCTCCAGCCCTACTGGTCGCCGGGCGTGAAGCGGCCCGGGCCCGAGGCCAAGGGCGCCGTCATCGGCTTCGGCGACGTCCACACCCGCGCCCACCTCTACCGGGCGATCCTGGAGGGGCTCGCCTACGCGCTGCGGGAGGGGAAGGAGCGCTCGGAGAAGCGGAGCGGCGTCCCGATCACCCAGCTGCGCGTCGCGGGCGGCGGCTCCCAGAGCGACGCGGCGATGCAGATCACCGCCGACGTCTTCGGCCTTCCCGCCGCGCGTCCGCACGTTCCCGAGGCCTCGGGCCTCGGCGCGGCGATCGACGCCGCCGTCGGCCTCGGGCTCCACCCGACGTTCGAGGTCGCGGTCGCCTCGATGACGCGGGTCGGCCGCGTCTTCATCCCCGACCCGAAGACTTCGTCCCTCTACGACAGCCTCTACCGCCGCGTCTACCGACGGATGTACGAGCGGCTGCGGCCGCTCTACGCCGAGATCCGCGAGATCACCGGGTACCCGCC